>Ga0247727_10000826_pt1 | contig 75481 bp, 57 predicted proteins | sample WisWelCaveWW1625_FD_202498 | JGI IMG/M metagenome (GOLD analysis project Ga0247727, IMG submission 202498) | Biofilm microbial communities from Wishing Well Cave, Virginia, United States - WW16-25 | ecosystem: Environmental > Aquatic > Deep subsurface > Groundwater > Cave microbial mat | place...
TTCAAAATCACCGCGCCCACCAAGGCTTGAGCCGGCTCTCAGCCGGGGATACTTCAGGCGGCTTCAGCCGCAATCCGACTTTCAGTCGGATTCAAACCTACCGGCTTTTAGCCGGTAGTCCGTTAGCCGGTAGTCCGTTAGTACCGGCAAGCCCTCTATGGTTGCCACTCCGCCCAGCGCCTTATCGGCCACGACGAAGTAATCGAGGAGCCCTTGATTCGACAGATCAAGCGCCACCGCGAGCTGGAGCGCGTCGAGCGTTCGAAAGCGATGGGAGAAGCTGTGCCGCCCGATCAGCCGTTCCGCGGTGGCGAAGTGATCGGCTGTCATGTCGAAGACCTCGATGTCGCCCGCGGCAATGTCCGCCATCAGCCGTGTACGGAGCGCGCCTGCTTCACCCTGGTTGATAACACCGCCCCGAACTTTCATCGCGAAAACTGATTGGACCTCCACGAAGCTCAGCTTGGATATCCGAACCTCTCTGTCCGGTGCCGCAAAGATGGCCAGGACCTTGGTGGTACCCACTTCCGGATGGTATCGCTTGGCGAGGGCGCTCGAGTCGAATAAATACCGAGCCAACTACCGGTCCTCACGCTCGGCGCTGAAATCCTCGGTGAGAGACCCTGGGATTTTCGACAGCGCTTGCTGGACTTCTTCCAGGGTGGGAATGTGTGGCATCGCCGCAACTTCCGCCCGCACTCTTTCGAAGAATTCCATATCACGCCGACTGCGGCCGACCTCGGGGTCTGAGATGGTGAGTGTCACCCGCTGAGATTCAGTCAACGTCAGGGGCTCCAAAGGACGAAGAACACCGTGCTCGTAAACCGCGTCCACCTGCTGAATCATGTCGACTCTATTCTATCCGAGATTGCGCTCAGAGATCATCCCTGCGGCAAGCCATACACCAGCCGCCATAGCTCACGCACCTGCGCCCAAGGCAGGTGCGCTACCAGGCTGCGCTACGCCCCGACAGTTGTACTTGGGAATCGAAGCGCCGCTAGAGGCCAGCACGGCCAGGATGGGAAACAGGAATCTGGGTATCGGGGCTCCTTCGTCAAGCAACGTCTCTCGGCCTGACCGTGATCCGTTAAATCGATTCGAAATAGCGCGCCAGCTCCCAGTCGGTGACTGCCTTCTCCGACTGCCGCACTTCCCACTCGCGGGTGGCGGCGTAGTGCTCGACGAACTGGTCGCCGAACCAGCGGCGGGCGGCTTCACTCGAGCGGAACTGGCGCGTGGCATCGGCGAGGTTGCGCGGCAGCGCCGGGGCGTTGGCGGCCTCGTAGGCGTTGACGGTGGGCGGTGACAAACCGATCCGGCGCTCGATGCCCTCCAGGCCCGCGGCGAGCGAAGCGGCCATGGCGATGTAGGGATTGATATCGGCGCCGGTGAGGCGCGTCTCGATCCGCGCCGCCCTGGCGGAGCCCGGGATCGCGCGCACCGCGGTGGTGCGGTTGTCCACGCCCCAGGTGGCGTTGATAGGCGCCCAGGTGCCGGGCACGGTGCGCTTGTAGGAGTTCACCGTGGGGCAGAACATCACCATCCATTCGGGCAGATAGCGCACCAGGCCGGCGAGGTACTGCCGCATGGTCTCCGACATGCCGTCGCCGCCGGGGTCGTGGAAGAGATTGCGCGCGTGGTCGCGATCCCAAAGGCTCTGGTGGAGGTGGCCGCCCGACCCGGGCAGATCGGCGTTCCACTTGGCCATGAACGTGGGGAGCAAGCCGTGGCGCGCGGCGATCAGCTTCACCGCGGTCTTGAACAGCGCGGCCTTATCGGCGGCGGCGAGGCCGGAGTCCACCTGAATGGCGGCTTCCCAGACGCCCGGGCCGGTCTCGGTGTGGAATCCCTCGAGCGGTACGTCAAAGGCGGCGAGCTGGTCGATCACGTCCAGCACGAAGCCGGAATTGGAGGAAGCGCGCAGCAGGCTGTAGCCGAACATGCCTGGGGTGAGCGGGGTGAGATTGCGGAAGGCTTTGTCGCGCAGCGAGTGCGGGGTCTCCTGAAAAACCCAGAACTCGTACTCGGCGGCGAACGACGCCTCATAGCCGAGCGAGGCGGCGCGATCGAGCACGCCGCGGAGCAGGTTGCGGGGCGCCACCGCCAGCGGCTCCCCCGCTTTGTCGTAAAGGTCGAGGAGGAACAGGGCGGTGCCGGGCTCCCAGGGGATACGGCGATAACTGCCCAGGTCGATGCGAGCCAGCGCGTCCGGATAGCCGGTGTGCCAGCCGGTGAGACGGACGTTGTCGTAGAGCGCGTCGCCGATGTCCCAGCCGAAGACGACGTCGCAGAAGCCGAGCCCGGACTCGGCGGCGGAGGCGAATTTCTCCAGGCTGATGTACTTGCCGCGAAGCACGCCGTCCAGATCGAAGGCGCCGAGCTGGACGCGGTCGATGCGGTCGTCGGCGAAGCGGCGGCGAATCTCCTCCAGCGTCATTCGAGGGCCACCCAGACGGATTTGACATTGGTGTACTGCTCGAGCGCGTAAGCGCCCAGGTCGCGGCCGAAGCCGCTCTGCTTGTAGCCGCCGAAGGGCGAGGCGCTGTCGAAGTCGTTGTAGGAATTGATCCAGACCGAACCGGCCTTGATCTGGCCGGCGATGCGGTGGGCCAGGCCGATGTCGCGCGTCCAGACGGCGCTCACCAGGCCGTAGACGGTGCCGTTGGCGATGGCGACGGCCTCGTCGGGGTCGCGAAAGCGAATCACGGAGAGCACCGGCCCGAAGATCTCCTCCTGGGCGATCTTCATCCGCGGGCGCACTTCGGAGAAAACAGCCGGCTTGACAAAAAAGCCGTTGGCCTTGGCGCCGTCGGTGTCGCGCTCGCCGCCGCAGAGCAGGCGCGCGCCTTCCTCGACGCCGCTGGCGATGTAGCCGAGAATGCGCTCCATCTGCGCCGCCGAGATCTGCGAGCCCATCTCGGTGGCCGGATCCAGCGGATCGCCGACGCGCATCTTGCTCGCCATGTCGACCAGCTCGCCGACGAACTCGTCGTGCATCGCCTCGTGCAGCAGCAGACGCGAGCCGGCGCTGCACACCTCGCCCTTGTTGGCGAAGATGCCCCAGAAGGCCGCCTTGAGGGCCGCCTTGCGTTCGCAGTCGGGGAAGAGGATGTTGGGCGACTTGCCGCCGAGTTCCAGGCTGAGCCGCTTCAGGTTGCTTTCCGCGGAGGCCTTCAGCAGCGCGCGGGCCGTACGGATGCTGCCGGTGAAGCTGATCTTGTCCACGTCCATGTGGCGGCCAAGCGCCTCGCCGGCGGTGGCGCCGTAGCCGGTGACAACGTTCAGCACCCCTTCCGGAACGCCGGCCTCGATCGCCAGCTCGGCCAGCTTCAAGGCCGTCAGCGGCGTCAACTCGCTCGGCTTGACGACCAGCGAGCAGCCGCAGGCCAGGGCCGGGGCGATCTTCCAGGCGGCGAGCAGCGTCGGATAATTCCAGGGAACGATGGCGCCGACCACGCCGGCCGGCTCGCGCAGCGTGTAGTTGAGCAGCCCCCCGTCGACCGGGATGGTCTCGCCGTAGATGCGCCGCACCCAGCCGGCGTAGTAGCGCAATGCGTCGATGGCCGGGGCGACGTCGGCGCGCAGCGCCTCGCGCAAGGTCTTGCCGTTTTCGAGCGATTCCATGGCGGCCATTTCGTGCTTGTGCTGCTCGAGCAGGTCGGCCAACCGCCAGAGGATGCGCTCCTTCTTGGAGGGATCCATCCCGCGCCAGCTCTTGCTTTCGAAGCTGGAGCGCGCGGCGGCCACGGCGCGATCGACGTCGGCGGCAACGGCATCAGGCACCGAGCCGAGCAGCTCCCCGGTGGCCGGGTTGCGGACTTCGATCGCACCCTCGCCGGCGGAGTCCGTCCACCGGCCGGCGATGAACAGCTTGGCAGGGGGCAGTTGTTGTCTGGCGGTTTCGACGGCGGTCATCTTTTCGATTCTCCCTCAAGGGAGGCGTGCGCGGCGCGGCTCCATTGCGGTCCGGCGTAATGGCGGCGGGCGGCCAGCAGCCACCACAGCAGCAGCCACACCATCGTGCCGGCGAGCGTCTTACCGGCGAGCTCGTTGGGCGGCATCACCAGCACCACGCAGATCATCGCCGTATACACGATCGCAACCAGGCTCACGGGGCCGCCCGCACGGCCGAGGCTCCACACCGCCTGCCGCGGCCAGACCGAGCCGTTCCACCGCGCGCGCAATCCGAGCGCCACCGGAATGATGTAGGCCACGTACATCGTCACGGTGCTGAGCGAAGTGACCACCGTCACGGCGCCGGTCCACACCATCGCAGCGAGCGAAGCCGCCACGATCAGCCAGATGGCAGGTCCGGGAGTGCCGTGCCGGGGATCGACGCGGCTGAACAGACCGCTTAGCGGCATGCCTCGGTCACGCGCCAGCGAATACACCGTGCGCGAGCCGGAGGCAATGCAGGAAAGGCCGCAGAACCACATCGCCATCGACGCCAGCGCGCCCATGGCGTTGCCGAACCGCGGCCCGAGCGCCGCTTGGAGGATCGCGATGGGAGCCGGCACACGGTTGCCGCCGGAGTCGGTGGCGCCGAGCGCTTCCGGAATCGTGCGGATCGCCAGGGTGAGCGCCACCAACAGCAGGTAGCCGACGACTCCCGAGACGGCCACGGACAGCACGATGCCCCAGGGCGCGCGCCGGCGCGGATCCTCGGTCTCCTCGGCCATGTGGGCGGAGGCGTCGAAGCCGGTGTAGGTCCAGTGCGCCTGCAAAAGGCCGAGCAGGAAGGCCCACGCGTACGGGGAACGGTTGTTGCTGGTGACGGCCGTGGCGAGGAAGGAGAGCGGCTGGAGGGGAGCCATCCAGAAGACGGCGCCGACGATCACCAGCACGCCGGCGACATGCACCGCGACGCTCACGTCGTTGAGGATCGACACCAGCCGCACCCCGTAGTGGTTGAACAGGCCCTGGGTGACCTGGATGAAGGCGAACATCAGGAATTTGTTCGAGGCCGTGGCGGGTAGTTCGAGAAACGGCAGGATGAACTCGGCGCAACTGTAGTTGATGCCGGCCTGCGCGGCGATCAGCCCGAAAATGTTGAACCAGGCGACGAACCAGCCCCAGCCGCGGCCGCCCAGGTCAGCCGCCCAGTGATACATGGCGCCGGCTGTGGGATAAGCCGAGCACAGCTCGGCCATGCATGCGGCGATGAGAAGAGCGAACAAGGTGGCCAGCGGCCAGCCGAGCGTCATCTCGAGCGGGCCGCCCATCTCCAGGCCGTATCCGTAGAGGGTCACCGCGCCGGTGAGAATCGAAATGATCGAAAAGGAAATCGCGAAATTGGAGAATCCGCCCATCGAGCGGAAAAGCTCCTGCGCGTATCCGAAGCGGCCCAGGTCGGCGCGATCGCGCTCGGCCTGCGCGGTGGGATCGTGCGCCGGCATGGACTGCCAGTATAGCCCCTACAAGGGCTGCGCCCGCCTGGCCGCCGCGGCCGGCGGCTTCCAAACAGGCCCCCGCAACCAACCTTTTCAAGCTGTTGTGATCTGATCGCTGCCCCAAGGATCGGCCGGCCTGTGGTAGAAGTGTAGATTGCCCGAGCGGCTGCTCACAGGAGGCGCGCCTTGTCGAAGCTCATCCTCATCGTGTGGCTCGCTGTATGCGCTCCGGCATTCGCGTGCCACGTCGGGAAGCCGGTCGACACACCCTTGGGGCGACTGGTCTCCGCGGAGGGCAAGGCAAAAATTCAAACCGACGACGGAATGGTAACGGCGAAGGACCCCGAAACGCTGTGCCTGGTCACCTTCACCGGCAAGTCGGAAATCCCACACGCCAGCGCCGGCGCGCGCGCGGATTATTTCCTGATGGTAGATCAGGGGACCGGCAAGTCCTTCACCGTCCTCTATGCCGGCAGCCCGGAGCGCGACGGCTCCCTCAGCGCGCGAGCCTGGAAGATGACCGGCCAAATGACCTTCCAGGGAGGCCAGCCGAAGTTTTCCGGGACCGCCTCGGTTCCCAGTCGAACGGTGGTTCTCATCTACAGGATCCCGATGAGCGCCAGGCGCCTGGTGCTGCGTCACGGCGGCCAAACCTATTCCATCTCCGGCTTGCCCGGTCGAGCCGGAGGCGCCGGCAAGGCCGCGTGAAGCTGCGCGCCCGGCCCGCTGCCTGGGGTTTTCTCTGGGCGATTCTCCTGTGCGCCGGCTGCCGTCCATCGGGCCCGCCCTATGCTCCGCGGGACGCTCTGGCTACGTTCCGCATCGAGCCGGGATTTCGCATCGAGCTGTTCGCCGCCGAGCCGGACGTCACGGATCCGGTGGCGATGGAGTTCGACGAGCGAGGCCGCGTGTGGGTAGTGGAGAACTCCGGCTATCCGCTCGATACCAGCGGCAAGGGCCGGGTGAAGCTGCTCGAGGACACCGACGGCGACGGCAGGCCGGACCGCAGCACGCTGTTCGCCGACAAGCTCATGCTGCCCACCGGCATCCTGCGGTGGAAGAACGGCGTGCTGGTCACCGATGCGCCCGACCTGCTCTACCTGGAGGACACCAACGGCGACGGGCGCGCCGATCTCCGCCGCGTCGTGCTCACCGGCTTTGCGTTCACCAACCCGCAGCACACCGTCAACACGCCGCTCTACGGGCTGGACAATCGCATCCACCTGGCGCATGAGAACGCCTCGCTGGCGGTCATTTTCAAACAGTTCGGCGACCCCGGCAAAGACATCCGGTTTCCCGACCGGCCGGGGATGAAACCGCTGGCCGCGCGCGGCCGCAGCATCCGCTTCCACCCTGACAGCGGCGAGATGGAGGCGCGTTCGGGCACTTCGCAGTTCGGCCACGCCTTCGACGCATGGGGCCGCTACTTCACGATGAACAACTCGAACCACCTCCGCCAGGAGGTGATCGCGGCGCGCTACCTGGAGCGCAACCCGTACCTGGCGGCGGGCGGCGCGATGCAGGACCTCTCCGACCACGGGGCGGCGGCCGAGGTCTATCCGATCACGGTGCGGCCGCGGTTCGAGATGCTGACCAATGTGGGGCAGATGACCTCGGCCTGCGGCCTGACGATTTACCAGGGAGGCGCCTGGGGCGCGCGCTGGGAAGGCGTCTCGTTTGGCGCCGAGCCGGTGCACAACCTGGTGCATCGCGACGTGCTGTCGCCGGCGGGCTCGACGTTTCGCGCCAGCCGGGCGTACGAGCGCCGCGAGTTCCTGGTCTCGACCGATAGCTGGTTCCGACCGGTGAATTTCCACATCGGCCCGGACGGCGCGCTGTACGTGATCGACTACTACCGGCTGGCGATCGAGCACCCGGAGTGGATGTCCACGCACACGCACCATTCGAAGGACCTCTCGATCGGCAGCGACCGCGGCCGCATCTGGCGGATCGTTCCCGAATCGGGAAAGCCGCTGCCGCTCGCGCGCGGGATCCGCCTCCACAAGGCGCGCGACGAAGAGCTCGTGGGACTGCTGGGTCACGCCAACCTGTGGTGGCGGCGCGCCGCGCAACGGCTGCTGGTGGACCGCAAGGCGCTCGCGGCGCGGCCTGCGATCGAGCGGCTGTTCCGCGAAAGCGCCTCCCCGGCTGCCCGCCTGCACGCGCTGTGGACGCTCGAAGGTCTCGGCGCGCTCGACGAGCGGCTGGTCGAGCGAGCGCTGCGCGATCCGGTGGCAGGCGTCCGCGAGAACGCCATCCTGCTTTCGGAATCGCTCTCGCGCGGCGCGGCGGACTTCCCGGGGCGATGGCTCGAGATGGCGGAGGATCCCGACGCGCGCGTCCGCTTCCAGCTTCTGTGCACCCTGGGCTCGGTCAACTCCGCCGAGGCGCGGGCGGCGCGCGACAGGCTGCTCGACCGCGATCTGGAAGACCGCTGGGTGCAAGTGGCGGCGCTGAGCGCCTCGCCGGAGGAGGCCGCGCGGGTGTTCGCACGCGCCACCGCGCATGGATCGGGCTGGCTCAATTCGCCGACGGAAGCACGCACGCTGCTGCTCCGGCAGGCTTGCGCCGTGATCGGAGCGCGGCGTCGTCGGGAGGAGATCGCCCGCGTGTTGCAGGTGGTGGCTCGTCGCGCGGGGGCGGCGGCGTCTTGGTGGCGCGCAGCGAGCCTGGAAGGACTTGCGGCCGGCCTGCGCGGGAAGCACGACCCGGCGATGTCGCATCCGCTTCTGGTCGAGTTGTTCGAGAGCGACCAGCCGGCGATCCGTCGCGCGGCGCTGCGGCTGCTCGGGGCGACCGGTCTGCCTGCTTCCCCAAAATTGGCGGCGACGCTGGGCCGGTCCCGGACGATGGCTGCCGATCCGTCAGTTGACGCGGAGGCGCGCGCGGATGCCATCACGCTCGTGGCGCTCGCCGGCGCGGACCGTCACTCCACCTTGTTCCGAACTCTCGCCCACCTGCGCCAACCCGAGCCGGTGCAGGCGGCGGCAGTGCGCGCGCTGGGCCGTGTGCAGAGCGCGGACGTCGGTCCGTTCCTGCTCGCCAACTGGCGTGCGATGACCGCGCCGGTGCGCAGCGAAGCGGCCGACGCGCTGACGACCGACCTCGACCGGGCGTGGCTGCTGGTGGCCGCTATCCAGCGCGGCGAGGTCCAGCCGTGGACGCTCAGCTTCAACCAGAAGCGCCGCCTGCTGATGAATCGCGACGAGGCGCTGCGGGAGAAGGCGCGCTCGCTGCTGGAGGAGAAGCCGGGCGAGCGCGAGGCCGTGCTAGCGCGCTACCAGGCGGCGCTCGATCGGCCGGCCGACGCCGCGCGCGGGCGGGTGGTCTTCCAGAACGTCTGCGCCAAGTGCCACCGCTGGAACGGTGAGGGCGCGTCGATGGCGCCGGATCTGGCCAGCGTGCGCAACCGCCCCAGGCAGGCGCTGCTCGAAGACATACTCGTTCCGAGCAAAGCGATCGCCCAGAACTACGAAACTTATGTCGTGGAGACCGCCGGCGGTGCGATCGTCGAGGGTGTGCTCGGTTCCCAGGACGCGGCCTCGATCACGCTGCGCCAGGAGAGCGACCGCCAGAACGTTATCCCGCGCAGCGAGATCCGCGGCATGTACGCGGCGCATCTTTCGGCCATGCCGGCGGACCTGGAAAAGCAGGTCGATATCGCGCAGATGGCCGACCTGCTGGAGTTCCTCACCGGCGGGAGGCGGTGACCGGCGTGTACGCCGGGGCGGGGTCTTGACTGTGGGCTGGGTTGTTGGTAAAATACCAACAAAGTGGTGATTGCCTGCAAGACACGTCAGGCGGCTGTAGACCTGCTTCGGTATTGCATTGAAGACGGCGAAGTCGTTCCAAGCAAGCACTTTCGACAGAAGCTTTCTGTAGAGGGCCTCACCTTCGAGGACGCATGGCTGGTACTGAAACATGGCAATATCTATGACGCGCCCGAGCCTGACATGAAGACGGCTGAATGGATGTACAGGATAGAAGGTCATGAACCGGGCGGCAAATGGGTTGTCGTAGTCTTCTGCTTTAAGACGGTCGAGCGAGCTTTCCTGATAACTGTCTTTTCAGTGGAGTCGAGGAGGAAGAGGCGGTGAAAAGAGACATGAAACGGACGATTGAGTGCAGTACCTGTGGATCACCTGCCAAGGTGGTGCGCGGGAGCTATCCGTTTACCGAATGCGGATTGCCAAATGTAGTTCTACAGGGAGTGGAGTTGATTCGGTGCGGTAAGTGTTCAACCGAGGATGCCATCATCCCCAAGCTCAACGAGTTGATGCGGGTCTTGGCATTGGCTGTAGTTTGCAAGCCATATCGCCTCCGTGGTGAAGACGTAAAGTTCCTGCGGAAATACCTGAAAATGACGAACGATGAGTTCGCCAGGCTGATTCACATCAACAAGACCAACCTGTCGAAGTGGGAGAACAATCACGATAGGATCGGTCCCCAAAGCGATCGCCTGATCAGAATCATGGCTGTCATCCTTGGCGAAGGTCTCCCTCAGGAACTTGAACGTGTGATCAAGTCGTTCCCGCACATTCAGGGAACCCGTTCGAATGTCCGTATCGACATGGATGCCGACAAGGGGTCCTACCACTACGCCTGACGAGTCGCGCGGCACACCCGGTTGCGGCAGCTCATCGAGTAATATACTTGGTACCAGACTTGTTCCGAGGAAACCTGGCCGTCTCGAGGCGGCAGGGGGTGACGGTGGCGGGGAGGGACTGAGGCAATGCGTATCTTTCTGGTCAATCCTAGTGACATCGCTTTCGGAATCGCGATCATCACACCGCGCTGGCTGTTTGTTCTGGCGGCAGCCACGCCGGCCCGTTTCGGCGACCCCGTGCTGATCGACGAAACTTTGTCTCCCTTCGATCCGGACATCATTCAACCCGGCGACGTGGTTGGGATCGGGGTACATACAGCCAACGTTTTGCGCGGCATGGAAGTAGGCCGCATGGCGCGCGAGCGGGGAGCATGGGTGGTCTATGGAGGGATTCACGCCAGTCTTTACCCGGATGAGCCGCACCGGTTGGGGGGCGCGCACGCGGTGGTGAAGGAGGATGGAGACGTGGTCTGGGCCCGTGTGCTTGCCGACTGCGAACGCGGAGAGCCGTTGCCGGTTTATGAGGGCGGCCGCGTTGGCGCGGAGCAGTTCAAGCAGGCGCGCTGGGACCTGTTGCCTCCCAAGCGTTACATGTGGCCCACTGTCCAGACCGTGCGCGGCTGTCCCAAACACTGCTCCTTCTGTTCGGTGTGGCGAACCGACGGGCAGCAGCCAAGACAACGCACCGTCGATGCCGTGATCAGTGAAATCGTGCAGCTCCGGCGGATGGGTTACCGGTTCATCTGCCTCGCGGACGACAATTTTTATCCGGTCACCCTGACGGATCTCACCCTGGCCGAACGCCAGAAAAACTCAGGACGGCTCAGCGAGCTTCAAGCGCTGCGTGAGGAACGGTTCGCCTTGATGCGGCGGCTGGCGCAGCTTCCGCGTGACATGGTCTTTTTCACGCAGATCACGATGGAGGCCGCCGAAGACACCGCGTTTATGGAGGCGATGCGGGAAGCGCGTATCCTTGGGGTGCTGGTTGGAGTCGAATCGGTCACCGATGCGGGGCTTAAGGACATTTACAAGGATTTCAACCTGACCGGGGAAAATCTCATTGCCCGACTCCGGACTTTTAAGGAGTACGGTATCAAGGTGTGCGGCTCCTTCATCTTCGGACTTCCTTCGGACAGACCGCAGACATTCCGGGCCACGGCGGAACTGGCCAAGAAGGCCGACCTGGCCTTCGCCAATTTCCTTATGCTGACCCCCTTTCCCGGTACCGTGGACTTTCAGAAGTGGGAGAAGGAGCTGGGAGACCGGATTCCACACATTGACGGTGTGCCTTTGACGCGGTACTGGCTGATCCCGGGGCCCAGAAGACCAAAGATCTACATCCAACATCCCACGATGGATGCGGCCGAGATTCGCGCACACACACGAGCCGCGTGGAACAACTTCTATAGTGTGAGATCCATTCTGACCCGTATGTTCTGTCTGAAAACCTGGAAGTCCCGTCTGGCGTTTGCAGTGGTTTCAAAGCTGTACCTCCATATGTACGCCAAGACCGGCATCGCCGCCGACAGCGCCAGGCGTAACCGGGCTAACCGCTGGGCGCGTTGGCTTGCGAAGCCCACCCGCAGACTGTTCCAGGCCAAGCCCATGCCTGAGTTGAAAGCGCCCAACGCCGAACCTGCTCTGTTGCCAATACTGGCTGAGTAATCCCCGGCCGTCCGCGCCAGGCGATCTGGCACTATACTGAGCATTTGCGGGCTTCACGCTGGAGAAAGGGTGGCGGGGAAAACCGCCTGCGGCAGGGTCGTCTGGAACGGCTGGCCCGCAACCTCGACGCGTTGGTGGAGCGCGACAGCCAGCGTGTGCGCCGCACGCGTGAGATCGAGGCCCTGCGTCAGGAAGCGGCGCCGGCGCTGCACGGGCTGTGCGCGACGTTGGTCGAATCGATCAACCGGCTGGTCACCAGGGTCCGGATCGAGCTGGACCCCTCCGAGTACACCCGCGACGGCCCCCCCCGGGACGTGCAAGTTTTCCAGATCAACGTCAGCGGGCGCGTGGTGCAGATCACCTTCCGGCCGACGGAAACCCTGACCTCGGCGGAACGCTTCCATCTCCCCTACATACTGGAGGGAGCCATTCGCTGGTACAACCAGGAATCGCTCGACCGCGAAGAAGTCGGCGAGCATCACCTGTTCTGTTGCGTGGAGAAGGAGACCGCCGGCTGGTATTTCCTCGATCCGGGAAGCCGCCGCAACGGCCGGCTCAACCAGGAGTACCTGGTGGAGCTGATGGAAAAGCTGGTCTGAGGCGGCAACAAACGTTAAATCAAGCGGCCGAAACCGCATTATCTGGCCGTTGTGACGTATGATCGGGGTGTGGCCGCACCCGCGTCCCGCGCGCTGCCGCGGCAAATCGCATTCCATCCGCACCCGCGTGGGAAAACCGTCCTCCCGCGGCTTTGGTCCGCCTGGGAACGGCCGCTGGCGGCCATGCTGCTGCTGACGTTTTTCCCGATTCTGCTGGTGGCCGGGCTGATCATCGGGTTGCTGTCCGGGCGTTCGCCACTGGTTGCGATCGACCGTGTCGGACGGGGCGGCCTGCCGTTCGCGATGCTCAAGCTGCGCACCATGTGGAGTCGAACGGGCTGTGAGCGGAGCCGGTTCGGAGGTTTGGTGGCGTACATGGAAGGTGAATTTGTTCCTCCCGTCAAGAGCGCCGGCGATCCGCGGATTCAAAGCCGCTTCGCCCGCTTCTGCCGGCGCTACTCGATCGACGAGCTGCCGCAACTGCTGCATGTCCTCACCGGCGCCATGGCGCTGGTTGGTCCGCGACCGCTGACGAGCGTCGAGCTGGACGCCTACTACGACGCCGACGCCGTCGAAGTGACCCAGGTCCGGCCCGGTCTGACAGGCCTGTGGCAGGTGATGGGTCGGAACCGGCTCACCTATCCCCAGCGCCGGCGGCTCGACCTGTTTCTGGTCCGCCACCGCTCGGTGTTGCTGAACCTGTGGATTCTTTGGCGCACCATTCCCCAAGTGGTCAGGGGAATGGACGCACACTGAAAGGTCCATCCTTTTTCATTACTGCTACTGTTAAGAAACCGCTGTCCGGAGTCGTCTCCATGAAGGAAGGGGAAAAACCGCTGCCGATTGCAGCCGATCCGGAGCCGGTGGCCGGCGTCGTGATGGACGCGGAGGAGTTGTTCCGCCGCCACCATGGGCTGGTGTTCCGTGCCGCGTACCGCGTCACGGGAAACGCCGCCGACGCCGAGGACGTGTTGCAGACCGTCTTTCTCCGCCTGATGCGGCGGGATGCGGACTCTCCCGCGGTGTCGGATGCGGCCGGCTATCTCCATCGCGCGGCGGTCAACGCGTCGCTGGACCTGCTGCGGTCGCGGCGGCAATGCAACTTCGTTCCGCTCGAGGAAGTGGAGCCGCGGCTTGCCGGGGACTCCTCGCGGGCAGCGGAGGGCGCGCAGTCGGCTTTGGAGATCCGCGAATGGCTGCGCCAGACGGTGGCCCGGTTGAGCCCCCTGGCCGCGGAGATCTTCGTTCTGCGGTTCTTCGAGGAAAAGGGCTACGCGGAGATTGCGCGCCTGGTGGGGACCACGGAATCCACGGTGGCAGTGACGCTGCACCGGGCGCGGGAGCGGGTCTGGCGAGAATTCGAAGCGTACATGGGAGGCAAGTCATGAATCGGGAAGACGAACACAACGATCCAAAGCTGGAGCAGGCGTTGTCCGAAATCCGCACCGAGCCGGTCGAGCCGGAGACCGTCGAGGCGGCGGCGGGACGCGTCTGGCAGCGGCTTTCGGAAGGATCGATCCGCGCTTCGATCAGTACTTGCGCCGATTTCCAGGCGCTGGTTCCCGCCTGGCGCGCGGGCGCCCTGCTTGCCGCGCGCGCGCTGCTGCTCGAAGACCACTTGCACGAGTGTGTGCACTGCCGCAAGGCGGCGCAGCCGGCGGCGCCCCTGCCGATGATGATTCCGCCGATGACGCGCCGGACGGCCCTTCCCTGGCGGCGATGGGCGATGGCGGCCGCGCTCGCTGTCACCGGCGGCGCCGGCGCCTGGATGGTTTGGGAGCGCGTGGCCTCTTCGCCGGTCGCCGTGCGGGCCTCGGTCGAGTCGCTCGACGGCCGGCTGTTCCAGCTCACACGCGCGGGCATCCGTCCGCTGCGGATCGGAGACCCTGTGGAAGGCGGAGGCGAGCTGCGCACGGCCGGCGACTCGCGGGCGCTGGTGCGGCTGGCAGACGGCTCGCGGATCGAAGTGCGCGAGCGCTCGGCGCTGGAGCTGGCCGCGACGCGCCGTGACTTCACCATCCGGATGGAGCGCGGCGGAATCATCGTCGAGGCGGCCCGGCGGCGCTCGGGCAAGATGTACGTGGCCACGCGCGACTGCCGCGTGGCGGTGACCGGCACGGTGTTCAGCGTCGCGAGCGGTGTGAAGGGCTCGCGGGTTTCGGTCCTCGAAGGGCAGGTGGAGGTCTCGCAGGGGCGGGATCGCAAAGTGCTCGGCGCGGGGCAGCAGTTCGCGTCCAGTCCGAGCCTCGCCGCGGTCGCGGTGAACGAGGAGATCGCCTGGAGCCGCAACCGGGAAGCGCACCTGGCCCTGCTGCGGGAGTTCGCCGCGCTGGAGAAAAAGCTGGAGCAGATCGCGATGCCTCGCCCGCGCTACTCGAGCCGGCTGCTCGATCGGATGCCGGAGAGCACGGTCCTCTATGCGAGCATTCCCAATCTCGGCCCGGCGCTCGGGGAAGCGCAGCAGATCCTCCGCCAGCGAATGCAGGAAAGCCCCGTGCTGCGGCAGTGGTGGGAGCAGGCCGGAGGCGCCGATTTCAGCCGCGCGCTCGATGAGCTCCGCGCCGCCAGCGATTATCTCGGCGAAGAGATCGTGCTCGGCGCCTCGACCGAAGCCCGCCGCCTCTCGGCGCCGGTCTTTCTCGCCGAAGTGAAACGCCCGGGATTGGCCGAGTACCTGCGCTCGAAGTGGACCGGCCGGATGGGTGGGATGAGCGACCACGTGGTGGTGAGTGACAACCTGGTGGCGATTTCTCCGAACCCGGCCCAACTGCGACGCCTGGCTGCTTCCATGGTTGCAACGGGGGATGCAAAGGGGGATGCAAAGGGCGCGTTCGCTAGGACGCCCTTCCATGCAGCCATCGCGTCGGCCTATCGCGACGGCGCGGGCTTCCTGTTCAGCGCCGACCTGGAGAAGATTGCCGGCCGCCACCTGCCCCAACTGCCCGACCTCAAGTACGTCGTGGTGGAGCAGAAGCAGCATGCCGATGCCACCACTCTCCGCGCCGTGGCTACTTTCCGCGGCGCGCGCAAAGGACCGGCGGCGTGGCTCGCTAAGCCCGCTCCGATGGGCGCCCTGGACTTCGTCTCGCCCCAGGCCTCCTTCGCCGCCGGCACGGTGGTCGTCAATCCGGCCACGCTGGTCGACATGCTGTTCGCCGAGCTGGAGTCCAAGGTGCCCGATTTCTCCGCCAAACTCGCCGAACTGGAAGCCAAGCTCGGTCTGAGCATCCGCAACGACCTGGCCGGCCCGCTCGGCTCCGAGCTGGTTCTGGCCGTCGACGGACCGCTGTTCCCGGTGCCGTCCTGGGAGCTGGCGGTGGAGGTGTGGGACCAGGGGCGGCTGCAATGGGCCATCGACAAGCTGGTCGGCGTGTACAACCAGGAAGCGGCGGGGCACGGCGGGCCGCAGATGCGCTCGTCCCAGGAAACCATCGGTGGCCGCACGTACTACACTCTGGCCGTGGCCGATCCCTCGGCGCCGGTGGCCGAAGCGCACTACACGTACGTCGACGGCTACCTGCTGGCGGCCGCTTCGCGCGCGCTGCTGGACCGCGCCATCCAGTACCGCTCGACCGGCTACACGCTGGCGCGTTCGGCGAGCTTCCGCTCGCTGTTGCCGCGCGACCCGTACACGCACTTCTCCGCGGTGGTCTACCATAATCTCGGCCCGGCCATCGCGTCGGTGGCGGAGAAGGCCGGCCAGCTCGGCGTCGCGCTGCCCACTGACGTCAAGCCCGCGCTGTTCGCCTTGTACGGGGAGGAGGACCGCATCGAGCTGGTCACCAACGGCAGCCTGCTCGGCCTGAGCTTGAATCACCTGTCGGGCATTCATGGGCCGCTGGGACTCATGGAACTGCTGCGGATGGGGAAGAAGGGAACAAGCGCGGGGTCTGCTTCGTCTCGATAATAGGTACGGATGGCTCCTGTTATCGATTTGGACGGGCTTGAGGTCCGGTTCGGCGAGCGTGTGATTCTCAACCGGCTCACCGGCTCGCTCGGCGGCCGGGCGATCGGGTTGCTCGGTCCGAACGGGGCGGGGAAGTCCACGCTGATCAACACGCTGCTCGGCTTTCATCCTCCCGCGGCCGGGACCGCGCGCGTGTTCGGCCACGACATCCGGACCGAGGCGCGCCAGGTGCGGGCGCTGATCGGCTACATGCCGGAGAATGACGCGTTCATCGCGCGCATGAGCGGTGTGCGCTTCGTCCGACTGATGGCCGAGTTGGCCGGCCTGCCGCCCGAGCAGGCCATGGAGCGAGCGCATGAGGCCTTCTTCCACGTCGGCATGGGAGAGGCGCGCTACCGCGAGATCGGCACCTACTCGCTCGGGATGAAGCAGCTCGCCAAGCTGGCGCAGGCCATCGCCCACGGCCCACGCCTGCTGCTGCTGGACGAGCCCACCAACGGGCTGGATCCACCGGCGCGGCAGCGCATGATCGAGCTGATCCGCGAGATCCGCGACCGAGGCGACCTGCACCTGATCCTCTCCTCCCACCTGCTCAAGGACGTCGAGGAATGCTGCGACCAGGTGCTGATTCTCAAGCAAGGACGGATCGCCGCCTGTTGCAACCTCGAGGAAGAACGCCGCGCCAACCGCAAGTTCCTCGAGCTGGAGACGCGCGGCGGCGACGGCGAATTCGCTTCCGGGATCGCGCGGCTGGGCTGCGAGGCGGCCTGGTCCGCCAACGGCCGCGTCAAGCTGGTGCTGCCGGAGGGAGTCGAGGTGCGGCAATTGTACGAGATCGCCTCGCGCAGCCAGGTGCAGATCCGCCGGCTGAACTACAAGCGCGACTCGCTGGAGGACATCTTCCTGAAGGCCATGGAGAGCCCCAATGGCGGTTTATAAGAAGACGTACCGGGGCTACGACGGTGCGCTCACGCCCGCCTGGTCGCGCTTCCTGGTGATCCCGCGGTTCGCTTTCGCCCAGATGCGCGCCTCGCGCTTCCTCACCATGTTCTTCCTCGGCACCATGATCTTCCCGCTGCTCGCCGCCGTGTTCATCTATGTGCACCACAGCCTGGCGGCGATGAAGCTGCTCGAAATCAACCCCTCGCGCATCGTGGCCATCGACGCCTCTTTTTTCATGACCTTTCTCGGGACGCAGAGCATTCTCGCCTACCTGCTGACCGCGTTCATCGGGCCGGGGCTGGTCTCTCCGGACCTGGCCAACAATGCGCTGCCGCTCTACCTGTCGCGCCCGCTCACACGCGCCGAGTACGTCGCCGGCAAGCTCTCGGTCCTGTTTGTGCTGCTCAGCGCGATGACCTGGATCCCCGGTCTGCTGCTGTTCGCGCTCCAGGCGTACCTGGAGGGCAACGGCTGGATGGGGAACAACCTGCGTATCGCCGGGGGCCTGTTCGTCGGCGCCTGGATCTGGATCCTGTTGCAGTCGCTGCTGGCGCTGGCCGTCTCGGCGTGGGTGAAGTGGAAGCCGGTCGCCGGGGCCCTGATGTTCGGGGTGTTTTTCGTCGCCAGCGGCTTCGGCGCCGCATTCAACATGGTCCTGCGCACCCAGTGGGGCAGTCTCATCAACATCAGCCACCTGATCGGCACGGTGTGGACCTGGCTGTTCGACCAGCCGATGAGGCGCGGCGCCGGGGCGGCCTTCTTCCGCGTGGCGCGCGGCGACCAGATCCCGCCGTGGTGCATCTGGGCGTCGCTCGCGGCGCTGTGCGTGTTCTGCCTGTGGATGCTGGCGCGCAAGGTGCGCGGCGTCGAGGTGGCGCGCTCATGAACGACCGCATCCGCTTCGACAACGTGTCGCGATTCTACGGCGACGTGCTGGGCGTCAATCGCGTCCACCTGTCGATACCGCCGGGCGTCACCTCGCTGGTGGGCCCGAACGGCTCGGGTAAGACCACGCTGATGAACCTGATGACGGGCCTGATCCGCCCGACCCGCGGCGAGGTGAGCGTCCTCGGGGTTCCGCCGGACCGGCCCCAGGAGCTGTTTCGCTTCGTCGGCTACTGCACGCAGTTCGACGCGTTTCCAAAGGGCCTCACCGGCTACCAGTTCCTGTATTCCTACCTGCGGCTGCACGATCACGGACACGCCGAGGCGGACCGGCTCGCCTGGGAGGCGCTCGACCGCGTCTCGATGCGCGAGGCCGCACATCGCCGCGTGGCCGCCTACAGCAAGGGGATGCGCCAGCGGATCAAGCTCGCCCAGGCGATCGCCCACCTCCCGCGCGTGCTGGTGCTGGACGAGCCGCTCAACGGGCTGGACCCGATGGCGCGCGCGGAAACCATCGCGCTGTTCCAGGAGTGGGGTCGCCAGGGGCTGTACGTCATCGTCTCCAGCCACATCCTCCACGAAGTGGACCGCATCTCGGACCAGGTGGTCCTGCTCAGCCACGGCTACGTGGTCGCCGAAGGGCAGATCCACGACGTGCGCAGCGAGGTCAAAGAGCAGCCGCTTACCGTGATGGTGCGCTGCGGGGAGCCGAGCCTGCTCGCCTCGCGCCTGTTCCGCGAGAATTACGTGGTGGAGGCGCGGGTGCTCGAAGACGGCGGGCTGCTGATCCGCACGCGCGACGCCGAGGGCTTCTACCTCCTGTTGAACCGCGTGGTCGTCGAGGACGGCCTCGAGTTGGAATCGGTCGCCCCGGCCGACGAGGACGTGGGCTCCGTCTATCAATATCTGATCGGCGGGGCAGGAGGCGCTGCATGACGCGCGGCATGACGCAGTGGAGACTGTGGATGCGGCAGTGCGCGGCCATTCTCCGCCTGGAGCTGAAGAAGAACTTCTTTTCCCGCCGCGCGTGGTGGATCTACCTGCTGGCGTTCGCACCGGTGCTGCTCACCGGCGGGCACTCGCTCGATTCGATGCGCAAGGGCCGGTGGGGATGCAGCATCGGCGAAGACGTCATGATCTACGCCGGAATTTTCCAGTTCTTTTATCTGCGCCTGGGGATTTATTTCGGCTGCGTCGGCATCTTCACCAATCTCTTCCGCGGCGACCTGCTGGAGAAAACGCTGCACTACTACCTGCTGGCGCCGGTGCGCCGCGAGGTCCTGCTGGCGAGTAAGTACGTGGCGGGCCTGCTGGCGTCGGTGGTGATGTTCACGACCAGCGCGGCGCTGGCGTTCCTGCTGGTCGGGTACCACTTCGGGTCGGCCTGGCAGGATTTCCTGTTCCGCGGCCCGGGCCTCGGCTATCTCGGCTGGTACGCGCTGACGGCGGCGCTCGCCTGCGTCGGCTATGGCGCCGTTTTCCTCATCCTGGGGATGATCTTCAACAACCCGATGATTCCCGCCGCCGTGGTCATGGTGTGGGAGGCGATGAACTGGCTGCTGCCCTCGGCGCTGAAAAAGGTCAGCGTGATTTTTTATCTGAAATCGCTGTGCCCGACGGAGGTGCCGGTCGACGAGGGCCCCTGGGCGCTGCTCGCCGTGGTCACCGAGCCGACGCCGGCCTGGCTGGCCGTGCCGGGGCTATTGGTGGTGGCGGCGCTGATCCTGGTGTGGGCGGCCTTGCGAGCGCGCAAGTTGGAGATCACCTATAGCGAGTAGCGGGCGGTGATCAAGATGACCTGACCGCTAAACGCGTGGCTACTGCTGCGTGTCGCTTCACCAGCGCCCGCCTCGATGCAGCAGGCTGCCTCGCGATGAACTCGGCGATCGCTTGACGGACAACATCTGCGAGCGAGCGGTGCTCCGCAAAAGCAATTGTTCGTATGGCCTCGTGCTGCTCCGCTTCAATGGCGGCGAACAAGGTAACTGCCGCCTCAAGTTTCTTTTCTCGTGCCATATTCTCCAATTCTCCCGAAACAACCTCACGCAAAAGTCCTCGTTTACTGCTTGGCCTTCACTTCTTCTCAGTCTTCCTCTCCGAAACTGTTACCTCACTGACCAGTAGGTGTTCGACCGGACGTATGAACTTCATATATATAGCCTTCTGGCGAAACCGCTTGATCAGAACATCCTGTGCGTACCTGAGCAACCATCTGCGGCTTTCGCCAGTGTCCGGCACGTCGACTTCTAGTAGGGCTAGGACGTCACGATCGACTATCCCTTTATTCCACCAAAAGCCTCGGGCTTCGCCACCGGGGAACGCGTGCAAAGTACCACCGCCGTGGAATTGCCTGGCAACTTCCTCCGCGGTCAGACAAAACTTCATCTTCGATAGGCCTTCGCCTCCCCCGCCGATCTGGGTTATAGAAGACCGGAAGGTGAATCAAGACAGTCACGACGCCTGACCGTCCGGACATCAGCCACTCCCGAGCATCCCAAGAAAACCTCCCATCATGCAATTATACTAGCATAATTGCACGGGCAGCGCAAGCAAAAGCTCGAACCGGTCGGACTCAGAAGCGAGAACAGAGCGCTCGGCGCAGCGCGGTGGCCGTCGCCTGCGGCGCCGGCATCCACCTCACAGCCCCTCAGCTTCCCCCGACCAACGCGGCCACGCGCGGGGCGAGCTCTTCGTAGGACATCTTGCCGGGATGGTACATGCGCACGATGCCGTGGCGGTCGACCAGCACCAGCGTCGGCGAGGTGCTGGATCCGTAGTTCCTGAATTTCTCCTCGCTCACCGGGACGGGCATCGAGGAGAGGTCGGCATAGTGGTTGAGGCGGACGCTGTTGATGTATTGCATCTCCTCGGCGGGGGGAACCGGTTCGCCGCGCGCGGCGTAGCCGTAGCGCTGGGTCGGGCCGACCAGAACCAGGCCGCGGCCCCCGTACTCCTCCTGGAGCCGGGCGAGGATGGGGCCCTGGTACTTGCAGTCGCCGCACCAGTGCGCCCAGAAGAACAGCAGCAGCACCTTGCCTTTGAGCGACGCGAGCGGTGTGGGCCGAGGACCCAGGTGTTCGTTCATGTCGAGCGCCGGGGCCGGCTTTCCTTCCAGGCTCAGCACGTGGATATTCTTCTGGATGCGCGTGCGGATGGAGGTGCGTCGCCAGGCGGCCAACTCGGTTTCGAGGAAGCTCACCGCCTCGGTACGGGCGTTGCGCGCCGCCAGCGCGTGCGCCTGCACTTCGATCGAGGCGCCGAGCGCGATCGGCAGGCGGGGCTCGGCGTCGAGCGGCCGCTTTTTCAGCATTTCGAGTGCGAGCCCGCGCGTCTCGTCGGCGAACGCATAGGCGCGGTCCCACTGTGCGTTGGCCAGCGCGCCCCGGCCGAGCCAGGAGAGCGCCTCCAGCATTTCCGGCGTGACGCCGCGGGCCCCGCGATAGTCGGCAATCAGCTTTTCGCCGCGCGGGAAGTCGCCGGCTGCGATCGCCGCGCGCACTTCCTTGATCAGTTGCGCCGGGGCCGCCAGCGCGGCCAGCAACAGCAAGCCCAGAATCCGACGCTTCATACTTCCCCTCCCAGCAGTTTCCGTGTCCAGGCGATGCTCGCCTCCAGATCCTCGCGTTCCCGCGCGGCCGCCTGATCCTTCGGCACGGGCGGCCCGGCAGCCTGCGGTTTGCCCTTCTCCGCCAGCGCCAGGAAGCGGCTGAACTCCCAGGCGGGCGTGCGGCGGTAGCCTTCCCAGAACTTCGTATCCAGGTACGCAAACACGCGCGGGGCGGTTACGATGATCTCGAGCGACAGCGCGCGGCCGGGACACCGCTCGACGTACTTGCGCACGTAGCCGGCGATGTCCACGTTGCCCTCGCCCATACGCGTCCAGCGCACCGCGGCTCCCTCGGGTACGCGCCAGACGGCGCTGTCGCGCACGTGGCTGGTCAGCACGTAGGGGGCGAGCGTTTCCAGCGTCAGGTGCGGGTCCTCGATGGCCCACAGCGGATTGCCGGAATCGATGCAGACGCCGGTGAAGTCGCGGCCCGCCTCCTCGATCAGCATCTTCAGCTCCCGCGCCTGCATGTCGCCGGCGTGATTTTCGATGGCGATCCTGACGCCGGCGTCCTGGGCGCGCGAGCGAGCGGCCTGCAGCACGCGCGCGGTGTTTTCGATGTGGCCCTCGATCGGAACCGGTCCGACGCGGTCGGCCATGCTTCCGAGGAAGGCGCGCACGATGGGAGAGCCGATCACCCGCGCCGCCTGGATCATCCGCGCCAGTTGATCCTCGGCGCTGCCCTCCTTGGGGTCGAACAGCCGCGAGGTCGGGCAAATCGACCGCATGCCAATCTCGAGCGCGATCCCCAGCTTCTCCGCGTATGCCCGCACCCGCTTCAAGTGGGACTCCTCGATGCCGCCCAGGAAGCGGACCTCGGAAAAATGAACCACGGTGGCGCCGCGCGCGGCGCAGTAGTCCAGGTACTGGAACGGGGTCAGGCCTTGTGAGCGGATGCTGAACAGGTCGATGCCTAGTTTTACCGGAAGATTCCCCTGCGGAGGCGGCGGCTGGGCGGAAAGCGCCGCTCCGGTGGCGGCCACGAAACTCCTGCGACGCATTCCTGTATTATCCCCGCAGATGGCGCGCCAGCCAAACGATGTAGTCCGCGTTGCGCCGGCGCACCTGCTCCACCAGCGGCGGCTCGAGTTCGTCAAGCTTTTCTTTGAAGAAGCGGTGATCGCCGTCGGCCGAGGCGGTGTCACGGCTGCCGATGAGGTTGCCGAGCCAGAAGACCAGGAACAGGTTCCCGTCAACGCGCCCCCGCAGCCGGTCGCCGAGCGAGCTGCCACGGCCCATTTCGACATAGTGCGCGGCCAGCGCGCTCTCCTCGCCGAAAGCGCCGGCGGCGGCGAAACGGTTGGCGCGCTCCACCATGCGGTCGTAGATCTGCCGCCAGGGGCTGGTGGGAGGCTGCTCGGCGAGTACGTCGAACAACTGCAACTGGAGCTCGCCGGAGATCTTGTAGTTGACCCGCCCGGCGGTGGCCTCGCCGATCAGCTCCAGCACCCGCGCCTGTTTGCCGCTGCCGGAATGGATGCTGAGGGTGCCGTTGAAGTGGCGGGCCACGGCGGCGAGCTCGCGCACGCGCCAGGCCAGCTCCTCCAGTGGCCGGCCGCCGAACCGGCTCACGGCGCGCGGCTCGAGATCCGGCCACATCTTGTGATGCGCGTAATCGTGAAGTCCCACTCCGGCGGCCGCGGAAGTTTCCATCGCCTCCGGGTACGCCTGCCGTTTCTTGAAGCCGAGATTGGGCGGCACCAGTTGCGCCGGGCGGCCGCGGGATTTGAGCCAGTGCATGTAGAAAATCAGCTCGGCGGGGGTGGTGAGTGTTTCGGCCTCGTCGATGGACGGCTCGAAGTCGAACTGCCGGCCGGCGGTCGAGGCTGTCTTCACCTGGCGGATCCAGTCGTAGAGCGCCTCGTTGAGTTTTAAGCTGCGGCCGAACTTGACCGCCAGGCGCACCGTCTCGGCTTCCGTGAACTGGTGGACGGACTCGCCCACGTGGAACGGCGAGCCGAATTCTGCCAGCATCCAGCGCTGTTCCTCGCCGGAAAACAGCGCCTGGAAGCGCTCCCGCACGGTCGCGTCGCTCCAGGCGGCCGGATGGCGAGGGTCGGCTTCGAGTTCGAACAGCCGGGAGGTGTCGGTGGTGAACTTGGTGTAGCCGGCGGCCTCCGAGATGGCCTCCTGGGCGGCTTCGACCGAGCGACGCACCTGTGGCTCGGTGTCGCCGGTGATGATGAAGTGATCGGCCTCGGCGGTGTACCCGTCGCGCCAGCCGGCGCGGATGGCCGCCCACAGGCCGGCTTCGTAAAGACGGCGGATCGAGACGCGAGTGTGGCCCATCGCGGTGGGATTCTCGCCGTCGCGGGCGGCGATCACTCGCTCGACGGCCATTTCGCGCGTCGCCGAAAGCTGCACGGTGGAAGCCAGGTTGACGCCGCTCGTTTTGAGGATCGCGCGGAAGGCATCGAACGCCGCCGGGAGGCTGATCTCGGGGTGGCGGTTGCCGACGGCGATCGCCGGCCGGGCGCCTTGCGGTCGAGGCAGGAACGCGGGGTCAACCCGTTCGGCGAACGTGCGCACGGCCTCGGCGTCGGCCGTGGAGAACGGGATCGCGTTCACCACCACTTCCCGGCCGCCTCCCGGGCGCATCCGGCCGATCAGGATGGCGTTCGGAAACAGGCCGCTCGACGGCGAGGACGCGAGCGCCAGCCGCAACAGCAACGGGCGCGAGCCGCCGGCCGCCAGCGCGTCGACGGCGAGGTACCAGGTGGTGGAATGGATCGGGTCCTGCTGCAACGAGCCGGTGTGCGGGCGGAGGCTGTCCAGTCCCAAGCCGCGCAGGCGGCCATCGATGCGGTTGCGCAGCTCCTCGGTCAGCGTGCGCCCCTCGGCCATCTGGAACACCACGTCGGCCACGGCGGCGGCTTCGCTCGCCTTCAGCGGCAATTCCATCGGCACGGGGCTCATGCGATCACTCCAACGGAAGGCCCTTCAGGTACTGACGAAAGGCCTCGCCCAGGTCCTCGCGCCGCAGGGCGAACTCGACGGTGGCCTGGAGGAATCCCAGCTTGTCGCCCGCGTCGTAGCGGCAGCCCTCGAAGCGGTAGCCGTAGATCGGCTGGCTCCGCAGCAGGTGCTTCAACCCGTCGGTAAGCTGGATTTCGCCGATGGCGCCCGGCCCGGTCGCCTCGATCGATGAGAAAATCTCCGGAGTCAGGATGTAGCGGCCGATGATGGCCAGGTTGGACGGCGCCTCCGACGGCGGCGGTTTTTCCACCAGGTCGCGAATGCGAAACAGCCGGTCGGGCGCGCCGCTGTGATCCGCGGGCTCGGCGTCCACCACCCCGTAGGATGCGGTTTTTTCCCGCGGCACCTCCATCAGGGCGATCACCGAGACACCGCCGAATCGCTGGTGAACATCCAGCAACTGACCCAGGCAGGGCGCGGCGGCGTCGATGACGTCGTCCGACAGCACTACGGCAAACGGCTCTTCGCCCACCAGCTCGCGCGCACGCAACACCGCATGCCCCAGCCCGAGCGCTTCTTTTTGCCGGACGTAGGCGACGTCGATCATCCCGGAGATGCCGCGCACCATCGCCAGCAGGTCGTTCTTGTCCTTTTTCCCGAGCGCGTGCTCCAGCTCGAAGCTGACGTCGAAGTGGTCCTCGATGGCGCTTTTGCCGCGGCCGGTGACGATGATGATGTTTCGGATGCCGGACTGAACCGCTTCCTCGACGCCGTACTGGATCAGCGGTTTATCCACCAGCGCCAGCATCTCCTTGGGCTGCGCCTTGGTGGCCGGCAGGAACCGCGTCCCCAGCCCGGCGGCGGGGAAAACCGCCTTTCGCACCCGGGAAGTCATGCCCCCTATTGTAGTGCGGCCGGCGGCGCGGCGCGGCTCCGCTGATTCACCGCCTATAAAACCTGTAATATCTGTCATTAACAGGGAATGTGGCAGGGTTTATTGGGAGCTGCGTAGTAGAATGAGACCGCTATGCGGCGCCGATGCGTGTCTATCCTGAACCTGGCCGGCTTCTTCTTTTCCCAGCCGGCGGTCCTGTGCGGGGAGGAGCCGCCGACGACCCCAGCGGCGGTAGCGCCGGCGTACGACTGGGGGAGGGTTCGCGCGGGGTTCACGGCGGGCGTCGTGTGGGCGAAGGATGGGGGGGAATTCGCCCGGCAGGATCTCTACGCCGCCTTCGAGATCGACAAGACCTGGACAAACCCCGCACGCGGCCGCGCGACCTGGAACACGTTTTTCGAGACGCGGTTGACGGCGCTTCCGACGGTGGACACGGTGGATGGAAGCGGCGGCGTCGCCGAGGCGCTCGCGTCGCGTAAGGCGGCGCTGGCGCAGATGGGCGTCTATGCGCCGGTCGTGGTTTCGAAGTGGCGTGTGGGCGAGGAGGCGCATGGGTTGTTTGTGGCGCCCCTGGCCAAGGCGGGTGTCGCCACGCTGACCGGGCAGGACGACGTGGTGAGCTTTTTCTCACTCGGCAGCCGGCTGGGCCACTACCGGCTGAGCCCGTCGCGCGATGAGGCGCATCGGATGCTCAGTTACCTGGATGTGACGGCAGGCAGGTTCGAGAATTTCGGGCCGAGGCGGCCGTGGCGGCTGGCGGTGGAGGGACGGCTGCAAGTCCCGGCGACGCCGTTTCAAATCGGGTTCGACGCCAATCTGGGACGCGGGCGGGATGACCTTCGGTTTCTGTTTGCCACCCGGCTCAACATCGCGAAGTTGATCCACAGGCTGCAAGGACTCAGCCGGTGAGCTCGAAGCTCGGGCTGGCGCTCTCCGGTGGAGGCTTTCGCGCCTCGTTTTTCCACCTCGGGGTGCTCGCGCGCATGGCCGAGCTCGGCCTGCTGCGACAGGTCGAAGTTATCTCCACGGTTTCGGGGGGCTCCATCATCGGCGCGCTGTACTACTGCCACCTAAAGCGCCTGCTGGAGTCGACGCCGGATGGTACCGCCACCGGCTCCGGCGGCCTCGATGACAAGGCCTACATCGAGGTTGTGCGGCGCGTGGAAGCGGCGTTTCTCGAAGGGGTGCACAAGGATTTTCGCAACCGCACCGTTCTCAACGTGTGGAAGAACCTGCGCATGGCACGCAGCGGCTACTCGCGCAGCGACCGGTTCGGGGAATTGCTCGACCGTTATCTCTACCGTCCGGCGCTGGGCTCGGGCGCGCCCGTGCGGATGCGCGACCTTCTCATCACGCCGCTCGATGCGGGCGGCCGCCGCGAGTTCGGATTCCACCCGTCGATCGACAACGCCGGGCGTTGGGCGAAAGTGCCGGTGCTGCTCGTAAACGCCACCACGCTCAACACCGGACACAACTGGCGGTTCAGCGCGACGCGAATGGGCTGCCCGCCGCACGCGAGCGCCATCCGGCAGGACTGCGACAAGAACCTTCACCTGGCGTCGGCGCACTACACCGACCTGGCGGGCCGTCTGCGCGACTTTCCGCTGGGCACGGCGGTGGCCGCCTCGGCCTGCGTTCCCGGCCTGTTTCATCCGCTGGCGATCAGCGACCTGTACGCCGGAGCGCTCCGCGTCCTGCTGGTGGATGGCGGCGTGCATGACAATCAGGGGATCCAGGGGCTGCTCGACGAAGGTTGCGACTTGTTTGTCGTGAGCGACGCTTGCGGGCAGCTTCGCGACGATGCCGAACCGGCCGCGCGGCTGGCCGCGGTGCTTGGCCGAACCACCGAGGTACTGATGGACCGCGTGCGCGAGGAGCAGCTTTTCCGCCTCCAGGAGGAGCATCCCGGCCGGGTCGCCCTGGTGCACCTGCGGCGCGGGCTGGCCAACGAAGTGATGCCGTATCGGGACATGCTGGGGCGTGCGGCTGCTTTGCCTGCGGGAATGGCGAATGCGGCCACTTCCACGCTGTTCGGCGTCCATGCCGAAGTGCAGGAGCTGCTCTCGCGCGTGCGAACGGACCTGGATGTGTTCACCGATGTGGAATCGTTTTCCCTGATGCTGGACGGTTTCCAGATGAGCGGCGAGGAGTTCCGGCGGGCGCCCGAGCTAGCCATTCTGGCGGCGCCCCGGCAGCCTGGCGGTTGGGATTTCCAGCGTGTCGGGCGCCTGCTGGCCGAGCCGACCGATGATTTCCGCCGGCACCTCCAGGTCGCCGCGGAGCGCACGTGCAAGGTGTTTCGCCTCGACCGGCGGCTGGCCGCCGCGGCTGGGGTGCTCGGCTCGCTGGCGCTCTACGCTTTGTACGGCCTGGTCCCGGCTGTGGGGCCGGACTGGCCGGCGCTGCCTTCGATCCGGCCCGGAGTGGCATTGCTGGTGGCCGGGAACCTGCTGCTGGCCGTATGGGCGCTCGCGACAGGCCGGCCCGGAAAAGGACACTCCGCGTCTGTTTTGGCGAAATATGCTAAGAATTTGTGGTTTGTCAGCCTGGTGGTGCCCTTGGCGCTGGCCGCTGCCGCGGCACTCCAGGTGTACCTGCTCGACCCGATCTTTCTCCGCCTGGGCTCAATCGACCGCCTGGACCGCGCGTTGTGGGACAGGCCTCCTGGCCCATAGGCGCTAATTTACGCCGGTTGTGTGGTGCTTTCGTGGCGCGGGCACTCTTGCCTGCAGCCTCGACACTCGTGTCGAGGCGGGTTTTTGAGGCGTCGAGACGAGTCTCGACGCTGCAGACTGAGAGTCTGCGCCACGATTTCCCGCGCGCGAACTCTAAGTTAGCGCTTATGAGGCCTCCTGGCCTGTCGTGAACCTCTTCGTCACGGTGTACTTTCCGGGATCAGCCAAAGGCGGCGACCGGATGGTCGCGCATCAATGGCCCGACCCAGGCGGGATCGAGCGCCGGCAGGAAGTGAGTGTAGAGCCAGGTGTAGCCGCGATAGTCGCCGCCCTCCGGTTCGCCGACGCGATACCAGCCGGAGTCCTGCGAAATGAGCGCGCGCTCGAGCAGATTGCCGGCGGCGAGGAAGCGGAGGCACTCCAGGTGCCAGGCGTGCGAGGCCTCGCGGATGCCGTCGAACTCGACCCAGGCGCCGGCTTGCGCCACGCGGGCGTGAAAGGCGTGGTCCTTTTCGTTCTGGGCGTGGACCCAGACGAATTTCGCGGGCGACACTTTTTCCGAGGCGAGGATGTCGAGCTGCTCGACGGCGGCCGCGCCGCCCGAGGTATGGGAAGCGATGGTCAGGCCGGTTTCGCGCGAGGCGATGGCGGCGGCGCGTACCAGCTTGCGGTCGAGCTCGTGAAGGGGCGCGCGATTCACGCCGGTCTTGATGAATCGCGGCCGGAGACCGTCGAGACCGACGGTGGCTTCGGCGATCCACCTTCGGGCCAACTCCGCGGCGGACTCGGAGCGGGCGAAGGTGGGCACGTACTTGTGGTTGGCGGCGCCGTAGATGCCGGTGTTGGTCCAGATCTCCAGGCCGGTGGCGTCGGCAAGCCGCGCCAGCAGCTTCGGGTCGCGGCCGAGGAAGTTCGGCGTACACTCCTGAAGCCGGCGGCAACCCAGCCGCTTCACTTCCTCGAGTTTCGGCCGCGCGAGGCGGAAAACCTCGTTCGGGTCGTAGCGCCCGGGCCGGATTTCCCCGGCGCCGATAAAGTCCACCAGGACGTGCTCGTGGACCAGGATGGATCCCGCGGGGGCGGCGCACAGGGGAGCGGCGGCGAGGCACGGCAGGAATTCGCGGCGAAGCATCGTAGTCACACGGTCTCGAAGACCACGGTGTCGCCTTCCAACCGCGCGAAGTAGGCGTCGACGCGCGCCTTGGGGAAGCGCTCGCAGACGGCGGCGCGCGCCTGGCGCAGGTCGGTCAGGATGCGCTCGCGCAGGGCCGCGGGGCGGTTCAACCAGCACACCTTCTTGTACCAGTTGCAGTCGTCGTGTCCGATGAGGACCACGCGCGGCGGCTCTTCCAGGTCCACCAGAAACTTCATCCACCGCCAGCCCGCCCAGCCGAACTTCGGCAGGTAGTGGAGCGTGGTAAGGGACTGGATGCCGCCGGGAATGACGATGAGGGTGTAGCGGCCGAGCTGCAAGCCGTCTTGCAGGAAGCGGTGAAACTGCGGCTGCATGCGAGCCGCCGAGCAGTGCACCACCAGCGCCTCGGTTTCCTTGTCGGCGGCGAGCGGCGAGCGGAAGATCTCCGGCATCGGCGATCAGGGCCCGGGCGGCTTGACCGGCTCGGGCGGCGCCGTGGATCCCTCGGCGGCGCCGGTGGACTTGATCCCGAGCTGCTGCATGACGGCGGGGAGGTTCAGGCCGAAGGCCTCGAGCTGCTGCAACAGGTTGAAGGCGACCGTCGGACCGGTGTTGGCGAGCCGCGCCAGGCCGCCTCCACCGTTGCCCGAACCGCCGCCCTGGTCGATGACGACCACCTTGTCGATGTTGCCGAGCGGTGCGGCCACGGCGCCGAATATGCCGGTGGAGGCCTCCAGGATGGCGGGCAGCTTTTCGAGGACGGTTTGCAGCCTGGCCGCTTCGTTGAACTGTTTCCACGCCTCGGCCTTCTTGAGAATGGCGGCGGCTTCCGCGACGCCCTGCGCTTCGATCGCCTTGGCCTGCGCCAGACCCACGGCCTCGATCTTGGCGGCTTCGGCGCGGCCGATGGCTTCAATCCTGCCGGCCTCGGCGGCGCCCTCGGCCTGGACGGCGCCGGCGCGGCCGACGCCCTCGCGGCGCAGCTTCTCCTGCTCGGCCTCGGCCATGGCGATGAGGGCGGCGCGGCGTCCCTCGGCCTCGAGGATGGCGGCCGATTTTTGCGCCTCGGCACGCACGATGGCGGCCTCGCGCTCGGCGTCGGCGGGCTTGATGACGGTGGCCTCGAGCTCCTTCTGCCGGCGCATCACCTCCTGCTCCTGCACGGCGATCAGCTCCTGCGTGCGGCATCTTTCGACGCGCACCTCTTCGGCCACCACGAGCTGGCGCGCCTTGGCTTCGGCCAACGGGCCCGCTTGCTTGGCCTTGGCCTGCTCGGTCTGGATCTCGGCCTCGTACTGCGCCTTGCGCATCGCGAAGTTGCGCTGCGCCTCGGCGATGGAGGAGTCGGCCTCGAACCGGGCGCGCTCGCCTTTCTGGAGCGCGTCCGAGGAGCGCTCCTTGGCGTCGCGCAGAGCCTCGGCCTCGCCGACGTCGGCGTCGCGCTTGACCTCGGCGGTGCGTTTGCGGCCGAGGGCGTTGAGGTATTCCGCCTCGTCGCTGATTTCCTGAATGGTGAGCACGTCGACGCCGAAGCCCATCTTTTCGAGGTCGGCCGCGGCCTCGGTGGTGAGTTTCTGGGCGAAGCTCTGGCGGTCGTTGTTGATCGCCTCGACGCTGAGCGTTCCAAGGATCGAGCGGAGGTGGCCTTCCAGCGTCTGGAAGATGACGCGCTGGATGTCGTCGTGCTTCATGCCGAGCAGGCGCTCGGCGGCGGCGTGGAGCGAGGCCTCGTCGCTGCGAATCTTCACGTTGGCGACGGCCTTGACGAAGACCGCGACGCCCTGGAGCGTGTAGGCGCGCTTGATCTCCAGCGGGATGGTGAAGACGTTCAACGACAGGTAGTCGACCTTCTCGAGCAGCGGGATGCGCAGCGCCGCGCCGCCGCGCACCATGCGGTAGCCGACCGTGCGGCCATCGGGGAGCTTGCGTTTGCGACCGCTCAACACGGCGGCCATGTTGGGGGCCACTTTGATGTAGTTTCGGGCGAACAACGCGGCGGCGATGATGAGCGCCAGCAGTACCGCGAGAATGATGAACGGCAGCAGAACGGGGGATAAGTCCATGACGGCCTCCTTGTGCTCGGCCTACCTCGGCTGGACGATGACGATCTCGCCCAGGATCTCCTTGATCTGGACGACGGAATTTTCGGCGATCGCGTTCCCGGTTTCCGACCGGGCGATCTTGTCGACCATTTCCTCACCGACCAGGCAGCGCACCTGGCCGATGCCGCTTTCCGGAATGGCGACCACCACGCGCGCGGTGCGACCGACAATGTCCAGGCTCGAGAGCTGCGTGGTGGCCTGCTGGCCATAGAGGAAGCGCGCGAAAAAGTAGATGAGGGTGGCGAAGAACACGCCGCTGGCAAAGCCGATCCCGCTCGCCGGCAGCACGCCGAGCCGGTAGTGGGTGGCGACGGCGCCGAAGCCTCCGAAGGCGGTGATGAAGACGCTCAGCACGCGCGAGGAGAAGATGCCGGGGCCGCCGTGATCGAGGTCGTGATCGAAGCCGTGGTCGAAGTGCTCGAACAGCTCGCCGAAAATGAGCGAGACGAGCAGGAAAACGAAGCCGAGCGCGGCGATTCCGAGGAACACCGTGAATGCGGACGATTGCGAGATCAAACCGAACAAGAGCTGTACCTGAACCTGAAGCGGAAGTGTACATAAGGGCGGCGATGAAGTCAAACGCGATGCCGCGGACGCGCTGACGTGTCTGGGGCACTATACTGAAACTGACAGGCACGAGTGCGCCCGTATGAAGCCCAAAACGCTCAGCCCCGCTGTCGCCCGCCTCTACGACGAGGACTTCCTGTCGTGGACCCAGGAAACCGCCCACCTGCTGCGAACCGGTCGTTTCGACGAGCTGGACGCCGAGCACCTGGCTGAGGAGATCGAGGACCTGGGGAAGAGCCAAAGGCGCGAGCTGCACAGCCGGCTGCGGACGCTCCTTGTTCACCTGCTGAAGTGGACTCTCCAGCCGGAACGGCGGTCGCCAAGCTGGCAGCGAACCATGCTCGATCAGCGGGTGGAGCTGAATGAGCTGCTGAGGGACTCGCCCAGCCTGCGGCGGCAGATTCCGGAGACGATTGCGGGAGTCTATGCCGACGCCGTGCAGGAAGCCTCGCTCGAAACCGGTCTGAGCGCCGACCGATTCCCCGGCCACTGCCCGTTTACTTCGGAGCAGATCCTCGACCGCGGCTTTCCGCCGCGTTAACCGCAATGCGAGGTGTGAGACGGACAGGCCAGGAGGCCTGTCCCACCGCGCTGGCCGGTCACAAGCAGCCGGCCGAAGGACGGCGGACGCGCAAAGCGCATGGGATCAGTGCGTTGAGGCTCGCCGGCGGCCCAACAACGATCCGCACCAGGCCGGTTTCGGGGGCAGGTGCCGCTAGAATCAGGGTGGCCAGACAGGCCGGGAGGCCTGTCCTACTGGCATCACACCAACGAAGGATTTCCATCCGATGCAGCCATACACTTTGAAGATTACCGTGCCGACACCGGGCACGCCGGTCCAGTTGAGCTCCGACATCTCGCTCCGGGCCGTCCGACTCAGCTTCCAGCCGGCGCAGAAGGCGGTCAGCGCGCCGGCGTCGTTCGGCAAGATTTCCGTAGCGACACCGGGCACGCCGGTGCGGGTGACGACGGACACCACGATCCGCGCCGCTCGGATGCGCTTCGCGGTGTTGATCGGCGAGGCGGGGCGCACCTTCCTCGGCGTCTCGGGAATGAACAAGACCACCGGCGCGGGCGTGCTGAAGGAATTCTGGCCCACCGGGGCAGGCGGAGCCATCGCCGACCAGTACACGCTGGAAGCGCCGGCCGGCTCCAATACCCTGCGGCCGTCCGACTACTGGGTGGACGCCAACACGGCCAACGAAGGCCTCATGGCCGGCTATTGGAAGAAGCAGGGGTCGGTCTACGTCGGTACGTCGACGATGAACAAGTCGACCGGCGCGGGAGTTATGCGGGAATTCAGCCCGGACGCGTTCGGAGACGGGGTGGCCAACCTGCTGGAACTGGGGTCGGCGGATGGTGGCAATCGGCTCCAGTTGTCGCAATACTACGTGGATGCCGACACCACCAGCGACGGTGTGCTGGTGACGTACTGGGTGCAGTGAGGGGCGAAGAAAGACCGCTCCCTGCGGTCGCGGCTCAGTAACGACGGTCGCGGCTCGGTAACGCTGTTAGCTCTCAGAAGTCCATCCGGACGCCGATCTGGAACCTCCGGGTGGAGCCGAGCCGGTGCGTCTGGAAGGCCAGGTCGCTCGCCTGAGAGCCGGCCGGCGCGCCGGCATAGTTGTAGTTGAGAGCGCCGAAGCGACCCCCCAGACCCCCATACTGGCCTACGGGGGCGTGGTTAAACAGGTTGAAGATATCCAGGAACGGGAGCACAACCATGCCTTCCTTGATCCGGTTGAGCTTGATAGGGCGGTCGAGGCGGATATCGGTGACCAGCACATTGTGGAACGGGTTCGGGTTGTTTTCCGGGATCAGCGGGATGGTCGGCGAGACGGCGCCCAACCTGCGGAGCTGTGCCTCGTTGAACAGTCCGGCGCTCACCAGCGCCTGGCCGTGCGGGGTCAGCTTGCCGGCAAAGTTCGAGTTGAAATTCGAGATAACAGCGTTCAACTCCGCAAACGTCTTCACCGAACGCCCGTACTGGCCCGTATTGATCCCCGGAAGCCGTTCGAATCGCGGCGCGGTACCCGCTCCGCCGTCGCCGTTCACGTCGACGCCGAAGAAGCCCTGGACGCCGGAGATCGCCCCGCCGAGGTTGGGCACGCCGATCGTTTGCGGCGCAGCGGTGCGGAAGGTCCAGTAGGAACCCAACCTGAACCCGCCCGGGACCGTGAAGGTCGAGTAGACGCGAAGGTAGTGGGTGAAGTCCAGTCCGTTGGGGCCGAAATTCTCCTTCTGGTTCCACTGGTCGTTGTTGAACGCGGTGCTGAGAAACTCGACGCGGCCGGCGGCGCTGGCCGACTCGCCACGGCCGAGCGCGTAAGAAACACCGAAGACGGCGTCCTTGGCCATGGGACCGAGGCTGCTGCGGCGGCCGCGCAGGCCCGCCTGGATTCCGCGGTAGCGCGAGAAACCGCCCTGGAAGAAGCGTGCGCGGGTGAAGTTGGGCGTGATGCCCTGGAAGATGGCGTCGCTGATGAGCCCGAACGAGGAGATGGTCCGGGTGGGGTTGGCGGCCAGCCACTGGTCCACCGTCATGTTGCCCAGCACGCGGTTGACCTGAGCCCGGGCATTGGCCACGTTCAGGGTGCTGGCCGCACGGCGGCGCTCGTAATCGATGAGGAAGAACGGCAGCCCCACGGCGTGATTGTGGATGTAATCCACGCTGAGCACCGTGCCCTGAGCCAGCTCGCGCTGGAAGCCAATATTCCACTGCACCGCGTAGGGTACCTTGAACTGGTCTCCGGGAATCGACCCGCCGAAGACGTTGCCGCGGTTGAGCGTGAATTGCGGCGTGCCGCTTTTGGGATCGAACTTGAACCCGCTGTAGGCGGCCTGCAACGCCTGATGGATGCGCACGATCTGAGGCAGCACGTCGCGCAGGCGGCGGCCCTCCAGGTCGCTGTAGTCCCCATCGGGATGGCGGCCGTCGACGTTGATGGCCCGGCCGTCGGGGCCGGCAACGTGGGTGTTGTCGTAGAAATCCGGCCCGATGCCCGGGGGAATCATGGCGAACTCGTCAAAGAGCGTATTGTTCCAGATGTTCATCTCGAAGGCTTTGTAGATGCCTCCGCGGATCACGGTCTTGCCGGTCGACCACGGATCCCAGGCGAAGCCGAACGACGGGGAAAACAGCTTCTTCGGCGCCTCGGGAAACTTCCCGAAGCCGCGGCCGAACAGTTCCATGTTCTGATCGCGAGGCACGCGCTTGTCGTTGGGGAAGTATCCGCTGTCATACTGCCACCGGATCCCGAAGTTGAGGGCGAGGTTCTTGGTCACGCGGACGGAGTCCTGCACATACCAGGCGAAGCGGTTGTTGAGCTTGCCGCCGTAGGGAAGATTGTGCGAGGCGCGCAGGTGGAAGAATCCGGACTGGGGACCGGTCGAGAATGCCTCGAAGGGGAACTCGAGGGGATCCTGCACGTTACCGCCCCGGGCGCGCACGGCGGCCAGCGTGGCCGCGTCGAAGGAGCCGAAGATGGAAAGGGGGCCGGCGAAATTGGCGAACCCGCCCAGGTCGATGCGCGTCATGCTGAAGCCGTAACGCATCGTGTGCCTCCCGACGAAAAAGCTCCCTTCGTAGGAGTTCTGCCAGTTGTCCTGGTAAGTCTGCTGCGGTGCCAGGCTGTTAGGTCCGGCCTGGAAAGTGCCCACGCCGAGGAAATACTTCTGGCCTTCGAAGACCGGAAACTTCTTTTCCAGCTCCTCGGACTGGATGCGGTTGTTGAAGTTCACGAAACCGAACCGGTAGGAATGGGTCATGCGCGGCTGGTAGAAATTCAGGCCGATGGTGTTCACGTTGGTCCAGTTGACGTTCTGGAACGGCGATATGGCGTCGCCGCCGGTGGCCAGGTTCCAGTCGTGTTGGAAGCGATAGAAAACGCGCACGGCGGAGCTGACATTCCAGTCAATGCGCCCGGAGGTGTAGCGGATGCCGGCGGGGAAGGGCTGGCTGACCGTCAACTGGGGGAACTCCGGCTTGTTGACGATGTCCTGGCTGGTGATGTAGTGGCGCTCCCAGTTGGCCTGATAAAACACCTTGTCCTTGACCAGCCGCCCGCCAGTGCTTGTGGAGATGCGGTTTCTTTTGAAGGGAACCTGCTTGGCGTTGTAGTCCAGCCGGGCGCCCATATCCTGGTTGTGGTAATCCCAGAAGACGGTGCCGTGGAAGTCGTTGCCGCCGTAACGGGAGTTAATGTTGATGGCTCCCGAAGAGGTGAGCGACGTGGAGACGTCCAGCGAAGAGCGCGTGAGCTGGAATTCGGCTACGGAATCCTGGGACATGTTCGCCGTGGTGCTGCCCACGGTCTCGTCGGTGACGTCGATGCCGTCGATCTGCACGCGCGTACCGGTGCCGGAACGGCCGTTGACGCCCACGGTGAGGTAGGCGAATTCCTTGGTCGGGTCGATGGAGCCGCCGTCGCGGATGTGCACGCCGGGGGCCAGCGCCGCCAGCTCGAGGAAGTTGCGCCGGAACAACGGGATGTCCTTGATTTCCTTTTCGGTGATGACGTTGTCCACGGTCTGGCGGGCGCTCTCGACGGTGACCGCTTCGGCCGCCACCTGGACCACGTCCGCCGTCCTGCCGACCTCCAGCGTCAGGTTTCCGTTATGGACCGAGCCGGAGCTGATGCTGATGTTTTGGACTTCCTTGGTTGAAAAGCTGGCCGATTCCACCTTGAGGTTGTACAAACCCGGTAGCAGGGCACGCATCGAGTAGCGGCCCAGGTCGTTGGTGGTCAACACGCTGGCGCGGCCGGTGGCCGCCTCGGTGATGGTCACCTGGGCGCCGGGAATGACCGCGCCGCTGGAATCGCTGATGGTTCCTTCAATGGCGCCGGTGGGTGTTTGCGCCCAGGCAGCCGGGGCCACCAGCAGCGCGAGGAGCAGAACTCCAGTGAACAACGGTTTGGACATGGCTTATCTCCCTCACTCGAAACTGAACTCCGAACGGGCCTCTCGACCCCCGGAGGGGATTCTAGCATGAATCACGACGGGATGTTTACGGTTGTCAAGGCCGGGACAGGCCGGGAGGCCTATCCCACGTTCACCCGATTGCATCCGTGCCGGGGGTAGAGTAGGCTCGCTTCAGGGGGTGAAGTCCTTATGAAAACATGGGCAGCCCTCGTCCTTTTGCTTTCCGCGCCTTGCGCACGGGCGGCTATTACGCCGCTGGCGTGCGCGGCCACGGGGGTTCCGACGCTGGTGCACGCCGAAGGACTGACCGAGCAGCTCGGGGACCTGCGGCTCACCTGCCAGGGCATCGCCGGCGGCACGGTCACCGCCAGCCTGCGGGTCTTCCTCACGGTGAACATCACCAACAAGCTCTCCGCGGCCGAAGTGCCCGACGTGGCGCTCACCATCGACCTGGGGGCAGGGCCCGTGCCGCTGGCCGCGACCACTCGCATGTTGGGCGTCAACTCCATCACCTTCGACAACATTAACTTCGCCATGCCGCCCTCGGGCGCGGTGGTCCTGACCATCGGGAACCTCCGCGGGGCCATTCATCCGTTGTCCGGCGAGCTGCCCGTGCAAGCGCTGCTGGCAACCGGCGGCTTGAGCGCCATCACGGTGCAGAACAACCGGCTGACGGTGGGAGTGGCATCACGCGGGCTGCTCTCGGCATCCGGATCGACGGCGGTGTTGTGCACGGGCTCGCCGCTGCCATCGGATCTGATGTTCACGACGCTGCTCGCCACCGGGACGCGGAACGCGACGGTCCGTGTGACGGAGGGCTACTCGGAATCGTTCCAGCGGCGGCAGGCGCCGGCCGATGCCGGGACGCGGATCCTGCTGCGGTACCTCGGGTTCCCGGCGGGGGCGCGGCTGTTCGTGCCGGACATCATCGCCGGGTCGAACACGGTGTTCCCCACCTCGACCGGTGACCTGGGGGCGCCGCAATCGCCGGGAGTGTACTCGCCGGGACCCGACGGCGCGCTGGTGCTGGCACGTGTGCGCTACACGGATTCCACCGGCGCGGGCGGATTCGCCGTCTACACGCCGGCGCCAGTGCCCTCCGGCGCGGTGACCTTCGACGGTGTGAGCGAGGTGGACCTGGTGAACGGTGCGGGCATCGCCGTCTTCGAGGTGGTGGACTCGAACGCGACCATGGTGGAGAGCGCGCAGATCCCGAGCTTCCTCGGGCTGGCGCCGGGGAGCGCCGAAGCGCTGGCCTCGATCCGCGTCTCGTTCGGGCCGGTTTCGACCCTCACGACCGCCTCGAATACGGCGCCGGTGCCGCGTTTTGTCGAGCAGGCGCCGCCGTCGGATTGCACCGTGCTGCGCGATTGCGGAGCGGCCTACTTCCCGCGGCTGTTCGTGGATTCCGAGCCGCTGCGGTTCCTGGCGGTGGTGGGGACGGGCTTCCAGGTGAAGTACGTCCGGGTGAACAACATCGGCGGCAGCCTGATGACGTGGACGGTGGCGGTCAACTACCGCATCGGCGCCGGCTGGCTGCGGGTGGCGCCCACGGCGGGGCTCAACAACGGCACGGTGCGCGTGGACGCGCTGCCGGAAACGCTGACGCCGGGTGTGTACGAGGCCGTGATCATCGTCGACGGCGGGACGATCGCCGGCTCGCGCACGCTGCCGGTGGTGCTGGAGGTGACCGCCGCGCCTCCGCCGCCGGCCACGCCGCCGCCTGTGATCCGCGAAGTGACTAATGCCGCCACCTTCGCGCCGGGTCCTGTAGTGGCCGGCTCGCTGGCCACCATCAAGGGACTGCGGCTGGCGGGCCGCACGGTGACGGTGACGATGGACGGCTTCCAGACGAACCTGCTGTTCGTCGGCGCCGAGCAGATCAACCTGCTGGTTCCGACGCAGTTGGGGCGGGCGAGCTCGGCATTCCTAGTGGTCACCGTCGACGGCATCTCGAGCTCACCGCTGGCGGTCCCGCTGGCACTGGCCGCGCCCGGCATCTTCGCCGGCGGCGTGCTCAACCAGGACGGCATAGTGAACTCGGAGGCCGCCGCGGCGCGGGTGGCGAGCATCGTGCAAATCTTCGCAACCGGCCTGCCGCTTCCGGAGCTGGGGACGATTTCGGCGCGCATCCACGATCGCGATATGTACCAGCTTCACTACGGAGGGCCCGCGCCCAACGTGCCCGGCGTGCAACAGGTGAACCTGGTGGTTCCCGACGACCTGCCGGCGATGACTGCCGACGTGGTGGTCTGCGGCGCCCCGCGGGACAACCCGACGCAGCGCACGTGCAGCCCGGCGGCGCCAATCAGTATCCGGAGGTAGTGGCCGGGTTGCGAAAACACCGCTCCCTGCCGGTCGCGGCTCGGTTTCGGCGCACGGTAAGATACTTACACCATGCCAGTCTCGCGCGCGTCAGCCGCCAGCCGTCCCTACATTCTGCTGGGCGCGCTGCTGGTGGTTTCGGTGATTTTCCAGGTGCGGCTCACCTGGGATGTGGGGCGTGGTCTCATCGAACCGGAGTTGGGCGCGAGCCTGCCGTTCGGCGTGCCTCCGGCGAGCAAGGTCATCCGCCAGGTCAGCGACAGCGCGGCCAAGGCCGGGCTGCGGGCAGGGGACGAGATCGCCGCTATCAACGGGGTCGCCTACCGAGGGCGGTCCAGCCTGGCGGCGGTCGCGGCTAACGGCCGGACGGGCGACGCGGTGCAAGTTACCGTGCGTCGCAAGGAGGGACCGCTCACGCTGGCGCTGCGCCTGGAACCTGAGCGGCGCCGGCCGTTCGGGCGTTCCGAGGAGGCGCTGGTCCAGGTGGTGCTTTACCTCGTGATGCCGTGGTTTTCCCTCCTGGTGGGCTTCTGGGTGACGTTCGTGCGACCGCGCGATCCGCAGGCGTGGCTCGTGCTGGCGTTGATGATGGCCTTCCCACGCCTCCCGCGAGTCGACCTGATGCACTGGGAAGACTGGATCCGGTCGCCGGCGATCCTCTACCAGGCGGTGCTGGTGGGGGCGCTGCCGGTGGCGCTGCTGCTGTTCGCCATCTACTTCGCCGAAAGGTTTCGTTGGGACTTGAGGTTCCCGTGGCTGAAATGGCTGCTGATCGTGCCCCTCGCGGCCAGCGTGCCGGTGGATGCGCTGTACTCGCTACTGCTCTCGGAGAACTGGGCGGCCGCGGCGGCCATCGCCGGACTGGCGCGGCCGGTGCGCGGTTTCCACGCGGCGGCGATGTTCGCCTCCATCGGGCTGTATTTCTTCGTGCTCGGGTGGAACCGCGGCATCGCACGCGGGTCGGACGCCCGGCGCCGGCTGCGGATGCTGCTGATCGGCACGAATATCGCCATGATGCCGATGTTCCTGGTCATCACGACGGGGCTGTTTCTGGGACGGGAGATCCTGGGCGGCTTTCCGCCGTGGGTTTTGACGACGTCGCTGATGTTCCTGTTCCTGTTCCCGCTGACGCTGGCCTACGTCATCGTGGTGCACAAGGCGCTGGACGTGGGCGTGGTGGTGCGGCAGGGGATCCAGTACGCGCTGGCGCGGGGCGCCTCGCGCGCGGTGGCGGTGCTGGCGGCGGCGGTGATCCTGTTCGTCTCGATTTCGCTGGCGATGGATCCGGAATCGAACCGGCCGCGGCGAATCGCGGCACTCGGCGGAGGAATGCTGCTGCTGATGCTGGTGCCCAGGCTGGGCGGCCGGCTGGCGGGCTGGGTGGACCGGCGGTTCTTCCGCCAGGCCTACGATGCCGAGCGGATACTGACCGAGCTGGGCGAGAATGTCCGCACGATGGTCGAGACGCGACCGCTGCTGGAGACGGTGGCGCGGACCATTTCCGAGTCGCTGTTCGTGCCGCGCGTGGCGATGCTGGTGCGGGACGGCGGCTGGTTCCGGCCGGCCTACGCGGTGGGATACGCTACGGCGCCGGCGGTGGCTTTCGGCGGCGAATCCGTCACGGTGAAGCGGCTGGCGGAGGGCGGGGAACCGGCGCGGGTCTATCTGGACGACGAGCATTCCTGGGTCAACACGGCGAAGACCCTATCGGCCGAAGAACGCGGCATGCTGGAGGCGCTCGAGACGCAACTGCTGCTGCCGCTGGCGGTGAAGGACAGGCTGCTCGGCATCATGAGCCTGGGCGAGAAGAAATCCGAGGAGCCGTATTCGGGTTCCGACCTGCGCCTGCTGCGCGCGGTGGCGGGGCAGGCGGGACTGGCGCTGGAGAACGCCCAACTGGCGGCGGCAGTGGCCTCGGAGGCGGCGCAGCGCGAGCGCATCCACCGCGAGATGGAGATCGCGCGCGAGGTGCAGGAGCGGCTGCTCCCGCAGCAGGCGCCGCCGGTGGAAGGACTGGACTGCGCCGGCTACTGCCGGCCCGCCGAAGGGGTCGGCGGCGACTATTACGATTTCATCCCGCTGGCCGACGCGCGGCTGGGCATCGCCATCGGCGACGTTTCCGGCAAGGGGATCGCGGCGGCGCTGCTGATGGCGAGCCTCCAGGCGTCGGTGCGGGGGCAGATCCTGCATCCGGAGCAGAGCCTGGCGGCGACCATCGCGCTGGTGAACCGTCTGGTCTACGAGTCGTCGGCCTCGCACCGTTACGCGACGCTGTGGTACGCGCAAGTGGACCCGGCGACGCGCGCGCTGGAGTACGTCAATGCCGGGCACAATCCGCCGCTGCTGCTCAGCCCTCGATCGGGGGGCGAGGTGGAGGTGGAACGGCTGGAGACCGGCGGGACGGTGGTGGGGCTGTTGCAGGGCTTTTCCTACGAGCAGGGGCGCGTCGAGATGCGTTCCGGCGACCTGCTGGTGGCGTTCACCGACGGCATCAGCGAGGCCGAAAACGCCGCCGGGGAGGACTGGGGCGAGCAGCGGCTGATCGCGGCGGCGCGCGCCGCCATGGGCGGCACGGCGGCGGAAACCATTCGCGCGCTGATGGAGGCGGCCGATGCGTTCGTCGCCGGCGCGCCGCAGCACGACGACATGACGCTGGTGGTGGTGCGGGTGCTATAGCCGTGTGGCTTTCGCAACGCGCTATCGCCGAAGTAACTTCCGTTCCAGCCGGTCGAGACCAGACGCCTTGGGCGGGTTTTTCTCGGCCCAGGCGGCTGCACGCTTCAGTGTGTCCCGTGCCGCCGGGGTATGGAGCCAAAGCTCACTTTCCGGGATGATACGCGAGGCCTTGATCAGCCACACGCCCTCGTCCACTTCTTCCACGGTCACCGTCCGGCCGGCATGTTGCTTCCCCAGCGAAATCTGCCTGCTGGAACCGACGGTTTTCACCACCATATTTTCGTGCTCTTCAGCCGCATGATAGCAGGAGTTCCCAGTCAGCATTGAAAGTGCCTCGGTAACGCGCTGATTCTACTGAGCTGCGCGCCAGCAAGTGGTCGTTTCTCAGTTCTGCCACGGCTGCCAGGCGGGAGTCGCCCCCAGGCGGCGCTCCTGGGCCGGACCGTTCGTTCGATCCGGTGCCCGGAAATCCGCCGTGCCTCACGCAGGTCGTAGACCGCCTGAAGGTTGAGCCAATGCTCGGGGGAGACATCGAAGTAGGTCCCCAGGCAGAGCGCCGTGTCCGCGGTGATCGAGCGGGTTCCACGAACGATGCCACAGATGCGGTTGGGCGGAACATGGAGGTCGCGAGCCAGCCGGTTGATGCTGATCCCGAGAAGTAACATGAACTACTCGAGGAGGATATCCCCGGGAGAGATCGGAGGGAGCAGTTTTTTCGTGTTGGCCATTGGATTCAGTGGTACTCCATAACCATTAGCGCAAAACGTACAGAAACGGCTGCCCAACGAGCGGCTGGGGCGGACCGCTGAAAAGCGCGGCCGCCCAGCCGGTCCCATCGTCTTCCCGCAACAGTTCCTCGACCGCGTCAGTAGACCGCGGGAGGCGTGACGCGCCCCGATTATTACTTCGGCCCCTTCTTCTTCGGTTTGCGCCGGCCACGGATCTCGGTCAGAGATTTCTCAAGCTCCGGAACGGCCGCCAGCTCAGTTCCCTTCCGCTGTGTCCAATACTTCTCGAATTCTCCGTGCGCTATCTCTTCACTCAGTTGGGCCGATATTTTACCGGCGTGGCTGAGGATATCCCGCTCGTTCAGCTTTAAGAAGTCGTTCAGCTTACGTTCCCAATCCCCCATGTACATGGGCTTCCTTTGGCGCGCTTGTAGTTCGGCAAAAGACAAATACTGATCGACGATCAAGTTCAGCATCGCCAGTTCGTCCTCGTTGAGGTAGTTCTTGGCCACCGTCACGTCCGCCTTTTTGATCCGGTCTCCGCGCCAACTGGTGAGGCCCATGTTCGGCTTGCGCGCATCGGCTCGTTCAGCGATTAACTCGGCAGCCGTGTGCCCATGGATGGCCCAATGAAACTTGTTTTGGACCGTTGCGAAGAATCGATGGGTCACCTCCGCGCGCTGGTCGTAGTCGTAGCTGGTTGCATAGATGTCGGTGATCTTCCGATAGAAATTCCTCTCCGAGGTGCGGATCTCCCGTACTCGCTGGATGAGTTCGTCGAAATAATCGTTTCTGACGCCACCGTCCTTTAGGCGTTCATCGTCAAGGGTGAACCCCTTGATGATGTACTCTCGAAGGCGCTGGGTAGCCCAGATCCGGAACTGCGTGCCGCGAATCGACCGCACCCGGTATCCAACGGAGATGATCACATCCAAGCTGTAGAACTTCGTGAGGTAGCGCTTGCCGTCGAGCGCAGTAGTCAAGTATTCCTTGACAACTGAATTCTCCTGCAACTCCCTCTCATCAAAGATGTTCTTGATGTGCAGGCTGATGTTCTGCTTGGTCGTTTGAAAGAGCACGGACATTTGAGCCTGAGACAACCAAACGGTCTCATCCTGCAGCCGGACGTCGATCCGCGTCTTTCCGTCCGGGCTCGTGTAGATGAGCAATTCCGTGCGATTCTCTTGATCACCCATGATGAATTCATTATGGCAGTAGGAAGAGGAGACGAAGCCCCCATGGCTGCCCATGCATCAAATAGGGTTTGGACTATAACAAGCCGAAGAGGGGGACCGGGCCGGTCAGTGGAGTTTCGCCTGGAGAAACGGCGAAGGCCGAAACCGAGCCGCGACCGTTGAGCAAGCGTTCCAGCAACCTACGCCTCCCACACCCAGCGCCCGCCGACCATGGTCCGCTCGACGGGGATCTTAATAATGGATAGCGGATCCACGCGGGTCGGGTCCTGGCCGAGCACCACCAGGTCGGCCAGTTTTCCCGGCGTGATGGATCCTTTGCTGTGCTCCTCGAAGGAGGCGTAGGCGCCGTGCAGGGTGCCGACGCGGAGCGCCTCCTCGACACTGACGCGCTGGCGCGGTCCCCACACGTTCCCCTTGCTGTCGGTGCGGGTGACGGAGGACTGGAGGGCCATCATTGGCTCGAAGGGACCCGGCGGGTAGTCGGAAGTCTGGGTGACGCGGACGCCGGCGTCCAGGAAGCTGCGGACGGCGAACATCCAGTTGAGGCGCTCGGCGCCGTACTCGCGCATCTTCTCGCCGTGATAGTAGACGTAGGTCGAGAAGGGATTGGGGATGACGCCTTGATCGCGGATGCGGCCGACCAGCGCGTCGTTGATAAGCGTGCAGTGCTCGATGCGGAAGCGCGGGTCGCGGCGTGGGCGCTCGCGCTGGAGCCGCTCGAACAGGCGCAGGGTGATGTCGATGGCGACGTCGCCGTTGGCGTGGACGCCGATCTGCCAGCCGCCGTCGTGGGCTTTTTTCGCCCAACTGTAGAGCTCCTCGGGCTGCATGACGAGGATGCCGTAGTCGTCCGGGCGTCCGATGTAGGGCTGCGAGAGACGGGCGGTGCGCTCGGAGATGGAGCCGTCGCAGACCAGTTTCATGGCGCCGACGCGGACCCACTCGTCGCCGAGGCCGGAGCGGACGCCGGCGGCGAGCATGCGGTCGATGTGCGAGTGGCTGATGTGGCAGTAGACGCGCAGCCCTAGCTCGCCGGCCTCGCGCGCGTCCTGATAGGCGCGCAGGTCGTTGGGGGAGCCGCCGGTGTCATGGACGCTGGTGACGCCGGTGCGGGTCATCATCTGAGAGATCAGCTTGACGCCCTCGCGATAGTCGTCGCGGGTGAAGCTGGAAGGGATCACCTTCCCGAACGCTGCCGTGGCACGCTCGCGGAGACCGCCTGTGAGGCGGCTGTCAGCCGGGTCGCGGTCGAATTGACCGCCCGGCGGGTCGGGGGTCTTTTCATCGACGCCGGCGAGTTTCATGGCAAGCGAGTTGACGTAGGAGGTGTGGCCGCCGCGGTGGTTGACGTAGACGGGATGGTCGGGTGCGGCGGCATCCAGGTCCTGGCGGGTCAGCTTGCGTCCCTCGGCGGTTTTGGTGTCGTCGTACTTGAAGCCGAGCACCCAGCGGCCGCGCGGCGTTTTGGCGGCGCGCTGGCGGATGGCCTCCGCAATCTCCTTGATGGAGCGGAGGTCGCAGTCGACTTCGCGAAGGTGGCGGCGGCCGGACTGCGCGGGATGGGAATGGGCGTCGATAAAGCCGGGCACCACGGTGCGGCCGCCCAGGTCGACGCGGCGGGTCGAAGCGACGGCCAGGGCGCGGATCTCGTCGTCGGAGCCGACGGCGAGCAAGCGACCTCCGGCGATGGCGACCGCCTGGGCGCGTGGCTGCGCGGTATCCACGGTATGGATATTGGCGTTGTGGAGAATCAACTCGGGCGTCGTGGAGGCAGCGTGCAGAGGGGCCAGGCTACCCAGGGAAGTCAGGAGCTCGCGGCGTGTGAGTGGCATGGCGTTCAGTCTAACACTCGGGGGCGGCAAAGACCACACTTCCTAACCCGCCCCTTTTCATGCTATTATGCGCATTCGACCACAGAGCGGACGGGGGCTGCCCCCCTGGCTCGACCCTGGTCCCGTTCGATCAAGGATATCGCCATACAAGCAAGAAAAGAGGCGGTTTAATTCATTCCAGTGGCAGGACGCCTGGGGGGAGTACTATACTGAACGGTTCGGGGAAACGTGTATCTCCAGAACGTCCCGGAAGGCTGTGCAATGGGAAGTGATAGTAGTGGAAGCACATATGCGACGAGGAGCGATTGATCATGCATAAACCTATTAAGTACGTGGAGAAGGTCTTCACCTACGGCGCCCGCGCCGCCTGGTGGGTGTTCGACTCGGCGAACCAGTTGCGGCAGAATGCTTCCTTTACGCCGAACTGGTCCGAGAAGCCGCTGCTGAAGTCGTGGCAGAAAACCAAGCCGCCGCTGGGGTGGCCGCGGACGACAGACTCGCTGTGTCCGACCTGCGTGCGGGAAGCCCGCAAGCAGATCCTGGACGGCAAGGTGGACTACAAGATCCTGCTGGACGAAAAGGTCGGCGAGATCAAGGCGCAGATCATCGAGCGCGACGGCAAAATCCTGATGGTGAAGGAGTGTCCCAAGCACGGCGCCTTCGAGGACGTGATGGCCATCGACACGGAGTTTTTCCGCCACCTGGAGGAAGTGTTCCCAGGGCGGGACATCCGCGCGCACAACGACGAGCGGCTGCACAACCACGGCAGCAGCACCATCACGCACGGGCGGGGCTCGGTGCTGACGATCGACCTGACGAACCGCTGCAACATGATGTGCGATCCGTGTTTCATGGACGCCAACCAGGTGGGGTTCGTGCACGAGCTGAGCTGGGAGGACATCAAGACGCTGCTGGACAACGCGGTGTCGATCAAGCCGCGGCGGCAGATGTCGGTGCAGTTTTCCGGCGGCGAGCCGACGCTTTCGCCGTACTTTCTGGACGCGGTGCGCTACGCGCGCAAGGTGGGCTACAACAGCGTGCAGGCGGCGACCAACGGGATCGAGTTCGCCAAGAGCCCGGAGTTCTCCCGGCAGGCGGCCGAGGCGGGGCTGCGCTACGTCTACCTGCAATTCGACGGGATCGGCAACGCGGCCAACAGCCATCGCGCGGTGGGCAACCTGTTCGACGTGAAGCTGCGGGCCATCGAGAACCTGCACAAAAACGGCGTGGACATCATCCCGGTGACCACCATCATCAACGGCATCAATAACGAGCAGGTGGGGCATATCATCCAGTTCGCGCTCGACAACCCGAAGAAGATCCCGTTCCTGGCCTTCCAGCCGGTCTCCTTCACCGGACGCGACGAGGAGGTGAGCACCGAAAGGCGGCAGGCGCAGCGCTACACGCTCTCCCACCTGGCGCACGACGTGAAGAGCCAGACAGGGCTGGGCGAACCGGCGCGCGACTGGTTCCCCATCTCGTTCATGAGCACTTTCTCCGACTGGGCGGACCTGGTGCACGGCCCGCAGGCGAGCTGGGGCAGCCTGAGCTGCGGCTGCCACCCGAACTGCGGCATCGGCATGGCGATCATGGTGGACAAGGAGACCAAGGAGGCGGTGCCGATCACCTCGTTCCTGAATGGCGACCGGCTGGCGAAAGACGTGGCGCGGGTCAACGACGCGGCGCGGGGCAAGTGGATGTCGGTTGTCGGGATGGGGCTGGCGGTGGCGCGCAACTACAATCCGTTCCGATCGCCCAGGCATTTCAAGCTCCTCGATCTGCTGAAAAAGTTCGACAAGACCTTCGGCGCATCCGGCAGGGATTACGGCCAGGTGAGCGGCGACAAGCGGCTCGATGACATCGAGAGGCGCCGCCAGGACCGGTGGAACTTCCTGTTCGTCGCCGGCATGTGGTTCCAGGACCTGTTCAACTACGATTTCCGGCGCACCGAGCAGTGCATTATTCCGTACGCGACCCAGGAGGGGGAGATCTCCTTCTGCGCCTACAACACCGGGATCGGGTGGCGGAACATTATCGAGAAGATGCACATGACGGCGACGCTCACCAAGTGGTACGAAGAGCAGGGCCGGCACGAGATCTTCGCCGGCGGCCGCAAGGTGGGCCTCGCCAGCACCGAGCACTCGCTGCGGCTGAACGAAGAGCACGTGGCGGCGGGCCGGCAGACGGATCTGGACGACAAGGGAATCGCCAAGACGGCTCGCGAGGAGAAGACTCGCGCCCGCGACGCACGGCTCCGGCAGCAGCAGCAGGAGGAGGAGAACCAGCGGATGGCGAAGCTGTATCGCCAGGTGGTGCTCAAAGAGCAGCCGGGCGCCGAACTGGTGCAGATCGGCATCCTCCCGCCGTCCAACGGCGCGGCCAAAGAAGAATCGCGCGAACAGGTCGGCTCGTTCGGAGACTGAGCCTGCGCGAGCGGCTCAGAATCGGCGTTCTGCTGTGCCTCGCCGGACCGGTGTACGGCCAGTTTCTGCGAATCGAGATGAACTTCACCGGGGTGAACTGCGCCAGTTGTGTGGAATCGCTCCCCGGGCGGCTGAAGAGGATCCGCGGAGTCGACGAGGTTCGAGTGAACGCGGAGCGCGGCGCGGTGGTGGTGGAGCTGGCCGGGGAAAACCGCGTCCGGCCGGAGCAGATCCGCGATGCCATCCAGCAGGACGGCACGCGGGTGAGCGCGGCGAAGGTCGTCGTGCGCGGCACCCTGAGCGAGACACAAGGCCGACCGACGCTGAAGCCCTCCGGCTCGGCGCAGTCGCACGAGTTGCTGCTGGACTCCACTCGACGCGCGCTTTGGGAGAGCCTGCGAGCGACGCCCGACCGCCTGGTGCGGGTGGAGGGAGAGGCGCGGTTGACCGCCCCTGCGCCGTGGCCGATCCGCGTCGAAGCTCTGGTCCCCAATCCCTGATGTCGTTTCAGGGATAATGGACAGGCCAGGAGGCCTGTCCCTGGAGTTTGTACATTCTGGCAGCCTCCGAGCCAACGATGTGGCGCAGACACTCGTGTCTGCCGCGTCGAGACTCGTCTCGACGCCAAGGAATTTCCTCAACCGCACGGGAGGCGAACCGGGTTCTGGGACAGGGGAGACATTCTGGCAGGCGGAGTCTTACGATCACTGGGTCCGGGAGGATCGGAAGCTGGAGGGAATTGCCGCCTACATCGAAAACAACCCGGGAAAGGCAGGGCTGGTGACCCGAGCGGAGGACTATCCTGGTCGAGCGCGAGCCAGCGGACCGCGGGCGCCGAGACGAGTCTCGGCGCGGCAGGCTGAGAGCCTGCGCCACGTCGGTCGCCCCGATCCATTGCAAAATGTAGAAACCCCATGGACAGGCCAGGAGGCCTGTCCCTCGGGAGCGATCGCATGGATTTCGTCGAGCAACTGAAAACCAACGTAGACATTGTGCGCGTGGTGGGCGAGTATGTGCGCTTGCGCCGGGCCGGCTCGGGCCCGCGCTGGACGGGCTTGTGCCCGTTCCACACGGAAAAGACGGCGTCGTTCAGCGTGCACGGCGTGCACCAGTTCTACAAGTGCTTCGGCTGCGGCGTGGGCGGCGACGTAATCCAGTTCGTGATGGAGATCGAGAGCCTCAGCTTCTGGGAAGCGCTGAAGCTGCTCGCCGAGCGCAACGGCATCCCGCTGCCACAGCGTTCCGGCTACGCCGATGCGGAAGGGAAGCTGCGCGAGGGACTGGTGCAGATGCACGAGACGGCGCTGCGGCTCTACCGCGCGGCGCTGGATTCGTCGGCGGGCGCCCAGGCGCGGGCGTACCTGGAGCGTCGCGGAGTCAGCGCGGAGATAGCCCAGGAGTTCGGTCTCGGCTTCGCCGAGCGCTCCGGGCAACTGCTGGCGCGGCGCTTCGCGCAGGACGGCTGTTCGGAAGAAATGATGGAGGCCTCCGGGCTGGTGCTGAAGCGTTCCGAGGGGGGAGGCTTCTTCGATCGCTTCCGCGGCCGGCTGATGTTTCCGATCCACGGGGAGTCGGGGAAGATCATCGGGTTCGCCGGCCGGGCGCTGGCGGCCGAGGACGAGCCCAAGTACCTGAACTCTCCGGAGACGCCGGTGTATCGCAAGAGCCAGGTGTTGTATAACCTGCACCGCGCGCGGCAGACCATCCGCAAGTCGGACTCGGCTATCCTGGTGGAAGGCTACATGGATGTGATCGGGCTGCACGCGGCCGGCGTTGGGCAGGCAGTGGCCAGTTGCGGCACGGCGCTGACCAACGGGCAGGTCCGCATGCTGCGGCGGCACTCGGAGAATCTGGTGGTGAACTTCGATCCGGACGCGGCCGGCTCCAACGCCGCCGAACGCTCCATCCAAATGCTGCTGGAAGAGGGAATGCACATCCGCGTTCTGGAGCTGGAAGAGGGACTGGACCCGGACGAATACGTGAAGCGCCACGGCGGCGATGGCTATCGCGCGCGGCTGGAGAAGGCCGAGCGGTACTTCCACTGGCTGGCGGACCGGGCGCGGAAGCGCCACGACATGCACAGCGCCGAGGGCCGAGTGGCGGGGCTGAAGTTCCTGCTGCCGGCGATCCAGCGCATTCCGGACAAGCTGGAGCGGGCGGCGGTGGCGAGCGACGTCGCCGGCTACCTGGGGGTGGACAGGGGGCTGGTGCTGGACGAGTTTCGCAAGGCGGCCTCGGAACGCCGGAGCGCTCCCCTGCGGCAGCCGAAAGCGGAGCTGCCGGCGGGCGAGAGGATCCTGCTGCGCTGCCTGCTGGAGAGCGAAGCCGCGCGCCGGGAGATCCTGCCGCGACTGGCGTCGCTGGCATCGCTGGACCGGCTGGCGAGCCGGAACCTGCTGCGCGCGCTCGTGGCGGTGGGGGAGCGGTTCAGCTACGCGGCCTTGGAGGCGAGGCTGGAGGAGAGCGAGAAAACCCTATTGGCGTCCTTGGTATTTGCCGATGAAATGGGGGAAGAGACAGTTACCGTCGAGCAGGCATTGGCGTGCCTTGGAGAACTGGAGGTCGCCGATCGCGAAAGCGAACGATCCGCGCTGAAGCTTCGCATCAGGGCAGCCGAGCGTGGGGGCGATCTTCCCGAGGCGCTGCGACTGAACCAAGAGCTGATGCGCATGGACAGGGGTTGAGCTACGGGCAGGTCCGCTGTTGTAAAATATCGCAAGGATCACATCGCGCCAGGTGATGAGAACCCAGTGACGACGGACGAAAAATACGGCCGGCTCAAACAGCTTGTGGAAACGGGCAAGGAGAAGGGATTCGTCCTCTACGACGAGGTGAACGAGCTTCTGCCGGAGGAGTTCACCGGCGGGCGCGGGATCGAAGACCTCCTGGCCGTGCTGGAGCGCGACGGGGTCGACATCCTCGAGGAGCCGAAGCCCGTCGATTTCGACAAGAAGCTGGAAGAAGCCGAGGAGTTCGCCGACTTCGAGCTGGTCCAGGATCCCAACGACAAGACCAACGACCCGGTGCGCATGTACCTGCGCGAAATGGGTACGGTGCCGCTGCTGACGCGGGATGGGGAGATCGAGCTGGCGCGGCGCATCGAACGCGGCCAGAAGTGCGTGCGCAAGGCGCTGTCGCGGTCGCCGTTGGTGGTGCGGGAGATCCAGCGGCTGGGCCTGGAGATCGCACGCGGCACGGTCGAGACGCGCGACGTGATCCAGTTGCCGGACCCGCCGCTGACCGACGAGTTCCTCCTCGAGCAGACCAAGCGGATCGGGCAGGCGATCCTGGAAGTGGAAAAGCAGGGGAAGAAAGCGCAGCAGTTTCGCCAGAAACTACTGGCCATCTCGCGCAGCCTGAAGCCCAAGCAGCACCGGACGCTGCGGTGGAACCTGGCGCGGACGCTGGTGCGCCGATCGCGGATGGTGCGTGACATGCCGTTCAGCAACGGCTACGAGCGGGAGCTGTGGGAGGCGGTGCGGCGGGCGGTGGAGCAGTTGAAGCCGCTCGAGTGGGAGATTGCCCGCGCCCAGAGACGGCTCGAGGACGCCACCAGCACCAACGGCGGCGGGACGCGCGAGGCGCGCAAAGAGATCCGGCTGCACACGCAGCGGCTCCAGGAGCTGGAGGAGAACTTTGGCTCCAGCGCGGTCGAGCTGCGGCGGACGCTGCAAATCGTCGAACGGGGCGAGGCGGAAGCCGAGACGGCCAAGAAACAGTTGATCGAGGCGAACCTGCGGCTGGTGGTTTCCATCGCCAAGCGCTACACCAACCGCGGGCTCCAGTTTCTGGACCTGATCCAGGAAGGCAACATCGGGCTGATGAAGGCGGTGGACAAGTTCGACTACCAGCGCGGCTACAAATTCTCCACCTACGCCACCTGGTGGGTGCGCCAGGCGATCACGCGGGCGATCGCCGACCAGGCGCGCACCATCCGCATCCCGGTGCACATGATCGAGACCATCAACAAGCTGGTGCGCACGCAGCGGGTGCTGCAACAGGAACTGGGCCGCGAGCCGACCAGCGACGAGCTGGCCAAGCGGATGGACCTGCCGGTGGGCAAGGTGCGCAAGGTGATGCGGATCTCGCAGGAGCCGATCTCGCTGGAGACGCCGGTGGGCGAGGAGGAGGAGTCGCACCTGGGCGACTTCATCGTCGACCGACGGGTGGTCTCGCCGTCGGAGGCGGTGATCAACCTGAACCTGCGGGAGCAGACCGGCGAGGTGCTCAAGACGCTCAGCCCGCGCGAGGAGAAGATCATCAAGATGCGCTTCGGGCTTCAGGAGGACGGCAGCGAGCACACGCTGGAAGAAGTTGGCCAGCACTTCGCCGTGACGCGCGAGCGCATCCGGCAGATCGAAGCCAAGGCGCTGCGCAAGCTCCGCCATCCCAGCCGCAGCCACCGGCTGCGAACCTTCCTCGACGAAAGCTTTCACCCGTAAAGCTCGCCCACGCGGGCGGCGATCTCCTCAGGCACCAGGTGCCGCCAGGCCTCTCCGCGGCGGATGCGCGCGCGCACTTCGGTCGCGGAGATCTGCTGGAGATCGGTGGGGATCTCGAGCCGCTCGACGAAGCGCCGCAGCCCGGCTGGCGGGTCGTATCCGCCGCCGCGGTCGGCCACCAGCAGGCGGAAGCCGGTCAGCATTTCGGCGATGGAAGCGCCGGCGGGCCCGTAATCCCATTCCATGATCCGCTCGGCGGCGTCGCGGCCGCACAGCAACAGCAGCTCCGGGCCGGGCCCGTAGAGGGCGCGGCACTCGCGGGCGATCTCGACGAACAGGCCGCCATCGCTCGATCCGAGCGACCAGCGCGGCTCCCGGGCGGTGGCGGCCGACAGCAGCTCGAGGCGGGCGTCGAAGCTCACTTCGGCGAACTCCTTGTGCGGGAACGCGCGCGGCAGCACGAGCAGCACCTGGTCCACACGGGAGAGGGCCGCGCGGGCCAGTCCCAGGTGCGCGCGCGTCGGCGGATGAAAGGCGCCGGGGAAGACCGCCAGCCGGGAAGGGGCGCCGGACGCCCGGCGAAACAGCTCCATGGACTTATGATAAGGAGTCATTCCATGAAAAAAACATTGGGCGTGGCGCTGATCGGGACGGGGTTCATGGGGCGGGCGCACTCCAACGCGCTCGCCCAGGTAAACCATTTCTTCGACGTTCCGTTTTTGCCGGAGCGCCGCCTGCTCTGCGGCCGCGACCGCGAGCGGCTGGCCAAGACGGCCCGGACCTGGGGCTGGCGGGAGACGACCGCCGACTGGCGCGAGGCGGTCTCGCGCGCGGACATCGACGTGGTCGACGTAGCCGTGCCCAACGCGCTGCATGCGCCCATCGCGATCGCGGCGGCGCGGGCCGGCAAGATGGTCTGGTGCGAAAAGCCGCTGGCCGTCTCGGCCGAAGAAGGGGCGCGGATGGCGGAGGCCGCGCGCGGCGTGCCGAACATGGCCTGGTACAACTATCGCCGCGTTCCGGCGGTGGCCTTCGCACGGCGGCTGGTCGAGGAAGGCCGCATCGGCCGGGTGTTCCACTACCGCGCCACGTACTTGCAGGAATGGGGCAACGACCCGACGCGGCCGCCGGGTTGGAAGCTTGAGAAGGCGCAGGCCGGCTCGGGCGTCCTGGGCGACCTGCTCTCGCACGTCGTGGATCTGGCGCTGTTCTTGAACGGCGGGATCCGCGAGGTCACCGCGCTCGCCCACACCTTCGCCGCCGCCCGCGACGTGGACGACGCCGTGCTCGCGATGGCGCGATTCGCCAACGGAAGCGTCGGCACGCTGGAAGCCACTCGGTACGCCGTGGGCTGCCGCAACCGCAACGCGTTCGAGCTGCACGGCGAACGAGGGATGCTGCGGTTCAACCTGGAGGACATGAACCGGCTGGAGTTCACCGACGCCACCGATACGGGGAACTTGCAGGGCGCGCGCAGCCTTCTTGTCACCGGTCCGGATCACCCCTATGCGGCCAATTTCTGGAAGCCTGGCCACGTCATCGGCTACGAGCACACGTTCATCGCCGCGCTGGGGGACTTTCTCCACGCGTTGAGCACCCAAGAGCCGTTTCATCCGGATTTCGACGATGCCCAGCAGGTCCAGCTCGTGTTGGACGCCATCGCGACGTCCGCCGCTTCGGGGAAGTGGGTGGCCGTCGGAGGCGCGGGAGCCGGCGCTGCGCTAGAGTAGTCTAGAGTAAACACGGCGATGTTCACCTGGATCTGTCCCGAGTGCGGCCGCGAGGTTCCGCCATCTTACAGCGAGTGCCCGGACTGCGCCGCCAAGGCGGCGGCCAAGGGTACGACGAGTGCGTCGCAGCAGGCGCCGCCCCCCGCGGAAGTGGAAGCGCCCCGCCCGGCGGCTGCCGCGGCGCCGCCGGTGACCTACGTGGTGGTCAAGGGAAGACTGCCGGGCTGGCTGGTAGCGTTTGCGGTGGCTGTGGCGATGATTGTGGTTCTCGGCGGGGCCTACTATTTCCTGTTCCCTTCGCTGCGGTCACAGCCGCCGGAGGCGCCCGCGGCGGCGGCAAGCCTGGAGACTCCGACCACCCCGGTCGCGACGGCCTCGGCGCATCCGCTGGCCAAACACATCGAGATTGCCGGGCTGCGCATCACCGAGGAAGGCAAGAAGACGCAAGTGCGCTTCCTGGTGGTGAATCACTCCGGCGCGGTCCTGGCCGACCTGGCGGGGACGCTCTCGCTGCATGCGAGCACGGCCAAGCCGGGAAGCGAGCCGCTGTGCACCGTTGCGTTCCAGTTGGCGTCCGTGGGGCCATACGATTCCAAGGAGCTGACGCTGCCGATCAAGACCAGTCTCCGTGCCTACGAATTGCCGGACTGGCAGTTCCTGCGCAGCGAATGGCAACTGACGAAGCCGTGAGAGCGGCGCGTTGATCCAACCGTTACCGATCGTTACCGATCGTCACCCTCGAGCAGCCGGCGCTGCGCGTCGGAGAAGCGGCACGACTCCGGGGCGGCGTGCTTCTCGCCGAGCTGACCGAGGTTGAAGCGCGCATCGAACAGGCAGGGGCTCCACTGGAGCGCGCGGCGGAAATCGTCGCGGGCGGCCTGGTGCTGTCCGAGCGCCATCAGCGCGAGGCCGCGGTTGTTCAGCGCCCAGGAGTCGTTCGGGGAGAGAGCCAGGGCGCGCCCGAATTCGGCGAGCGCTTCGGGATACCGCTTCCGGGTGAAATAGACGCGGCCGAGCTCGGCGGCGACGGCGGCGTCGTCAGGGGCAATCTGCCGCGCCTCCTCCAGCACGCGGGCGGCGTCCGGAAGATCGAGCGCGCGGGCGAGATGGATTTTCGGGCGGACCTTGCGTGGGGCCAGGCGCGCGGCCTCCTCCCACAGCGCCCGCTCGGATCGCCAGACCAGGACGCGGCCGAAGCTGAGCACGACCAGGATGACGGCGCCGGCGGCGAGCGCGCGGCGGTCGAGGCGATCCAGTAGCAGTCCGGCGGCGGCGCTGAAAGCGACCATCGGCAGGTACATCCTGCGGTCGGCGGCAAGGTCGGAGGCGGGAAACACGGAGGAGCTGGGCAGCAGCAGCAGCAGCCCGGCGAGAAACCAGAAGCCTTCGCGGGCGCGACGGAAGCCGCGCAGCGCGATCGCGGCGGCCGCCAGCAGGGCGCCCCAGGCGAGCCATGCACGCCATCCGGCGACCACCGCGACGTCCGGGTCGACGGTGAATCCGACCGGGACGAGCAGGAGTCGGAAATAGCGGAGAACGACCACACCCTGGGTGGCGAGGTATTCCCAAGCGCCGAGACCGGCCTGCGGTCCGGCGCCCGAGCCCGGCGCGAGCGCGGTCATCCACGCGGCACGGATGCCGGCGGCGAGCGCCAGCGCGAGCATCGCCGCGATGGGGGGCAGCTCGGCGCGGCTGCGCGAGAGGGCCACGTGGAGCAGGAGAAGAACCAGCGGGAACGCGGCGCACTCCTCCTTGGCGGCGAGCGCGGCGGCGAACCAGGCGACGGCGCGCCAATGCCGGCCGCGGAGCCAGTCGCCGAGCGAGGCCAGAGAGAGCAGGGTGGCGAGCAGCGTCCCGCGCGCAAAAACATAGACGATCGGTTCTGTCTGGATGGGGTGGAGCGCGAACAGAGCCGCCGCGAGCAGAGCCGGGCGCGCCGGCAACAGCCGCGCAAGCGTGTCTCGCAGCAGCAACGCCGCCGCCACGTGGAGCAGCAGGTTGACCCCGTGATAGCCGATCGGGTTTCGCCCGCCCGCCTGGTAGTTTGCCCAGAAGGTGAACCAGGTGAGCGGACGGGTCTGCTCCGGCCGCCACGCCTGCCACCAGCCGGAGGCGGAGGTCACGGCCGGGTCTCGAAACAGCGCCCAGTCGTCGAAGTGAAACGGCGCCGTGAGCGAGGCGCCGAACGCCGCCAGTGCGAGCGCGCCCAGGAGGAGCGATTCGCGGGATGGTATCATAGGGCGTTTGTCGCTCTCCGGGGTCGCATGGCTCTTGCCGCGCGCGTGAAACGTCCCAAAACCGCAGCCGAACGCAGGCAGCGCGTGCGCCGCATTCTGCGCGGGCTGGACCGGCTGTTCCCCGACGCCACCTGCGCGCTGGCGCACGGCAACGAGTGGGAGCTGCTGGTGGCCACGATTCTCTCGGCCCAGTGTACCGACAAGCGGGTGAACATGGTGACGCCGGGGTTGTTTCAAAAGTACCCGACCATGGTCGATTTCGCGCACGCCCACCAGGACGAGGTGGCGCGGGACATCCGCTCCACGGGCTTCTTCAACAACAAGGCGAAATCGATTACGGGCGCGGCGCGCAAGATTCTGGCCGACTACGGCGGCGAGCTGCCGCGAACCATGGAGGAGATGCTCACCATTCCCGGGGCGGCGCGCAAGACGGCCAACGTGGTCCTCGGCACGGCGTTCGGAATCGCATCCGGGATCGTGGTGGACACGCACGTACAGCGGATCGCGGCGCGGCTCGACCTGACGCGGGAGAGCGATCCGATTAAGATTGAACGGGACCTGATGGAGATCATTCCCAAGGACCGTTGGATCCTTTTCTCGCACCAGGTGATCCACCACGGGCGGGACCTGTGCGCGGCGCGCAGGCCGCGCTGCGCGGAATGCCCGCTCGATCCGCTCTGCTACGCAAAGGACAAAACGACATGATCAACCGACGCGAATTTCTCGGTTCCCCGGCGCTGCTCGTGGCCACGGAGCTGTTCGGCGCCCCCCAGGATGCGTCCAAGGCGCCGGCGCCGGCGCTCGAAAAGCTCGGGGCGGCGGCGCTGCGCGAGGCCAAGAAGCTCAAGGCGAGCTACTGCGACATCCGCATCAACCGCTACCGCGACCAGAACGTCTCAGTGCGGCTGAGCCCGGAGCGTGGGACGGGCAAGACGCTGGAGGTGCCCGGCATCAGCGACGGCGGCAGCTTCGGCTTCGGCGTGCGGGTGATCTGCGACGGGGCCTGGGGGTTCGCGGCCTCGCCCGTGGTGACCGCCGAGGAGATCGCACGCATCACGCGCGAGGCGGTGACCGTCGCGCGGGCAAGCGCCACCATCAAGACGCGGCCGGTGGTGCTGGCGCCGACCAAGTCCTACCGCGACCGGTGGTCGGCGCCGCTCGAGCGCAACCCGTTCGAGGTTCCGGTGGAGGAGAAGCTGGAGCTGCTGCGGGAAGCCGCCGCGGAGGTCAAGAAGGGCAAGCAGGTGTTCATGGCCTTCGGCACGCTCTCGTTCCGCTCCGAGGACAAGTACTTCGCCTCCTCGGAAGGCTCCTCGATCCAGCAGTTCCTGGTGCAGACGTTCGCCATGCTCAACGCCGGCGGGGTGGATATCGGTAAGGGCCTGTCGCGCAACCGCAGCTATATTCCCACTCCGTTGCTGACGGGTTGGGAGTTCGTTCGGCAAATGAACTTCCCCGAAAACGCGCGCCGCATCCGCGAGGAGGTCGCCGAACACCTGGCGGCGCCGCCGGTCACACCGGGCAAGAAGGACCTGGTGCTGATGCCGAGCCACCTGTTCCTGACCATCCACGAGAGCATCGGCCATTCCACCGAGCTCGACCGCGCGCTGGGTTACGAAGCCAATTATGCCGGCACCAGTTTCCTCACGCCGGACAAGATTGGCAAGATGCGGGTGGGAAGCGACATCGTGACTTTGTACGGCGACCGCACGTATGAGCAGGGCCTGGCGACGGTGGCCTACGACGACGACGGCGTGAAGACCACGCGTTTCCCGATCATCGAGAAGGGCATTTTCCGGCACTTCCAGACGATTCGCGACCAGGCGCACCTGATCGGCGAGAAAGAATCGCGCGGCTGCTGCTACGCCGATTCCTGGGCGAGCGTGCCGTTCCAGCGCATGCCCAACGTCTGGCTGGCGCCGGGGAAGGCCGAGACGACGCTGGAGGACCTGATCGCCGGGGTCGACGACGGCGTGCTGATCGAAGGCCGCGGCAGCTACTCGATCGACCAGCAGCGCTACAACTTCCAGTTCGGCGGCGACGCCTTCTGGGAGATCAAGGGGGGCCGGAAGCGGGGGATGATCTCGCGCGTCGCCTACCAGTCGCGCACGCCGGACTTCTGGCAGGCCTGCGACGCCATCGCCGGCCCGAGCTACTGGCAGCAATACGGCTCGGGCGGGGACGGCAAGGGCGAGCCGGGCCAGACCAACTCGATGAGCCACGGCTGCTCGCCGACGCGTTTCCGGCAGATGAACGTGATTGTGACGGACTGAACACCATGTACACACGAGAGCAGGCGCAGAAACTGGCCGAGAAGATTCTGTCGTTCTCCAGGTTCCCGGAATGCGCGGTCACGATTTCGGACTCCGAGGACGCTTACGTGCGCTTCGCCAACAACGGCGTCACCACGGCGGGCTTCAGCGTCGAGCGGCGCATCAGCATCGCCTCGACGCGGGATCGCAAGTCGGGCGTGGCGCAGACCACCGAGGCGGACGACGGGGCGCTGGCGGCGGCGGTGGCTCGCTCCGAGCAACTGGCCGCGATCTCGCTCGCCAACCCCGAGCACATGGAGCCGCTGAGCGCGCGGAACTACCCGGAACTGGCGGGCTGGGACCAGGAGACGGCGCAGGCGCGCTCACCGCTGATGATTCCGCACGTGAAGGCGGTGATCGACAACGCGGTGAAGAACAAGCTGGTGGCGGCGGGCTACTTCGAGCGGTCGGCGGGGGTGTCGGTTACGGCGAACAAGCACGGCAACTTCGGCTACCACCGCGGGGCGGATTCGCGAATGAGCACCACGGTGCGCACTCCCGACGGCGCCTCGTCGGGCTGGGCGGCGCAGCCGGCGGTGCGGATTCGCGAGATCAACGGGGCGGCCCTTGGGGACATCGCGGCGGGAAAATGCCGGCGCTGGAACAACCCGCAGAAAATCGAGCCGGGCAAGTTCACCGTGGTTCTCGAGCCGACGGCCGTGAGCGACCTGTTCAGCTTCTTCGGCTTCTCCTTCTTCGCCCGCAACGCCGAGGAGGGCCGCAGCTTCCTGAGCAAGAAGGGCGGCGGCACTCGGCTCGGCGAGAAAATGTTCCCGGAAGCCATCAGCCTGATCACGGATCCGTTCGACCGGCGCGTGCCGTCGTTGCCGTGGAGCTTCGGCGGGCTGCCGAACGCGCGCATCGCGTGGATCGAGAAGGGCGTTGTGAAAAACCTGGCCTACGACCGCTACTGGGCGGCCAAGACGGGCAGCCAACCGACGCCGGCCCCGAGCGGGCTCACGCTGGAGGGCGGGGAAGCCTCGCTCGAGGATCTGATTCGCGCCACCGACCGCGGGCTGCTGGTCACCCGCTTCTGGTACATCCGCCCGGTGAATCCGCAGACGCTGCAACTCACCGGGCTGACCCGGGACGGCCTGTTCCTGATCGAGAAGGGGCAGGTGACGACGCCGGTGATGAACCTGCGGTTCAACGAGAGCCCGGTGCGGCTGCTGGAAAACGTGCAAAAGCTGGGCCGGGTGACGCGCTGCCGCGGCGGGGAAGGGTCGGGAATGCTGGCGCCGCCGCTTCAGGCGGCGAACTTCACCTTCAGCAGCATCTCGGACGCGGTGTAAAAGTCCGTGGCAGAAGTCAGCGAATGCCGAAAACGACAGGCCAGGAGGCCATCATAGGCGCTGACTTACGCCGGTTGTGTGTGCTTTCGTGGCGCGGGCACTCTTGCCTGCAGCGTCGACACTCGTGTCGAGGCGGGTTTTTGCAGCGTCGAGACGAGTCTCGACGCAGCAGACTGAGAGTCTGCGCCACGATTTCCCGCGCGCGAACTCTAAGTTAGCTCTTATGGGCCAGGAGGTCTGTCCCACAACGCCGAATCAATAGTTGCGAAATATGTGGGACAAGCGTCCTCCGAACGGCTAAAAATTCAACTTAAGCGCGAATTGCAGAGTACGTCCGTCGGCGGCGCTCGAGATGACGCCCATCGGCGAGGTTCCGACGGTCGCGCCGGGGAAGCCGAACGCGGGGGTGTTGGTGAGGTTGAAGGCCTCGGCGCGAAAGTCGAGACGCCAATTCTCGCGAATGCCGAACTGCTTCGCGAGCAGGAGATCGAAATTGACCAGGCCGGGCGCGCGGATCACATTGCGCGGTGAGTTGCCGAAGCGGTACTGCGGCGGATTGACGAACGCCGTGATGTCGTAGAAGCGATCGAGCGTGCGGCGGTCGCGATCCAGCCTCCCGTCTCCCACGCGGTGGGCGCGCTGCCGGCCGCCCTGGGAATCGGTGGTGTTCTGGGTGCTGTCGACGCCGAAGGGCAGGCCGCTCCGCAGCGTGGTGATCCCGCCGATCTGCCAGGAGCCGAAGGCTCTCGCCCAGAAGCTCGAGGAGTTGAGGAAGCGGCGGTTGGGTCCCCACGGGAGATCGTAGACATAGCTGGCCACGAAGCGGTGCGCCTGGTCGTCGGCGGAGATGGACCGCTCGCCCCGCATGTCGTAGCGGTTTTGCAGACGGAAGGAGGAGCTGACGCTGGGATTGTCGCCGGGGAAGAGACCGGAACCGTTGTCCAGCGACTTGGACCAGGTGTAGGAGAGCAGATAGCTCAGCCCGTTGGCGTAGCGCTGCTCGAGTTTCGCTTGCAGCGAATGATAAATCGAGGAAACGCCGAAGGAGTTGTAGGCGATGTTCTGAAACTCAGGGAAGGGGCGGCGCTGCTGCGATGTGAGCCCGCCGAACTGCGAGGGCGGGCCGAGCAGCTCGGTGGGAACCTGGTTCAGGTTGCTGCCGGGCGTGTAGAGCCTGGTTCCCTTGGTGCCGGCATAGGCCAGGTCCAGCGCAAGGTTCGCACGGATCTCACGCTGAATGGAGAAATTCCAGCTCTGCATGTAGGGGGCGCGGGATTCGCGATCGAAGAACACGTTCTCGCCGGCCGTTCGGCCCGATCGGTCGAAGTTCGATGCGCCGCCGGGAAAGGCGCTGAGCGTGTACGACGCCAGATTGGGAAACGCGACCGGGGGAATCGCGAAGCTGCGGGCGTACGGGAACGGAGCCTCCAGAGGCGTGCCGGGGTTGCTTGCCACCGGAGCGGAGGCGAAGTACATGCCGTAGCCCATGCGAACGACGGTGTCCGGCTGCAGGCGCCAGGCCAGGCCGATGCGCGGGCCGGCGTTATTCCAGTCGTTCCGATAGAAATGACGCGGCGCGCCTTCAACGCCCGCGAAGTCCAGCGAGCGGCGCTCGGGGTTGAACTGGGTGATGCGGTTGTACTTTTCGACGAAGTGGAAGGACGGCTCGTAACGCATGCCGAAGTTGAGCGTCAGCTTGGTGCTGAGCTTGAAGTCATCCTGCACGTAGAGGTCGTAGGAGGGGAACGAGAGATAGGTGGACACTCCGGGGAGAAACTGGAATCCGCTGCCCTGCCCGAACAGGAAGCTGGCGAAGGCGTCGCCGGTGCGGCTGTTGCCGGTCAGGCCGGTCTGCAAGGGGCCGAAGCTGAACTCGCCGGACGGATTGGTGGGGTTGTAGTTGTTCATGAAACCGCGCCGGAAATCGAAACCAAACTTGAGGTAGTGGCGGCCGCGGATCCAGGTAACGTTGTCGAGGAGCTGATAGGCGGTCATGCGCAGCAGGCCGGGCCGGCTGCGATCGTTGCCGATGGACGCAAAGCCGGTGATGTTGATGCGAGGGAAGACGTCTTGCGGAACTCCGGGGATGCCGAGCTGTTGCGGAAAGCTCTTGCCTTCGGTCGGCGCCGAGTTCAGCGAGTACACGCGGTTGAAGCCGGCGCGCAGCTCGTTCATCAGGGTCGGGCGGAACGTGTGCAGGTAGCTCAACACGGCATTCTGCTGTTTGCCCTCGGAGGGATAATTCGACGGATTGCCTTCGGTGGGGAACGTCGGCGACGGCGTGTTGGCGGAGTTGGAGATCGAGTAGCGTCCCATCAACCGGACGGCGTCGCCGAGGCTGTGGTCGATGCGCAGGTCGCCCTGGTCGGCGTTGTTTCGGCCGGGCCCGGCCAGCACAAAGTTGCGCGCCAGAACGGCGCCGTTGGGGAGCGGATAGTAAGGCAGCACCTTGGCGGCCGCCGGGTCAAACCGTGAAGCGGGGATGAGGTTGCTGGCGATCGGATCGCGCACAACCTGGCTGTTCACGACCCGAGTAGTGGCGGGGTCGTAGACGGGATTGAAGCCGCGCAGGTCGCCGGAGCGCATCTCGGTGGTGGGAACGGCGGAGGTTCGCACGGCCGCCGTGCGCACGAGCGTCCGTTGCCAGTCCGCGAAGAAGAAGGTACGGTCGTGCCGGATGGGGCCGCCGACGGCGAATCCGAACTGGTTCTGCCGCAGCACGGGCTTGGGATCGGCGGGCCGCGCGAAGAAGTTGCGGGAGTTCAGTTTGTCGTTGCGCAGGAACTCGAACACGGTTCCGCGGAAGTCATTGGCGCCGCTGCGGATGGTGGCGAGAATCACGCCGCCGCCGGTGCGCCCGTATTCGGCGGAGAAACTGTTGGTGAGGATCTTGAACTCCTCGATCGCGTCGACCGTCGGCGTGTATCCGACCCCGCCGCCTTTTACGTTGATCGCCGAGATGCCGTCCAGTTGCACTTCGTTCAACCGGTTGCGCCCGCCGTTGATGCGAGCCGAGGCGCCGGAGGTGGCCGAGTTGGGGCCTTCCGCCACTCCGGGAACCAGCCCGATCAACTGGAAGGCGCCCCGGCCGCTGAGGGGAAGAGTGGCGATCTTGACGTTGTCGACCACCTGGCCCAGGGAGCCCACCTCGGTTTGCAGCACCGGAGCGCTGCCGGTCACCTGGACCACTTCCGAAGTGCTGCCCAGGGCCATCGCGGCATCCACTCGAGCGCGCTGGTCAATCTGCAAAGGCACGGGTTCCTGAACGAAACGCTTGAAGCCCGCCGTCTCGACGGCCACGCGATAGGCGCCCGGTTTGAGGTTGGGAGCGAAGTAGTTTCCTGCGGCATCGGTGCGCACCACGGACGCTTCATTGGTGCCGAGGTTGGTCACGGTGACCGTGGCGTTGGCGACGACCGCGCCGGCGGGATCGGTGACGGTTCCGAGAACAGTTCCGGTGAAGCTGGCCTGTCCCCACCCGACTGCGATTGCGCAGAGAAGGAGAATGAGCGATCGATACAACATTATTGAGACTCCTTTGCTTTCAGGGCTGTTCCGGGCGGTCGCCCAGCACTTCGTTCATCGCGCCCTGGCGGTAACCCTCCAGGTCGATGGTGACGTAGTGGAAGCCGAGCGGCTTGAAGATGGCGGTGAACCGCTGCGCCATCCCGGTGGTGAGGGCTTGTTCGAGCTCCTCGCGGGCGATCTCGATCCGTACCAGCTCGCCGTGAAAGCGCACGCGGAACTGGCGGAAGCCGAGCGCGCGAACGGCTTCCTCGCCCTGCTCGACGGTCTTGACGTTTTCCACCGTGACGGCGGTGCCGTAGGGGATGCGCGAGCTCAGGCAAGCGGCGGCGGGACGGTCCCAGAAAGCGAGCCCGGCCGTGCGGGCGAGCTCGCGGATCTCGGCCTTGGTCAGGCCGGCCTCGACCAGCGGCGATTTGACCTGGTGGATCCGCGCGGCCTGCTGGCCGGGACGGTAGTCGCCCAGGTCGTCCTGGTTCACCCCGTAGATGATGTGCGGGATGGCGCGCTCGCCGGCGAGCGCCTCCAGGCAGGTGAACAGCTCGTCCTTGCAGTGGAAGCAGCGGTCGGGGTCGTTGCGGACGTAATCGGGATTGTCGAACTCGTGGGTCTCGATGACCTCGTGCCGGAAACCATATTGGGCGGCGTAGGCGGCGGCGTCGCGCTTGTGCGATTCGGGGATGGACGGCGAGTCGGCGGTGACGGCGAGCGCGTTCCCGCCCAGGACGCGGTGCGCGGCCCAGGCCAGGTAGGCGGAATCGGTTCCGCCGGAGTAGGCGACGATCACGCGCCCCAGATCCGCGAGGATCGAGAACAGTTTTTCCTGTTTCTGCGCGAGGCGCTGCGGGTCGAATGTTCCCGCGGGAGTCCGCAGTGACACCAGCGCGCTCATACGTGCGATTATAGCGAACCGGGCGGATCCGGGTGCAACCTCCGCGCTACCGGGGGCTGAACCCGCACTACTGGAGCGGAAGATTGGGCTGGCCGGGGTCGCCGTTGGCCGCTTCGCCGTTCTCCACGGCATCCAGCACGGAGGCGGCGGCCACCTGGTCGTTCTCCTCCATGCGCACCAGGCGGACGCCCTGGGTGGAGCGGCCGACCTGGCGGATGTCGCCTGACTCCAGGCGGATCAGCTTGCCGTCCCGGGTAATGATCATTACGTCGGAATCTTCCTTCACCGAGAGCACGGCGACGACGCTGCCCGTCTTGGAGGTGGTCTTCATGTTGATCACGCCCTTGCCTCCGCGGCCGGTGAGGCGATAAATGCTCACCGAGGTGCGCTTGCCATAGCCGTTCTCCGAGATCGACAGGATCAGCCCCTCGGCGCCGATGATCTCCATGGCGATGAGCCAGTCGTCCTTGGCCAACGTCATGGCGCGCACGCCGCGCGCGGGGCGGCCCATGGCGCGCACCTCGTCGTCGGGGAAGCGGATAGCCTGGCCGCGGCGGGTGGCGAGGAAGATGAAATCGCCGCCGCCGCTCAGCCGCGCCGCGATCAGCTCGTCGCCCTCGTCCAGGCCGATGGCGACGATTCCGCGTGAGATCGGGTTGTCGAACTCCGTCAGTCCGGACTTCTTGATCACGCCGCGCTTGGTGACCATGACGACACAGCGGTCGGGGACGAACTCCGGCACCAGCAGGAACGCTTTGGCCGTCTCGTCGGGCTGAAGATTGATCAGTCCGGAGATGTTCTTGCCGCGGCCGACGCTGGTGGCATCGGGGAGTTCGTAGACCTTCAACCAGTAGACGCGGCCCATGTTGGTGAAGATCAGCAGGTAGCTGTGCGTGGAGCCGATGATGAGATGCTCCACCACGTCCTCCGAGCGCGTGCCCATGCCGATGCGGCCCTTGCCGCCGCGCGACTGCCGCCGGTAGGTGTCCACCGCGGTGCGCTTGAGGTAGCCGCCGCGCGTGACGGTGACGGCGACGTCCTCCACCGCCACCAGGTCCTCGATGCGGATCTCGCCGGGATCCTCGACGATGACGGTGCGCCGCGCGTCGCCGAAGTCCTTCTGGATTTCCTTGAGCTCTTTGACGATGAGCGCGCGCAGCACCTTCTCCGAGCCCAGAATCTCGGAGTATTCGGCGATCTTTTTCTGGATCTCCGCCAGCTCATCGAGGATCTTCTGCTGCTCCATGCCGGTGAGCCGCTGCAACTGAAGCTCGATGATGGCCTGCGCCTGGCGCTCGGTGAACTCCAGCCGCGCGATGAGGCCGTCGCGGGCTTCCCGGGGCGTTTTCGAGGCGCGAATGAGCCCGATGACGGCGTCCAGGTTCCGGAGGGCCTTCTGGAAGCCGAGCAGCAGATGCTCGCGCTCGCGCGCCTTGCGCAGCAGGTAGTCCGTGCGGCGGCGCACCACCTCGACGCGGTGGTCGATGAAGCGCTTGATGATGTCCACCAGGCCGAGCTCGCGCGGCTGGCCGTTGACGATCGACAGCAGGATGATGCCGAAGTTCACCTGCAACTGGGTGTGTTTGTACAGGTTGTTGAGGATCACCTCGGTCTGCTCGCCGCGCTTGAGCTCGAAGACGATGCGCATGCCGTCGCGGTCGCTTTCGTCGCGGATCTCGGAGATGCCTTCGATCTTCTTTTCGTTCACCAGCCCGGCGGCGTGTTCGATCAGCCGCGCCTTGTTGACCTGGTAGGGCAGCTCGGTGACGATGATGGCTTCGCGGTCCTTGCCCATTCTCTCGGTGGCCGCCTTGGCGCGGAGCTTGATGCTGCCGCGGCCGCGCGTGTAGGCGTCCAGGATGCCCTCGCGCCCCAGGATGAAGCCGCCGGTGGGGAAGTCGGGGCCCTGTACGTCTTTCAGCAGGTCGACGAGAGTGGCTTTGGGATTCTGGATGAGGGCGATGGTGGCGTTGACGACCTCCATAAGGTTGTGCGGCGGGATGTTGGTCGCCATGCCGACGGCGATGCCCGAGCCGCCGTTGATGAGCAGGCTGGGTACGCGGGTCGGCAACACCTCCGGCTCGTGCTCGCTGTCGTCGTAGTTGGGCCGGAAATCGACGGTTTCCTTGTCGATGTCCTCCAGCAGCGCGGCGGCGATACGCGACAGGCGGGCCTCGGTGTAGCGCATGGCTGCCGGCGGGTCGCCGTCGACGGAGCCGAAGTTGCCCTGGCCGTCGATGAGCGGGTAGCGCATGGTGAACGGCTGTGCCAGGCGCACGAGAGTGTCGTAGATGGCTGCGTCGCCGTGCGGGTGATACTTGCCCATCACCTCGCCGACGATCTTGGCGCACTTGCGCGTGGGGCGGTTGAAGGTGAGCCCCATTTCGTGCAAGGTGAAAAGGATGCGCCGGTGGACGGGCTTGAGCCCGTCGCGGACGTCCGGCAGTGCGCGGCCGATGATCACGCTCATGGCGTAATCCAGATACGACCGCCGCATCTCGTCTTCGATGTTGATGGGGATCAGGTTGCGAGGCCCGTCACCGCCCAGGGGGAGTTGTTCCGGAGGCGGCTTCTGGGGTGGTTCCGGAGTCTCTTGATCTGCCAAAAAATCCTCGGGTCAGGGCTGCGGACTTCGCCTCGTGTTCGCCCGTGCGAGACCGGCTTCAGCCCTGTTTCTATTCTAGCAAACGGGCGCCCTCGGGCGGGCCCTTTTGAAATTCAATTTACGCGTGTTCTTAGCGTCCTTGCGGCTTTGCGTGAGACTCTTCTTCAAGCCCATTGACGATACGGGTCATGAGGGCATTCTAAAGTCTCTCGCCAAGACGCCAAGGCGCCAAGAATGCAACCCGAAATTTTCGACTAACTCAAAATTCTCCAAAAAATTGCTGGCCGCCGATAAACGCCGATGCACCCGGATGGGACGTTCACGCCAATGGCGAAGTGATAGTATGGGACCGGTGAGACGAGCCATCCTCCTGTTCCTTGCGGCCTGCCTTTCGCTGGCTGCTCAGACCGAGAAAGCCGGGAAAGTGAAGCTGCCTTCCGGCCGCGACGACCTGGCGCGCGGCGAAAAACTTTTTCAGGGTGCCTGCGCGCTATGCCACGGCATGGGTGGCGAGGGCGGCCGCGGCCCCCTCCTCACCCGGCAGAAGTTGTCGCGGGCGCCCGATGACGCCGCTCTGGTGAAGGTGATCGAAAAGGGCATCAACGGCACCGAGATGCCCGGCGCGTCGCACATGTCGCCGCGCGAAATGCGGCAAACCGCCGCGTTCGTGCGCACGCTCGGGCGGATCCAGGCCAGGCCGGTACCGGGCGATGCGGCCCGTGGCGGGGAAATCTACCGCGGCAAGGGGAACTGCGCAAGCTGTCACGCGATCAAAGGAGCCGGCGGGATCTCCGGGCCGGAGCTGGCCGGAATCGGCTTGCGTCGCAGCGCGGCGTACCTGCGCGAGGCGCTTCTGAAGCCCGAGGCGGCCGTGCCCGAGGACTACCTGCTGGTGAAGGTCGCGGCGGGTAGCGGCGGGGCGGTCACGGGTGTGCGCATCAATGAAGATTCCTTCTCCATTCAGATCCGTGACGACGCCGGCCGCTCGCACTCGTTCTGGAAGCATGAGCCGAAGGCGATCGAGAAGCTGCGCGGCAAGTCCCCCATGCCGTCGTATGAGGGCCAGCTCAGCGACGCCGAGGTGACGGACCTGGTGGCGTATCTTGCGTCACTGAAGGAGCCATTATGAAATTCCTGCTTGCGCTGATACCGGCGTTGGCGCTCGCGCAGATGCAGTTGTCCTACGAGCGCATCCGCGACGCGAACAAGGAGCCAGGCAACTGGCTGACCTACTCGCGCGATTACACCGGCCAGCGGTATTCGCCGCTCGACCAGATCCATACCGGCAACGTGAGCCGTCTGAAGGTCGCCTGGATGCACCAGATAAGCGATGGGGGCGCGTTCGAGACGTCGCCCATCGTGGTCGACGGCACCATGTTTATCACCGAGCCGCCGAACATCGTCATGGCGCTCGATGCTCGTACGGGCCGGCGGCTCTGGCGCTACCGGAAGGAAATCCCCAAGGACCTGCGCATGTGCTGCGGGAGGGTCAACCGTGGGGTGGCGGTGCTGGGCGACAGCGTATACTACGGCTCGATCGACGCGCACCTGATCGCGCTCGACGCGCGCACCGGCAGCGTACGCTGGGACGCCACGCTCGCCGATTACAAGACCGGCTATTCCTCCACTGGGGCGCCGCTGGCGGTCAAGGACAAGATCATCACCGGGATGGCGGGCGGCGAGTTCGGCGTGCGTGGGTTCATCGACGCCTATGACGCCAAAACCGGCAAGCGCGCCTGGCGCTTTTACACCATCCCCGCCAAAGGGGAGCCGGGGAACGAAACCTGGGAAGGCGAGAGCTGGAAGACCGGCTCGGCGACCACCTGGGTCACAGGCGTCTACGATCCGGTGATCAACACGGTCTACTGGGGGACTGGAAATCCGGGGCCGGACTGGAACGGCGACGTGCGCAAGGGGGACAACCTGTATTCGGACAGCCTGGTGGCGCTGGACGCCGATACGGGCGCGAAAAAGTGGCACTTCCAGTACACGCCGCACGACGAGCACGACTGGGACTCCACCCAAACGCCGAGCCTGGTCGACGCCATGCAGGGCGGCCAGCCGCGCAAGATGGTGGTGCTCGCCAATCGCAACGGGTTCTACTACGCGTTGGATCGACTGACGGGCAAGTTCCTCGCCGGGCAGCCGTACGTGAAGCAGACCTGGGCGAGCGGACTCGACGAAGCGGGACGGGTGATGCGCCTGCCGAACACCTCCCCGTCGGTGGCAGGCACGCTGGTCTGGCCGAGCCTCGGGGGCGGATCGAACTGGTACAGCTCCACCTACAGCCCGCAGACGAATCTGTACTACGTGAACGCGAAGGAGATGGGCGCGATCTACCACAAAGGCGACGCCGAGTACAAGGCCGGCGCTTTCTTCAACGGCGGAGGCCAGACCGAGTACAAAGGCGAGGACCCCTACGGTGCGGTGCGCGCACTCGAGGTGGACTCGGGCAAGCTGCGCTGGGAGCACCGCTTGCACTCCCCGTCTCACGCCGGCCTGATGTCGACGGCCGGCGGGCTGGTGTTCGGTTCCACCGGCTCTTCGTTTTTCGCGCTCGACGCCCGGAAGGGCGGCCTGCTGTGGCGCTTCGAGACCGGCGGCGGCATTATCGCCAATCCGGTTACCTACACGAACGAGGGCAAGCAGTTCGTGGCGATCACCGGCGGTCGCGCCCTGCTGGTGTTCACGCTCGAGTAGGGTTTCGACTCCCGGCGGGCGGCGGGAAGGCATGCGCATCCTGCACATCGACACCGGGCGCGCGATGCGCGGCGGGCAGTGGCAGGTACTGCATTTGCTCGAAGGGCTGGCCGCCCGCGGGCACGAGCCGGTCCTGCTGGCGCGGGCGGGAGCGCCGCTGGTGGCGCATGCCCGAGCGAAGGGCCTCGATGCGAGGCCGCTGGGCCTGCCGACACTCTGGCGGCTCTCGCGGCGCGTCCAGGTGACCCATGCGCACGACGCGCGGGCGCACACGCTGGCCGTTCTGACCGGCACGCTGCCGCTGGTGGTCTCGCGGCGGGTGGCGTTTCCGGTCTCGCGGAGTCCGCTGTCGCGGTGGAAGTATCAACGTGCGCACAGGTACGTGGCCGTCTCGGAATTTGTGCGCGACCGCCTGATTGAGGCCGGCGTGCCGCCGACGTTGATCGCGGTGGTCTATGATGGCGTTCGCGAGCGGGCGCCTTCACGCGAGAGCATGCGCATTGTGGCGCCGGCCACCGAGGATCCGCGGAAAGGGTCGGCGCTGCTCGGTGAGGCGGCCGGGCGCGCCGGCCTGTCGGTCCATTTCTCTTCGGACCTCGAAGCCGACCTGGCCGACGCCGGCGTGTTCGTCTACCTGACCTGGGAGGAGGGACTCGGCTCGGCCGTTCTGATGGCGATGAGCGCCGGCGTGCCGGTAGTGGCGAGCCGTGTCGGGGGGTTGCCGGAGATCGTCGAGGACGGCCGAACCGGCTTGCTGACCCGGAACGACCCGGACTCGGTGGCCGGCGCGATCCGGCGCCTGCTGGACGACCGGCCGCTCGCCGCCGCCATGGCGGAGCGCGCCCGCCGGCGCGTGCGGGAGTGTTTCTCCGTGAGCGCCATGCTCGACGGCACCCTGGCCGCATACAAGGACGCGGCGGAATCTATCATGGAGGCGACGTGATGCAGGCGACTATCTCCATCTCGCCTACCGCAGGGAGGGGAGCAAGATCGTGGTTTTTCACATGAGGCGAATGGACAGGAAGGAGAAGCAATGGTTTCGAAAAAGAAGGTGAGCGCCCGGCGATCGCCTCGGGTGATTCGTCTGCCCCGGAAAGGGGCGACTGACGAGAGGCTGGCGGACTTTTTCGACCGCCACAGCGGAGTCGACCTGCTGGAAGCGGGCTTGACGGAAGTGGATCCGGATCGGGAGGACCTCGACCGGTTGCTGCGGGAGTATTGGAACCAGCCGAACACGCAGCAGTTGAACATTCGAATCCCATCCGCGGCCAAGCGGCTTATCGAGAAGCTGGCGCGGAGAAGGACGCTGGAGGTTTCCACTCTCGTGCGGATGTGGGTTGTGGATTGCATGCGCAGGGAGGCGATGAGGTTATGAGACGCGGCGGAATCTATAATGGAGGTACCGTGATCCAGGCGCTGCTCGTGCTGATGCTGGGCATGGCCGCAGGGCCGGCCGTCGCCGAGACCAGCGACCGCGCCGTGTCAGGTTGGATCCTCTCGCTCGGTGGAGCCGTCACGCCGAGAGGATTCGTGGAACCGGTGCGGGACCTGGAAGCGCTGCCCGAGGGAGACTTCCGTGTGGTCGCGGTGGATCTCACGGGCACGCTGATCGAGCCCGAACAACTGCAACGGCTCTCCGGGCTGGCTCATCTGCGCGAACTCTACCTGCCCGCCCCGATGTGGAATGAAGGCGCCGGCAGCCGTCGCGACTCCAACGAGGCGTTCGGTTCCCTGGCCGGCCTGAAGAGCCTCGAGAAGCTGCACATCAGCCTGCACTTCCTGACCAACATCAACATTCTGGACAAGGGCATCGCGCAGCTTGCACCGCTCGCGCAGTTGAAAGAAATACGGCTGGTGCAGACGCGGGTGAAAGGCGCCAGCCTGGCCCCGCTGGTGAACCTGCGCTCGCTCGATATGAGCTACACGCCGTTCGACGATGACGGCATGAAAGCTCTGGAGGGAATGAAGCGCCTCGAGCGGCTGATCGCGCGCGACACCCTGGTCACCGACCAGGGCGTGCAATTCCTGAGCGGGCTGACCGGGCTGACCGAGCTGGACCTGTACGGCTGCCGGATCACCGACGCCGGGCTGGCGTCGCTGAAGCCGCTGACCCGCCTCCGGAAACTGAACCTGCTCGGCGCCGCCATCACCGACGCGGGGCTGGAGTCGCTCGCGGGAATGGAACAGCTTCGTGAGCTGAACCTCTACCGCAGCCGTGTCACGAATGCCGGTCTGGAGAAGCTGAAAGGGAAGAAAGAACTGACGGCGCTCGATTTGCGCTATAGCCGCGTGACGCGCAGCGGAGTGGACGGGCTGCGGACGGCGCTCCCCGGATGCCGTATCGATTTCCTGGACTCGACCGGCGGATCCCGCGCCGTCGCGGCGGCGAAATTGCCACCCACCCCGTTGCGCGGCGACCGGCCGGTGGGGGAGCTGGTGCGGAAGCTGGGCGGCAAGGCCAGGTTTCGCGAAGGGCGCCTCACGGAGATCGACCTCGCCTCGACCCCGATTACCGACGCCATGCTGGGGCGGATGGAGAATCTTCCGCACCTGGAAGTCCTGAACCTGGAGGCCACCGAGATCGGCGACCTGGGCGTGCGCGCGGTGGCCCGATTCGCGGCGCTGGCGGAGTTGAACCTGAACCATACGAGCGTCTCCGACGCCGGCCTGGCGCCGCTCGCCGCGTGCAGGAAGCTGCGCAAGCTGGCGCTGAACCAGACCAGCGTTCGCGGCATCGGCCTGGGCGGGCTCCCGGAGGGGTTGACCGGGCTGGAGCTCGCCGGGACGCCGGTGGACGACGAGAGCCTCCGCATCATCGGCGGATTGCGGAACCTGGGCCGGCTCCGTCTGAGCTACACCGATTTCACCGACGCCGGCCTGGCGCACCTGGGTTCGCTGACCGAGCTTCGATCGCTCGATCTGGCCAGCACCGATACGGGCGACGCCGGCCTGGCGCACCTCGGCGCCCTGGTCGGGCTGGTCGAGCTGAACCTGAGCTACGGCCGGTTCACCGACAAGGGGCTGGGGCAGTTGGCCGCGCTGCGCAATCTCCAGCGTCTGGAAGTGCCGCGGACGCGCATCACCGACGCGGGGTTGATCGCGCTGGCGGGACTGAAGAAGCTGACCTATCTGAACCTGGACTATACCGGCGTGAGCGACCAGTCGCTGGAGCTGCTGAAAGGCTTTCCGGAGCTTGGCGAATTGCGGCTGGATACGGCCAAGGTCACCGATGCGGGCGTCGAGACGCTGGCCGCCATGGCCACGCTGAAGCACCTGAACCTCTACCATACGCTGGTGACCGAGAAGGGCTACCAGCGGCTCCGCCAGGCGCTGCCGGCGTGCAAGATCGTCTGGGACCGCGACTCCTGGCTGCCCAACCGCCGCGGCAGTTGAGGGCTGCCAGTGGAGGGCTGCATGAAGCGAGCTGTCCTGGTGGGACTGAGCCTGCTGTCGCCGGCGCCGGCGCTCGAGTGGGTCACCGCCCTGGGCGGGCGAGTCGAACACGACCGCGGCGGCCAGCCTGTCGCGATCGTCCTGCGCGGCACCTGGGTCACCGACTCCGACCTGGACGGGCTCAAGCCGCCGGCCGCGCTCTCGCGGCTGGACCTTTCGCTCACGCGCATCACCGACCAGGGTATGCTGCGGCTGAAAGAACTCCCGGCGATCAGGGACCTGAACCTGTTCTACGCCGAGCAGATCACCGACGAGGGGATGGCGGCGATCAAGGGTTGGAAGCAGCTCCGCCGCCTGAATCTGCGCGGCACCAAGATCACGGACACGACACTCGAGATGCTGGCCGCAATGCCGGCGCTGGAGGCGCTGGACGTGGGCTTCGCGCAGATCACCGACACCGGGCTACAACACCTGGCGGCGCTCGGCGGCCTTCGGGAGCTGGCATTCGGCGGTAACAAACTGACCGAGGCATCGCTCGAGCTGCTGCACTCGCTGGCGGCGCTCACCCGGCTGGACCTGAGCGGGCGTCAGCGCACCGACTCCGGCCTGTGGTCGGTGAGCGTGACTGACCTGGGGATCGCGCCGGTGGCGGCGCTGCGCGAATTGCGCGAGCTGAACCTGAGCGGCACTCAAATCTCCGCACGGGGTCTGGAGAAGCTGGCGGCGCTCGCACGGCTGGAGAAGCTGGACCTGCACGGGGCGCGGCGAGTGACCGACGAGGCGGTCCCGGCGCTGGCGTCGTTCCCCCAACTGCGATGGGTGGACCTGCGCGATACCGGCGTGAGCGCAAAAGGGCTGGAGGCACTGTCGCGCTCCAGGCCGCAATTGCGGGTCGTGCGGGAGGAAGTCAGCCCCCCACCAGCTCGCTGAAGTCGCGCTCGGCGGTGGGGAAACGCCCGAGTCCGGCGCCAATGATGCGGTCGGCGAGCGGCGCCTCCCGTTCGTTCGAGTCAGCCAGTCGTGCCGGCGCCGCTCGTCGGCTGCAGCGGCCTGTTAGCCCGCTCCCTCACGACTTCGCGTGTATCCACACCATTTCGTACCGGGAGTTGCAGAACAAGCACTCACACTCGTACCATTCTTCATACGGATAGCTCTTGCCAAGATCTTCTATCGTCGCCGGTAGTCCGCGCGAGATCACGAGCTCTTTGAGCCTCTTGACTTGGCAGTCGCAGCAAATCGTGACACCACAATCAGGACACCAATAGCCGGCTACGCTAGAAAGCGTTATCCCTCCAGCTCCCGCTTGATCGCTTCGCCCGCAGTCGCGACACGAGAAACTCACGGTTCGTGGGGTGGGCATCTGTGGCCGGGTCGGCTTCCTCGGGCGCGCCGTCGCAAACTGCGCGGCGCCAGCCAAGAACGCGTCGATTACCTCCTTGCCGCCAGACTTGAGCATGTAAGGCAATATTTCTTCATCGAAGTGCTGTTTGCACAGCTGCTTCTGCCTCTTCGACAGGCCTCCCGGATATTCGCCTAGTTTCTCCATCCCTGCATTGACGGCGTACGTTGCGACTCTGGCAACCGCACGGCCAGGCACCGCCACCTCCACCTCGACCCGCACACAGGTGTCAGGCGACGGAAGAGGACCATCGGGGCTACCTCCCCAGCCGATCTGCCTCTTGAACATTCCGTCGCGTACGACAATGGAATCTTGATCGCACACCAGCCATGTCTGCACCTCTGTAGCCACAGATCATCTCCTCCAAAAGTTAAGACACCCGGTGGACGGGCTAACGACTCGGGCGCTCAGGCGCGGCCCGGTTTTGGCCGTCGCCTGCAGCGCTTCGTTAGACGGGCAACTACTCGCTCCCTGCCCTTGGCTGGGCGTCAGTCCTGCCGATCAACGCGTTTAGGTCCCGAAACACTGCCTCGAACCTATCGAGGGCGGCTTCGAGTCCCGGGAGACGTTCGATCTCTGTCTCTTTTAGACTGAGGAGGTGTTCCACAGGCTTGTAGTGATCAAACTCCGGGAATCCCGGCGGCAAGACGCTGCAGTGAGCCTCGACCTCCTTGACAACGCGATGCTGAGCCCCCTCCGGCTTGGCCGAAGGCAAGCGATAGGAGCCGGTCAGGCCAAGGGAGCCGTTGACAAGCTCTAGGTAGAGCTCCCGTCCAACCAGGTCTTCGATATCGCTCTCCTCCTGCTTGGCGTACGTGCTCGTCCGCAGTACGTGCCCTGTTGGAAGGAGGCCGGATTGCTCAAGCCGGTCGATCATGGCCTTTTGGCCGTCGTGGTAGTCGGCGAACACCGCAATCTTCAAGTCTCGTCCCGCAAAGAGAGTAACAAAACTGCTGATCT
>Ga0247727_10000827_pt1 | contig 75395 bp, 78 predicted proteins | sample WisWelCaveWW1625_FD_202498 | JGI IMG/M metagenome (GOLD analysis project Ga0247727, IMG submission 202498) | Biofilm microbial communities from Wishing Well Cave, Virginia, United States - WW16-25 | ecosystem: Environmental > Aquatic > Deep subsurface > Groundwater > Cave microbial mat | place...
CCCGTGTAAGGAAACGTCCCACGCCACTTGCATAATACCTCGCCCGCAGGTAAATCAACCCGCTGGCGTCAGTGAATTCGCCTGTAAAGCCATAGTCGGTTAGTGCGGCTCCAATGGTTTGCGCGGTTTTGCCGAAAGGTTCATAGTTTCTGGCAAGCGTAACATTCCCGCCGCCATTCGTGAGTTGCCTTACGCTTCCAAGCGCGTCGCCGAGATAGTATTCACTGGCAGCGCCTTGACGCTCCGCAATACGACCTAAACCATACAGGTAGGTATTTGTTCCATCGGAGAGAACTTGGGTTAATCCCGCGTTGAGATCAAGAGTGTACTGGACTCCATTTTGTGCTAAACGATCTCCCAAACCGTTATATGAGAAGGTCGCGCTGGATACTCCTGTAATGGATTTCAGCCGATTGGCGGAATCATAGGCATAAGAGTTCGCACCGTCATTGAGCAGATTGCCATTCGCATCCCAAGTGTAGTTTACAGCATTGACGCTTGCGAGTCTATTTGCGTTGTCGTAAGTGTACGCGTCGTTGCCTAGATGAGATTGTTGAGTGAGACGATTGCCTGCCGAGTCATACGTGTAATGATAAAAGTTGCCATTGGAATAGTTTGCTTCCTGCAACCGATACAATGGGTCATAGACGTAGTTGATCGTCACCGTGGTTTGCACGGGAGGTATAGGCGTGTCCGTTGGAAGGGGAGTGGCTGTCGGTGTGTCGGTAGGACCCGGAGTAAAAGTGAATGTTTGGATAGGCGTGTCAGTAGGAATTGGTGTGTCGGTGGGTATTGGTGTATCTGTTGATGTAAAGATTGGAGTAGGTGTAAATGTTGGGCTTGCCGTTGGGGTCGGCGTTTTGGTTTTGGGCGCGGCAGGCGGCATCAATTGGTACGACACCAGATGAGCATTTGCGTTTGGTTGATTGATCGCCATGCCTGGCACATCCATTTGCTCGATGGTTTGCGTGCGGTTGCCTAGTGCATCATACGTGTATTGATATGAACCAAGTACTTGAATCCCAAATGCATGCGCCAATGAGGTTAAACGATCGGCGTTGTCGTAGGTGTAGGCAGTGTTTACTCCGTTCGAGCGTGTAATGCCGGTCAGACGGTCCGCATTGTCGTAGGTATAGTTAACGATGGATGATAGACCGTTGACGTTTGCAAGACGGTTTGCATTGTCATAGGAGTAATTGACGACACTGCCGCCAGGATAAGTGAGGCTGGTGCGATTTCCAACGGCATCGTAGCTATAGCCCGCGGTCGCGCCGAAGGGGTCTTGAATGGCGGTCGGACGATTCAGCGAGTCGTAGGTCCAGGTTGTTGTGCCAACCCCATCGGTCATGGTGAGGCGGCGTCCGCCGTTGTCGTAGGTGAACGCCACATCAGGGTCGGGGTTAGGGTAATTGATGCTCGCAAGCCGATTCGCGTTATCGTACACATATTGCGTCACAGCCAGGTTTGCATCCGTGACCGAAAGGCGGTTACTAACCGCGTCATAGGTATACGTCCAGGTGTTTCCAAGCGGATCCGCTTCCTGCACGAGGCGGTTGAGTTCATCGTATGTAAAGTTGGCGATATGACCGTTTCCATCGCGAAGCGAGAGGCGATTGCCGTTCGCATCGTACGTGAACTCGGTGCGGACGTTGGTCTGCGCGTCAACCGGACCATTGAGTTGGTAATTTTCAACCACGGCGCTCAGGCGGCTGAGAGAATCGTATTCGAAGCGCGTTACCACGCCATTGGCATCGGTTGTGCTGGTGAGGTTGCCCCCGGCATCATAGCCATATTGTGTGACGTTGTTGAGGGCGTTGGTTGCGGTTGTTTGCCGGTTCAACGCATCGTAGGTAAATGTGTTTGCGTGCCCCAACGCATCGGTTACGGAGAGGACGTTTCCAACCGCATCATAAGCGGTGGTAGACGTGTGGTTGTTTGGATCGGTAATGGCGATGGGGCGATAGAGGGAATCGTAGGTCATCGTCATCGTATGGCTATTTGCATCCGTCACCGACATGCGGTTGCCCACCGCATCATATACATAGGACATCACTCCATTCAGCGGGTCGGTCTGACTGGTGAGGCGGTATAAATTGTTGTATTGATATATGGTAGTGAATCCGTTGGCATCTGTTTGTGCGGTAGCGTTACTCATCGCGTCGTATTGCGCCGTCGTAACATGCCCAAGTGGGTCGGTAGTAGAAACCTGGCGGTCGAGCAAATCGTAAGCATACGTGGTGCGGTTGCCGCGCGCATCGGTCATCGCGGTTCGGCGACCCGCGTTATCGTATTCATAGGAGGTCACGCCGCCGCGCGCGTCGGTTACAGTCAGCAGGCGGTTTGCCGCATCGTAGGTGTACGTAGTAGTCTTGCCACGCGGGTCAATGGTTTGGATTCGATTTCCTGCCGCGTCATAGAAGGTTTCCGTGATGCCGCCGTTGGGGTCGGTCTGCTTGATCAAACGGTTCAGCGCGTCGTATTCGTACATAGTGGTCTTGCCGCGCGGGTCGGTCATGGAAATCATGTTCCCCGCCGCGTCGTACTGATAGCTGGCAGTACTGCCTAATGGCGCTGTGACCTGCGTGACGCGCTTGAGTTCATCGTAAGTGTATGATGTTGTGCGATTCAGCGCATCTTTTGTGGTGGCGATGGTGCCGTCGAGGTTGTACGTGGTCTGCGTGATGCCGCCTGCAGGGTTGGTCACTGCCGTTACCCGATTCGCCGCGTCGTATTGGTAGCTGGTGATTTTCCCCAGCGCGTCCGTTGTTGATGTCAGCCTGCCCGCTGCGTCATAGATGTTAGTAGTTGTGTTCCCCGCAGGGTCGGTCACAGTAAGTAATCTACCTGCATTGTCGTAGACATAACTTGTAATTCTTCCGTATGTATCTTTTACTGAAGTTTGATTCCCCCGATCATTATAGGTGTATTCGGTAACGATGTTATATTGATTCAAATCGTTCTGCGGGCGCGACGTGGCATAATTGCGTGTGACTTTGATTAATCTTCCTGCCGCATCATACTGATTGTGAGTCGCCCGTCCCAACGGATCGGTTGTATCAATCAATCGCCCAAGGGTATCGTATGTGTACATCCACACCTTGCCAAGCGAATCGGTCATGGAGGTGCGCTGTCCTTGGGCGTTATAGGTGTAGGATGTTGTGTGGCCTAAAGGATCAGCTTGAGAGGCAAGATAGAAACTTGGCGTATAGGTAAAAGTGGTTGTTCCATTTAATGCATCAGTAACATTTGAGGGAAGGGTGCCGTTGTAACCCCTGCCGTACGTATAAGTTGTCAAATAGTTTCGCTGATCAATTATTGCGGTTACCTGGTGACCTACGTAAGTAAGGTCTATATATCCTCCAGTTGCATCTATTATTTGCGTAAGATCAGCGCCGTCAGCGCTCCAGACGAGTAAAGTTGTATTTCCAACCTCATCTTCCATTGATACTGGACGGTGATTGAAATCATATGATTTAGTTAATTCTGCCCCGACGCCATTCGTTTGAAAGGTTAAGGTGTTAAGTGAATTGTACGAGTCAATTCGGGCATTTCCCTCACCATCAAGAATAGTCGTACTGCCATCTGGGTTGTAAATCAGTTCCACTTGTAATTGCGATGCGCCATTATATTGTCGAATTGCCCGCCCATTTCCATCATACTCTGTTCTCTCAACAATAGCCCCTGTTGGGTCGGTTACCCGTGTCAAGTGATGAGTACTGTCATATTGATACGTCCAATTCCTTCCCAGTACATCTGTCACCTGAGTTAGATTATTATTCCCGTCTTGATACGAATATGTAATTTGCCTCCCAGTGTGATCGGCAACTTTGGAAATATTGGTTGTACTACCCTTGGTGTAGGTTAGCGCGAGATAGTTTCCTCCCGTATCATCGCTTATTTTTATTAGCCTTCCCTTCGTGTCATATGTGTACAATATCTTCCTGTTTACATCCCGTGCTGTGAATGAAAGTAATTTTCCGTTTACTGGATCGAATTCGTATATGTTTTGCTTTTTATCTGTGAGCTTGTATTTTTGTGCGCTACTGTCATATGCAAGGGACGCATAGACTCCGTCTTCTGACCATATTGTGCCGACCCCCTGCTTGAATCGATAACTATTCGCCGATGGCCCCCTCAGTGTAATTACAGTAACACCGCCATTAGTAGGACCAAACTCAAGATGCATATCCTGATTATGTGTCCACCCATATCCTAGATACCCTGGTGTCGAGGCGAGAGTTGATGAATAGAATCTTTCAAACGCAATAGGCCCGGCTGCTGTTGCAATGGCAATGTCGGTTGTTGAGTATTCATAAGCACCATTTCGGGTGTTGATAGGCCCGCCTTCATATTCTTGTGTGCAAATGGCAATACAGGAAATTTCCGAGTCTAAATTTGAGGGTGAGTTTGTCGCATCGCTTGCTACAGCAGATATAACGCGGAAGTATTGTAAATTGGTGCCGGTGGCTGTTCCTCCTGTAAACCCATACCATACCTGTGAATTCCCACCAAAGACTGTTTGAACAATATCTTCTGTATGTCTGAACAACTCTTGTGAATCCATATAAACGATTAACGTTTTAGTAGACGCATTCCAAACTGAGCGAAATGTATGTTCCTGGCCATCTTCATAGGGCGTCGGAGCCAGAAAAAGCGGAAGTGATCCATTGTGATTCATGTTCCCGTTTTTCAGCAACGCGACATGGTTGTCGTTATACGCTGAAACGCTGGAGGGTGGATCGTTAAAGTTTGTATTTCGATATGTGTCAATCTCGACGGCAATCGATGGAGTTATGCCTTGATATCCCAATCCGGCTCCAGACGGACCTAACGCGGTTAAGCCCTGGTTTTGAAGAACAAACGCAATCCCATCCGCTCCCCATTGTTGATAGGATCGGTTACCGAGATATACCGAAAATGTAAGATCGAAATTTTGTGTAAGATCGATCTTTTGATTAGCCCATGCCGAACTTCGATAGAAAGTAGAAAAGTCGTCACGAGACAATATTATGGCATTCAAAACAGGATTGGATGTTGCATAACCGTTCTTCTGCCATTCATAAGTATATTGATCACTTGAATTGCTTGAAATTTCTACCGTATCGGTATTTAGTGTAGAGATATTTTGGTGGTCGGGTGTTGGGGTTGTAGCCGGTATCGCCGATGGAACTGGTGAAGGAATTTGAATTGTCGATCCTGCAAGGTCGCCACTCAGACTTTGTTTACTGTGTACGTTGTAAATATCCGGGCGCAATCCTATTCGGGGATTCGGATGTTCAAATACAGGATGCTGGTACCCACTCGGCTCAACCTTTGGGTAATTCGTATTATTCGCAATACTGCGTCGCGGGTTTGCTACACTCAAGCTAACTGGCGCACAACTCTGTAAAACCAACGACAAAAGTACCACAAGCGAAATTGCTTTGTAGAAGGTGAAGGATTGCATGGTTTCCTCCTGTGCTATTGAAATTAATATGGTAGATGGGTTCTGGGGTGGCTTTCCCCCAGGAAATTGAATTTCTTATGGCTAGAATACACCAAATTCAAACCCAAGTCAAGATGAAATCTCATAAAGTTATCCGAGTGGTCAGACAATTTAGTTGGAAAGATTTTTAATTCCAAAGCCAATTCCAATCCGGGCATTGCAAACTTACCTAACACCCCTCATCCACAATTGTGATCTTATCTTCCTTGTTGGGGACAATGCACAGAAACTCAAACGGTTCCGCCCCCGTATTTTCATACGAGTGAATCACGCCTTCGGGAATGAAGACCACATCGCCCGTTTTGACGTGATGCGTCTCGCCGCCGATGGTGATCTCCGCTTCGCCGCGCAGGACGTATTGCTCGTGCTCCACCATGTTGGTGTGACGCGGCATCCCGCCGCCTTTTTGCATGGAAAATTTCCGCAGGGCGAAGTTCGGTCCCTCCTGTGAGGAGATCAACACTTGAATGGTCGTGTCTTTCCCCGCCGCGACGTTTTTTGCTTCGATATCGGTGGCATGTTTGACGGTCATCGTTTTACCCTCCCATCAGCCACGAAAGCCAGTCCTTCTTTTTGATCTGCTTGGACGAATAATCTGCGGGTAGCGCGATCAACACGATGGTGATGTTATCGTGACCGCCGCGCGAGTTGGCGAGCGCGATCAACGCGTCCGCCGCTTCTTTCAGGCTGGGTTTGGCGCTGATGGTTTCGAGAATTTCATCGTTCCAGACCAGATCCGTGAGACCGTCACTGCACAGCAACAACACGTCGCTCGGCTGGAGTTTCATCCCTTGATGCGACTCCGCCTGCTCGTCGTTATCATCCGGTGAGAGCTTCAAGCGGAAGTCCGGTTCGGGCGGCACCGGCGAGCCGAGATAACGGCGGATGACGTGTACGTTCGGGTGCTCGCGCGCGGCTTCGAGCGTGATGATCCCTTTTTCAACCGCTTCCTGCACCCAGGTATGATCCACCGAGAGTTGTTGAATCTTTCCGTCGCGGATGAGATAGATGCGTGAGTCCCCCACTGAGGCGGTGTGTAATTTATCGCCGACGATCCACGCGGTGGCACACGTCGAACCCATGCCTTTCAGGTTTTCGTCGGATGCCGAGTGCGCGGCGATGGCGTTGCTGGCATCTGCCACGGCGTCTTCGATGGTGCGGCGAATCTGCTGTCCGTCGCTTTTGGCGACCACCTCCATGATATGGTTGACCGCCAGTTCCGCCGCCACTTCGCCCGCCTTGTGACCGCCGATCCCATCGGCAAGCACGGCAAACAACACCGGCGTCCGTTCCTTTGTGCCGAGCACAAACGACGCGACCGCGTAGCGATCCTCATTGTTCTTGCCGGTCATGCCGGCGTGGCTTTGTGCTTCGACGTTCAGGTGGGCGCGCGCGGTGCGTTTCATGGATGACTCATCATATTATACAGCAGGGGGAAACCCGGTGGTTGAGTAGGGGCTGGGTCTTCCAGCCCCATACCGAAACCACCAAGTAAGCAAATCAATTCTTGTTACAAAATTATTGCTGAAATTTGCTGGTTTCGACACCGCACCTGCGGTGGGTGCAGGTGTACGTCCTTCGCAATGGCGCCACGGCGCCACTCAGGACTACTCAACCAACGGATTTCTTTTGGACCACCCTCGGTTCAGACGCCGGGGGAGCCTGCTTCACGTCGAAACGGTAGACCAGCCCCCCAAAGTGGATCCGGTCGCCGTGGGAGAGGCGGCGTCCTTCGCGCGGGACCGGGTCGAAGTTCACCCACGTCCCCGCCACCGAGCCGTGATCGTAGATCATGAAAACACCCTCCTCGGTTTGTTTGATGCGGGCGTGCAATGCCGAAATGGACGGGTCGTCGAGCACGCGCATGGACTGGACCGGGTCGGTGCCGAAGGTCATATCCTTTTCCAACACGGGAATCGGCGCAACGCTGGCAGGCGCGCCGCCGTTCACGAGTCGGACGAGGTACGCCGGCGCATCTTCCACGCGCGCGGGCTTGGATGGCAACCAACTTGCGCCAGCACGGCGCGGTTCGGTTTTGGTCTTCTTTGCCGCCGAGCGCGAAGGTTCCGTCAACGCGGCAACGGGCTGGGTAAGCGGGTCTTCAAACGCGCGCTTCGATTTTTTCTCATTCGGCGCCGCGCTGGCAGAGGTGCGGCTTCGCAGAAGGATGCCAAGCAGGGCAAGCCCGGCGAGCGCGATCGCGCCGAGGATCAAATACGAACTGTAGCGCGCAAATAACGCCTTGACGCCGCGCGGCGCGCGAATCACCGTGAGCGTGACCGGGATGCTGATGCTCGATTTTTTCAAGCCGAGCGCATCCTCCGCCTCCACGATGATCGTGTGTTGGTTGCTGTTGTCGTACGCGGATATGTCCCAGACGAAGCGATCAAACGGCGGCTTGGTGTTCTCCGCGACGATTGCGCCGTCCACGTACAGCGACGTGCGCGTCAAATCACGCGTGTGCCCATCTGGGAATTCGACAATGATGTCAATGACTTGCAGCACGGGCGTGAGAATCTCCGTATTATACGGGTCATCTTGCGGAGGCTGGCGCGTGATCTGCAACGGCGGCGCGACAAAGATCGGGTTGGGCGGCTGGATGTCCGCACTGAACGTTTTATCCAGCGCGGGGATTTGTCCCTGCGGCGTGTTGACGTAAATGCCGAGGGTGTGATCGCCCGCGGTGGTGAGCGCGGAGGTGTACGTCAGCGCGTAGATTTGCCGCAACGGCGCAAAATAAATATTTGGGTCAGGCAGGGATTCGATGCCGGAGAACGCGGTGAACGACCCGCTCGTTTGCAGGGCAAGCGATTTGAACGCGTTGGCGCTTGGCGAGACGAAAAATTCCTCCGCGTCCACAAACCATACGAACACGCGCACCTTCGCCTCCACCGCGCGCTTGATCAGCGGCGCGATGGTGTTGTCTATGTTCGGGTCGTCCATGTGCGGGGTGATGAACAGGATGGCGCGCTTCATGCCGGGTTGCGTCGTCGGCATGTTGGCAGTGTCGAGCGCGATGGAAAGTGTTTGCAAATTTGGGTTCGATTTTCTGAAATCAGGCTTGAACGAACTCAAACTCACAAACCAGTCTCTCACCGTCCCGTGCGTGATGAGCGAACCGGAAAGCGAGACCAGGCTCATGTCGTCGCGCGAATCGGCGGGCTGGGAGTTTGCCCACGCGCCCAACGTCTCGACGACGCGCGCAAAACGCGGATTGCCATCCGTGTCGCGCACATCCAGCGCGGGCGCGGGATTGACGGCGACCACGATCTGGACCGGTACCGCGAGCTGGTTCAACGTGTCGACGGTGCGCGTCTGCCCATCCTCGTAAATCGTCAGGCTGGAGGCGGGCAAATTGGATTCAAAGCCACCGTTGGCGTTGAACACATCCAGCAACGCGGAGATCTGCGGGAAGTTTTGCGCGTCGATCGCGACGATCTCCGCGTAGGCGGCGGTTTGGGCGCGCGCGAATGCCGAAGGCGCGGCAAGCAGGCTGACACTGAGGAAGAACGTCAGCAGTCTACGCATTCGCCTCAACGATGGCAGGCGCGGCGTCCTGCGGTTTGGTCAAACGCATGTAGGTCAACGTCCACGCGGATTCGGTATACGCGATCATGATTCCCTGCAACAACCATGCGACGGGAATGTACAAACACAGGCACACGCCCATGAAGATGAGCGGCGTTGTGTTCTGCCCTTCTCCTGCGGCGAACGCAATGATCGCCGGGAAAACGATGACGAAGAAGGGAATGGCAATCACGAACCCGATCACCAGCCCAATGACGGCGAGGATGATTGCCATGACGATCATTGGACCGAGGTTGCTTTTGAAAATTTCCCAGCCGCGTGAGATGGCTGGCATGACGGACATTTCCTCCAGCACGATGGCGCGTTCAGACTGCCGGAAGATCATGCCCAGCACAAACATGACCGGGACGAGCAGACAGATGCAACCAATTAATACCGGCGTGGCGGCGAGAAGCCCGATCAGACCTGCATCACTGCCGCTTCCAGCAGAAAATGCTGTGCCGATTAGAACTGCGGCAAAGACGAAGGCGATCACGATGACAGGAATGGCGAGGATCAACGACAAGCCGAACATGCGCCAGAAATAGGGCACGCTCCCACTGAACAATTCGCCGAAGACCAATTTCTCCGCGCCGCCCTCCGCCTGTGACGTGCCGCGGATCAAACCAACTTTGCCGATAACGCCAAGGAAGGTGGTGACGATCACAATGATGCAGATCAAGGCAAGGAAGATGACGAGGAAGGCGGTCAGGTTTTCCTCGATGGCTCGCATCCAACGGAACACTTCCGGCGGCAGGTCAGGTGATTGACCGAAGCCTCCGCCATCGCCTCCGCCGCTCGATGAGCTTGAGTTGTAATTGCCACTGCTCTGCCCGCAACTGGCAAGGATGCCGAAGACCCATAGGATCTTGTGTTTCCAGATGATCTGCCACGCGCGCGTGAGCACTTCGCCAAAATTGAAGTTCATATTGAATCCTTTCTACGCGCCTGCCTCGACTGCCACAGGCATGTTCGAGGAACGCGTCAAACGAAGATAAACGAGGACATAGACTGATTTCACGTAGGTAATTGTAACCCCCTGCACCAGAGCCAGCACGGGCATTAAAAGGAGCATGAAGCCGGTCATTGCCAGCCCGAACGTTTGCGGATCGAAATTATTCGATTCAAATAGAAACGGAAAGAAAAAGAACGGAAGCATGAACGGCATGACGACGATACTGCTAACGATGCTGATCCCCAGATAAACGATCAGCGAGATCAACACCAGCCTCCAGAAGTTCGCTTTCAACAATTCCCAGCCTTTATTGATCGCCTGCATGACCTCCAGCTCGTCCGCGACGACGGCGGCTTGCGATTGCTCGATGAACGCGTAGACGATCATCATCACTGGGTAGAGCACAATGAAAAGCGGCTGGACGCAGATGAACCCAATCCCTGCGGTGACCATCCCAAACAAGGCGAGGCAGGCAAAAATGGCGAAAAACGCAAGCGAAAACCCGACGTACGTAAGCAACATCACCCCCATCATGCGCGGGAAATATTTTTTGCCGTCCTGCAACAACTCCTTGAAGGTTGTCCCCTCCTCGCCGCGCTCCACGCGCACGATGCCCAACGTCAATGAGGAATAACCGTAGGTCACCAGCACAAAGCTGACAAGCGCAATGATTACATGAAGAACGATAAACAGCCCAAAGAAGGCGGGGCTTTCAAGGAAGGACGGCGGGTTTGACGCGCTGTCGCTTAAAAAAATCAGGGGCAAAAAGTAAAGCGGGATGGCAAGAAAACTTATCAACAACGGAAGGAGCACGAACCCCCAAAACGATTTATTCCTCCACGTGATCTGCAACGCGCGGGATAAAACTTCCCCAATCTCGAAATTCATCCTGCCTCCTTGACCAGCAAATCGTCAATCAAAAACTTGCACTGAGCCTGTCGAAGTGTCGTGAATCAAAAATCGAATCATTCCCATTCAATCGTTGCCGGCGGCTTGCTGGTAATATCATACACCACCCGATTGATTCCTTCCACCTCGTTCACGATGCGGCTCGAAACCCGCGCCAGCAAATCATGCGGCAGGCGCGCCCAATCGGCGGTCATGAAATCCTCCGTCGTCACCGCGCGGATCGCCGCGGCTTCCTGATACGTCCGCTGGTCGCCCATCACGCCCACCGATCTCACCGGCAGTAAAACGACGAATGCCTGTGATGTCTGCGCGTCTTTCCCTAAAAAACCTTCTTTGGATAATTCCTCGATCAGGATCGCATCCGCCGCCCGCAAACGAGACACACGCTCGCGCGTCACCTCCCCTAGACAGCGCACGGTCAACCCCGGACCCGGAAATGGTTGCCGCCACACCAGCGACTCCGGCAATCCCAGCGCTTCGCCCACCGCGCGGACTTCATCTTTGAACAAATATCGCAACGGCTCGACAAGTTCAAACTGCATATCCTCCGGTAGACCGCCAACGTTGTGATGCGTTTTGATCTTCTCGGCTTTGTTTCTATCTGGCGCAGACGACTCGACTACATCAGGATAGATCGTTCCCTGCACCAAAAACTTGGGCAGGCCGAGTTGCTTTGCTTGTTCCTCAAATATCCGAATGAACTTCTCGCCGACGATTCTCCGCTTCTGCTCCGGTTCAGTCACACCTTCGAGCGCGGAGAAAAACTCATCGCTGGCATCAACAGTGATCAATTCCGAGTGCAAATGATCCCGAAACGCCGAAGCGACTTGCGCGCCCTCGTTCTTTCTCAGCAAACCCATATCCACGAACACCGCCACAAGTTGATCGCCAACTGCTTTGTGCACCAACGCCGCCGCTACGGACGAATCCACACCGCCACTCACGGCTGCCAGCACGCGTTCGCTTCCAACCTGTTTGCGAATCTTTTCCACCGAGTCTTCGATGATCGAAGCGGGAGTCCAGTCAGGTTTGATTCCGCAAATGTCCACGACAAAATGGTGAAGCAGTTTCTCGCCGTTCGGTGTGTGATGCACTTCCGGGTGAAACTGCACGCCGAAATATTTTCTCGTCATATCTCCCATCGCCGCGAAGGGACTGTTTCTGCTTTTTGCGAGCGCGACAAATCCTTCGGGGAGTTTTGTGATGCGGTCGCCGTGTGACATCCAGACTGTAGAGAGACTGGAGACTAGATGACTAGAAGCTAGCGGACGAATTTCGGCATGACCATATTCGCGTTGCGCGGAAGAATCAACCTGTCCGCCGAGCGCGTGGGTGAGGGCTTGCATCCCGTAGCAGATTCCGAGGATGGGCAAACCTGTCTTGAAAATAAATTCTTGAATGAATGGTGCGTTTTCTTCGTACACGGATTTGGGTCCCCCAGAGAGGATGAAGCCCTTCGGGTGGATGGAGAGAATCGTTTCCTGCGGCGCATCCCATGGGAATAATTCGCAATAGACCTGCGCCTCGCGCACGCGGCGCGCGATGAGTTGGGCGTATTGTGAGCCGAAATCTAAAATTGCAATGGGGTCCATTTTTCCTCACTCCATCCCCTCTCCCTCAGGGAGAGGGGCAAGGGGTGAGGGCGAAACCAAATGAAAATGTAACTGCGGAAAATCCTGAGATTCCCCGCCGTTGACAATGAGGCGGTACGCCGTGAGATGAAATTCCTCCACAAGGTTTTGCACGGTTGAGAATAAATCGGCAAGAAAAGCAGAATCATTCGAATCAAATTCCATCAACGATTTGACCGCCCTCTTCGGCACGAGCAGGATATGAAACGGATACGACGGCTTCGGGTGATGAAAAGCCATCAACGTTTCAGTCTCGCGTAATCGTTTAACGGGAATGGCGAAACTCATGTGGGCGAAAATCCAACCAACCAGCGGCGCAAGCCACCAAAGCATCCTTCGCCAATTACTATTTACCAATTACCAATTCTCCAATCTCTAATCCTCTGCTCTTCTAAATTCAATCCTCCCCTCCTCCATCTTCGTAATGCACGCCAGCGACTCAACCGGCACACCCAGCGATTTCAACGCGTCCCTGCCGCCTTCGAACGACTTCTCGATCAACGCGCCGATGCCTACGACTTTGGAACCCGATGCCTCGGCAAGACGAACCAACCCCAAAATCGTCTGTCCGCTGGCGAGGAAGTCGTCAATGATAAGCACGCGTTCGCGGTTCGCCAGATATTCCGGCGAGACGATCAACTCAACAGTTCGTCCTTTTGTATGCGAAGGTGCGAGCGTGAGATACACCTGATCAGGCATGGTGATCGGTTTATGCTTGCGCGCATATACCACCGGCAAACCGAGATGGATCGCCGTCGTCAGGGCGGGGGCAATGCCGGAGATTTCGGCAGTTAGCACCTTGGTCGCGTGAACCGAGGCGAAGCGCCGCGCAAACTCGCGTCCGCAGGCATCCATCAAAAGCGGGTCCACTTGATGATTGACAAAACTGTCCACTTTCAAAATTCCCCCGCCGAGATTTTTCCCGTCGCGCAGGATGCGTTCTTCGAGTTCTTTCATGAGGTCTCCGTTATTTTCCTGCCCGGTGGTTGAGTAGGCGGTGATCGTCCGCCGTATCGAAACCACCACGAACCGCGAGTACTTTGACATGGTGATTTCGATACGTCCCGCGAACTGCACGCGGGACTACTCAATCACCGGCGCATTTCCGAAAAATTGTACTTCATAAACGCCCGATAAGACGGCGAAAGTCAAAAATAAGGCTGTGTTAGAATCTTTTGCGTGACCGACATCGTGCTTGCATCGAACTCGCCGCGCCGGCGTCAACTGCTTGCGCTTGCACATTTAAATTTCACCGTTTCGGTTGCGGATGTAGATGAAAGCGTTAGAGAGAACGAATCGCCCGCCGATTATGTTCTACGACTTGCAGAGACCAAAGCCCGCGCGACGGCAAGCCGTGCGGATGCGGATCGAATCGTCCTTGCGGCGGATACGACCGTGGTGGACGGGCGCGACATCCTCGGCAAACCCAAAGACGACGCGGAGGCTTTCGCCATGCTCGCTCGTTTACGTGGGCGGACGCATCAAGTCTACACCGGGCTTGCCATTCTTCGAGCAAGCGACGGACTCCTGCTCACCGACCTGTGCGTCACCGACGTGCCGATGCGGCGCTACGCGGATGAAGAAATCCGCGCGTACATCGCCACCGGCGACCCGCTCGATAAAGCCGGCGCGTACGCCATCCAACATGCGGACTTTCACCCGGTTGAATCCATGAGCGGATGTTTCGCCAGCGTGATGGGGCTTCCGTTATGTCACGTGACGCGGTTGTTGCGCAAGATGAATGTGAGTCAGAACGCTGATGTGCCGGCGAATTGCCAGAAATATTTGGAGTATGAGTGTCCGGTGTACGAAAGCATATTAAACGATAAAAGTTGATGACCCCGAAGGGGTCAAAGGATTATAGATTTTGAAATGCGGCGAATCCAACCCCGAAGGCGAAGTGTTGAGCTTGTCCAAATGGGTGTCATTCCTTGTAGAATTTGTATCATCCCTTCGGGATTTGGTTTATCCATGCTTCGAGCTATAAACTTGGCATCCCTTCGGGATTATTGAAACGAAAGGCAAACCATGAAATTATTTCGATTATTAAACTTAATTCTCATCCCTGCATTCATCTTAACTGCCTGTGGCGGGCAGCACGGAGTGCTTCCGATCTTCCCTACCCCAACGTCCCTGCCGCAACCGGCGGTGACCATCAATTCCGCGCCGGACGCAGGCGCGGCGCTCGCGGCGTACCTCGACGCCTTCAAAGCCGACGATTACAACGCCATGTACGCCATGCTCAGCAAGGTGACGCAGGACGCGCTTCCGCTCGATCAATTCGCCAAGCGCAACCGCGACGCGTTGAATGAAATGAGCGCAGGGACGTTCGATTACGAAGTTTTATCTGCGCTGGTCAACCCTTTATCTGCGGAGGTCTCATACCGTGTCGCCTATCACACCGTGCTGGCTGGAGACATTCAACGCGACATGATCGCGCGCTTTGCGCTCGAAGGCGATCAATGGAAATTGCAATGGGACGATTCAAACATCCTGCCGGAACTCGCGGGAGGAAATGTTTTGAGAATGGATTACAAAATCCCTTCGCGGGGCGAGATCTATGATCGCAACGGCGACCCGCTCGCGGCGCAGTCGGACGCGTACGCGTTTTACGCCCTGCCCGGCAATGTCAACGACGACAGCATCAATACGCTCGCCGCGGAGGCGTTCCGTCTGTGCGGCATCAGCATCGAAACGTTGATCGCGGATGTTTTGAACACACCTGCGCAGGTGGGCATTCCGCTTTGCGAGGCGTCGAAGGAAGAATCCGAACGGATTCGCGTCGTCGCGCCCAGCGGCTTGCAATGGGAGGAGTACAGCGCGCGATATTACTTCAAGCAAGGCACCGGCTCGAATGTGGTTGGCTACACCCTGTTCATCTCTGCCGAGGATCTGGAAACCTACAAGCGGCTTGGCTATCAAGGCTCGGAACGCGTCGGAAGCGCCGGCATCGAAAAATCGGTGGAGGAGGTGCTGTCTGGCAAACATGGGGGCACGTTGTACGTGGTGAATCCGTCCACAGGGCAGATCGTGACGAACGTCGGAGAGAGCGAGCCGGAGCCGTCTCAAAACGTCTATCTCACGGTGGAGCGGGACCTGCAATACTACGCCGAGCAAGCCATCACCGCGTTTCGCGGGGCTGTGGTTGTCATGGAAGTGGATACAGGGCGCGTGCTCGCGATGGCGTCCTCGCCACGGTATGACTCAAATATTTTTGAGATCGCAAACAGGAACAGCACCGACCAACTTGCCGAATTGAATGGCGATGCGCTCCTCAACCGCGCCGCGCAGGGACAATACCCGCTCGGCTCGGTGTTCAAGATCATCACCATGGCGGCGGGCATGGAAAGCGGGTTGTTCATCCCTGAAACCGAGTTTGATTGTCAATACGATTGGACGGAACTACCGGATCAACCTCGTTATGATTGGACCTACCAACACTGCCAGGATCGAATCCAAAGCGGACGCGAGTGCAATACATCAGACAGCCAGCCTTCCGGTTTGCTCACGTTGTCACAAGGATTGATGCGTTCGTGCAACCCATTCTTCTGGCATATCGGCTACACCTTGTTCCAAAACAATCGCGCCACAGACATTGCTAACATGGCGCGCGCGTTTGGGTTGGGGCAAGCCACCGGTATTGGTCAAATTACCGAAGCCACCGGGCAGATCACGGATCCGGTCACCGCGGTGGATGTGGTCAATCAGGCAATCGGACAGGGTGACATGCTGGTCACGCCGTTGCAGGTGGCGAGGTTCGTCGCCGCGCTCGGCAATGGCGGCACGTTGTATCGTCCGCAACTCGTGGAGAAGATTCAAACTATCGAGGGTGTGCCGACCACCGTCTTCAAACCTGAGGCGACCGGTATTTTACCGGTCACGCCGGACCGCTTGGCATTCCTGCGCGAGGCGATGATCATGGTGGTGGACGATCCACGCGGCACGGCGAACTTCCGTTTGCGCGGATTGCAAGTGCCGGTGGCTGGCAAAACTGGCACGGCTGAATCCGGCAGTGGCAGACCGCACGCATGGTTTACAGGCTACACCTTGTGTGAGGAACAAGTGGAAAGTTTCCCGGTCTGCAAAGACAAGCCGGATATTGCCATCGCAGTTGTGTTGGAAAATCAAGGCGAAGGCTCGGACTGGGCGGCGCCGGTCTTCAAGCGCCTCATCGAGGCATATTATTTCGGTTCACCCCAGACGATTTTCTGGTTCGAATCCAACTTCGGCGTCACCGAAACCCCGACACCGTTCGGCGGCATCCCCACCGAGACGCCGAAGCCGTAAAACAGACATGTCATTGCGAGGAGAGCCGCAGGCTCGACGAAGCAATCTCGCCTAACCACCGAACAATTGTATGAAGGTTACTTGAGATTGCTTCGGGGCTTCGCCCCTCGCAATGACACATGAAATGGAGAAATAGAGAATTGGAGTCTCGCGGTCTCATCATCAAAGCCCAATCCGGTTTCTTCACTGTAGAAACTGAATCGGGTTTTGTTGTCTGTCAACTGCGCGGCAAACTAAAACAGGGCAAAGCCACCGGCGACATCGCCGCGTTGGGAGATCGAGTCCAAATCACAACGCTCGACGATGGAAGCGGGGTGATCGAAGAAGTTGAAGCGCGAAAGCAAGCCATCGTGCGGCTTGACCCTCGTCCGCAGGGTGAGTATCAGCAAGTGTTGCTGGCGAACGCCGACCAGGCGGTGTTCGTATTTGCGTGTGCGCATCCGAATCCCAAACTGAAAATGCTGGACCGATATCTCGTTATTGCAGAGAAACAGCGCGTGCCTGCGATCATTGTCGCAAACAAAATTGACCTCGTCCTTGTCGGCGATTCACTCCGCCTTTTTGGCTTGTATCAAACCATCGGCTATCGCGTGCTGTACACGTCAACCAAAACCGGGGCAGGCATGGATGAATTCCATGAGACGTTGAAAAATAAAATTTCCGCGTTGGCAGGACCCAGCGGCGCGGGAAAATCGAGTCTGTTGAATGCCATCCAACCCGGGCTGGGATTGGCAGTCAATGAAATCAGCGCGGCGATGGGCAAGGGCAAACACACCACGGTGACGCGTCAAATGTTTCCGCTATTGGGCGGCGGATACGTAGCCGATACCCCCGGCTGGAAGTCGCTGGCGTTGTGGGATACCGAACCCGAAGAGATCGAAGCGTATTTTCCCGAACTGCGCGATCTCGTGCAGAATTGTCAGTTCAGCGATTGCTCGCATACCCATGAATCGAATTGCGCGGTGCTGACCGCCGTAAAAGAAGAGCGTGTGCACCCGGAACGGTTCGATTCGTTTTTGAAGTTGAGGGCAGGGCAGGAATAGTTCATTGACGATTGGCGATTGACGATTTACGATTGGGGAAACTCTGGTGGTTGAGTAGGGCGAAGCCCGTATCGAAACCAACAGTAAGCAGAGTAACTTCTATTAATGGTGGTTTCGATACGCCCTTCGCAACGAACGCTCGGGCTACTCAACCACCGGGTTTCATTGGATACTGATGACAGATAACTGGAATATCACCGGTCACAACTGGGCTGTGGACATGTTGAAGAAGCATGTCGCGGGCGGCGCGACGCGCCATGCGTATCTTTTCGCGGGACCTCCGGGGCTGGGCCGCCGGACGCTGACGTTACGTTTCGCTCAGGCGTTGAACTGTCCGACACCAACCGAGCCGGGGATTCCCTGTGGAGTGTGCCGCGATTGCAAACAAATCGAGTCCATGAAGCACGCGGACTTGACCGTGATACAAGCAGAATCAGAGGGCGGAACGTTGAAGGTGGATCAAATCCGAGAGGTGCGGCGGACGCTCGTCCTCAAGCCGTATCAATCGAAGTATCGCGTGGCGTTGTTTCTGCGATTCCATGAAGCCAACGACAACGCGGCGAACGCACTGTTGAAGACTCTCGAAGAAGCACCATCGTATGCGGTGTTGATCCTCACGGCGGATAACCCCGAACAGTTATTGCCGACCATCGTCTCGCGGTGTGAAGTATTGCGGCTGAGACCGTTGAGTATTGAAATAATCCAAAGTGAATTGGAAAATCGAGGCTTGGAGAATTCACGCGCCAAGTTGATCGCGCACATCTCCGGTGGGCGGATGGGATACGCGTTGCGGCTGATCGAAAATGACTCCTTGCTCGAAAAGCGCGAGGAGCGACTCAACGACCTGCTCATGCTCGTCTCCGCGTCACGGGTGGAAAAATTCAAGTACGCCGACCAACTGTCAAAGGATAAAGAGGCGATGCGTCAGGCGATTACTTTCTGGCTCTCGTACTGGCGCGACGTGATGTTACGCACCGCGCAAGCCGAGACTCCACTCGTCAACGTGGATCGCAACGTGGAAATCGAAGACATCGCGGGGCAGCTGGACCTCCCATCCGCGCGACGCGTGGTGAGTACGTTTGAAAACAGTCTCGAACAAATGGATAGAAATGTAAACTCGAGAATGCTGGCTGAGGTTCTATTGCTGGATCTGCCGCGCGTGTAATTCGTAGTGACGACTTCAGTCGTCTCAACTTGCAACGACTAAAGTCGTTACTACAAAGTCATGCCTTACGAATATCGAAAACTCTCTCCCAAAGAACGCGAAGAACTTGTCAATGACCGTCGCGAGCGTGGTTATCCCCTGCACGCTCCGCCGCATCCGTTTCGCGAAACAGGAGCGTATTTGATCTCGGCGGCAAATTTTGAGCATAAGTCCATTATGAAATCCCCCGAACGTCTGCCAGAATTCGAATCCCGCTTGTTGAGTGCCCTCCGCGAAATCGCAGATGATCTGATTGCCTGGGTAGTTCTTCCAAACCATTACCACTTCCTTGCTTATATTCACTCTTTGGACCACGTATCAGCCGCGCTCAAACAGTTGCATGGAACAACATCCCGCGAATGGAATATCGAAGATGGACTAACGGGAAAACGCCGTGTTTGGTATAAGTTTGCAGACACCTATATCAGAAATGACGGTCATCTTCACACGGCTTTCAACTATATCCATTACAATCCCGTAAAACATGGTTACGTCAGCGATCCATATGACTGGCAGTGGTCGAGCCTGTCACTCTACTACGAAGACAAAGGGAGGGAGTGGCTTCGTGAACATTGGAAATCTTACACACCGCCGAAAGGTTTTGGCAAAGGTTGGGACGAATTTATAGAGAACGACTAAAGTCGTTACTACGAATAACAAGGAGATCATCATGCCACAATCTACGCTTGCCAAAAAGATGAAACTCAAACTTGGAGCACGCGCCGCAGTCATCAACGCGCCAGAGAAATATTTGAAAGAGTTGAAACATGACACAAAAATCTCACAAACCCTGAGCGGAAAGTTTGATTGGATTCAAGTCTTCGCGAAGACCATCGCGGAAGTGAACTCGCTCGTCCCAAAAGCCGCAAAAGCGTTGAAACCTGAATCCATATTGTGGATTTCCTTCCCCAAAGGGACCTCCAAAATCCAAACCGACCTGACCCGCGACAAAGGCTGGGAAGGCATCAAGGGACTTGTTTAAAATGGGTGAATCTCGTCTCGGTCAATGACACATGGTCTGCATTCGCGTTGAGACCCTACAAAGTCAACGAGGAGAAACAGACCTGGTGGTTCGATAAGTGAGGTAGAACAATGAATCTCGGCCCGCAAAACAAAAAAGATGCTTTACAAGGCGTCTTCACCCGCTCGGCATCGAGTTACGAGCAGATCCGCTACTTTCCGATCTACGGTCAGTGGCTCGTGGACACCGCGCACATCCCCGCAGGCGCAGGCGTGCTCGATGCCGCGTGCGGACGCGGCGCGGTGTTATTTCCCGCCGCGCAGCGCGTGGGCGCGAAGGGCAAAGTCATCGGCATTGACCTGGCAGAAGGCATGGCGCGCGAAACAGGATTGGAAATTAAGCGACGCGGACTCACGCAAGCGGAGGCGCGACAAATGGACGCGGAGAATCTCGACTTCCCCGATTCTTTCTTCGACGTTGTGCTGTGCGGCTTTTCCCTCCAGTTTTTTCCTCACCTTGACCGCGCCCTCAAAGAATTTCGCCGCGTCCTCAAACCCAATGGACGCGTCGCCGTCACCACCTGGGCTGATGACGATTCCCGCTGGGATTGGTTCGATGACTTGAGAACAGCCTACGGGGCTGTCGTCAAGTTGGGATCGCAAAGTCTCGATAAACCAGAAGTCATTCAAAAATGGTTTTCCGATGCGGGCTTCCGCGACATCCAGATCATCACAAAAGACCTGGACATGGTCTACCGCGACGAAGAAGAATGGTGGAACGTGGAGTGGTCCATCTCGGGGCGCGCAGGGTTGGAAAAGTTAACCCCTGAAGCCTTGAAAAACTTCAAAGCCGAGTGTTTCGCAGAAGTGGGATCCCAACGCGAGGCGGACGGATTCCATTACCGACTCTCCGCTTTTTGCACCACCGCGAAGAATATTTAACGAAGAGGAGACAACATGTGCCGAAGCATCAAACCCTTGCGCCTGCCTGACCGTCCCGCCACCGAGCAGGAGATTCAGGAAGCGGCGTTGCAATATATAAGAAAAGTCAGCGGGTATCGCAAGCCGTCGAAAGTGAATCAAGAGGCATTTGACGCGGCAATTGCAGAGGTGGCAGAGGTGACAAAGAAGATGTTGGAAAATCTGCACAGCTTCAAAGTGGTCGTGGGATAAATAGAATGAAAATCCTGATTCTGGGTGGTTATGGAACCTTCGGAGGCAGGCTTGCCCATCTGCTTGCAAACGATGAAAGATTGACCCTGTTGATCGCGGGACGATCCATACAAAAAGCAAAAAACTTCTGCGAAGGCTTACCAACTGGCGCGCAAAAAACACCTGTGTTATTTGATCGCAATGCAAATGTCGAAAGCCAACTCAGGGAAATCAATCCGAATCTTGTGGTGGATGCAATGGGTCCATTTCAAGTGTATGGAGATGATCCGTATCGAGTCGTGAAGGCGTGCATTGCAAACGGGGTGGATTACATGGACCTGGCAGACGGCTCCGATTTTGTAAAAGGCATCAGTCAGTTCGATAACGAAGCGAAAGCGAAAAACGTTTTCGTTCTCGCGGGTGTGAGCAGTTTTCCTGTGCTGACCGCGGCGGTGGTGCGAAAACTTTCGCACGATATGACTCGGGTCAATTCAATCAAAGGCGGCATTGCGCCATCCCCATACGCAGGCGTGGGATTGAACGTGATTCGCGCGATCACATCGTATGCGGGCAAACAAATCCCTTTGATTCGAAACGGAAAACCAGCCACAGGGTACGCGCTGACCGAAACGATGCGTTACACAATCTGTCCTCCAGGGCGTTTGCCACTTAACAACATTTTGTTCTCTCTCGTAGATGTCCCTGATTTGAAAGTGCTCCCTGAACTATGGCATGGTCTTGATTCGGTCTGGCTGGGCGCGGGTCCTGTCCCTGAAATTCTTCATCGAATGTTGATCGGTCTATCGTGGCTCGTGCGATTTAAAATTCTTCCGTCGCTCCTCCCGTTTGCATCGCTCTTCCATGTTGTGATCAACATCTTGCGCTGGGGCGAACATCGCGGCGGCATGTTCGTTTCCGTCGAGGGGACAAGCCGAAGCGGCGAGCGAATCGAGCGGTCATGGCATTTATTGGCGGAGCGCGGCGACGGTCCGTTCATCCCCTCGATGGCAATTCAGGCGATCATCCTTCACATGCTCTCTGGCAAAAAACCTTCGGCAGGCGCGCGAGCCGCAACGCAGGAATTGGAGGTGGCGGACTACGAAGCGATTTTCAAAAGCCGCGCGATTTACACAGGGCAGCGCGAATCGAGAGCGGACGCAGACCCTGCGCCTCTTTACAAGCGGATGCTTGGCGCGGCATTCGACGCGTTGCCCGCCTCTTTGGCGACGATGCACAACGTCACCGCGCAGGAACAGAAAGCCGAGGGCGTTGCGCGCGTCGAGACGGGGAAAAATTATCTTGCGCGTTTGATCGCGGCGTCCTTCGGTTTCCCAAAAGCAGGCGAGAATGTGCCCGTTAAAGTTTCTTTTCAACTCAAAGACGGCGGCGAACTCTGGCAAAGAGATTTTGCAGGCAGAAAATTTTCGAGTTTTCAAACGGAGGGGCGCGGTTACGCAGATAAACTTTTGGTTGAGAAATTTGGTCCCGCTACCTTTTGGCTGGCTCTGGTGTTGAAACAGGGAGAGTTGCATTTGGTCACACGCCGTTGGAGCGTATTTGGCACTCCATTACCTTTGGCTTTCTCTCCAAACGCATCCACGTATGAATATGCAGAAGATGGTCATTTTTGTTTTCACGTGGAAGTCAAACACTGGCTGACGGGATTGATTGTTAAGTATGAAGGGAAACTTAGTCTCGCTTTTTAACGGAACTTTCCAGCTCTTTGCGGTGTAAACGGGGTAGAGCAAGGAGACACTATGCAACGATTGTATTTCACCATCTCAATTCTCATCCTCACATCCCTTCTCGCAGGTTGTGCAAACTTTCAGCCGCAGGAAGCCAAAGCATTGGAAGAATACCGTATGCCAACGGACGTTCCCGCACCTGTCGAGTTGATTCAAACCGTCGAAGCCGAAATCGCATCGAAGATTCCGCCCGCGGATTGCCCGGTCACTACTACGGGGATTCTGTCGTTTGAACCACCCACTCCATTTACCTCGTCCGCGCCGTGGGAGGAATTTTTCTGGTTCGGCTCGAATCACCTGTGGACGGTGCTTAACGATGATGGTGTCTGGTCAGGCTTGCCCCTCAACCCGGATGGATACACTCAAAAGATCATGTGGTGGAGCAGTTTATTTAATTTGCCAGCCGAATCCGAGCCCGCGCTGGTTGTGTCCGGTCGTAGGTTGGATGGCGACGCCCCTCCGCTCCGCTTTTACGGCGCGACGAATGCATCAGCAAAAGACATCGGCGAAGCCATGCTCACCGGCGTGGAATTCCCGTCACTAGGTTGTTGGGAAGTGAGAGGGGAATACAAAAAGACAAGTCTGACCTTCGTGGTGTGGCTCGCGCCTTGAATAAGGTAGGGGCGACCCGCCCAGCGAAAGTAAATTACCTTGCCGATCCTGACGGGTCGCCCTTACTCAATTGCCCCGCGCAGTTTGCGTGCAAATTTTCCAAAACGGGATGTGTAGCGAATATCATCTTTCCGTGGACGCGGCAGGTCAACTGCCACGTCCATTTTTATTTTGCCGGGGCGTTGGGTCAGCACTAAAACGCGATCCGCCAGAAACAATGACTCGTTGATCGAGTGCGTCACCATGATGACGGTCTTCTGGCGTGCCTGCCAGATGCGCGAGAGTTCCGTCCACATGCGTTCGCGGGTCATAGCATCGAGGGAGGCAAAAGGCTCGTCGAGCAGGAGCAGGTCGGGGTCGTGGATGAGTGCCCGCGCAATTGCGACGCGCTGTGCCATCCCGCCGGAGAGGTCGCGCGGGAGCGAGTCTTCGAATCCCTGTAATCCCACCAGTTCGATCATGTCCATTGTCTTTTTGCGCGCGGCGGTTTCGTCCACGCCTTTTACTTCAAGCGGAAGTTTGATGTTCTCGACCACCGTCCGCCACGGCATGAGGTTCGCCTGTTGAAAAACCATGCCGATGCTCGGCTGTTCGCCGCGACCGAATTTGAATGAACCCGACGTTGGAGGAATCAAGCCCGCAAGGATTCGCAACAGCGTCGTCTTGCCCGAACCCGATGGACCCAACACACACACAAATTCACGCGGACGCACATTGAATGAAATGTTGTCGAGCGCGCGCAATCCGCCGTTTTCGTTCGTAAACATGGCAGATAAATCGCGGATCGTGAGGATGGGCGTGTGGGGCATTATATTTTGTAGGGGCGGATCGCGATCCGCCCCTACAATTTACGGAATGAATTCGTTCGTGAACGCCTTGTTCAAATCCAGCGGCTCGGCGAGCAAACCCATATCGAGCAGAACGTTCTGCATGTTCTCCCATGCTTGCGGGTCAGAATAACCGAGTCGCTCGGCGCGCCATTGTTCGACGGAAATTTCGAGCACCTGCTTTTGCACATCTGCATCGAGTTCGGAAAAATTTGGGATGTGCGCTGTACTCAACTCAAACGCTTCATCAGGATTATCCAACGTATCCTGCAAGCCTTTGAAAAACGCGCCGATAAACGCGCGCACCAAATCAGGATTCTCCGCGATCACTTTTTCGCTCGCCAGGATTCCGTTCGCCGCGAGCTGGGCATAATCCGCCACGCGCAACTCGGTCACTGCGATACCTTGCGCTTTCAATTGAATTGGCTCATTCGCCGCGTAACCAACGATAATATCCTGCTCGTCTGCCGCCATCAATTCCACTTGATTGAATCCGATCGCGTCGAGGGTCACATCGGCTTCGGTTAGTTCACCCGCATTGAGCAACGCGCGCAAGCCGATGTAATTCGCGCCGAACAAACCGGGCAAGCCGATCTTCTTCCCCTTCAAATCCTGCGGGACGATCACGCCCAATTCGCTCTTCGCGATCACCGACACAGGATATTGCTGATACCACGCCGCAACGTACGCGACGGGCAATCCCTGCGCGCGCGCGAGCAACACCTGCTCACCCGAAACGACCGCGAACGGCAATTCGCCCGCGCCCACCAACTCGACTCCTTTCGTCTCGAAATCGTAATCGAACTCGATCTCGATGCCTGCCTCGGCGAAATATCCCTTTTCGACCGCGACGTAAAACGGCGCGTACTGGATATTGGGGATGTACCCCATCGGGAGGCGGATGTGGGTCAGCGCTTCATTCGCGGACGGGGAACTGCCACACCCTGAGAGAGCGACCATCATCCCCAACGTGAGTAAAACCATCTTGCGAAACATAGTATCTCCTTTTTGTTTATCCGCGCTGAGCGGAGTGACGAGCGATAGCGAGGAACGCAGACGAAGCGCGCACAACTTGTATACCTGCGCTTCGACTGTGGTCTTCGTCTTTGCTACGCTTCGCTCAGACCTCCGCTCAGCGCGATGTATTTTGCCATTTCAAGAATCTCTTCTCCAACAATGTGACGATTCCATACAACGTCAACGCCAGCGCGATCAGGGTGAACACCGCCACAAAGACCATCGGTGTGTCGTATTGAAAATCTCCCAACTGCAAAAGGAATCCCAGTCCCTGCTCCGCGCTGACAAGTTCGCCGACAATCGCGCCGATCACGGACAAGGTCGCGCCGATGCGCAAGCCGCCGAGGAAGACGGGCAACGATGCGGGAACTTCCACTTTCCATAATATCTGTGCACGCGAGGCGTGGAGCGAATTCATCAAATCGTATAACGCGGTCGGGACGGCGCGGACTCCCACAATCGTATTCACCAGCACGGGGAAGAACACGATCAACGCGCAGATGACCACCTTCGAGAGGATTCCATCTCCCAGCCAGATGACCAGCAACGGCGCAATCGCAATCACGGGAATCGCCTGAGTTGCCACGAGATACGGCGACAGCACTTTTTCAAGTGAACGAGATTTTGCCAGCGCGTATCCCACCACCGTTGCGAAGATCACGCCGACGAGAAGTCCCAGCACGATTTCGAGCAGGGTGATGCCGGTGTGATAGGGCAAACTGCCATCTTGAATCGCTTTGAGGAATCGAGTCCACACGCTGAGAGGGGATGGCAGGATAAAGTTTGGTATCCCGCTGAGGCGCGTGAGGAGATGCCAGCCAAGGAGGAAAATGGTACTTGAAATAGTGATTGGAGCGAATCGGTTTTTCATGTTGACTCTCCCTCACCCTAGCCCTCTCCCGAAGGGAGAGGGAAAGCGAGGGCAAAACAAAAAGCGCCGCGAAAAATTCGGGGCGCAGAACCAGGCGTCAATTGAGTCGGAGCCGAAAAAATCCCGAAAACACGAAATGCGTTTCCGGGGATATGTCGAATCAGACTCGTGTTGAGTCTTTATCCTTCTTCCATCCAGACTGTTACTGTCGGCTCTGGAATTACACCAGATCATGCTTTTGGACTCAGGAAGCTTGCTTCCGTAATTTGCAAGAGCAAACTCTTGCAGTCCATACGCTCGTGGGCTGTACCACCGATCGGGAATTGCGCCCTGCCCCGAAGGTTGTTATTAAGTTGGCGCGATTATATCACATTTTACAACCGCAGGATCTTTTGTTCGCTGGTCTTTGAAATGATTTGGATAACGCCTCAAACGTGACCTGTTTACTTTCATCCATTGACCAACCACGAGCCGACGACTCTACCCATGCCAGCATCCTGCTCCTTGAAGCCGAGGCTGTGATAAAAGTCCATGCGGTCATCGGTGAAGAGGTAGACGTGTTGACCGGGCAGTTTTTCGAGGCAGAGTTTCATCATATACGTGGCGATGCCGCGGCGGCGATAATCGTTGTGCGTCCACACGTCCACGATGTAGGCGTTGCACACGCCATCGGAAAGGACGCGCACATTGCCGATGATTTTGTCTCCATCGCAGGCGAGGCAGACGGCGAAACTGTTCTCGAAAGATTTCTTGTATAGTTCAGGCGAACGACCGTTGTCGAAGTTGTCCGCTTGCAGGGTGGCTTTCAGGACTGCCCAGTTGACATTGGAGAGGTCGAAGGTGTAAGAGAGTGTTTTGAAATTCTGTTCAGGCGTGATTGGTTTGCCTTTTGAACAAAATTTAGCCACGAATTTCGCGAATTTTCACGAATTTTTTCCTTCACGGGTCAAACCTTTGTGTCCTGCGTGTCACTTCGACAGGCTCAGTACAAGCCTTTGTGGTGAATTATTAAACACTCTCTAAGTGATCATGGAGAGTTCCGCAAACGCGCCATCGAGTGGATATCCACGAACTGACCATCACGATAGGCAGAGTAAGGATGCGTGCCTTCGATGACGAATCCAAATTTTTTGTACAAGTGGAGGGCGGGTTCATTATCGGTATACACTTCTAATTCAAGGCGGGAGAGGTTGAGCCATTTCTCGGCGAGGTCAATTGCAGCGGTCATCAAAGCGGAGCCGGCGCCTTTACCCTGCCAGTCGTCGCGGATTGCCATGCCGATTTGCCCGATATGCCTGCGGCGCGGATGATTCGGAAAGGTGTGCAAGCCTAATTGGCCAACAACTTCATCCTCCACGCAGACGAGCAAATTGAATGTGCCATCAGGCGGTTCGGCGAGCCGCTTGCGCCAGTTTTCTGCGGAGGGATATGGAAGTTGCAAAGTGCCGCGAATCACATTCGGGGTCTCAAAAATCTTCCGCAGCGCCGCGGCATCGGATGGTTCGGCGCGGCGGATGGAGAATTGGGTTTTGGACATGACGACCTCCAACATGCAAAGGGGCGGAACAACGCTCCGCCCCTACAAGGTTACTTCAACTGCGCTTTGATTTTCTCAGCCGTGTCTGTGTAGCCAGCCAGTTTGTCGCGTTCCTTTTGGACCAACGCGGCGGGGGCTTTGCCGGCGAAATCGCTGGCGAGCAACTTTTCCAAACGTTCGATGTGCGACTCGGCTTCTTTGAGTTCTTTCTCAAGGCGGGATTTTTCTTTTAAAACATCAACCGCATCTATGAGCGGAATATAGATATCCCATGAGCCAACAACAAGAGCTATTGAATCCTCAGGCTTAATTGCTGTGGGTGAAATAGAAAACTTCGTTCGATCAATGCCTGCTAGCAAAGCAATGGTATCGGAAGTTTCTTTAGCTACGATTGTTTTAACGCCACATGCGATTATCGCAGGGATACGCTTTGAAGGAGGAATGTTTTTCTCTGCGCGCAAATTACGAATTTCACGGACAACTTCCTGAATCAAAGTGAAATCTGCAATTTTTGATTCCTCCCACCCTTCGAGTTGGTGCGGCTGTGGGAATTTTGCCACGATCAACGCCTGGGGCCAGTCGGTTGCGAGACTAGCGATCGGGGACTGGAGTATTGCGCTTCGCAGATGACCCCAAACCTCTTCGGTCACGAATGGCGTGAAGGGGTGAAGCAATCTTAAACACGCGTCAAACACGCGAGTCAGTGTAACTACCGTCTGTTCTCTGGTCTCTTCTCCCTTCATCTGTTCTTTTGCAATTTCCACATACCAATCCGCGAAATCGGACCAGATGAAATCGTAGATCTGCCGGCCTGCTTCGCCGTATTGGAAGGTTTGGAAGAGTCGTTCCACATCGCGGATGAGTTGTTGGAGGCGCGCCCAGATCCAAGAGTCAGTCAGTGTCCAGTTATCAGTGTTCAGTAATCGGTCATCATTACCTGACATCTGAGACGTGGCACTTGGCACAGCATTGATCACAAACCTCCCCACATTCCACAACTTGTTGGCGAAGTTGCGGTTCGACTCGACGCGTTCCAAATTCAGGTTGAGGTCGTTGCCCGGGCTTCCGGCGGTGAGCAGGGTGAAGCGCAGCGCGTCCGTGCCCATGGCGGGCAAGCCTTGCGGATATTGTTTCTGCGCGTAATCCGGCAAGGCTTCGACCGGCGCGCCATCCAACACCCACAGCGGATCAATGCCGTTGCCCTTGGTTTTGCTCATGCGCCGCCCGAATTGATCGCGTACCGTTCCATGAAGGTAAACCGCGTTAAATGGAGCTTCGCTTGTGAACTCCAGCCCCATCATGATCATGCGCGCTACCCAGAAGAACAGGATGTCGTAACCCGTTTCCATGTACGTCGTCGGATAAAAATATTTCAGGTCGGGTGTTTCCATGGGCCAGCCCAACGTGGAAAAGGGCCACAAGCCGGAGGAGAACCACGTATCCAGTACGTCTTCATCCTGACGAATCTCTTTCGAGCCGCACGTCGCGCATTGGGTTGGGTCTTCACGCGTCACGGTCATGTGCCCATCCGCGCAATACCATACGGGAATACGATGTCCCCACCACAACTGACGGCTGATGCACCAGTCCTTGATGTTCTCGAGCCAGTTGAAATAAACCTTCTCGAATCGTTCCGGCACAATTTTGATTCGATCATCGCGCACGGCATCCAGCCCGGCTTTCGCCAGCGACTCCATATTCACGAACCATTGCTCGGAGATCATCGGCTCGACGATCTCCCCGCCGCGTTGCGAGCGCGGGATGGTTGTGCGGTACGGTTCCTCTTTGATGACGAGACCCACGGACCTCATATCCGCCCAGAAATTTTTCCGCGCGTCGAATCGATCCTGACCTTTATACCTGCCTCCGTTTTCGTTGACCTTTGCCTCCTTATCGAGCACGGAGATGATGGGCAGGTTATGTTTTTGTGCGATGGCATAGTCGTTCGGGTCGTGCCCCGGAGTGATCTTGAGCGCGCCCGTGCCAAATTCCATGCTGACGTATTCATCCGCGATCACAGGGATTTCACGATTCAGGATCGGCACGATGGCTGACTTGCCGATGGATTTTTTGTACCGTTCGTCATCGGGGTGCACTGCAACAGCAGTATCGCCGAGAATCGTTTCGGGGCGAATCGTGGCAACCGGGATATATTCGTTTGAATCCTTCAACATATATTTGAAGTAATATAGCGTGACTTCCTCTTCCTCGTACTCCACTTCCAAATCAGAGACGGCGGTCTTGAGCCCCGGCGACCAGTTGATGAGACGCGGTCCGCGATAGATCAGTCCCTTTTCGTAGAGGCGGACGAACGCCTCCCGCACTGCGCGACTCAGCCCATCGTCCAGGGTGAAGCGTTCGCGGTCCCAGTCACAGGATGCGCCGAGTCGTCGAATCTGATTCGTGATAATGCCGCCGTATTTATGCTTCCATTCCCAGGTGCGTTTGACGAATTCGTCGCGCCCGAGTTCTTCGCGTGTCACTTCCTCTTTTTGCAGGAGGTCGCGTTCGACCATGAGTTGCGTGGCGATACCGGCGTGATCGGTGCCGGGCACCCAGAGCGTAGAGTAGCCCTTCATGCGATGATAGCGGATCATCAGGTCTTCGACGCTGACGAACATGGCGTGACCGAGATGCAGTTCGCCCGTCACGTTCGGCGGCGGAATCGAAATGACGAACGGTTTAACATTCGGGTCGAAGTCTGCGCGGTTCGGGTCGTTGTGCGGCTTGAAGAATCCGCCTGCCTCCCACATCGCATAGATGCGCGCCTCGGTGGATTTGAAGTCGTAGGCTTTGGGTAGTTCGTGTTTGGTCATGAAACGCCTCCGTTGGTTGAGTAGGGTGAGCGATCTTCTCGCCCGTATCGAAACCAATATGAAATGAAATATTTTGTGGCAATATTCTTCCCGTTATGGTGGTTTCGATACGCCGCTTCGCGGCTACTCAACCACCGAGGGTTGATTAAAACAAAAACACTCCGTCCAACAAGAGGACGAAGCGTAAAACTCCGCGGTACCACCTCAATTCGCCGTATTCTTCGGCACACCTTGTGACCAACAACCATTGGTCTTTGCTATAACGGGCAAGCCCGTGCCAGTCTACTTGCACACAAAGATCACGTGGCTTTCTTCGGCAACTTCATCAGACGACTTCGGCGATGATTTCCTGCGAATGCTTTCACCAAACGCATCCTTCTCTATCAGGCATTTTTCGCGTACTACTTCTGAATGGCTGGGATTATAAAGAAGGAGCTGGATAGAGTCAAGAAATTTGTCTTCGTTCTTTGATATAATTTCATCCGCGCCCTGGTAGTTCAATGGATAGAACAAGGCACTCCTAAGGCTTAGATGTGGGTTCGATTCCCGCCCGGGGCATATATTTGAGGTGTGAAAAATAAATTATTATGAAACATTAATTTTTGGGTCTTGCAAAAGAAAATGAGGTGTAGTAATATTCAAGCCGATGACCGCTAGGGTGCCCCCCTCACCCTGGCGGTCATCATTTAACGACAAACACAGAATGCTGGGGCTATCGTACAAAACACCCTATTGAAAAACAAAATTCCTCGATGCCGGCTTTGCTCGAACAACAGGAAAACTCATCTGTATGGTACAACACACTCACGTATAATCAGCGCATGACCGCCGACTCGAACAAAGACATTCAATACCTGAAAGCCATTGGGCGGGGTTGCCAGTTGTCGGTTTCGGCGCAGGAAAAACTCGAAGTGGGCGAGGCAATCGTCCCGTGAAAAGAGGCGAAGATGAGCGACGAAGAGGCATGGGTTCCCGGTAGCATGGCTGAGTTATTGGCATCCATCGAGAGGGAATGGAAATTGTTGATGGACGTTGTCGCAAAATTGGATGAAGTCAAGCTGACAACTCCCGACACGGGCGGGTGGAGTCCGAAGGATAATCTCGCGCATCTTGCCGAATGGATGAATATCCTGATGGGTTATCACATGGATCGCCGCCCGGCGCATGAGGTCATGGGCGTTACGCAGGATGTTGTGCAAGGTTGGGAGATGGAGAAAATCAACCCCGTCCTTTTTGAACGAAATCGCAACCGTTCGACACGAGACGTGTTGGATGAATTGAAGCGGGTGTATGGCGTGTTGATTCAAAAACTGCAAGCGGCTCCCTTTGAAGATTTGCTCAAGCCCCGTCATGCGGATGACACAGAGAAACGACCGGTGTTGTTGTGGGTTTTAGGAGACACCACCGAACATTTTGCCGAACACCGCACGACGATTGAAAAAGTGTTATAGTTCGCCATGCGGTTTCAAATTCACTACAGGAGGAGTCTGGTATGAACTTTGACAGCATCACGATTGTGTTGGGAATTCTTGGCGCGTATTTCGCCATCCTGCTGGTTTTATCGGTCAGCGTGGAGACGTTGCTCGAACCGTTCACCTGGTTCCGGGGCTTGCGCAAACAGGCAAGCCCGGATGACGTTTTGCGGTCGGTGCAGGAGTGGCTCCCCGATGGATCTGAAGAGGCGATCAAAGTGGTTGCCATTCAGACCTTTGCCTCGCAAACCAGAACCAACATGGACGAAGTGGAAAAAAATGTGCGCACCCTGCGGGATGATGCCGTAAAAGCGCTCACTGAACTGGGTTTGCAAGAGCAGGTGAACACGGTGCAAAAAGACATTGCCCTCAAACTGGCGACCCTGCGGCAAAAACATGCCGGGACAGAGAAAAGCCGCATCACGGCGTTGCGGGTGATCTCTGCGTTGATCGGCATATTGATCTCCTCGGTGATGCAGATCAATACCTTTGAGATTCTTGGAGTCTTGTTCCCGGATGATGTGATTGCGAGTTTGAATACGCCGATTGGGCAGGTGGGCGGCATCATCGCCACAGGGTTGGCGGCAAGCGCAGGCAGTTCATTCTGGCATGATATGCTTGGGCGTGTTCGCAACCTCAAGAATCTCAGCCAGGACGCCCAGAAAATGATCAGCGGCGAAAGCGGCGGGGGTGCGGTCGGATAACCATCAGCGAGACTCAAAAAGGACTGCCGCTTCAAAGCGGCAGTCCTTTTTTATTCGTCATCGCCGGTGTCCCCGCCGCCCAAATCGGGGACAGCCTTTTCGATCTCTTCTGGACTTTCGCCTGATTCAAGCCGTCCGACCACTTCGTCGAATTCGGGAGGCAGGTCTTCGCCCATTTCCTTTCCCATTTTTCGCATCATGCGCCCCATCGCTTTGGGATCGTCTTCCATGCCTTCGAATCCGCTGAAGTCGTTTGCCATCGTATCCATGCGGCTTTCCTCCGATTTGGCAATGCGGACTTTCGTCATGAGGCGGCGAACATTTTTGCTGGCGCAGTGTGTGCAGGCGACCGATGTTTTGCCGTATTCCGCGAACGTGAGGAATACGTCGAAGCGCTGGTTGCAGTTGTTGCAGATGAAATCATAGGTGGGCATGAAGTAATTTTAACGGAAACAGCCAAAAGTTGGCAAGTGAAGCGGGTTGTAAAATCCACGCCTCTTTGTGCATTCCTGTTTTCATTCGCGAAGACTTGTACTGAGCTCGCCGAAGTATTAGCGCAGGTTAGCGGATAAGAAGTCCGACTCAACCGTCTGGTAAAATTCATCCATGCCGCCAGCCCCTGAATCCGAATTCAATATTCATCATCCACAACCTCTGCTGATCGTCATCTCCGGTCCGTCGGGCGCGGGAAAAGATACGTTGATGCAACGCATGCAGGAACGCGGACTGCCGTTCCAGTTTGTCGTCACCGCCACCACCCGACAGCAACGCGCCAACGAAGTGCACGGCAGGGATTATTTATTCGTCTCCAAAGAGGAATTTGCGCGCATGATTGACGAGGATGAGTTGATCGAACACGCCATCGTGTACGGAGATTACAAGGGCATCCCCAAACAACAGGTACGCGAGGCGCTCGCCAGCGGCATGGACGTGGTGATGCGCCTCGATGTGCAGGGCGCGGAAACGGTGCGTAAACTTGCGCCCGAGGCGTTGCTCATCTTCATCACCACACAAAATGAAAGTGAACTCGTGCATCGCCTCGAAACGCGCAAGACCGAGACCGCCGATTCGCTCGCCATCCGCATTGCCACTGCGCGCAAGGAGCTCAAACGCGTGGAGGCGTTCGATTACGTGATCGTCAACCGCGATTACCACCTCGATGAAACCGTGGACAAAATCCGCGCGATCATTGATGCCGAGCATCACCGCGTCAAACCGAGAAAGGTGACGTTGTGAATCAGGAATCGCCTCTTTCCCCACCTCCATCTGAATCCAACCCCCAAACGGTTCGCCTCTCGTTGCCCGCCTCCGCGCCGTATGTGACGTATACCCTCATCAGCGTTACCGCGTTTGTGTATGTGTTGCAATTGGCGAGCCAGGTGCTTTTATCCCTGGATTTTCCTGTTGCCCTGCTGGCAAAATCCAACGAGTTGATCCGCAATGGACAGCTCTGGCGTCTGTTCACGCCCGCATTGGTCCATGGAGGCATTGCACACATCGGCTTCAACATGTATGCTCTGCTGTCCTTCGGCACCGGGCTCGAACAGTACTTCGGTCATCGGCGATTTTTGCTTTTGTATGGACTGGGCGCGTTCGCGGGGAACGTGATGTCTTTCCTTTTTACGGACGCGGTGTCGGTAGGCGCGTCCACGGCGATCTTCGGGCTGATCGGGGCGGAAGCGGTGTTCCTCATTCAAAACAGAAAATTGTTTGCGCATCAATTCAGAAGCGCAATCGGTAATATCATTTTTATCATCTTTGTGAATCTCTTTTTGGGTCTTGCCCCAAGCATTGATAATTGGGGGCACATCGGCGGGCTGGTGGGTGGGTTGATGTTCACTTCGTTCGCCGGTCCATTATGGGCTGTGGAAGGGTTCCCGCCTGTGTTGCAACTTGTGGATAAACGCGAAGCGCCCGAGGTGGTTACCGGTGCAGTGGTGACCGCGGTCATCTTCGGCGCATTGACGTTATGGGGATTTGTAAGGTAAATGGGGATTAGAGAACCGTAGAATTAGAGACTGGATTAGTTGGAGAGTGTTGTTTAGGGGATTTAGAACCACAGATTTTTTATATTCCCAGAAAATTTCTTGCAAATTTGCGAATCAACTTTGCGATTTCCATCGCTTCTTTCGCGTCGCTTAGAGACGGTCCTTCGCCAGGATAACGCGTTCGAACAGCATAATCAGTAAGAGTGTTTAAAAATTTAGGGTCAATTTCCAGGAATATCCCCACACCAGAACAAAGATCGTTCAACACGAGGAGATCGTGTGTCATAGGAAAACCCTGCTTCCTAGAGACGAGCAGAGCTTTCATGTATTTCTCGGCACATTGTTGGGCGTGAAAGCACGCGCCTGTGATGAGCGGCTTTTTTCTTCGTATGGCAGATTGTGCGAGAGTAAAATCTTCCTCTGCCTTGTCCACCCACGCGCGCGGATTATTTATCCCGCTCATAGAGCACTTTGCCCTGCGTGAGAATCTCCTGCAGGAAGAAATCGCCTGATTTCAAAGCCTTTTCGATTTCCTTCGGAGTCTTGACCAGAATATCCACTGGGAATGGACGAGGCAACAATAAACGCGAGACCTTCCAACTGCGTTCACTGTGCGACGCACGAGTATTCAACACAACCAGCAAATCCACATCGCTGTCGCGATTGGGTTTTCCATATGCGTACGAACCAAACAAAACGACTTTTTCGGGGTTAAGTTCTTTGACAATCTTTTGTATGGCAGGGCGCAAGGACTTGCCCACAGACAACTTCAATCCCGCTGGTATTGTTTGCGGATGGCGCAAGCGTGAAATCGTAACGGTCGAATTCGTGGTTGTCATGTTGATGTGATTGTATATCAAATGATGTGAATGAGCAATAGGTTGTTCACGATCTAATCTCAAATACCGTCCCTGCGCTTGTGCCCCGCACTTCGGGAAGAAAACGAAACAGGACACGAGGGAACGTGCCCTGTTTCGTTTTGAAATATTTACTGTGCGCCAATCTCGTTGAGGATCGCTTCCAGCGCGATCTGGAATTCGCTGAACGGTTGGGCCCCATCCAGCGTTTTGGTTTTCGTCTCGCCGTTGACGGTGTAGGTGATCACGAAAAAGGGCGTGCCTTGCAGACCAGCGGCGGTGGCGTCGGTCAGGTCTTGCGCGACGCGGTCTTCGTATGTGCCGCTATCAAAGCAGTCTTGAAATTCAGCGGTATCCAAGCCGGTGACTTTGGCAATCTCGGTCAGACGGCGAGGGAAAAATGAACCTTGATTCTCAACATCTTTGTTATTGACAAACAGCGCGTCGTGCATCTCCCAGAATTTATTCTGATCAGCCGCGCAATACGCCGCCGCCGCGGCATCCTGCGATTCGCTGTTGGCGCCCCCGATGTTGCCGCTGACGAAATTCCCCGCCGAACGGTAGGTGAATAATACTTTGCCGGTGTCAATGTAATACTGTTCGAGGAGCGGTTCGGTATCCGTATAATGACGATCACAGAACGGGCATTGGAAATCGGAATACTCGATCATCTGGATCGGCGCGTTTGGGTCGCCCATGGACGCGCCATCCGCCATGTAGCGTGCTCGCGATTCAACGGCGATGATTTCCGCAATTGGCGCAAGGACGGGTTTGAGGATGGCATAGAGGAAGAATGCCGCGACAAGGGTAATGATACCGCCCACGATCAATCGGTTGCGAGTTTGTTGTTTCCTGATTTGCTCGCGCCGCAATTGACGCTTGCTTTTCTTTTCGACGTTCATGAAAACTCCTTGAGAAAGAATTATTTCGGCGCAGATTTTCCCATGCGCGCCGGGTTTTGTCTAGGAAAAGTTTAGGAGACGCTTATTTCCCGGTCGTGATCTTGAACTCACAGGCGCGACGCCCCTGCGCCTTGCAGGCGGTTTCCTCCACATCGTAGCCCGCGCCGGTTGCCCAATACAAACTCTCGCGGATCAACCCTTGAGTCACAAAACAGATCGGTGACGCCTCGCGCTGACCGTCAGCCGCGGGAGAGGCATGGTCCACGAGAAGCAGGTCGAGGTCGAGGCTGTGAACCGTGAGGTCGCCGGAGGCAGAGCCGATGAATTTGGCGAGCAGTTCCAACGTCTGTTTTCGACGCGCCGCCAGCGGGAGTCGCTTGATGACCGCCGCCTGCGCCTTACCGCCGAGCGCGGCGTCCTCCAGCAAATGATTCCACAACCGCGTGCCCACCCGCAGCAACACGCCGCGCGCGCCGCGCCCAAAGTGAGCGCGCATCGCCGCCTGAAGCGACGCGTACGCCTGCGCCGCTTCGACCGCGTTCATTTTTATGAAGGTGTCCGGCTTTGCCCACTCGGCAGGCAGGCTCGAGAGACTCATCATCACCTTGAATTGATCCGCGCCCAGTTCGAGCGCGACCGTTTCCGCGAAGCGGCGCAAAATGCGGTTGGAAAATTTCAGTTCACTCACGCGCCGCTCCCACTTCGAACCGGCAATGCGGGTCGCCTTTTGCACAGCAATGTGTTTCGACGATCTCGAACTCTTTACCGGTCGCCCAGTGCACCGCTTCGCCTATGGAGCCGGCATACAAATGGCAGATCGGCGCATCGCTGTGCCGCCCCTGACAGATCGCGCAGGTGGATTCCATATAGGCGATGCGTTCACCGCTGTCGTCCACCGAGGCTTCCACCTGTGGGTTGCTCTTTTTCAGCGCGTTCGCCATGCTGTTCAAAATAAATTTGATGCGTTGTTTTTCGGGGAGCAATTTCAACGCCACACCCGCAAGACCCAGCAAGGCGGCTTGCTCGCGCACGGCATATTGAAACGACGCCTTGCCAATGCGGCGCAACATGCCGCGCCCGCCGCGCCCGTAAAATTCCTCGATGGCTTCGTTGAGCTTGGCGTATTGCGAAGCCTGTATCGAAGGCTCAAGATCGTTCGGCGGAAAATTCCCCACGAACTTTTCCAACCCGCTGGCGCGCAGTACGGCATTCAACCCGTTTTCGCCCATCACTTCCTGGGCAGAGGTGAGCGCCTGCCGCACCAACGCATTGACGATCATCAAATCCGAACGGTCTGTCATCGTTCCTCCGTTATCTAGCCGCGCACATCGAATACATACACTGGGTATTGTTCGCCCGTGCGGGCGAATCCCAATTTTTCATACAACGCCAGCGACGACGCGTTGTCGCTTTGCGTGTTCACACTAAGTTTGCCGATACCGTGATTGACGAGCCGCCTCAACAAATCGCTGACCAGAAAACCGCCGATGCCGCGTCCCTGCACGCTGGGATTCACAGCCAGGCGCGCGAGATGCGCGCGTTGCCCTCCGCCGGTTGTGATTTGGTATCCGACAATGCCGCGCTCATCCTCCGCCACCGAGGCAAGTAACGCCTGCGAAAAAGCCGCGCGCAGGGTCACGATCGGGTTATGCCATAACATGCCGAACGCGACTGCATCCGTTTCTTCGACAATGGGGAGGTCTGCCTCGATCATCTTTCGGATTCGGATTCCATCCGCTTCTTTCCCAGCCCAGGGCTGATACCTCCACTCGAGCATCACAATCCCCTGACGATTTTCGAACCCACTTGCGGCGAGCACGGGTCGAAACCACGGTTGCATGACAATCGCCGCGACGGTATTCCCTCCCGCGTGTGCGATATCCTCGCGCGCCGTCTGCCATAGCATGTTCCATGCATTCTCTGCATTCCAGCCTCCGCTATGCACAAAAAAGCGGATCCAAAACGCGCCGGGCGCTTCCGGCGGACAAGCCAACGCCGCGCCGATCTGACCACCATCATCCAGCGCCCAGTAAAACGGATTCCCCAGCCATTCCAGCGGCTGACGCCAGTCGAGGTGACGGTGCATGCGCGTCTCGAAGAAGATCAGGTTCGATAATTGCTTGTGGTCTTTGGGATCCGCCGGGCGGACGAGGGTGTTGATCACAGGGTACCTTGTATGGCAGGGTGCGATCATCCACAGGGGTGTGGATTTCTACCGGATTAAACCGATCCGCATGAAAAACTTCATCACGCGTTGGGCAAAGGATGGTTTTTCCACGAGCCGCAGGGAGTCGTACACGTCCATTTGCGAACTGTCCACGCGCCCGAATTTCAAATGGATGTTTGCCGATGCTTTTCGCACGGTCGAGTGCATGTCGCCTTCGCCGGCTCCTTCAAAAATGGACGCGGCGCGGTCGTACTCTCCCAGCGCCTCCCGCCACTTTTTGAGTCCTTCGAGGGCGGCGGCGCGGTTGGCGATCGCGATGCCCTGCCGTTTCGAATCGCCGGCGCCCGCAAAAATTTCCTCCGTGCCATCGGTGGCTTGTAATGCCTCTTTGGCTTTGCCGCCCTGCAACCAAGCCACGCTTTCGTTGCCCTTCATTTCCGCCGCGTTCAACGCGTCATTGGCAGTTTGATAGGCTTGCGCGGCTTGCGAAAACAACCGTGCCGCGGCGAGAAAAGCCCCCTTCTCGTATTCTTTCTTTCCCTGTTCGTTCAGAGCCGATGCGGTTGAGTCGTTCACAATGGATTTAAAGGGTGATGTCGAGGATGTCTTCCGCGACCGAACGCAGTTTATCGCGCGACATGGCGCTGAGTTTCATCGCCAATTCCAGATAGGGGCGATTAACCGGCAGGGAGATGAACTGGCGCACATCTTCCGGGAGTTCGAGAAAATTCTGGATCGCCTCTTCGTTCATCAGCCACTGACCGATGGGTCCGCTCCGGTCGAAGAACGATTCGATGCGCCCCTTCAAGGCTTGGAGCAATACTTCGAGTTCAGGCAACGGGATGGCGCGTTCGCCCAACTCGTAGGCTTTGATGCGCGCGCTTGAAATGCCGGTTTCCTGCGCGAGATTGCGAATCGAAATGGAGGCGTTGTTGCGTTCCTGCCGGAGGAGCGCGCCGATCTTCCGCTGGCGAACAGCCGTAAGTTTGGGAAGATCGAGGTTTTCGTACGATGGTTTGTCGTCGGAGCGGATTTCCCTCCCCCAAAAGTGATTGATCGGCAGATCCAAAAAATAAACGAGCGCTTCGAGTTCAGGCAGGGATGGAGACTTGCGCCCATCTTCGTAGGCGCGCAGAACGCCGGCTTTCACGCCAATGGCTTGCGCGCATTCGGGGATGGTGCGGCGCGCGGCGAGGCGCGCATCGCGCATCAAGACGCCGAATTTTTTTGTCCGAATCGTGATCTGGGTTTTGCTATCCATGGCTCCTCAATCCACAGGCTCGTCGCGTGCACTGTCACGATTATAGCAGAGAGTATGTTTGGATTAATGCCGCGGGTTACGCCCAGGAGTACCGGGCATGAAGATTTCGCCGCTGAGTTTGAAGCCAGACGCCTCGAGGCGCGGCGAAAAGATCGGGCGGATGCCGGTGGCGCGGAGTTCGCCAAGGATGGTGTTGTTTGCACCGATGCCGGTTTGTTCGAATTTGAAAATATCGGTGAGGCTGACCGTGTCGCCTTCCATGCCAACGACCTCGGTGATCGCCGTCACTTTGCGCGTGCCGTCCTTTAAACGGGTCTGTTGCACGATGAGGTCAACTGCCGAGGAGATTTGCTGGCGCACAACTTTGAGGGGCAAATCCATGCCTGCCATGAGCACAAGGGTTTCGAGGCGCGAGATGGCATCGCGCGGCGAGTTTGCGTGCACAGTAGTCAACGAGCCATCATGCCCGGTGTTCATGGCTTGCAACATATCGAGCGCTTCACCGCCGCGCACTTCGCCTACGACAATTCGATCCGGTCTCATGCGCAGTGAATTGCGGACAAGGTCGCGGATGGTCACGGCGCCGCGACCATCGGTGTTTGCCACTTTCGTTTCCATGCGCACGACGTGATCCTGCTGGAGTTGCAGTTCCGCCGCGTCTTCGATGGTGACGATGCGTTCCTCTTCCGGGATGTAACTGGAAAGCACATTCAGCAACGTGGTTTTACCGGAGCCGGTGCCGCCGGAGATCACAACGTTGAGCCGCGCAATGACACAGGCGCGGAGGAATTCCGCCATGTTCGGGGTGAGTGAGCCAATCTCGATCAGTTGCTGGATGGAAAGTTTATCTTTTTTGAATTTGCGGATGGTGATGGAGGGTCCATCAATCGCCACGGGCGGGATAACCGCGTTGACGCGTGAACCGTCCGGCAGGCGCGCGTCCACGGTGGGCGTGTCTGTATCCACGCGGCGGCCCAAAGGAAGGATGATGCGGTCAATGATCCGTATCACGTGGTTGTCATCGTCGAACGTCACCGGGCTTTTCATCAATTTGCCGCCCTTTTCCACATATACTTTTTTCGGTCCGTTCACCATCACTTCGCTGACCTCGGCATCTTCGAGCAACGGCTGGATCGGTCCAAACCCGTTCAACTCATCGAGGATCTCGTTGAAGATCTGCGCGCGCAAGTCCTTCGGCAGGTTGACCTTCGTCTGCACGTATGCCTCGGCGAGCCGTGTGTTGATGAAATCGGCGCGGGTGCCAGCGTTTAAATCCTCCCCGTCCATCGAACGACTCACCGCGTCGGCGAGGTAGCGTTTGAATTTGAGCAGGTCAGACGAGGTCAGCCGGGAAAAATTTTCTGCAATCGGTGTTGCCATTACGACTCCCTCGTTTCACTTGTATTCGGCTCGGGAATCACCCATACGATATGATCGCGTCTCACGGCAAGGAACGGCACATCGTATAACACGCTTTCGTCCGGTCCAAATACGGTCACTTCGGTGAGCGCGAGAAACCCTTCCTCGCGGTTGAGTTCATCCTTGATGCGCTCGTCCCGGCGAACGTGAATCCGCCCGCGCAGGCGGTGCGTGGTCGTCTGGATCGTCGCGTACATGGCGATCTTGGAAACGACCTCGGTAAAAATTTTTCCCTTTTCATCGTATTCTGTAAGCATGGTTCCTCTCGATGCACTGCCATTCTCTTTCGGGAATAAAACAGCGACAACCCGCAGGTTGTCGCTGTACGTTGCCGGTACGCCCGCATTCCGAGTGTAGTCGAAATGCGGGCGGGCGTGCCTTGCACTTACTTTGCTACAAGTTATCTGACTTGTAAGCAAAGAGGGCAATGCAAGAGTTGACTTTCTATGGAGGTAGGAGCGGGTTACTCCTCGATGGGCGGCATGAGATAACCAAGACCGGAGCGCGTCACGATATGTTTGGGGCTGTGCGCGTCGTCTTCGAGTTTTTGCCTCAAGCGGGCGATGCTCACCCAGAGAATTTCCTTATCGGTGCGATATTCGGGTCCCCACACGCTGGTGAGCAGTTCTTCAGAGGTCATGATCTTGCCCACGTGATGCGCGAACTGCAAAAGCAGGCGATATTCGGTGGCGGAAAGGGAGACGGGCGTCTCACCGCGCCAAACCTCGGCGCGGGCAAAGTCAATTTTCAAATTGTCGTGGGTGAAGAAGCGCGATTGCCCAGCTTCACTGGGGGGTTGGGCGCGCCGCAAAACCGCGCGCACACGCGCCAGCAATTCGGTGGCGGAAAACGGCTTGACGAGATAATCGTCCGCGCCGAGGTCAAGCCCGCGCACGCGGTCCTGTTCGTCGCCTTTGGCGGTGAGAATAATGATCGGGACGTTGGAAAATTCACGGATGCGTTGTGTGGCGCCGAAGCCATCCAGTTTAGGCATCATCACGTCCATCAACACAAGGTCCACCGGTTGTTCTGAGAAAACACTCACCGCCTGCAAACCATCCTGTGCGGTGATGACTTCATATCCTTCCGTCCTTAAATTCGCCTCGAGCAGTCGCAAATATCGAGGCTCGTCATCCACAGTCAAGATTCGTTTTGCCATAACAGACCTCCTGTCAGTTCGCTGGGTTGATGGGCAGTTCGATGAAGAATGTGGTGCCCTCGCCGGGAGCGGATTCTGCCCAAATCTTACCACGATGTGCTTGAATTATCTGCTTGCAAATATACAACCCGAGACCCGAACCGGTGACAGTTTTCTCGGTCCGCACGCGGTAAAACCGCTCAAAGATCAGCGGCAGAGCCTCGGGCGGGATTCCGGGTCCGCCATCCTTGAAAGCCACGGTGGCGTTCTCGTTGGTGAAAGAGAAGGAAATGGTGATCGGCGCGCCAGGCGCGTATTTCACCGTGTTGGTAAAGAGGTTCTCGAACACTTGCGCGATACGCACACCATCCCCCTGGATGGGAGGCGCGAGCGTGGCTTCCATGGTTACTTCCAAATCCCTGTAGCGCGAACGAATCCGCATGACGACATCCCGCAGGACGGCATCCAGCCGCAATGGTTGGAAGCGAAGCGGAAGCGTCTTGCTTTGCAGGCGCGCGGATTCAAGCACGTTTTCGATCAGCAGGGAGAGGCGGTCTGCCTCCTCGTCTATGATGGCGAGGAATTCCTTTTGCGTTTCCGCGTCCCAGTTTGTGTCCTGCCGCAGGAGGCTGGTGCTGTAGCCTTTGATGAAACCCAGCGGCGTGCGGAGTTCGTGCGAGATGGTGCTGACGAAATCCTCCTGCAGTTGCATCTGGCGTTTCAACTCGCGCAGTTCGCTGTTTGTGCCGCGCCATTCGGCGCGCTCGAACAAAACCGCAAGCAGGTCTGCGGCGACCGTTGCCACGCGAACGTGATCGTCGGTGTAGACCGGTCCCCCGAAACGGACGAAGACCAGCGCGCCTTTTCTAAAATCCTCGGTTCCCAGCGGGATGCCCAGCATATACGCCTGACTCAAACGGTCGTTGGCGGGTGCGTCCGGCTGTGAATCCTGCTTTAATATTTTTCCATTAGAAAATATCTGGTTGGCAAACGTCTCGCCCCACGCCGCATCGGCTTCGGCATTGCGGGCGCGCCCGATGGCGCGGGCATATATGATCTCGAGCGATCCCGTCCGTTCGTCGTACAAATACACCGCCACATTATCGAACACGAACTGCGTGCGCAGAGATGCCAGAAACTTTTCGATGGTGCCGCGTGAATTCCCGGCTTGCGCGGCGATCCGAACGAGTTCATTCAGGAATTCGAGCGTTTGATTATCCATGCTTTATTTTGCCACAGCCAGCAGGGGGAAGCGGAAGGAGGAACCGCGCCCTTCCAGCGATTGCACTTCGATCATCGAGCCGTGCGCTTCGATGATCTCACGCACCAGCGAAAGCCCCAAGCCTGTGCCGCCAAACGCCCGCGTGGACGACCCGTCCAATTGGTGGAACGGTTCGAAGATATCGTTCTGCCGTTCGGTCGGGATTCCGATGCCCGTATCAGTGACGGAGACCACGACGAGATTCTCGCCCTCGCGTTTGAGGCTGACGATCACGCGTCCACCCGACGGGGTGAATTTGATTCCGTTTTCTATAAGTTGGTTCAATACCCAGGCGATCTTTTGCGAATCGGCTTGCACGAACGGGACCTCCTCGTCAATCAGCGTGTGCAGGGTAACGCCGCGTTTTTCCGCATTTTCCGCGGCGGATTTGACGACCAGGTTTGCCACGCGCCGAAGATCCACCTCTTCTTGATTCACACTCATCTCGCCGCGCGAGGCAAGCGAGACCATGATGAGGTCTTCGATCAAGGATTCCAGCCGGCTTGCCGAACCCTGACTGACGTGCAACGCGTGACGTTGTTCCTCGCTGATCTTCCCAAGCGATTCGCTCGCCAACAATTCGAGATAGCCTTTGATGTGGGTCAGCGGCGTGCGAAGTTCGTGTGAGATATTCGAGATGAAATTCGATTTCAACTGGCTGAGTTCGGAGACGCGCGCGAGCGCCTTTTGCAATTCGGCGGTGCGTTCCTCCACGCGGCGTTCAAGTGTGCGGTTGGCGGCTTGCAATGCGGAACGCAACTGAATGATCTGTTCGGTGACGGCTTGATCCAACGCGCTGCGCTCGACCAACTTCAAATTCACCAGCGCGTCGCCGAGCATGATGTGGCTTCCTTTTGCGATTTCCTCCTGTTGAAAGTCCAGCGCTTGTTGCAAATGCTCCGCGGTGAGGAGTCTCTTTTGAATCAAATATTCCCCCAGGCGGGGGACAAGCATTTCAGGGGTGAGACGCGGTTGGTCCGACATAAACCCAATCTCCGCCGACCATTGTAGCCGAGGACTCAAGCGTGAGCAATTCATTTGGATTGCAAGTGAAGGGGTCTATATCCAAAACTATCAAATCTGCGAGGTGATTCGGGGCGAGCCTGCCCAAGCGGTCCTCCATGTATGCCGCATACGCCGTGCCGAGAGTGTAGCCGGCGAACGCGTCTGCCATGGAAATTTTTTGTTCGGGGTACCAGCCCTCCACGGAGGGAGAGCCGTCGGCGCGCCTTCTTGTGACCGCGGCATGTAACCCTAAAAACGGATTCGGCGATTCGACCGGCGCATCCGACCCAAAGGCGAGCGGCGCGCCAAAACCCAATTGGGTTTTGATCGCGTATGCAAGACTCGAGCGTTCACCCCAAAACGCGTCTGCCATCAGCATATCGGACGTGGCATGAATCGGTTGCATCGAGGCGACCACGTTGAGTTGCGCGAGGCGCGGCGCATCGTCGGGGTGCAGGATTTGCACATGTTCGATGCGATGACGCATGGCGGGTAAATGATTTTCTTTTTCATAGTTGCGGAGTTGTTCGTAGGCGTTCAGCACTTCATGATTGGCGCGGTCGCCGATGGCATGGACGGTCATGCCCAGCCCAACTTGCGCGGCTTTGCGCCCGTGCTCGAAGAGTTCTTCGCCATCCATATTCAGGATGCCGCGGTTGGAGTCTTCGCCGATGTACGGCTGGAACATCGCCGCGGTGTGCGGACCGAGCGCGCCATCCATGAATACTTTGATGTTGCCGATCCGTAGCATGTCATCGCCGAAGCCGCCGCGCAGACCGATGGCTTCGATTTCATCGAGCAGTTCAACGGGCATGTTTTTCAGCACGCGTAGTTTGAGTTTTTTGTTTGCATGAAGGTGTTGTAGCGCCATGAACGAGTCGCGGCGGTCGAAATCGTGGACGCCGGTCAATCCCATTTTCCATAAAATTGATTGTGCCTTTTCGATGGCGTCGGCGATTTCAGCGATGCTGGGTTCAGGGATGATGCGGCTCACCAGTTCCATGGCGGTTTCGAGCAGGATGCCGGTGGCGTTGCTCTGCGCGTCGCGTTGGATTTGTCCGTTGTGCGGGTCGGGCGAAGACGCGGTGATGTTTGCAAGTTTCAACGCGTTCGTGTTTGCCCACGCGGCGTGCAAAGATTTTACCGTGAGGTAAACAGGGTTGTTTGGCGCAATCGCATCAAGTTCGGATGCTGTGGGCCACGCCCCCCAAACATTCTGACTCCAGCCATGACCGAGAATCCATTCACCGGGTTTGGATTTCTGCACTCGTTCCGCCACGCGCCGCAGACATTCCAATTTGGAATCCACTTCGCAGTCAATTTTCTGCAATGCCAGCGCGTAATGTTTGAGATGCAAATGCGCATCGGTGAGACCGGGCACGATGGCGCGCCCGCCCATATCCTGTCCGTTTGCGCGCGGATATTGGTTGAACAAATAATTTGTTTCACCCACCGCGACAATGCGGTCGCGATCAATGACGATGGCGGAGGCAGTCGGTTGTTTGGGGTTTTGGGTGTGGATGCGGGCGTTGTGAAGGAGGATCATTAAACCTGCCTAGCCACAGATTACGCAGATTTCACAGATTTATTTTTGAATCTGCACAATCTGGTCAATCTGCGGATTGTATTACGTCAATTTTTCCAACAGCGAATTCAATTCCTCGTCGGAATAATAAAAGATCGTCACCGTGCCTCCGCGTTTGCTGTGCTTGAGCGAGACTTTCGTCCCGAGGCTGGATTGCAACCGTCGTTCGACATCGTTCACATTCGGACTTCGACCTGCCTTCTTTTTGGCGACCGGTTCTTGCCCCGAATATTTCCGCGCTAACACCTCGGTGGAACGCACGCTTAGATCCAGATTCAAGATTTGGTTCAACAATACTTCCTGCGCTTTGGCAGATAATGACAACATGGCGCGCGCGTGACCTTCGGTGATGCGCCGGTCCACGAGGGCTTGCTTCACCGCCGCGGACGCATCCAGCAGGCGCATGGTGTTGGTCACTGCCACGCGGCTCTTGCCGACGCGCGTTGCGATCATCTCATGCGACATCTTGAATTCTTTTGCGAGATGCTGATACGCCTCCGCTTCCTCGATGGCGTTCAAGTCTGCGCGTTGGACGTTTTCAACGAGCGCGAGTTCGAGCAGTTGCTGGTCGCTTGCATGGCGGACGACAACAGGAACGGTCTTCAACCCCGCCTTGCGCGAGGCTTGCAAACGCCGTTCACCGGCGATCAACGTGTACACGCCGCCCCTACTGGGTGAGACGATCAACGGCTGGATCACTCCATGCTCGCGGATGGACGCGGCGAGATTCTCCAACTCTTCAATGTCGAATTTTTCGCGCGGCTGGCGCGGATTGCGCTGGATTGAATCGATTGGAATCTGGGTGACCCCACCTTCGCCGCCGGGAGATGTTTTTCCCGCGGGGATAAGGGCGTCGAGTCCTTTGCCGAGACCGGATCGTTGTGCCATACTTACTCCTTTTTATTTCCACCACAAAGGGCACGAAGGACACCAAGGTTTTAAGACGTCAATCCTTTGTGCTCTTTGTGCCCTTTGTGTTTAATTTGCCTTTGCCCCGTCACCTTTGAGCAATTCCTTCGCGAGCGATTCATACGCCTGCGCGCCCACCGAGGTCGGCGCGTACGCGGAGATGGGAAGTCCGTACGAGGGCGCTTCGGCGAGACGGACACTGCGCGGCACCACGCTCCTGAAGACCTGACCCGGAAAATGATTGTTCACTTCCCTCACCACATCGGTGGAGAGATTCGTGCGGGGGTCGAACATCGTCAACACAACGCCGCGCACGCGTAATTTGGGAAAGAGCGAGGATTGCACGCGTTCGATGGTCTGCGTGATCTGACCGAGTCCCTCGAGCGCGAGGTATTCGCATTGCACCGGCACGAGCACGCCGTCTTTTGCGGCAACCAGTCCGTTGACGGTGAGCAATCCCAGCGAAGGCGGGCAGTCAATCAGGATGTAATCGTATTTTCCAATGAGCGCTACTAATGCATTTTTGAGTCGGAACTCGCGCCCCGATTCTTCAACCAATTCAATCTCCGCGCCTGCCAGCGAAGGCGACGATGGAAGCAGGGAGAGTTGTAACCGTTCGTTGTACAAAATAGACGCCGGGGTTATCTCGCTGGAAAGCAGGGCATCGTAGGTGCTGGCTTGCACGCCGCGCTTATCCACGCCGAGGCAGGAGGTGGCGTTGGCTTGCGGATCGAGGTCCACGATGAGGACGCGTTGCCCGAGTTGCGCAAGGTACGCGCCGAGGTTGATGGCGGTGGTGGTCTTGCCCACTCCGCCTTTCTGGTTGACGAGGGTGTAGATGCGAGTCATGTGGTTTCCGATTTACGATTTTAGATTGACGATTGCTCCGGTGGTTGAGTAGTCCCGCGTGATCGTCGCGGGACGTATCGAAACCACCACTAACAGATCTTGCTTTGCATATTGGTGGTTTCGATACGAGCCTCACTTCGTTCGGCTCTACTCAACCACCGGAGTTTCTATTCCAACACTTCCAACTTGCAATCCTCGATTTCAGATGGTGTTGGGATTCCATCCAATCCCGCGCGGGTGACCGAACGTCCGGCAACGTGTGTGGCAAAGCGCGCGGCTTCCCACGGGTCATGCGTGTTGAACAAACGGACAAAAAAAGACGCGGCAAAAATATCACCTGCGCCGGTGGCATCCACTTCGTAGACTTCCGGCGGGCGAAAGCGGCGGCGGTCGCCATTCCAGTGCAGAACGCATCCCTCCGCGCCTTCGGTGACGACCAGCATTCGCGTCTGGTGCGCCATGTGTTCGATTAACTCGTGGTCGCCGTTCACATCTTCGCGGCTGATAACCACCGCGCCGGCGTTTTGCAAAATAGATTCGGCGTTTTCCCACACGCGCAATGAGACGCGCCCATCGGCATCCCATTGTCGCATCCATCCTTGCGGGGTGACGCCGATGAACGCGGATGAAAAATCTTTTGGCAACGTTGTGTCTAATTCGTTTGCAATCGGACCAAGATGAATGATCGAAGCCTTGCGCCACGATTGGGGAATCGCGTTAAAGTCAATCTTCGTTGCTTGCGCGCGCAGGAACTGGATTCGTCCATCAGCGGCGTAAATATTTTCAAAGGTTGTGCTTCGTGGAGATTCAAGTGAGGCGACCGGAATGCCGTTCAACGCTTCGAGTGAGGTTTCGTTTCCCACTGCTGTGACAATCCCAACCTTCATGCCCAACGCGCGCGCGGTCAACGCGGCGTAGGCGACTGTCCCGCCCAAACGCGGACCTTGCGAAGTGAGGTCATGCGCTATATGACCGATCGCAACATAGTCCACCGGCTCGAGCGAAACCAGATTTTGCATGGGCGAATTATACCGTGAGACCCTTGCCGTCCCGTTAAAAAAACTTTCCTCCTTCTTCTTTCATAAAACGTTTCGAAAGAAGGAAGAGGAAAGAAAATTTTCAATGCCAGCGAGGCGTCTTAACTGTTCCTCGGCAGGATCGTGATCTTGCGATGCGGCTCCTCGCCGGCGCTTTCGGTGATTACACCGGGGTGATCGCGCAGGGCAATGTGGATGATACGTCGTTCGCCGGAGGGCATGGGTTCGAGCGCTTGGCGCTTGCCGTTTTTCGCAACCTGCTCCGCCATGCGCTTCGCCATCTGGATGAGTTGTTTTTCGCGGCGGTCGCGATACCCTTCCACGTCCACCGTCAACTGCACCCATTCATTCGTTTCCCTGCCGACGACGAGCGACGCCACGTATTGAAACGCGTTCAACGTTTCGGAGTGTCGCCCGATCAACACGCTCAAATCGTCGCCGCGAATATCCACGTGGATGTTGCGCCGGTCGTCGCGGTCACGGTCGCTGTAATGAGCAGAGACCTGCGCCTCGAGATTCATCAAATGGATGAGTTTCGAGACAGCCGCTTCCGTTTTATCGAGGGCAGGATCGTGTTCGGGCTTGTCCTGAGCATGGTCGAAGGGCTGGGATTCGGCTTCCTGGATGGGAGCAGGCTGACTTGGAGTTTGAACCGCTTTCGGTTTCGCTTCACGCGCAGGTTTGGCGGGTTCCATCCTAGCCATCGGTTCGCCGCCTTCGGGAATCACCGTCAACTTGACGCGCACCTGCGCCTTGCCCAATCCAAACAAGCCTTTTATACCGGCATCCAGCACTTCCACGCTGACGCGGTCTGCGGTGAGACCGAGTTGGGCAAGCCCTTGCGCGAGGGCTTGCTCCACTGTGGGTGCAATGATCTCGAGTGTGGTGCGTTCGTTCATGCCCGCCTCCTTGAGGTTACGATTTTTGCCTGCCGGGGATTAAGTTGCGCCAGTTGGTTCTTCCCTGTATTGCATATTGGGCAATGCTCAAAATGTTGCTCGCGACAAAATACAGGGAAAGCCCGGCGGCATAATTGACGCAGATGAAATAGAACATGACCGGCATGTAGATGCTCATCATTTTGCTGGTTGCCGCCGCCTGATCGTTCGCGCCGCCGGTGGAGGGCGGCATGGTGAGTTTGGTTTGAAGATACGTCGTTACGGCGGCTGTGAGCGCGAGCACCGGGATGCTGAACCCGAGGATCAACGTCCGTTCGGGCAAGCCGAGGTCAGTGCCTAAAAATGTGCTGTTCAACGGCACGAGGGAAGCAACATTCTGAAATTCATACAACGATTTCGATAGGTTGAGGATGCTCAAGGGCGTGGAACCGATGGCATAGGTAATGGCAGGGATGAGCGCAAACAGAATCGGAAATTGAATCAACATGGGCAAACACCCGCCCAGCGGATTGATGCCGCGTTCGCGGTACAGCCGCATTTGCTCCGCGGCAAGTTTCTCGCGGTCTTTGGCGTATTTTTTCTGGATGTTAAGCCATTCCTTGTCGTTCTGAAACTCCTGCTGTGCCTTCATTAACTTGTTCTGTTGCGCGTTGAGGGGCCATGTGACGAGTTTGATCAATACTGTGAGCAGGATGATGGCAACGCCAAAACTTTCATAGGTGAACCTGTAAATGAGAATCAAGACATTGACGACGAAGTTTACGACAACGCCAAAGTTTGTGAATGCCAGGAAGAGAATGCCGATCACGGCGAGCCACTTGAAGGTCTCGCGTGGGTTGATCCGCGGCAGTTCGGGTTGTTGCGCCCGGGCTTGGTTACCTGTATTTTTCATCTTTTATTTTCCTGCGAAGGTCCATTTTTCATCGCCATCTTCATCGAGGGCAACGAGATAATAATCCGATTCAAGGTATGCGACCAGGACAAAGCCGCCGGCCGAGACCGGCGTGGTGTATGCCTTGCCTTTCCCCTCCAGTTGGTACCACACCTCCATGGCGCCATCTGCGCTGAAGGAATACACATCGCCCGATTCAGTGGCAACCAGCACCTGTTCGCCGATCACCAGCGGGCTGGCGGTAATGGCGGCATCCGGTTGAGCGGGTTCAAAGTTTAATTTCTGTTCCTTCGTGTTGTACGAATAGAAGTACCCTTCCACATCGCCGAAGTACAAGTTATCGCCATTAGCAATCGGCGTTCCCCAAATCCATCCGTTCGTGTCGAGGACCGGAGTGTGCGCGCCGGTGGCGGGGTCGAATCGTTCGAGTTGCTTGGCAAGCGAGCCGACGTACAACATGCCATCCGAGCCGAGCACGGCTCCGCCAGGCACCGCGCCGCCGATGTCTTCATGCCAGAGCACCTCGTAGGATTCAACGTCAATGGCGATTACGCTTTTATCCAGCGTGGTGACGAAGACGCGCTCCCCATCGGTGACGGGTTGCCCCCACAGGCGAGCCTCCTCTTCGGAGGATCGTGCAACCTGAACGGCTTCGATCAAATTGCCGTTCGTCAGATCGAGAACGTATACGTTACCGTCTGAATTTGGGGCGAACAGGCGGTTCTCCACTACCAAGGGTTGTGCAATCCACAGACCATCGGCATCGGAAAATTTCCATTCGATTTTTGGCGTCTTTTCTTCCGAGTCTACATCGTTCGGGTCAACGGCATAGATCAGGTGCTTGTTGCTCGAATCAAGGACGATGACCAGCCCATCTTCAGTGACGACCGGGGTGGAGACGAACAGGCTGGGGTTCGTGTTGAAAAACGAAAAGCCGCCGCGCTCGCCTGAAAAACTCCACAATTGATTGCCATTCTTCAGGTCAACCGCGTAGACGGCGGTCGTGTTTGCCAGATATGCCACCTCGTCCGTGGCTGACAAGCCGGGCCAGGCGATTGCCCCGGTGCATCCGCTTAACAGAATAGCCGCGAGCAGGACGAAGGAAATAAAAACAAGTTTCTTTCTCATTGAAAATTTGGTACTCCTATGGAACGGGGTCATAGCCCCCGGGATTGAACGGGTTGCATCGGATCACGCGCCAGATCGCCATCCCTGAACCTTTAAGAGCGCCATATTTGTAGATCGCCTGATAGCCGTAGTGTGAACAGGTTGGGTAAAAGCGGCAGGTATTATCGGGAATCCCTTTTGAGATCGTCATCTGGTACAGGCGGATGAGCGAAAGCAAGGCGAGGCGCGGCAGATTCCAGATCGTGCGCGGCATGTCGCGCAGACGCGGCTCGTGGGAATAATCGTGCAGGTCGCGAAGCGATTCAGAGTTCATTAGGGGATAAAATCAATTGTGCGCGTTGTGCAAGGTTGAGCAGGGCTTCGCGGGTTTCTGCGAGGGTGGCAGAGGCAAGCCCGGAGCGGGCGATCAGGATCACATCTGAACCTGAAACGATGTTGGGGAGGAGTGTCCGCATCGCTTCGCGTAAGAGCCGCTTGGCTCGGTTGCGATGGACGGCAGAGCCGGTCGTGCGTCCTGCCGCCACGCCCACCCGTATATTTCCCTGTTCGTTTTTTTGGGCAATCAAAATGACAAGCGGGTGGGCATAGGACTTGCCGGAACGCCGCACCCGCTTGAAATCTTCAGACCGGGTCAGACGGAACTTTCTCTGCACCCACAGCCTCCACGCACTTTCTACCGCCTACCAGCGGACTTTTTTGACGTGGTTGTTGGAGGTCTTCGTCAACTGTGCGCGACCGCGCAAGCGGCGGCGTTTGAGCACCGCGCGCCCATCTGCCGTAGCCATGCGCTTGCGGAAGCCGTGCACGCGCACGCGGCGGCGAATCTTCGGTTGATACGTTCTTTTTGGCATTGCTCTTTCCTCGTTTCAAAAATAATGGCAACCGGTCTTTTCAGACCGGCACGACATTATACCGTACGGCTTCCGATTCGGTCAATTTGGAATCGTCAGAGTTCCATCAGATTCCGCATAATCTAACTAGATTCCCGCTATTCAAGAACGCCTTTTAATACTTTCACCCCAGCCTTTGTCCCTTTTGGATGTTTGAATACCGCGGTCGCGGCGACGAACACATCCGCGCCAGCCTTCTTCATTTTGGGAAGTGTCTTCGGATCAATACCGCCGTCCACTTCAATATGCGCTGAGGGTTTCAACGCGTCCAACTTTTTGCGGATTTCCCTGACCTTTGCAACCGTTGAAGCAATAAACTTCTGACCCGAATAACCGGGGTTGACGCTCATGACTAAAATCAAATCTGCTTCGCCCAACACAGTTTCCATCGCACTGGCGGGCGTTCCGGGATTCAACGCGACACCGGCAGTGCATCCCAGCGACTTGATGTATTGCAGAGTCCGATGAATGTGCGGACAGGTTTCGATGTGAACTGTGATATTGCTCGCACCCGCTTTGGCAAACGCTTCGAGGTGACGCTCGGGGTTTTCGATCATCAAATGCACATCGAGCGGAAGTTTGGTGACCCGCTTGCACGCTTCGACGATGAACGGTCCCATGGTGATGTTCGGGACGAAGTGACCATCCATCACGTCCACATGGATCCAGTCTGCGCCGGCGGATTCGCACGCGGCAAGTTCTTCGCCGAGGCGGGTAAAGTCTGCGGAGAGGATGGAGGGAGCGAGGAGGGATTTGTTTGGCATTCTTGAAAATATTGGTGGTTGAGTAGAGCGGCGTGACTTTTGCCGCTCGTATCGAAACCACCCGTTAGCAAAGCAACTTTTGTTCCAGAATTACTTTTGAAACTCGTTGGTTTCGACTGCTTGCGCTCAACCAACGGAATAAATTTAGCGTGGGTTATACAAAAAGTAAATATAAATCCAAAACGGGATCAACCCGCCGACGGAGATCAGGGCAAGCAGGGCAAGCCCGATGCTCGCCCAGTCTATACCGGGGGTGGAATACTCTGAGGTGCTGTAAGCAGGCTGAGGCTGGGATGGGAACGACTCGGGTTGCTGGTAGGTGGTCACGGCTTCGGGGGTCAAGGTCAGCGCGGGAGCGGGCGGCGTCTCGCGTTGTGTGCCGAATTTAAGGAGGACGCGCCCAAGTTGATCGGCGGTGCGATAGCGGGCAGACGGCTCCTTCGACAATACTTTCATCACGATTTGTTCGAGCGCGGGGGGAATATCCGGGATGTATTCGTTGATGGGGATCGGGTGGTCTTCGAGGTGCATACGGGCGAGTTCGTCGCTGGTAGGGGCGTTGAATGGGAGCGCGCCCGTGAGGATTTCGTAGAGCACGATGCCAAGGGAATAAACATCGGACGAGGGCGAGGGCGCTTCGCCGGTGGCTTGTTCGGGCGAGAAATATTGCGGCGAACCCCAGACCACATCGGCGCGTTCATCGGGTTGAATCGTGGATAATGCGCGCGCGATGCCGAAGTCGGTCACTTTGAGGCGGCTATCGGATGTGACGATCATGTTGTGCGGTTTGATGTCGCAGTGGACGAGACCGGCGCGGTGGGCGTAGCCAATGCCCGCGCAGGCTTGCACAATGATGGGAATCCCCTCTTCCACGGTGTAACGCCCGCGCTGGCGGAGGATGGTTTTCAAATCCTTGCCGGGGATGTATTCCATGACGATGAACAACTGAGCAAAGTCATAACCAAAGTCATGCACGGTGACGATGTTGGGGTGCGAGAGGTTTGCCGCGGCGCGCGCCTCCTGCCGGAAACGGTCTTGAAACGACTGGTCTTTCGAGTAATTCTCGTGCAGGACTTTGATGGCAACGTTGCGTTCGAGCATCAGGTCGCGGGCGCGATACACGTTCGACATGCCGCCTGTGCCGAGTTGTTCGAGGAGTTGATAGCGTTTGTTGAGTAGCGCGCCGGAGTCCATTATGGAAAAGATTATATCATCGCCCCAAACCCCCTCCGCCTTCGGCACCTCCCCCAAATACGACTGGGGTTCGTTGTATTTGGGGAGGCTGGGTGGGGGCAGGTATAATCTCTCTCATGCAAAGTGCGGTGATCATTTACAACCCGGCGGCAGGGCGATTCTCGGTCAAACCGTTCATCAAGTCAGTTGTGAAAGCCCTCGAGTCAGCGGGTTGGAGCGCGGACGCGGCAGAGACTCAAAGCGGCGCACACACGGTCGAGTTGGCGAAGCAAGCCGCAATGGAGAAAAAAGACGCGGTGTTCGCTGTCGGCGGCGATGGCACGATTGGCAACATCGTCAATGGGTTGATCGATTCGGAGACCGCACTGGGCGTCTTGCCTGCTGGTACAGCAAATGTGTGGAGCGCCGAACTCGGCTTGCGCGCGTTTTCGTGGGCGCAACCCTGGGTGTTGCGCAAGAACGTTTCGATCCTTGCGAAGTCGCCTCGCCGGGCGGTGGATGTGGGCGTGTGCAACGAAGTGTCGTTCATGATGTGGGCGGGCATCGGACTGGATGCGATGACCATCCATGCGCTCGAGCCGCGCATCCGCCTTGAAAAATTTTTTTCCTTCCCGGAGTTCACCGCACAAACGCTGATGAAAGCCGCGCAATACAGCGGCGTAAAATTGCGCCTGTGGGCAGACGACCATGAAGTGGAAGGGCAGTACATCGTGGCTGTTGCGACCAACATTCGTCATTATCTTGGAGGTTTTTCAAAACTATCGCCGGAGGCCTGCCTCGACGACGGCTTGCTCGATATGTGGTTGTTCAGCGGCAAGAACCTCGGCGACGCGCTCCGCCACGCGTATGAGATGATGACCGGCAAACACATCACTTCCGATGCGGCGCGCAAGATCTCATTCAACAGTCTGCGCATCGAGGGCGAGTCTCCGTTTTTGATTCAGACCGACGGTGAGCCGCGCGGCTCCGCGCAACGCGTGGAGATCAATATCAAATCGGGCGCGCTGAAATTGCTCATGCCCCCGCACGGTATGAAACTCTTGAAAAACAAATGACGATCAACCAGATTTTCAACCGATGGGTCATTCTCGGCGCGCTGTTGATCGCGGGACTGTTGCTCCTCATCACCGCCATCTCCATCGGATTCACTTCCCCGCTTCAATCTCCGACCATTGGGTTTGTGCCCGCCAACCTGACCGTGATCGCCGCCGCCACAGTGACTTCCAACGCGCCGCCCACGCCGACCATTGACCCCTTCGCGCCAACGCTCGTGCCAACCGGCGTTGCCATCGGCAACTATGTGCAAATTACCGGCACAGACGGCGAGGGATTAAGAATCCGCTCGGAACCAGGTTTGGATAGCGAGCCGCGATTCCTCGGCTTTGATTCAGAAGTCTTCATCGTACAAGATGGACCCGTCGTTTTGGATGGATATGTCTGGTGGTATCTCGTCGCACCCTACGATGAGACCCGCGTCGGCTGGGCGGCTTCGGAATTTTTGAGTTATATTCCTTCACCGTGATTCTTATCGTAGGGGCACAGCGACGCTGTGCCCCTACGCGAGGTATTTTATTATGAGCGAACGCCCCACCGGCATCACCGCCGACAAACCCAAACGCGAACTCACCATCACGTGGAACGACGGGCACACCAGCATCTACCCGTTCGACCTGTTACGCGCAGCGTGCCCGTGCGCCTCGTGCCGCGGCGGGCACGAGAACATGAAACCCGAACCCGACCCAAACGTTTTCATTTTGAAAATGATCGAGTCGCCGTCCACGCGGCTCACGAATGTGGTCGCCACCGGCTCGTACGCGCTGACCCTCGTCTGGGAGGATGGTCACGATTACGGCATTTATAACTGGCATTACCTGCGCGCATTGTGTCCGTGCGCGGAGGATCGGAAGAGGTTTGGGAAGGCATAATCAAAACAGCGACTGAAAACTCAGTCGCTGTTTGTTTTATTGCGTCGGTGTGGGCGTCGGGGTGCGAGTCGGCGTTCGGGTAACAGTGACAGTCACTGGCTTGGTGGGAGTCGGGGTTTTCGTCCGCGTGGGTGTCGGTGAAGGTGTCGCGGTGCGGATGTCGAGCAGGTGTTCCGCCGCTACATCGCGTTGTTCCTCGGTGGTTGCTTCCTCTGGCAAAGCCAACAACAATTGCCAGAAGTCCGCGGCTTTATCGAGTTCGTCGCGTTCTTCATAGACCACACCAGCCCAGAAATAGGCGGTCGCCAATTGTTCATCCGATTCAGCAAGCCCGACCGCCTTCTCGATGATCTGCAACGCGCTTCCATTTCGGTTTTGGATCAGATGCACACGCGTCAATGCAATGTGGAAGTCAAAGAGGTCGGGGTAGTAAGTGAGCAGACGGTCCAAATCCTGATCTGCCGCTTCGCCATCGCCGAGTTCAGTGTTTGCATAGAAACGATACAGATACGCCTCGCGCCGGTTACGGTCAATGCCGATCACGCGGTTCATCGTGCGGATGGTCTCTTCGTAACCCTGATTGGCGAATTGCATTCTCCCGAATAACATCAATGCGTCCGCGTCGCCTTCGATGTATTTGAGATAAATTTCGAGCGCCGCGTTGGCTTCGGCAAATTGACCGGTCTCGGCATATAACTGACCCAGCAAAAGGTATGCGGGCAAGTAGGTTACGTCGAGTTCGTTGGCGCGCTGGGCGGTGGTGAGCGCGAGATCGAATTCGCCCTCCCGTTGCCGCGCCTGCGCCAGCGTGTAATAGACGAGCGGCGAGTTCGGCAAAAGCCGATCGGCATTGCCGAGGTCGGAGATCGCGCCTGTAATGTTGTTATCCCGCAAGCGGACCTTCGCGCGCTCGAGATAAGCCTCGCCAAAGTTCGGGTCAAAGCGGATCGCTTCATCCAACAACGGTTCAGTGTTCGCGCCCGGGTCAATGTGGATGCGCGCCCGCGCCAGCCCCACGTACGCGGGACCAAATTCCACATCTTTTTGAAGCGCAAAATTATATGCCTCGATCGCGCTTGCCATATCGCCTTTGAAGCGATAACACTCACCGATGTAATAATACGGGTCGGCGAATTCCGGTTCGAGGCGCGCCACCTCTTCCATCGCATCAATTGCCTGATCCCACTCGCCGCGTTCGAACGCGGCTTTGAAACTGCGATACACATCGCTGGTGAGCGGGGAGCGCGGCGTGTTGACGTATAACGCGGTGGGCGTGTAGGGCGCATCGAGCAATTCAGAAAGCGGGAATGCGGTGCCTGCCGCATTCGGTTGTCCCGTGGCATTGATCGATGTGGGGGTGGAGGTCCACGTAGGGGATGGACCCGGCGTCCGTGTGGGAGGACCCGCCTGTTGTTGCGCCGGAATGATAAATCCAAAATACACCCCGCCAGCCAGCGCGGCGATCAGCAAGGCGATTACCCCAAGGCGGAAGACCGGGCTGGCGCGCACTGCCGTCCATCCTTTTGGCTTCGGTTTTTCGTGCGCGAGTAGAAGTTTCTCCTCCCAGGCGCGCGGGCGGTTCAACGGAAAGGGCTGGACGGTATCATTCGGCGGCAGTGACCCGAGCAGGATCAAGCCGCGCTTGGCAGTGGCGTTTTCAGGGTCGAGTTTGAACGCGGTTTGCAGACAGTAGATTCGTTCCTTGGTCGAATCCACTGTCGCGCTCATCCACACCCAATAGGTTGCATTGCTTTGGTCGTTCTTGAGCAAGCCGGTGAGCAGTTCACGGGCTTTGGCTTTATTTCCCTCGCGCAGGGCTTCTACTGCCTCCTGAAAAATTTCATCGCTCATGCGTTCATTTTACCCTACTCATGGAAATCAATCAGCCACAGAGCGAACAAAGACCTTTGAGTATTTTTCCCAGAATCTCTGCCGTCTCGCACCGGCGTGCTCGCGGCACGAACGGTGTGATCGCTGTGGCAAAATCACTCGTGAAATTCCTCCACCTGATACGTCAACACTTCCAGGTGTTTTACCCGCCACAGATCGTAATTCGCGCCCATCTTGTAACACAAGTTATCCATGAATTCACCGGGTTGTGGAATCTTATCCCACACCTGCGGCAGGAACGTGGCGCGGCGGATGCCGTCGCGCAAGACGACTCCATCCACGTGCGGTCTTAACTTGGACAACAAATTGTCCGCGTCTTTATATTCGAGCGGAACCGGGCGCGTCAACCTCGAAATTTCGATCTGAATGCCCGGTAGTTCGCGTTCACTCACGGGTGGAAAGCGCGGATCCTCCAGCGCCGCGGCGACGGCATGTTCGCGCACATCCTCCGCCAGCGGTTGATACGGCTCGAGCGCGCCGATGCACCCGCGCAGTTCGCCGCGCTTCGTCAACGTGACGAACGACGCGCCGTCCTCGCTCAAGTGCGGAGTCAGTGTGGAAACATCCAACCGCGAAAGTTTTTCGCCTTTCACGCGCTGTGTCATCGCCTCCCGCGCGAGCCGGAGGAGAAATTGTTGTTCTTCGAGGGTAAGTTTGTCTTGCATACAAACTCCCCTCTCCCTTTGTTTGGGAGAGGGTTAGGGTGAGGGAGAACCCAGTTTCCAAAACACGCGGTTATGGTATACCAGCGGGTCGCCCTCTCCCTCGCCGCGCGCCGCGATGACTTCCGCGACAAAGAGCGTGTTCTCGCCGACCGGGTACGCGTTCAGCACGCGGCAATCGAAGTACGCCATGCCGCCCTTGATCAACGGCGCATGGATGGAAAGTGTTTCCGTCGGCACGCCTTCAAACCGATCGCCAACGCCCGCGACCTTCCCCGCGAAACGATCCGAAAGTTCCTTTTGCGACGAGGAAAGAATCGTCACCGAAAATTTTCCTGATTTTTCGACCAGTTCATGCGTGTGGGTTAACCGCTTCAACGTGACGCACACCAGCGGCGGCTCCAGCGCAACGGATGTGAATGAATTGATCGTCATGCCGTACTGTTGATCTTCGTGCGCGGCGGTGACGACTGCCACGCCGGTTGTCCACGCGCGCATGGCATGGCGCAGAGATTCGGAATCGAGGGTCATGTTGTCTCCAATGCAGAGTCATCATAATTGCGAGCGAGAGGCAAGTCAAGATGAAAATTCGCAGGCAGACCTACGTGTCTGCCCTTTGTTGTCAGGGCAGACCTGCGTGTCCGCCCCTGCAAAATCATTCCCTTGCACATCCCATCCATCGCAGTTACCATTACCTTGATATGACATCATCGTCCCGCCCGGTGCGCGCCATCTCGACCACACTCGGGGTCGCCATCCTGCTTGCGACTTTATTTACCGCCCTCCCCTCGCAGGGACTGGCAAACGGAAATTTTTACGAACGCCTGAGTTTGCTCCTCACCCCGCGCCCGCCGGCGGAAGCCTCGACGGCACAGCCGCAATTGAAGATTGGAATCGTTGCCGGGCATTCGGGCAACGACTCCGGCGCGGTGTGCGTGGATGGCAATGGCAACGTCGCCCTCACCGAAGCGGAGGTCAACCTCGAGATTGCCGCCCTCGTCCAACAACAATTGCAAGGGGCGGGGTATGTCGTGGACCTGTTGAACGAATTTGACACGCGCCTCAACGGCTATCGCGCGCTCGCCATTGTGTCCATCCATAATGACTCGTGTGAATACGTCAACGATCAAGCCACCGGCTTCAAAGTTGCCGCCGCGCTCAACACCAACGACCTCAACCGCGCCAACCGCCTCACCGCCTGCCTCGTGGACCGCTATCAAAAAATCACCGGGCTCGATTTCCACGCCGGCAGTATCACCGCCGACATGCGCGAATATCACGCCTTCCGCGAAATTGACCCAAGCACGGTCGCGGCGATCATCGAGACCGGCTTCCTCAACCTCGACCATGAAATTCTCACCAACGAAACAAACCGCGTGGCGGCGGGTGTGGTGGATGGGATTCTCTGCTTTGCCAACAACGAAAACGTCGAACCGACTCCGATCCCCAACCTCACGCCATGACGAAAAGCGGACGTTTCCTCCTCAGTTTGATTTTGCTTCCGGCATTCGGCGGCGTTTCTCTCGCCTTCTTCTTTTTCACCGCCTCCCCGGCAAACGCGTTCCTAGTCTCAACACCCATGCCCTCTGAGGAAAACTTGTGGGCGCACGTTGACCTCCCCAAGCCCACATACACAGCAACGGCGTTTGCCATCCCAAGCGAGTCGCCAGTTTTTGTGCCGGCAGTGACCGAAACACCTGCGCTTCTTGCGATGGAAATCATCAGTGAAATATCCACTGCGCTGAATAACGCGCCGGTCCCCGAATCTTCACCGCCCCCGCCGCCTGTCGCTACAGGCTCGAAATACATCCTCGTGGATATTTCAGACCAGCACATGTACGTTTATGAAAACAACGCGCTGATCTACAGTTTCGTCGCGTCGACCGGCATCAACAACGCGACACGCGTCGGTACATTTGCTGTGCAAAGCAAAATAGACAACGCCTACGGCGCCACGTGGAATATCTGGATGCCCAACTGGCTGGGCATTTACTGGTCTGGTTCACTGGAAAATGGAATCCATGCCCTGCCCATCCTTTCCAACGGCGCAATATTGTGGGAGGGATTCCTCGGCAATCCGGTTTCATACGGATGTGTGGTTCTTGGCACAGCCGAGTCAAAACTGTTGTATGATTGGGCTGAAATGGGCACCACCGTAGAAATTCAACGGTAGCCGCCGTCTCAAAGAAAAAGCAATCGCATGGACGCAAACATCACCCAAGCCCGAGACCTCGTTATTCAAGCGCGCGAAGCAATGCGCCGCGGCGATACACTCACGGCGCGTCAACTTGGCGAGCAAGCCGCGCTCCTCGCGCCGGACTACGAAGATGCCTGGCTGGTGTTGACCGCCTCCGACTCGAACCCGGCGGACGCGCTGGCTTACGCAAGGAAGGCGCTTGAACTCAACCCGCAGAGTCTGCGGGCGCATCGGGGCGTGGAGTGGGCTGAGGATAGGTTGAGGCAGGCACAAGGTGAGATGAAGCGTGTTGCACCCGTGCGAAATGAAGCCCCGGCGGGCATCCCGATCATCCGTGAATCGAAAAATGTTCAACCGCAAGTAGAGCCTAAGCCGCGTGGTCGTCTGCTTTTGTACGGCGCGACCTTTGGCTTGCTGGCATGTATTGTGATCGGGTTTGCCGCGTGGTCTACTGCGCCCGCGTTTGCCTCCGTTTTGAACAGCCCGCCCCAGCCAACGCAGGAAAACCTGTGGGCACGGGTGGACATTCCAAAGCCATCGTCTTTTGCGCCGGTGGAAGCAAGCCCGTTCGTGCAAGCGCTGGCAACTGCAACGCCCGTCCCCGCGTTACCTACCGCCGCACTCGAACCGGTTTCAACGCCGACATTCGTCCCCACTGACGCGCCGACCGCGATTCCTGCCGCGACCGAAACGCCCGGCGTTCTGGCAATGGATATCGTAGCCGATACACCGACGAGCGAATATGTCGCTCCCACAGCGGTGGTCGCCAATAATGAACAGCCATCGTACCCAGCCAAAGGAAACGGGGCGCGCTGGATTGACGTGGACCTCACCAACCAGATGGTGTATGCCTACGAAGGCGATATCATCGTCAATTCGTTTGTCGTTTCCACCGGCACAGCTTACACACCCACCGTGACCGGTAAATTCAAAATTTGGATCAAACTCAAGAAGACCAACATGTCTGGTCCCGGATATTATCTTGCCGACGTGCCATACACAATGTATTTCTATAAAGGCTACGGTTTGCATGGCACGTACTGGCATAGCAACTTCGGCACGCCGATGAGTCACGGGTGCGTGAATCTGAGCATCCCCGATGCAGAATGGTTGTATTATTGGGCGTCCGAAGGCACGGTGGTTAATGTGCATTATTGACCTCACCCCCAACCCCTCTCCTAAAGGAGAGGGGAGTGCAAGACATGAAAATTTCCCGGCGTGATTTTCTCAAGTTAAGCGGCTTCGGCATGGCGGGGATGTTCCTGCCCGAACTCCCGCATCTCCTCCCCCAACAGAATGACATTGCCTTAGGGCGCGTGATTGATAACGCGTTGTGGTCGTACGAAGAACCGACGAAAAAATCGAAGAGAAAAAAATTTTACTGGCACGATCTCGTCGTCCCCATCACGAACACAACCGTCAGCGAAGACGAAACCGCCTACAACCGCGTCTGGTACGAGGTGGAGGGAAGCGGCTATGTATATTCCGGGAGCGTCCAGCCTGTGCGCACGCTTCTCAACACGCCGCAACCCATCACGCTCAAAGGCGCGCTGGGCGAGGTCAGCGTCCCGTTTACCGACGCGTACCTCGAACCCGACTCGAACTCCGACCTCCTGCACCGCTTGTATTATGAATCCGTGCATTGGGTGAAAGCCAGCGCCATTCACGCGGACGGGACGATGTGGTACGCCCTGCTCGACGACAAGACGGGCAAATATTATTACGCGCCAGGTAAACACATCCGCCTCATCCCGGACGTGGAGCTGACTCCCCTCTCCGAACATATTCCCAACGTGCACAAACGCGTGGAGGTCCGCCTCAAGGATCAATTGCTGCTGGCATACGAGAAGAATCAACAAGTCTTCGCGACGCGCGTCTCTACCGGCGGACGATTGCGAAGCGGAACCTATACGACTCCCGCAGGCGACTACCTCACCTATCACAAACGGCCTACCCGGCACATGGCGCGCGGCGATCTCGCCTCGAGCGGATTCGACCTGCCCGGCGTGCCATGGGTGACATATATCAAAGAGAACGGCACATCCTTCCACGGCACGTACTGGCACAACGATTACGGACGTCCGCGCAGTCATGGGTGCATCAACATGACCCCGCAAGCCGCGAAGTGGCTCTACCGCTGGACGACCCCGTCCGTGCCGCCGGAGAAGGAGTTGGTGTATGGGCGCGAGGGGACGCAGGTGGAGATAAAAGTGTAATTCGTTTGTGTGTCAGAAGGTATAATGAACACGCGACTTACGAAATGGAATTCCTTCATGACGGAAACGATCCAAAAAATCCTGCGCGAACTCAAAAAAGGACTGGTCGAGACCCATGGCGAGCAGTTGAAAGCCGTCTACCTTTACGGCTCGTTTGCGCGCGGCGAGGGGAAACTGCCTGATTCGGATATTGATGTGATGGTGGTGTTGAATGGTGAGTTCAATTACAGGGAGGTTGAACAACGCGCCATAGATTTTGTGGCTTCCCTGTGTCTGGAATACGATGTGATTATCATCTGTCATTATGTTTCCGATAAAAGCTACGCGGAGAGTCAGATGCCGTTTCTTTTCAGTGTCCGCAGGGATGCCGTGGCTGTATGATTACTCCACAAATCCAGGCATTGCTCGACCGTGCTGAAGACAGTCACCAAGCCGCGAAGATTCTGCTTGATAAAGGTTTTTCCAATTTCTCCGCCGCGCAATCGTATTACACAATGTTTTACCTGACTGAGGCGTTGCTTCATTCCAAAGGCATGGAGTTTTCAAGTCACTCGGCAGTGATGGCGGCATACGGGAAAGAATTCGCGAAAACGCAAATCCTGGACCCGAAGTTTCATCGGCGCATGATCATTGCTGAAAGACGCCGCGAGACCGGACATTACGGCGAAGAAAGCGGCGTCACCGACGAAGAAGCGCGCGAATCGTTTGAATGGGCGGAGGAATTCATACAGGCGATCAAAGAGTATGTAGGGGCATAAACAATCCGTATGAAGGTGACAGTCACTTCGCAAGTTACTGTCACCTTTTCGTTCATTGGAGGCTACCGCCATGTTCCCAAAACGTATCGCGAGCATTGTAATGATGGCGCTTCTCACCGCCTGCGCCGCGCCAACGGCAAGCCCCGCCCCCAGCCCGACAACGACCCCCACCTTCCTGCCAACTGAAACGCCTACCCCCGCGCCAACGGCAACCTCCACCCCAGAACCCACCGCCACGCCTGAGCCGACTGTTGTTCAAAAGGAAATTACTTTTGATCTGTCAAATGGGGGAACACTCTCCATGCCCGCCTTTTTTGCCAATATTCCTGAAAATGTCACTCCTGAAGAAATTGCAGCAATAGAAAAGGAAACTTTAGAAACTGCTCTTCAATTTATTGTTGACGAAGGCGTTGACTGGACACGAACCAAAGATATGCATTTTGATCAGGGCACACAAGAAGCAAAGAACTTATTCAAAAAACTAACCATGCTCGATAGTTTAACATCTGTTGGGGCATTTACTGTTCCTTACGGCTATAAAGCTGGAGAGGCAGACATATTTCTCCTTGGTTTTCATAGCGTCACATATAATGAAACATTCATGACTCTTCTGACCTATTACACTGATGATGGTGGATGGAATGCAATGGTTGTTGAGATGAATTTAGGTACAGCTATGGATCTAATTAAAAAAGAATAAAATAACCATCCCTTCCAAACCTTGACTCGACACAATAATTCTTCTAGACTGAAATATGCGAGCTATTAAAAGCATATTTGTTTTATTTTTTATTCTACTGATATTGATATTTTTTATAGCTATGCCTGACAAAATATATTCAGCATGTTGGGTAACTGAAGATCACGGACTTTTATGTGGTGGGGCATCAGAGTTTTGTGGCAATAATACAACAGGAGGGTACGGCTTATCTGTTTATTCTTGCGCAGACAACTATTTCTCTTGTACTTCCACAGGTGGACAGGGATGTTATGCACATTCATACCAATGTGATACGCCGTGTGGAAGTTCGGGGTCTTCCGAGTGTCCTGCAGAGTGTAGGGCGGGGTCATCTTGTGGAGCGGGGTATTCGGAAGCTTCTGGATGCTCGGGCAATGGCCCTGGTGGAGCATGCAAATCAACTCAAGTTTGTTGCGCCGCTAATTCCTGTGGCAGTGGTGGAGGAGGAGGATTAAATTGTTCTTGTGGACAGCAGATAACTACAGTTTGTCAAAAGGCACAAATTTTTTGTAATGGTGCAGTTTGGGGTGATTGTACAGCAAGCAGTCAGCCTTCTGTACTAAAAATTTTCTGCGACCATATTTCTTGTATAGACCTGTGTCCAGTTTGTTCTACAACTTCCCCAACCAATCTTGTCGTCAGCCAAAATTCTCCAACAAGCGCAACTGTTACTTGGACCCCAGGAACAGGAGGGGACAGTCAAGCCATTTATGTAGGACCAACCGAGTCAATTGTTCATGCAAATTGCAATGTGGTAGGTGAAGATTGCATAATAAAAGACGGATTAGGGGTAGCGGACACAAGCTATGCCACAGGCAACGTATTGCAGGCAGGAACTGTTTACTTCTATAAAGTTGTTAATGTCAACGGCACGATTGCAAATTGTTCATCAGGTACAGATACTGTAACAACACTTTCTTCCTGTTCACTTTCGCCATCTGTATTGTCGCTTTCACCGTCAGATACGGCAATACTCACTGCCGTTGTTAATGCTTCAACTGAAATCGAACGGGTGGATTTAGTTTATGCTCCCGCAGGATCTGTGACCCTCGGCTCAGTGCAGGCAGACCGCCTTTGAACGAGGGTGAGTAAATAAGAAAAAAGTAACAACGGAACATTTCCCCCAGTTTTCCAGTTAAACTTGCATCATGCTCAACCCGCAGATCACCCGCCGGGAATTCCTCAAACTTGCCAGCGCCGGCGCGCTCGCCTTCGCGCTCAAAGATTTGAAGCTCAACCGCGCTCTCGCCGCGCCTGCTGTCACCCAGGGCTGTATGACCATCAGTGGCGTCCCGCTCTATGACGCACCAACGTTCAATGCCAACAAAATCCATCACTTCGGCAAGGACGAGGTGGTGAAGGTCACTGCCATCGAGGAGAACGGCGATTTCGGCAACGACTTCAACCGCGCGTGGTATCAGATCAACGGCGAGGGGTTCACGTATTCAGGCTGGGTCTACCCGGTGGAGATCAATTATCAAAAGCCGAATTTCAACCTCGCCGAAAAGGGACAACTGGGCGAGATCACCATCCCGTTTGTGGATGTGAAACTCGACCCGTACGTCTTTGCCAAACGCGGCTATCGCCTGTATTACCGATCCACGCATTGGGTGAAACGCGTCGTCGTGACGCGCGAAGAGAAAAGCATCTGGTATCAGATCTACGATTCGCAACTGAGAAAATATTTTTATGTTCCATCTCACGCGATGCGGCTTGTGCCGAACGAGGAGTTAACCCCGCTTTCGCCCGAAGTTCCCGATGAAGAAAAAAGCATCGTGGTTGACCTTGCGAATCAAATGGTTACTGCGTTCGAGGGCGAGAAGCTTGTATTGTCACAACGTTGTTCGAGCGGCGCGGAAGGGACGGAGACACCGAAGGGCGAGTTCATCACGTATCATAAGGGACCCTCCGTCCACATGACGAATCAGGGCGATGCGCTCGAAAACATTTATAATCTGCCCGGCGTTCCGTGGTGCGCGTTCTTCACCGGCATCGGCAACGCGTTTCACGGCGCGTACTGGCACAACGATTACGGGCGTCCGCGCAGTCACGGGTGCGTGAACCTCCCTTCAGACGCCGCGAAATTTATCTATCGGTGGACCAGCCCGAACGTCCCGCCCGAAGCGGATTATCTGCACAGACCCGGTGAGGGAACGCGCGTCCAAATCTTTTAGTTCGTAGGGCGGGATGGCATCCGCTCCATAAGGAGAAAGCAATGAATCCAATTTTTCAACATCAGAGTTATGTACTTCAACGCCAGGTGTTCGCGCTGGCGGGCAAGTTCCGCATGTATGACCCGATGCGAAACCTCGTCATGTTCAGCGAACAGAAGATGTTCCGCTGGCGTGAGGATATCCGCGTGTACGGCGACGAGGCGAAAACGCAGGAGGTGTTGAGCATCAAGGCGCGGCAGATCATGGATTTTTCCGCGGCATACGATGTGGTGGACACAGCGCTGAATCAAAAGGTGGGCGCCTTACGGCGCAAGGGGTTGCGTTCGATATTTCGTGACGAGTGGGAAGTGCTGGATGAAAACGACAACGTGAAGGGACTGTTGTTCGAGGACAGCATGGGGCTGGCGTTGTTGAGACGTTTCCTGCTTGGCTCGTGGCTGCCCCAGAATTACGACATTTCGTTTGGCACGACGCGCGTGGCTGACCTCAAACAAAACTTCAACCTTTTCCGTTACGAATTGAATCTCGATTTCAGCATGGATATCGCCCGCACGCTGGATCGCCGCCTTGGCATCGCCGCCGGGATTTTGCTCGCGGCGGTGGAGGGGAAACAGAGTAGTTAACCCTCACCCCTGCCCCTCTCCCAATGAGAGAGGGGAATCTTGAATATGCGCCAACCTCTCTTTGCCGGTCTTGTTGTAGACGAATCCGGTCGTCCCGCGGAAACCGCGTACGTGGGCGACGATCCCTGCTATGTTGTGGACGATTATGGATTCCGCCGGCATATCCCTTCCGAGCAGGTGGACCGTGAGGTGTTCAAACAAATCACGGATTTGATGAAAGGCAGTGAGGATTTTATTTCCGAACAAACTACCAAAATGATCGGGCAGGAGGACGTGTTCACCAAAGCCGCCATCGAACAACAATTGAAAAATATTGACAAGCAGTTCGATCAACTTGCGCAGAATGGCATCCCGGAAGACATGCGCGCGTATTTGGGAATGATGGGATTCAAAGTTGTGATCAATATGCACGGGGAGGTTGTGAGCGTGGAGCAACCGGGCGCGTCAGGCGATGACGGGGAATGAAAAAAGCAAAGCTCAGGGCGGACACGCAGGTTCGCCCCTACTTGCTCAAATCGTAAAAAAATAAATAGACGGACGTGCCCGACTTGAGAATCTCGCGCCGCTTCTCGCCGATCTCATCGAGATACGCGACGAGATAGTCGCGTTCGTTGAAGCCGCCCTGCTCGTAGACGTGGGCGAACAACACCCAGACGCGCTTCTGACCGATCAACGGTTCAAGCCTCAATTTGATCTGCTCGCCATTAGGATAATCTTCGATCTCACTTGTGGCGGCTTCGACTCCCTCCAACCCGTAGAACGGCGCGTAAAACTGAAACGCCGGCTCCGCCCATGCCGTGACGAAGAGCGCGTCGCCCTCCTTCCATGAATCTGCCAGCACCTGCATCGTCGGACGGATGTGCTCGTAGTATTTCGGTGAGATGAAATTCTCAAACGATGTAGCGAGCGGAGGGAGGAGCAAATATCCGCTCAACAGAGTTGCTGCACCGAATGAAGCAACTCTGTTGAAAGAAAAAACTTTCTGCGCAAACTCTACAAGTTTCCCGAGCAAAAGAATCCCCAACGGAATCAAAAACAGACTCAACCGCCCGTTGACCGGGTACAACCGCAACGCAGATGCCGCGAAGGCAAACAATGCGGTGAAGGCTATCGCGAGGGCAAGGCTTCGTTGTTCACGGAATAACACGAACCAACCCAGCAGGATCGAAATCACTGCAAGCAGGGGGATGTAATGAATATTGAACTGATATGGGACGAGATCAGTGATCCAGTTCAAGTCACTCCACGGCGGCAGGGGAACGAATCCATCTGACCAATAACTTGCAAGGTATTCGTTTCGGCTGAGGTGTCGCAAATTGATGAAATACAAAAGCGCCAGATTCGTAAGCCAGAAGAAACCTGTGAATATCGTCCCGCGGAGGTTGGGATAATCCCGCTTTTGGAGGAACCGGACAAACAACGCAATGCCGATCCCTGCAAGCACAAACAACGCGGGATGCGAAAACCACAGGGCGAGAATCCCTGCCCCGCCAAGCAGGAAGAATTTTTTCTTATTAATTTCATCGCGGAAAATTGGGATCGCAAGCACAAGTAGTCCGAGCGTGACTGCAACGTCTGCGATGTATTGTTTGCTTTCGGAAGTGTAGTACACCAGTTGCGGGTTGAAGGCGAACAAGGCAAGGGCGAGGTAAAAGCCTGCGCCTTGCAGGGTCTTTTTTGCAAGTAAGTAAAATAACCACAGCGATATGAATCCAGCAAGCAACGGGAAGAGTCGCAGGACAAATTCCGTCCGCCCAAGGATTGAATTGAAAACTTTCTCAACGAGTAAAAAACCGATTGGCGCGCCTTGATCGTACTCCAATGGCTGGAAGAGTTGGGCAAAGTTCCTGTTGACGATGTTCAACGCCAGCATGGCTTCGTCTGCCCACAGGGAACGCCCACTGAGGTATTGTCGCAGGCGGAGGATCAAGCCGATGAGCAGGAGAGTCCGCTCCCAGGGGAAGATCAGGTTGAATTTTGCAGCGCGGGTCATTGACGTCAATTATAGGGCAAATGCCGGGGAAACGGAATCAAGCCTCCACGGGGAAGGAACCGGGATTATATCCATGAATTTGGAATCGTATCCGCAAATAACAGATATATTCGCGAAGATTGGCGTAGATTAGCGGACTCTACGGTTGTGGAATCCAATTTTCGGGCGTACAATACATCATCATGTTTCATCAGGATGAAGGCAACTCTTCCAATTCCGAGAGCCAGCCTCCCAGTTTGGGAGGAGACGACGCGTCGCTACAACTGTATCAACCCATCGCAACGGAGGTGAACGCGCCTCCTGCGTAGATTTCTCTTGCAAGGAGGCAGTCATGCTCACCATTTTCAAAACCACCGAGGGCGGAATCGAACAACTCGAAGCGATGGAGAACGGCACGTGGGTGAAAGCCGTTGACCCGACCGAGGAGGAAATCAAACAACTCACGCAGTGGGGCGTGGACGTGGATTACATCCATTATTCGCTCGACTTCGACGAAATGCCGCGCATCGAACGGGACGACGACTACACGTTTATTTTGATTCGCATTCCGCACCGCCAGCCCGATAGCGACATTCCTTACATCACCATCCCGTTGGGAATTTTTATTAAGGGCAATATGATCGTTACCATCTGCCGCTATGAAAAGGATATGTTCAAAGTGCTGGCAAACGGCAAATACCGCCTGCTCAAAACGAGCAAACGCTATCGTTTTGCGTTGTATATTTTTCTCGAAACCGCCACGCGCTACCTCACCCACCTGCGCGAGATCAACCGCACGACCGAAACCATCGAAGACCAACTGCAAAAATCCACGCGCAACCGCGAGGTGCTCGAACTGCTCAAGTATCAGAAGAGCCTCACCTATTTCGCCACCGCCTTGCGCTCGAACGAGGTGATGATGGAGCGCGTCCAACGCACGCAAATCTTCAACTACTACGATGATGATCAGGAACTGCTCGAAGACGTGCTCACTGAAAACCAGCAAGCGATTCAAATGACCAGCATCAACACCGAAATTCTCTCCAGCATGATGGACGCCTTTGCTTCGATCATCTCGAACAACCTCAACGGCGTGATGAAAGGGTTGGCGGCAATCACGATCATCATCAACGTCCCTGCGGTCGTCGCCGCGTTCTACGGGATGAACGTCCGCTTGCCCGGCGAAGACCTGCCGTTTGCATTTCTCACCGTCTTCGGCATTGCCTTCGCGTTGACCGCCGTTGCCACGCTCATTTTCTACAAGCGCGATTGGTTTTAAGATCATTGCTCCTGCGGGGTCTGAGACCCCGCAGGAGCAGAGACGCAAATGAAACCTGAACTTCTTTACAATGCAAAAGCATATTTGGGTGAGGGTCCCGTTTGGGATGCGCGCACGCAGACTCTTTACTGGTTGGATATCCTCAACAAACGCGTATATGCTGATGCGGATGTCCTTGCAGAATTGGATGACTTCATCGGATGCATCGCCCTGCGAAAAAGCGGCGGACTCGCCCTGACAAAACGCTTCGGCTTCGCAAGCCTGAGCCTGAATCCCGTCCATGAAACTTTTCTCTCCGCCCTCACGGACGAACCCTCAAACAACCGCTTCAACGACGGTAAATGCGACCCGCGCGGACGTTTCATTGCCGGCACGATGGACATGAACGAAAAAGACCCAACGGGTTCGCTGTATTCCTTCGATGGAAAATCAGTCAGGAAATTATTGGACAACGTCACCATCTCGAACGGGCTGACATGGAGTCCCGATTTCAAAACCTTTTACTACATTGACACTCCCACGCGCGAAGTGAAAGCTTTCGAGTACGATTTGGATTCTGGCGAAATCGCAAACCCGCGCGTCGCGGTGCGCCTACCTGAATCGTTGGGCTGGCCCGACGGCATGACCTCCGACACGCAGGGCAACCTGTGGATCGCGATGTGGGGCGGCGCGCAAATCACAAAATGGAATCCGAACACAGGGGGATTGCTGGATCAAATCCCTGTGCCGGTGATTCAACCATCCTCGTGTGTGTTCGGCGGGAAAAATATGAACGACTTATTTATCACATCCGCGCGCAAGGATTTGGATGAGGCTTCACTTACACAGTATCCGCTTTCGGGTGGGGTGCTCCGCGTTAAGACGAACGTGAAAGGTCTGCCGTCGTTCGAGTTCGCGGGGTAAAATTCAATAGACCACCTGAGAGATTAATTTGCCACGGAGCCACAGAGTCTCAGAGAAAAAATTTCTCGGTGTCTCTGAGACTCTGTGGCTACTTTAGAGGAACATCTTATGCCCAAACGAATCGAATACATTGACATCGCGCGCGGAATCGGAATCCTGCTGGTGGTGCTGGCGCACAACGATTTCGGGTTTATCTCGCAATATGGCTACGAGGTGATCTATTCATTCCACATGCCGCTGTTCTTTTTCCTTTCGGGGTATTTCGTCAAAACGGACATTTCATTTCTTGAGTTTTTCAAAAAGCGTTTCCATTCGCTTCTCAAACCGTTCCTTTTCACACTCTTCCTCATTTATTTCACCTCGGTCTCGTTTGAAAAGATGGCGTTCGGCACCGCCCTGCGGCGCATCGGCAAGTCGCTGTATGGGACAGGCGTGTATATTGACTGGGTGCAGTTGTGGTTTCTGCCGAACCTGTTTGTCGTGAGTTTGTACGCATTCCTTTTTATTGTTGTGGTGAACAAGTTGAACAATCGCTGGTTGAGGCTGGGGATTTTGATCGCGACGCTGGCGATCTCGCTTCCTTTTCTCAAATCGTTCTATCCATTTTCGGTTTCACTGCCAGGCAAGGGCTACGAACTCTTCGGTTTGCCGTTCAGCCTCGATCTCGTCTTCCTCAGCGGCTTTTTCTTTATTCTGGGGAGCGAAGTGAGGCAGATTGCAAATGAATCGGTGTTTGGAAATTATTTCCTGCTGACAGGGACGGGAATTGCCGTGTTTCTGATGAATTACTTCATTGATTCCCCGATTGATTTCAACACGCGTTCGTACAGTTCCTTCTTCATCAACACCATCGAAGCCATCGCGGGGATTTTGTTCGTGTTGGCATTGTCGCGTCAGATCGAATTACAGACAACCAGGTTCGCTTCATTTTTCAAATATCTCGGGCGCGCCTCACTCATCATTTTGATTTTCCATGTTCCTATTCAGGATTTTTGGGGGCAAAAAGCGTTGGCTTCAACGGATAACCTTCCCCTCTCGATTTGGATCGGGTTCTTCCTAGGCGTCGGCGGCTCGGCGCTGATTCACGAGTTGTTCATCCGCAGGAACCCCGTCGCTTCGTGGTGGTTCGGGAGGGAGGCGGAGGGAGTTGAGTTGAAAAAGCCGTTGGTTGAGTAGGGCGAGCTTTTGCCTCGCCTGTATCGAAACCAACAGGTCCCAAGAAATATTCTTGTTCAAAGAATAGCTTTTTGTATGGGTGGTTTCGACTGCTTGCGCTCAACCACCAGTATACGTTGAAAATGAAAATCACCTCGTGTCGGAGGTGATTTTCATTTTCAGAACTTTTACTTATCCATCGAATCGGACACGGGCGCCCGGCGTTCCTGTTCATCCTGCACCACGCGGATTCCGTTTGCCACCTGATTGGAGATCCGTTCCAGTTCGGCTTGCAACTGCGTGAGACTTCGCATCACGTAATCGTCGGCATCGGAGCGGGTGGTTTCGGCATCGGCGCGCGCCTGCGCAAGGATTTGTTCCCCGCGTCGCTGCGACTCCTGCACGACCATTTCTTTCGAGGCGAGCTGGTCCGCTTTTTGGCGGGCAAGGTCAAGGGTGCGATTCGCTTCTTCCTGAGCCTGAGCCAGCACACGGTCGCGTTGACCGAGCAATTGCTGTGCCTTCTTCACCTCTTCCGGGATGGCGATGCGCATCTGGTCAATGATATCCAACATGCGATCTTCATCCACCATCACGTTGCGGGTGAGGGGAATGGATTTGCTTTCGTTGAAAAGTTCCTCAAGACGGTCGATCAGTTGCAGGATGTCCATGGGTTCCTCCGCGCGAGTCTGAATTACGCGGCAACAGCAACATATTCGGCAAAACTACGTGAGCGAGGAATTGGTAATTTATCTTCCATGAGTCCCTGCACATGGAGCTCGATCGCTTCGTGCATGTTTTTAGCGGCTTCTTCACGCGTTTTGCCAGTTGCCACACAACCAGGTAGGTCAGGTGAATACACGGAGTAATTGTTTTTTGCCTTTTCGATAACAACAAGAAACCGATACATCTTAATCTTCTTTCTTTGAAGCCTTCTTGATTTGAGCTTGTTTCAAAATACTGTTCAATGTTCCTGGTGCAAGGTCGTGGCTGGGGTGCCCTGCAAGGGTCACGCGACCGGGCTTTGTTGGATGTTTGAATTGACGATGACTGCCTTTCGTAACGACTAGATACCAGCCGTCACCTTCTATTAATTTCAGTACATCCCGAACTTTCATTGGACTATTCTAGCACAAATTAATCCCGAAGCGAGTTGGGGACGGAGTGCTGGTCGTCCATCTCAGCGACCTTCTCCTTGAAAGCCTCTTCCACGAACGGCGGCACCATGCTCGATACGTCGCCGTGGAGCATGGCGATCTCGCGGACGGTGGTGGAGGAGAGGAAGGTGTGCTCCTCCGCCGTGATGAGCGCGACGATTTCGATATCTGGCGCGAGGCGGTGATTCGCCAAAGCCATGCGGAATTCGAACTCGAAATCGGAGAACACGCGCAAGCCGCGGACGATGACCTGCGCCTCGATCTTTCGCGCAAACTCAACCGTGAGTCCGCTGTAGCCTGTCACTTTGATTTTCGGATTCTCCTTGAACGCTTCCTTCACCAGCCCAATCCGTTCCTCGGGCGAAAACATCAACGATTTCAACGGCTTGTCGTAGACCGCTATCACCACCTCATCAAAAAGACGCGCGGCGCGTTCGGCAATGTCTATATGGCCGAAGTGAATCGGGTCGAATGTACCGGGAAATAAGGCTCTGACCATGAATTCTCCATTATCGCGTAGGGGCGGAGCGTTGCTCCGCCCCTACAAAATTATGAAACATCCGCTTTACCTTCACCCCAAAAGCGACCAAGGGCTTCGGCGAGGAGTTTGTGTTCGGGTTGACTCAAATCTGCATCGTTCTCAAAGACGGCTTGCGCCTGCACCCGCGCTTTTTCTATTAATTTGACATCGGTGATGCTCGCCATGCGGAGTCCGCTTGTGTAACCTGCCTGGCGCGTGCCCAAAAATTCGCCGGGTCCGCGTATCTGCAAATCCTTTTCAGCGAGGAAGAATCCGTCGTTCGATT
>Ga0247727_10000828_pt1 | contig 75253 bp, 50 predicted proteins | sample WisWelCaveWW1625_FD_202498 | JGI IMG/M metagenome (GOLD analysis project Ga0247727, IMG submission 202498) | Biofilm microbial communities from Wishing Well Cave, Virginia, United States - WW16-25 | ecosystem: Environmental > Aquatic > Deep subsurface > Groundwater > Cave microbial mat | place...
TGGTTTCAAAGCCTTTGGCGATGATGACCTCCTGGCGCATGACCGTGGTCAGCGGTTGCTGGCCACTCCAGTACGGTTCCAAAAGCTGTGTCAGGGCTTCATCTGGCATTTGCACCTTGGAAAACGGCCCGAGGTAAGTGTGGCCTCCCGCCGCCAGGTGCAACCGGGTTGCCAGCGACATCATTTTGCTGTCGCCCACATACAACAAGCCCAAACAGCCTACATTCTCCCGTACTTGGTCGATCGCCGGGATGTAGAGCGGATCATTGGCCTTCTCACCGGAAACCACTTGCAACCCGACTGCCAGCCCAAGCGGATCGAGCGTGGCCAGCATGACCTTGAATTGTGGCAAATCCGGCCGATGGTCTTTGCGGTGCCCAAATTAAAAGAGACCGTCTTCTGTCACCTGCCAGTAGCCACTGCCACTGGTGCTATCCAGGCGAATGAGCTTGCCTTTCAAATCGTAGAGGCGGATCACGTCTTTGGTCAAGGCGCTTTCAAACCGACGCCAATCCTGGTCAACGCCCAACAAATTCAACACGATTGCCAGACGATCATCGCTGAAATCTTCCGGGCGAACCCTGGTTTTCAGGCATAACCTCAGGGTATTTGCTCGGGCTGCCACCCATGCCTGTACTGCACTCAGGCGATGGTCGCCTTCAGAAAGAATGTAGGTCAGCCAGACCACCGCGACAGTCCCGAGGCTGCCGCCTTGCCAGTTTCCATGCGGTACAAAATGCTGGTCTACCAGCTCACGGACTTTCATACGCTCCAATTTGGCAATCAAGATCGGCGGGTCTTCCACCGGTTCTATGTGTACTTCCAATTCTGCTTCGCTCATCCTCCCAGTTTACCCAATTCTTCCATTCTCATTGAGCAAACAAATCGAAAACGCACAATCTGTCATTCCGACCAACGGGAGGAATCCCTGCACCGATCTGCTAAAAATCAACACTGCGGGGATTTCTCGCTCTGCTCGAAATGACACATCATTGTCCATGTTTGAATTGAGAGTTCAATCAGTTTTAAATGACCGAACGGAAAGGGTATTTCTTGAGTATGCGGGAAAGAACATCTACCACGGAGCAACTCTGTAGTGAAACAGCCTTTAAGCAACAGTCTCCCAGGGTGTGGGCGGCGGTTATGCAGTGGGTGCGTCCAGTTCTTCCAAATATTCCCGGTACTCCACATCTTTCGTTTCGCCGAATAGGTGTGTGCACAATGCAATGGCGGCGGCACGGTGCGCCTCACCCGCGCCCATGCGCCAGAGTTCGAGGTGTGTCAGCGCTTGCTGGCGCGGGGCTGGGGCTTCGGTGAGCATGTGCCGGACGGCCTCGCGGGCGGCATCCGGCTCGCCTTGCTGGAAGCGGATTTTTTGCACGAACAACCTGGAAATAAAGGATTGCTCCTCATTGTGATGTTTTTCGGCTGTATCCAACGCCTTCTCGAAATATTCCTGCGCCAGTGCGTATTTCCCCACGGCAAATTTGATCCGCCCCTGGCAGACCAGCACATCGGCCAGAAAGTACTCTTCCTGCAACTCCTCAATTAAAGTCAATGCTTCTTCCAACAACGTTTCAGCCTGTACTGGCTTGCCGATTCTCCGATAAAAATCGCCCAGGTTGGAAAGCAAACTCAGCATGGCGTTTTTATTTTTAGCATCCCGGCTCATTTCAAGACCGGTAGTCAAGTGTTGTCCTGCCAATTCCAATTCCCCCAGATGCTGATAAACCATGCCCATATTGCCAAGGTGTCTGGCTTCATCCACTTTGTTTCCCGTCTCCCTCGCAATCGCGAGCGCCTTTCCATAGAAATCAAGGCATTTATCGTACTCATAAGCATACCAATGCATGATGCCGATGTTCCCCAAATTGATCCCGATGCCGCTGGCACGGCCCAATTTTATGTCCAGCGCCAGGGCCTCCTCGTACATTTCGCGCGCTTTTTTGTAATCGCCTGAGCGGAAAAAGTTGACCCCGCGATTACCCGTAAGGGCGGCGATCCTCTCGGGATTGTTGAGCTGCTGGTAAATGGCAGCCGCATCCTGGTAATGCTGTTCAGCGTCTGCGTATTGCCCCGTGTTGCCTAAGATCATGGCGATGTGGCCCAGGTTTTTGCCCACCCCTTCAGCCTGCCCGTTTTTCCGAGCCAGCCCGATCGCCTGGTTGTAAAACTCCAGGGCCCGGGTATATTCGCCCAATCGAAAGTGGACGAATCCAATTTCATTGAGCAAATCAGATTCCCCGGTCGTGTCCCCCAGCGCCCGGTAGATGTTGAGCGCTTCATGAAACACTTCAAGCGCCGCATCATACTGGCCGCGACCTTCTTCAAGCTGGCCCAAGTATTTTTTGGCGAGCGTGCGCAAGGCCTCAAACTCTTTGGCTTGCGCATCTTCCACAAGCTCCCGCGCCATCCTTTCAGCCGGAGCGGTTTTCCCCGTCCGCAGGTTGATTTCGATCATGTCCAGGCGCAGGCGCAGGGAGGTTTCCACGATGGAGGCTCCCAGCAGGTTTTCAAGAGTGCGTCGTTGCGCGTCCGCCATGGCCTCCGCGAGCAGGGCAACTGCGCGGCTTTTCAGTTCCAGCGCCGCCTCATTCTGGTAATCCGCCTGCGCCGCCGCGCCCGCCCGCACCAGGTAAAAGATGGCGCGCGGCAGTTCCCCCGCCTTCTCAAAATGATATGCCAGTTCCCCGTACCGGGCTTCCAGCCGGGCGGCATACAACACCTCCAGCGCCTCCCCCGCCGCGCGGTGCAGTTCCCGCCGCCGCGCCGCCAGTTGCATCTCATACGCCGCATCCCGCAGCAGGGCATGTTTGAACAGGTAACGCAGTTCCGCCAGCGCCGACCAAATCTCCGCCTGCTCCGCCGTAGCCACCTCCCCGGCTACGTCCTGCCCGCGCAGCACCGCCGCCAGCAGGCGCACCTCAAACTCGCGGCCGAGCACGGCCGCCGTCTGCACCACCTCCTTCACCCCCTGCGCCAGCCGGTCAATGCGCGCCACGAGCACGGTCCGCACGTCATCGGGCAGCGCCTGCCCCGATTGCAAATGCAGCAGGATTTGCTCCGCAAAAAATGGGTTCCCCTCGGCGCGCTGTTCCAGCAGATCGAGAACGGACTCCGACGGCGGCGAACCGAGCATCCCGGCGGCCAACCCTGCCAAACTCTCCCGCGACAACTGACCCAGTTCGAACACCTTCCCGGGGGTGGCTGACCCCTGAGGGGCTGAATCAGCCCCCGGGATCGGCTCCCCCTCGGGGCGGGTGGCGGCCAGGATCACAAACGGGTACGCCTCCACGTTGCGGGTCAGCACGCCCAAAAACTCGCGCGAGTCCGCATCCAGCCAGTGGGAATCCTCAATCACCAGCACCAGCGGCTGGCGCAGGCTCTCGGCTTTCACCAGCGTTTTGAGGGCGGAGAGCGTGTTCTCAAACCGTCCCTTTGGATCAAGCTGGGCGTGGAGCGAGCCGGGCGTATGCAGGTTGACGAGGGCGGCCAGGAAACTGCGGGTGCGCTCCAGTTCGGCGGACAGTTCGGGGTCGGCGGCGGCAAGCAGGCTATCCAGCCGCGCCTCAAACGCCGCCCGGTTGGCGGCCTCGCCCGCCTCGCCGGACTGATTGAAGTAGCGCACCAGCCAGTAGCGGAACGGGTGGAGCGAATGGCGCAGGATGTCGTCGGTTTGGCAGGTGGCCCACATCGCAGAGACTTCCGAAGTCTTCAAGACTTCGGAAGTCTGAAGCTCATAGACCAGCCGGCTTTTGCCGATGCCCGCCTCGCCGCGCAGGGTGATGACGCCGCCAAACCGCCCCTCCAAAACGGGCTGGAGGGCGGCGCGCAGTTGCGCCAATTCTCCGCTGCGGCCCGCCAGTTCCCAGCGATGCAGGGCGGTCTCGGCGATGGCGCGCCGCCCGGCCAGCAGGTGGACCCGCCGCGGTTCGGCAAAGCCCTTCATCGGATAGCGCCCTTTTTCCGGGGCGTGGAAGTTGTGCCGGGTCAGGCGGGCGGTCTCGTCGTCGAGCCAGATTTCGCCCCAGCCGGCTGTCACCATCTGGCGGGCGGCGAGGTTGACCGTACTGCCGTGGCAGGTGTATTCCTCACGCTGGGCCGCGCCGACGAACCCGGCATACGCCATGCCGGTGGTGACTCCGGCGCGCAGGGGGACGGGGCAGGCGGCTTGCAGGTCGAGCAGGAAGCCGAGGGCGCGTTCCGCGTCGTGTTCGCGGCGGGTGGGCGCGCCCCAGAAGAGCAGGAGGGTGCCGCCGCGGTCGCGCTCGCCGATGCGCCCGATGCGGCACAGGTAGCCGCCGTATTGGTCGAGCGAGGTGAAGAGGATATTGTGAAAGGCGGGGTCTTGCGGAAGGGTTTGCAGGTTGATGAAGACGGTGGTGACGACGCGGAATTCGCCCTGCGCCGTCATGGCGTGCAGGCTGGCGGGGTGGAAGCCCTGCGCGGGGTACAGATCGGCGGCGGGGGCGGGGGGTTCGGGATCAGGATCGAAGGTAGGGGCGCGGAAGGTCTCCAACCGAAGGTAATCCCCGGCGGCCACGACGGCGCCGGTTCCGGCGGGGATTTCCGCCCAGAGTTGAGGGGTGATGACGATTTCGCCGGGTCCGGCAAAGGGGTCGGCTTCCAGGCATTGGGCGAGGGCTTCGCCTTCAAAAAGGGCGGTGCGGCGTTGTTCACCCGTCCCGCCCTGCCAGATGGCCCAATCCACCTGCCCGTGGGCGAGGGTGGTTTTGATGGCGAAGTCAAATGCGCCGTAGGGGGTGGCGATGTGCGGGTGGGCGGCCATGTGGCGGTGGATGCGCCAGGCGGCGGTGAGGGCGCGCAGGGCTGCGTCCGGCTGGGCGGGGAAGATGGCTTTGAGGGCGTCCCCGGCAAAGGCGGCGACGAAACCGCCGTGTTGGTGGATGATGGCGATGAGGGGCTGGAAGATGGCGGTGAGGGTGCTGGCGATGACTTCCGCGCCCTCAGCGCCATGCGCCATGAGGGCGGTGGTGAGCGGGGTGAAGCCGGAGGTGTCGGCGAAGAGGGCGACGGCGTCGAACGACCCGGCAGTTTGGCCGCGGGCGGACTGTGCGAGGATGAAGGGGGGGACGAGGGTGCGCATGTTGGGGCGAAGCATTTGCCGGAGCAGGGCATCCGGGCGGGAAATGCTTCGCCCTTCCATTCTACGCTGTTTCTACCATGCTTTGACGGTGGATTTGTATGATGTATGCAGAATCAAAAAAAGGAGCGAAACATGACCAAAACAACCAACCCCACCCACCTGACCGGCACGCACCGCCCGTTCAGGAGCGCCTTCTCGAAACATTTCCGACTGGAGGGCGCGACCGGTGCATACGACAAGCGGCTGCGGACGCTCGTGGCCCGCGGTGATCTGGCCCCCGAAGCCGCGGCGCAGTTGTTTACCTACCGAAAAGGACGAGGCACCACCGGCTAATCAACCCATCCTTCAAGTCTATGACAATCCCACCCCCAATGGAGTTCAAATGAAAAAGACCACACTATTCCCGCTCGGTATCTTCATTACATTTGTGCTGTTCTTCGCGGTGCCATTCGCGACGCTGGCCGCCACGCCGCCGCTGGCGCAGGTGCCCGGCTGCACACCCAGCCCGGCCGCGGGCTGTCCGACGGATACGCCGGAGCCGACGAATACAGAGCCGCCGCGCAGTAACACAGCCACGCCCACCAGCCTCCCGCTTACCCTCCCCAGCCCGACACCCACGCCGCTGTCTTTTTCGGTGGGCGGCGACCCGCTATGGGACCCGCCGCGCCCAACGGGGGTGGTGTTTGGTGTTCCCCCGTTCACACCTACGCCGCTGCCGAAGGCCGGACCCCCCGTGGCTGATTTGGAAGCCTGGGCGCTGGAGATCACGCAGGGTATCCAGAACCTCGATAACCAGATGCCGCTGGTGGAAGACCGGCTAACAATGGTGCGCGTGTATGTGCGCACGGACGCGGGGACGATGTATGGCGTGCGCGGTTTCCTGGCAGCTTTCCGCAACGGCCAGCAGGTGGGCGCCACCCTCAGCGCCGAGAACCAGCCCATCGCTGCCAGCGAGACGGGTGGCGACCGGGTGAACCTGGACGACAGCCTGTACTTCTACATCCCGGAAAGTTGGGTGAAGGAAGGGACAGTAACGTTCAAGGCGTTCGTCTATGGCGGAACAGTGCAGAGCGTGAACGCCGAGCCGAGTACGGCGAACAATTACTTTGAAGAGATGGTGGACGTCCAACAGCCGACCAGTTACGGGCTGGTGCTGTGGACGCCGCATAATCACCTGTTCATTAACAAATTGCTGGCCAGCCCGCTCAACTTTGATTACGTCTGCATCACGACCAGTTGTTGGAACGTGTTGAACAACACCTACCGCCTTTCTCCTGTCTCGTCGGTGAACTATATTATCGGCGGTTATCTGGAGCCGGATGCTCATGTGGTGGACCCCAATTTCGGCTTACACAACCTCGATTGGGACCTCAGCGGATCAACTGGTTGGTCGGATGAGACCGCGGCGATCTCGGCATTAAAGAAGGAATGGCCCATAGAAAGCGATCAACATTACGGCATGCTGGATCCAGGGTTAGCGCTGTGCCTGTGGGCCGACAAAGACACTTTGATCAGCTGCAATTTTGACGGGGCGTCCAACGGCGATAGCGCAATTGGCAAGATGCGCGATACCCCCAGTGTCACCACTCCCTGGTTCCACAATGGCGGGGCGATCCTGATGCACGAAATTGGGCATAACTTCAAATTGGGCCACTATAACTGCGCCGGGAACGAAGCCTCCGGCGGCGGGATTGATCCCAACGCCCCCTTCACGGTTGCCAACTGTTCGCTTGCCCCTACTGACCCCGCAGGGTATTACGGTTTGGACGTGTACTGGTCGTCCTTTTCCAACACTACTGGGCCCACCGTGATCAGCAACGACCCCGCGGCCGCCGAACCGAACCTCGGCTTCCCGCTGATGGGCTATAAGCAGTTCCAATACGTGGATGCCTATTCCTACTGCTTCATGCTCAATGTGCTCGGCGTCACCTGCAATCCCGGCAGCATCGGTATCATGGGCGCAAACCCGGGGCGCACAGTAGCGGCGCGTAAACCCGCCAGCCCCCCCGCGGCCCTGCAAGCCGCCGCCGAACATATCCTCCTGATCGGCATGGTGGATTCGGGCAGCAATGCCGCTGCCTTCAACAGCGTCGCCCGCCTGCAAAACCCCACCGCCGCCCAACTGGAAACCGCCTCCCGCAACCAGGCGGAGACGATCCAGGCCATGCAGACGGGCGGCCTCTCCGGCTACCAGATCACCTTTGAGGGCGCGGGCGGCGAAACCCTGGCTGCCGCCCCCCTGCTGGACCGCTCCCACCCGCACGAACCGACCAGCATCTTCGGTTTCAGCGAAATCCTCCCCTACCCGGCTGGCACAGCTGCCATCCACCTCACCGCCCCCAACGGCGAACACCTCGTCACCCGGCTCGTCACCGCTCCGCCCAGCGTCACCATTCTCACCCCCAACGAAGGCGGCACAGCCAGCGCCCCGCTCGAAATCCGCTGGGAAGCCAGCGACCCCGACGGCGACGCCCTCACCTACTCCCTCGCCTACAGCCCCGACAATGGCGCAACCTGGTATCCGCTTGCCGCCCAGTTTGCCTCCACCAGCGTGATCATCGAAAGTTTTGACCTGCTGGCGGGCAGCGAGCAGGGCTTGTTCCGGGTTACAGCCCTCGACGGCGTCAACGCCGCCAGCGACGTAACCGACCTGCCGCTCAGCATCCCCGACGGCGCGCCCATGCCCATCCTTGCCAGCCCCACCGCCAACCGCGCCTACCCGCTCAACGCCACCGTCATCCTTTCCGGCAGCGCCTCCGACCGGGAGGAGGGCATGCTCGGCGATGAAGCCCTCGCCTGGTCATCCGACCTGGACGGCGAATTGGGCAGCGGCAAACTGCTCCTGCTCAACACCCTCTCCCCCGGCTTGCACGCCATCACCCTCACCGCCACCGACAGCGCTGGCAACTCGGCGCAGGCGACCACCTATATCAACATTGACCCGGCGGTGAGCCGCGAAATGGTGAGCGAAGCCGAGCTCCAGGCTGGCACCGACGCCCTGAACGGCATCCTCCCGGAACCGGAAGCCCCTGCCGGGGACCCCGGCGCCGCGGCTTCCGAAGCAGCGCCAGCCAGCCCCGGGGCTGAACCCGCCCCTGGGGGTGCACAGCCCCCTGTGGCCCCGGAAAGCATTCCGACATCCGTCTGGGTGATCGGCGGAGCCCTGCTGGTTGTCGTCGTCCTGTTCATGTGGATGCGGCGCAAGCCCTAACCCCGGCGCGGCGGGCCAGCTTCACCGCCGGCTTCCCAAAATTAACTGGACATAAAAAAGAGGCAGCCTCCAATTTCCGGAGGCTGCCTCTTTTTTATAACGATCAGCACCTACAAGCGGATCAACCCGCAATGCCATCAGATAGTTTCTCCCGCACCCGCGCCGCGTCGCGCTTGGCCCCGATCTCCTCATACAGCCGGGCGCTCTCCTCAAAATATGCCCGCCCGGTGGCCCCGTACCCCGCCGCCTGCGCCGAGTCCCCCAGGTTCATCAGCGCGAATGCCGCGCCGCGCCGGTCGCCAAACGCGCGGCTGAGCGCCAGACTCTCCTCAAACAGCGCCTGCGCCTCGGCGTGATCCCCCAATTGCCGGGCCACGCGCCCCAGGTAGGTGAGCGAAAACGTCATTCCCCACTCGTCACCAATCTCGCGCTTAATTGCCAGGCTCTCCCGGCATAACTCCCGCGCCTGCGCATAGTTGCCCTCCAGCGAGTCGATCTGCCCCAAAATATTGAGGGCGACGCTCTCCCCCAGTCGGTCCCCGGCAGCGCGGGCGAGCGCCAAGGCTTCGGTGAGATATTCCCGCGCCGGAACGTATTCGCCGCCGTGCCGCAGCACCGCGCCCAGGTAATTCAGGCTGAACACCCGGTCTGCGCCGGTGAGGGCGGCAAGGCTGCCTGTCAGCAGGCCGCGGCTGCGCGCCGCCTGCCCCAGGTGGAAGGCAAACCAGCCCAGCCGCGCTTCCAGCCGTGCCTTCAGCCGCGCCGTCTCCCGGCTGGCGCGCCACCCGGCCGCCGCCTGCACTGCCGCCTCAAAAACGATCTCCCCCTCGATGAACCGGCTGCGCGTGTCATAAAAGTGGAACAGCCCGGCCAGCGCCGTGTCCACCAGCCCGGTCTCCCCCTGCCCCAGCACGTGCGCCCAGGCGGCGCGCACGTTTTCCAGTTCGCGTTCCATTTCATCCAACGCCTGTCGCTGTGCGCCGCCCCTCAGCGCCGCCGTGCGCCCGGCAGTGAAAGCGAGGTAATACGCCGCGTGCCGGGCGCGCCCCGCCGCCGCGTCCACCGCCTCCTGATCCGCCACAAACTGCCGCAGGAGGTCATGCACGGCAAACCGCCCGCCCGCCTTGCGCTGGAGCAGGGATTTGTCCAGCAGGGCCGCCAGTTCAAACGGCGAAGCATCGGCAACGGCGGCCGCGGCAGGAGTGTTGAAATCCCCGCTGAAGACGGAGACCCGCGCCAGCATGCGTTGCTCAGCCTCCGTGAGCAGCTGCCAGGAATGCGCAAATACCGCCCGCATACTGCGCTGGCGGTCGGGAGCGTTGCGGAAGGGGGAAGTGAGGAAATCGAGACTGCGGGCGATCTCCCCGGCAATCGTCTCACAGTCATACACGCGCACCCAACTGGCGGCGATTTCCAGCGCCAGCGGCGAGCCGTCCACCAACCGGCAGATGCGCCCAATGGCTTGCGTCTCGGCGCTGCCGGGGGCGAACCCGGGGGCCACGCGCCGGGCGGATTCACCGAAGAGCGCGGCGGCATCGAAGGGGGGGAGCGCCTCAGCCCCCGGGGGGGCGTCGTCCTCCGGGTAACACAGCCCCTCGAGGGGCAGGCGCGTTTCCCCGTTGAGATTGAGGGGTTCGCGGGTGGTCGTGAGTAGTTTGATCCCCGGGGCGGCTTCCAGGATCGTCCTCAGGATTTCCGCCTGCCCGGTCAGGTGTTCGAGGTTGTCCAGCACGAGCAGGGCGTGTTTGTCGGCGATGAAGTTGAAGAACTGTTCCGCCAGCCCCGGTCCTTGCATGGCGGTCATTTCCATTTGCGCGGCAATGAGGGGGATGACGAGTTCCAGCCGGTCAGCGGCGGCGAGGGGGATGAAGTAAATGCCGTCCCGGAAGGCGGGGATTTCGGCGGCGCGGCGGGCGGCTTCGAGGGCGAGGCGGGTTTTGCCCTGCCCGCCGGGGCCGGTGATGGTGAGCAGGCGGACGGCGGGGTCGGCGAGGCGGGCGTGCAGGGTTTCGAGTTCGGCGGCGCGCCCGAGGAAGGGGGTGGGCGGGGTGGGCAGGTTGGCGAGGCGGGGCGCGGAGGCGCGCGGGGCGGGGAGGTTGAGGGTGCCGGTTTTGATGCTCTCGTAGAGCTGGCGGGTGGCTTCGGCGGGAGGGACGCCCAGCTCCGCATCCAGGATTTTCTGGAGCGTCTCGAATTGGGCGAGGGCGTCGGCGCGGTTGCCGGCGGCGGCGAGGGCGCGCATGACCTGGGCGTGGGCGGTCTCGCGCAGGGGGTCGAGGGCGATCTGGCGGGCGGCGTGCTGGCGGGCCTGGTCAAAGTCGCCGCGCTGGTAATCTTCCTCGCTGAGGGTTTCGAGCAGGGTGAGGGCGGTGAGGTGCAGGTTCTCGCGCTCGATGGCGAGCCATTCTTCGAATGTGGGGGCGTCTGACAGGGAAAAGCCGGCGAGGAGTTCGCCGCGGTACAGTCGGGTGGCGCGTTCGCGTTCGGCATGGCTGGCTTTGAGGGCGCGCCGCAGGGTGAGGGCATCCACTTCCACGGCTTCGGCGTGCAGGAGGATGGTTTTGCGGTCGGCGGTCAGGAGCTGGTCGGCGAGGCCGGGGGTGTGGTCTTCGAGGGTTTGGCGCAGGAGGTAGAAAGCCTGGCGCAGGTGGCGGCGGGCGAGGTCGTCGGGCCAGTCGGGCCAGAGCAGGGCGGCAAGGGTTTCGCGGCGGAGGGGTTTCCCGGCTTCAAGGGCGAGGCAGGCGAGCAGGGCGCGGGCTTTGTCGGTGGGAAATTGGGAGATGGCGGTGTTGACGTGGATCAACTGGAATCCGCCGAGCAGGTGGATATGGGTGTCCATGCAGGAGGAATTATAGCGGGTTTGGGCGCGCACCCAGGGATTACCCCCCGCGGGGACGCGCCCCCCGGTGGCGCCCCATTTTTGACGCTGTTTTGACGTTCCCTTGACGCGGGGATTGTAAGATGAGGACGTGGATGACCGAGCAGACTTCTCCCCAGATGTCCGGGCTTTTGTGGTGCGCTTGTGGCGGGCAAACGCCGCGGAAGGCTGGCGGGCGCGGGCGCGCGATGTGTTGACGGGCGAGGAACACATCTTCCCGGACGTGGCGGCGCTGCTGGCGTTCATCGAAAGCCGATTCAACGAACCAAAAAAAGGAGAAATATTATAAAACGCATTACCATGTAATCGCAGGTTGTATCGTAATGGGCTTGCTCACGGCTGTTGCCTCGGTGACGAGCGCCGCCACGCCGCCGCTGGCGCAGGTGCCCGGCTACACCCAGCCCGGCTGCCGGCTGCCCGACGGATACGCCGAAGCCGACGGAGATGGAGGAGCCGCGTTCCAACACAGCCACGCCCACCAGCCTCCCGCTTACCCTCCCCAGCCAGACACCCACGCCGCTGTCTTTTTCGGTGGGCGGCGACCCGCTGTGGGACCCGCCGCGCCCGACGGGGGTGGTGTTGGGTGTCCCGCCGTTCACACTCACGCCGCCCTCCCTGTTGGGTCCGCCCGCGCTTGATCTGGAAGCCTGGGCGATGAAGATTTCACAGGGTATCCAGAACCTCGATAACCAAATGCCTCTGGTGGAAGACCGGATTCCGAGGCAGCGCCCGCGGACCCCACGGGGGACGCCCCCCCGGAGGCTGAAACTGCCCCGGTGGGTGGGCTGCCCATGTTGGCGCTGGTGCGCGGTGCCCTCCTGCTGGTCATCCTGATCGTCCTCTTCCTGCGGCGCAAAGCGTAACCCTGCAAACCCTGTTCCCAAAAAGGCCCTCCGATCGGAGGGCCTTTTTGATTCGGTTTGTTGCCGTCCTGGCACGGCCGGATTGTCAGCGTTTTGTCAACCGCGTGTCAAGCATTGCAGGGCGGCAAACGCTATCCTTTGAGTACGCCAAATGGCCCGGAACCGCTCCGGGCCAAAACCAACTCAAAGGAGAATTGCCCCCATGTGCGCCAAAAAGTTGTTCCCGCTTGTCCTCCTGCTTTTGCTCGTTGCCTGTTCGCCAGCTGCCGCCCCCGGAGAAACCATCGTCGAGACCGTGGTCATCACGCAACAGGTATCCGGCGAAACCGTCGTGCAAGTCGTGACGGCCACACCAGGCTCGATTGCCGAGTACCCGCAATCAGCCCCGCCAGCCCCGACGCAAGACCCCATCGCCACGTATCCCTCCGGGAGCCAGCCCCCCGTCTCCCCCGATGGTTTTCAGGATTACGGCTTCAACCCATTCGTCGATCCGCGCGCCGACCCGCTCTCCACCTTTGCCATAGACGTGGACACCGCCGCCTATTCCGTTGCCCGCAACTATATCGAATCCGGCCAGCTTCCGCCAATGGATGCCATCCGTCCGGAGGAGTTCGTCAACTATTTCGCACAGGGCTACCCGACGCCCCCCGACCTCGCCTTCGCCCTCTACGCCGATGGCGCGCCCTCGCCCTTCCACACCGATGGCACCACCTTCCTGCGCTTCGGCATCCAGGGGCAGGACATCCCCGCCGAGGAGCGCAAACCCGCCAACCTCGTCCTCGTCATTGACGTGTCCGGCTCGATGAACGAGGGCGACAAGCTCTGGCTGGCGAAAGAGTCGCTTAACCTGCTCATCGAAAACCTGTTCCCGCGCGACGAGGTCGCCATCGTGGCCTACAACAGCGAAGCCTGGGTCGAACTTGAACCCACCTCCGCCCGCAACAAAACCCGCATCAGCAATGTCATCAACAACCTGTGGGCGGGCAACAGCACCAACGCCGAGGCCGGGCTGGTGCTGGGCTATCAACTGATGTGGGAGATGTACGACGCCAATGAGACCAATCGCGTCATCCTGATCTCTGACGGCGTCGCCAACGTGGGCCAAACGGGACCCACTGGGATCCTGGCCCGGATAGCTGAATCTGTCGAAGCAGGGATCACGTTGACCACCGTCGGCGTGGGCCTCGGCAATTACAACGATGTCCTGCTGGAGCAGCTCGCCGATGACGGCGATGGCAACTACTACTATGTGGACACGCTCGACGAGGCCTGGAAAGTTTTTGTCGAAGATATTGCCGGGACCCTCCAGGTGATCGCCTACGACGCCAAAATCCAAGTTGACTTCAACCCCGATGTGGTGGCGCAATACCGCCTGATCGGCTACGAGAACCGCGCCGTCGCCGACGATGATTTCCGCGACGATAACGTGGACGCCGGCGAGATCGGCGCGGGGCATACGGTCACTGCCGTCTATGCCGTGCAGTTTTACCCCGGCGCACAGGGGCGCATCGCCACCATCCACCTGCGCTGGCAGGAGCCGCAAACCTTCCAGCCCATCGAAATTTACGGTGACCTGAACATGGAGCACCTGGCCCCGACTTTTGAACAGACCAGCCCGTATTTCCAGTTGGCCGTGGTGGTGGCGCAATATGCCGAAGTCCTCGGCCACAGCCCGTGGTCACAGGGCATTACGTTTGAGTGGCTGGCGCAGCACGCCTTCCGCCTGTCCGGGCTCTTGCCGGGTGAGGCCGAAGTGGCGGAGTTTGCCCAACTGGTGGCCCGCGCCGCCGGGCTGGATGGGTGATGAAGACCGGCTTGACCGGAAAATTAAAATAAGAAGCCTCCCCCCTGCTCCCCCGTCCAATTGGCGAGGGAGTTTTGTTGCCCCTTTCCAATGCTATAATTTTGGTTGTGGAAGCAGCACAACGTAAGGAAATCGCCCTTTATATTGAAAATGCACGGGAGATGCTGGAAGTTGCCGGTTTGATGCTGGGCAATGACTTTTATCCCTCAGCGATTAATCGCGCGTACTACGCGATTTTTTACGCTGCCAACGCGCTGCTTGTCACGAAAGGATTGTCCAGCAGCAAGCATAGCGGGGTCATCAGCCAGTTCCGGCAGCACTTTATCAAGACGGGGTTGATTGGCGCGGAGTACAGTGACATTTATGGCGAGGTAATGGGAAATCGCCACGTTAGCGACTATGAGTTGGAATCCGCGATTACAAAGGAGACAGCCGGGCGTGCCCTGGCTGACGCAGGGAGATTTGTTTCTGGAATGCAGGACTGGCTGGATGACGGAGGCTGGCTATGAACTCCATCGAAATATCTGAAAACGAACAGCTTGCACTGCGCGCGTTAATCGCTTGCCTGCAACTCCGCTTTCCTGGGCAACTATGCGATGTCCTTCTATATGGCTCGAAAGCCAGGGGAGACAGCACCCCGGACTCGGATATTGACGTTCTCATCATCTTGTCTGAGGAGAGCGAGCAGATTCGACACGAAATCCTGAATATCGCCTCCCAAACCTCCCTCGAATACGATGTCCTCCTCAGCCCGCACGTCATCGGGGAAGCCCGGTTCAGGGAGAAGCGCGATTTCACCTATTACCGGAACGTCGCCCGCGATGCCATCCAACTGACCGTCTCACCGGCCGGCCTCACGCTGACCCCCGCCCCCCTGATTTTGGCCGGATAGCCCCGGAACGGTCTGCGCTGGCTGAGCCTGTCGAAGCCAATCTCATTCTCCGGTACTGCCCAATTCAGATAAAATAAGCTGGCTGGTAGGTTATTGGCAAAAATTTCCAGCCAAAGGCAGGCCATACCGTGAGAAAAAACCTTTTCCTGCTCAAAAGATTTTCCGCAATCCTCCTCATCCTCCTGATCCTCGGCGGATGCGCCTCCCCCGAAAACACGCCGACTGAACCCGCGGCCTCAACCGAACCAGCCCCAACCCTGGAACCCACTGAGCCGCCTGACTCCGCAGTTGAACCTGTCCCCACCGGTCTCATCCGCCTCCCCGTCCCTGAGAGCGCAGTGGAAACCGCCGCCGCCCTGATGGGGGCCGAATACCCCCACCAGGATTACTATCGCCTCGCTGTCCAACTCCAGGGGTTCTCCGCGGACGAACTGGTTGCCGCCACCCCCAATCTCCCCGAACCACAAGTGGGCGAGCGCGCCAACTTTTTCGTAAACGCCACCCTTAGCGGCGAGTTCCGCACCTTCCCCGCCCGCCTGCGCCACATCAGCGACAACGCCTACTGGTGGAGTTCCGTGGACGCCCTCATTGACGACGCCGACATCGTGACTGGCGCCGAAAATTTTGAGGAGACCGTCTTCCCCACCAACCGGCTGATCTTTGGCCGCGAATGGTCGCCCGGCATTGATAATGACCACCACATCCACTTCCTCCTGATCCAGGAGGAAAGCTGGGGCGGCTTCTTCGGCTACTTTGCCCGCGCCAACGAGTTCCCCACCATCCTCGAGCCAACTTCCAACGAGCGCGAAATGCTCGTGATTAACGTGAGCGCCTTCCCGCTGACCTCGGACACTTTTCCGGGGAAACTGGCGCATGAGTACCAACACCTGATCCAATGGAACCAGGACCCCAACGAGGACCTCTGGCTCAATGAGGCCCTGAGCGAACTGGCCTATTTCCTCATCGGCGCGCCGACCATTTCCAGCGCCACCGCCCTAACCAATGCCCAGTTGTTCGCCCAAAATCCCAACAACCAGCTTACCGCCCGCCCGGAGCGCCGCTATGGGGAGGAAGACCTCTCCACCTTCGCCCATTACGGCGCGGAGCGCGCTTTCATGGTCTACCTCTTTGAACAATTCGGCCCCGAATTCATTCAGAAGCTCGCCGCCAACCCGCTCCCCGGCGTGATCAGCATCCAGGATGAATTGAACGCCGTCCCCGGCGCACCGCTGTTCTCCGATGTCTATGCCAGTTGGCTGCTGGCAAACCTCCTGAACCAGCCCAACCTGGCCGCCAACGGGCAATTTGGTTATCGCGAGTTCACGCCCATCCTGCCCAACCGGGAGATCATCACCACCTTTACCGGCGAACCCATCGCAGCACAGTTGCCCCCCTATGGGGCGCGTTATTACGAAATCCAATCCGGCCAGCCGGTGAAAATTTCCTTCAAGGGCTCCACCCACGCCCGCCTGACCCCTGTTGACCCGGCCAGCGGGGAGTATGCCTGGTATTCCAACCGCGGGGATTCGTCCGATTTCAGCCTGACGCGTTCGTTTGATCTGACCGGGTTGACTTCGGCCACCCTGCAATACAAGGTCTGGTATGAGTTCGAGGAATATTATGATTTCGGTTATGTCGAGATTTCCACGGATGGCGGGGAACACTGGCAAATCCTGCCCACCCGGCATGGTACCGACCATGACCCGTTTGACCGCTCGTATGGGGTTGGGTATACCGGCACCACCCTCGAGTGGCTGGATGAGTCCATTGATCTCACCCCCTATGCGGGCCAGGTGGTTGACATCCGTTTTGAGGTGATCAGCGATTTTTCCACCAACCGGGACGGCCTGCAATTGGATGATATTCAAATCCCCGAACTCGGCTACTTTGACGGGGGGGAGGACGCCCTGGGAGGGTGGACGGCCCTCGGGTTTGTCCGCAGCACGAACTTCGTCCCCGTCCGGTGGGTGGTCTGGTTGGTCGAGTTGGCCTCCCCGGATCGGGTGACGTGGATTGAGGTGGGGTCGTTGCAGGAGGCGGAAATCCTGATTGAGGGTTTCGGCACTGGGATCGCGGCGATTGTGATTTCCCCCACGGCGCCGGTTACGACAAACGATCTGGATTATGAGCTTATATTCGAATATCCATAAACCGCAGGCGGAGGCCCAGGGCTTCCTGCGCGCCACGCCGCTGTTCAGCACGCTCGGCGAGGCGGACCTCACGCGGCTGGCGGACCGCGTCAAGCGGCGCACGTTTGCATCGGGGGCCACGCTCTTCCACCAGGATATGCCGGGGATGGTGTTGTATATCATTGAGACCGGGAGCGTGCGGATTTTCAGCATCGGGCGGACGGGGCAGGAGCTGACGTTTGATATTTTTGGGGCGGGGGAAATCTTTGGGGAGTTGTCCCTGCTGGATGACAAACATCATTCGGCCAGCGCCATCACCCTTTCCGAGACGACGGTCTGGCTGCTGCCAAAATCCGACCTGGATGAGTTGCTGGAGAAGAACCTGCTGTTTACCAGGGCGCTGATCCGCATCCTGGTCAATCGCATCCGCATCCGCGCCGTCCATGCCGAGGTGATGACGTTCCAGAATGTGCAGGGGCGGCTGGCGTATATCCTGCTGTACCTCGCCGAGCGGCATGGGAGGACGACGGCCAACGGGGTGGAAGTGAACATCCCGCTGACGCAGGTTGAACTGGCGGCGTTGGTGGGGGCCACGCGGGAAAGCGTGTACAAATCGCTGGCGACGCTGCGGTCGCAGAAAATGGTGACGGTGGAGGGGCTGTTCCTGACCATCACGAACCCGGCAGGTCTGCAACGCTTGATCCAGGATCGGGGACGCTAGATGGGTGAGGCGGACTGGTTTTCGGGGTTGCGCGCCCGCTTGGGGGAACCCGTCCCCCCGGCGGCCCAGGATGGGCGGCGTTTATGGGACAGTCTCAAACACGAGGTTGATCCCGCCGAAAAACGTCCCCAGGCCAATCCCGATGTAATCTGGCGCGAATTGCAGGATCGCAAAGAACCTTATGTGGTGCTGAAAAATGTAAAGAAGAAAACCTATATGCGGCTGTCGGCGGCGCAATTTGCGTTGTGGCGGCAGATGGACGGGCAGGTGAGCGTGCAGGATTTGATCGTAGAGCATTACATGGCGACGGGAAATTTTGCCCATGCGATGATCCTCCAGATTGTGGACGAGCTGGCCCGGAAGCACATGCTCGTGGATGCGCCGATTGCCGTTTGGACGGAGGCGAGGGAGCGCGTGTACCGGCGCACCTGGGGCCACCGGCTGAGCGCACCCGCCCGGTTTTTCCTCACCCAGCGGCTGGCGCTGAAAAAGCTGGATAAGGGTTTGGGTGCGCTCTATAAATATGGAGGGCGTTTCTTCTTCACCAAACCCGCCCTGTTCATCTATGTCCTGCTTAGCGCCGCCGGGCTGTTTGCGTTTTTGCAAATTGTGCAGGACCCCCGCCACGTCTTCATCGGCGATAACTACTTGGGCGGGCTGGCGCTGATCTGGCTGGCGTCCCTCCTGCCCGTCTTTATCCACGAGTTGGGACATGCGCTGACGGTCAAACATTATGGGCGGGAAGTGCCGCAGGGCGGGCTGATGCTCTACCTCGGGATGCCCGCCGCCTTTGTGGAGACAACGGACATCTGGCTGGAACCACGGCGGGCGCGGCTCGCCGTGACCTGGAACGGGCCGTTTACCGGGCTGATCATCGGGGGGAGCGCCGCGCTGATCATCTACTTCTTCCCCACGTGGACGCTGAGTTCGTTCCTGTTCAAGATGGCCGGTTTTGCCTACCTGACCGTTTTTATGAACGTCAACCCGCTATTGAAATACGACGGTTATTACATTCTCTCGGATGCGCTCGACATCCCGCTGTTGCGTGAGCGTTCGATGGCGTTTATCCGCACCCACTTCCTCAGGTACCTCGTCCAGCGCAGGAAATTTTCCCGCGACGAGAAAGTCTTTGCCATCTATGGCGTCCTCTCCGTCATCTGGACGGGCTACGCCATCTACGCCATCTCCTTTTTCTGGAATACGCGCGTCCGGGCGGGGATTGAGGTACTCCTCGGGAGCGGCTATTCCGTGATGGCAAAGGTATTCAGCTTTGTCCTGGTTGCCGCGCTCGTGTCCCTGTTCTTCCTGATCCTCCTCAGCGTCTATCGATTGCTCCGCGGTCTTGTCGCCGGGTTCATCCGCTCCGGCGGGCTGGCCCGGCATGGCAAACTGGGGCTGATCGCCGGCGGGCTGGCGCTGGCCCTTGGCGTGGGCGTCCCTGCGCTCTTTCCGGGCGTGGATGCCTTGTGGCTGTCCATCGCCCAGGCCGCGCTGGCCGGGTTTGCTGCTTACCAACTATTCCGGTTCAGCCGTCCCTATTTTGGCTCGGTGCGGGGCGCGGCAAGCTGGGCCTACGGCGCGGCGCTCGTGGTGCTGGCAGTTTCGCCGTGGCTGCCGCTGCCGGTAGGCTGGATTATCCCCGCATTGGTCATCCTGGCAAACCTGCTGATCCTTTCCTCGCACATCACCTCCATGAAAATCCCTCCACTGCTCTTGGGAGTGCTCACTGGTGCGGCGCTCGCCCTGCTGGGAGGCCAATGGTTTGACGCCCCATTGCTCCTCGGCCTTTTGGGGCTGACGGGTACCCTCGGATTTCTGGGCACCCGTGGGGGCGCGCGCGGCCCGGCCATCCTCCTGATCAACCTGGCCGCCGCGGGCTTTGCCGGTTTCACGGGGGGCACTGCCCCCATTGGGAATCCCAGCCTTGTGGTGGTCCTGCTCTTTGCAGCGGGCGCGTTCCATTGGGTGTATGCCCGCCTCCCCGAATTGACCGGCTACGACCCCAACAATATATCCTGGCAGGCCAGCGAGACTGTGGGCATCTCCGTCTCCATCCTGGTGCGGCGCGTGATCGCCCAGATATTCTTTGAATCGGGCTTCGTGGGCGTCACGAAACTGGGCAAAGAGTTTTCGGCCCAGATGCATAAAAAAGGGCTGCATCTTAAAATCGAGGGCAATAAATTCAGCGATGATGAGTTCGCCCTCCGCCCCGTCACGGAACTGACCGATGTGTACGGGCTGGCCTTTGACGAAATGCACCGCATCCTACGCCGCGAATTGGGCCGCGACATGGGCAGCCTCGTGATCAGCTACGGGATTGATCGCCTGCCCTGGCAGGACCGCGAGGTGGTGGCCGAACTCATCCTGAGCCGCCTTCCCTGGGGCCAGTCCCTCACCCGTTCATTGGCCGAGGCGAAGAGTGATCGCCAGACCATTCTCAAGCGCGTCCCCCTGTTGGTCGCCTGCACCGACGCTGAGCTGAACGAAATTGCCCGCCACCTGAAATCCGAGTTTTTCGGCCCCGGCGAAACAATCCTTAAACAGGGCGACCCCGGCGATAAATTCCATATCATTGAGCGCGGCCAGGTGACATTCTGGCAGGCGGATACGGATGGCATGGACCGGCAAGTGGACGAGAAAGGCCCCGGCCAGTATTTTGGCGAGGTGGCGCTGGTTTCGGATGCGCCGAGGAATGCCACGGCGATTGCGGAGACCCCGGTTGCCCTGCTCTCCCTCAAACAAGCCGACTTCAACCAGTTGATGCGGCGGTTTGTCTCGCTGGAAAACAGCTTGGACAAGGGTGTGCGGCATAGCTGGCTGTTGCGCGGTATGCCGATATTTGATGAACTGGAAAGCCACGAGCTGGACTGGCTGGCCGTCAACCTGGAACAGGAAAACCTGGGGGCCGGGGAAATCTTGTTTAAGCAGGGGGACCCGGGAAATGCGTTTTATATCGTTGAAGCGGGGGAGTTGGTCATCACCCATGAGATCAACGGCGCAACCGTCGAGCTTTCCCGGAGCCGGGCGGGTGAGTATGTCGGCGAGATCGCCCTGCTCCAGAATCGCCCGAGGTCGGCCACCGTGCGCGCTGTGGCGGACACCATGCTGCTCAAGCTGGACGGGGAGGATTTCCTTGATCTCGTTTCCGGCTATACGCGCCTGGGGCAGGCCATGAACCGCACCAGCACCCGCCGGTTGTCGTTTATCGATCATATTGACGCCACCGGGCAATTTACAAAACCTGTTTTGAAGGAATAAGCCATGAACTGTGTACATTGCAACCGCACCGCCCATGCCTCCTGCCGCTTCTGTGGCCGGGCTGTCTGCCAGGATCACTTTACCTCATCCCCGTTTATCGTCAGTTTGTATAAGGGGGATGATGCGGTTCAAAAGGCCATCGTCGTCCCCGATGCGGTCTGGTGCGGGGTCTGCAAGCCGCGCGAACAGCCGGTGCCATTGCCGGAGTTGAAGTAAATTTGCCAAAAATGTGTGATGCAGTTCACACCCGGGGGATAAGGAAATTCACCCGCGAACTCCCCAGGCTTCACTGACTTTTGGGCAGGATAAACCTATACTATGCCCATTACTCAAACCACCCCATTGATTTTCCAAACAAGGAGAACACCATGACTACCATTAGTGCACGCAAAGTTGTAAGCCGGGCAGTAACCGATTCCGAATTTCGTGACTTGCTCTTCAGCAACCCCGACAAAGCCCTTGAAGGCTACGATCTGACGGCGGAAGAAGTCGCCGCCCTCCGGGCCATCCCGGCCGAGACCATCGACCATTTCTCCAACAACCTGGAAGAGCGCATTTCCATGTCGCTCCTCGCCTTTGGCGCTGAAGCGTTTGGCGGCGAGATCATGGGTGGCACCGCTTCCGGCGGGAGCGCCTTCGGTGGTGATGCGGCTGGCGGCAGCGCCTATGGTGGCAGCGCTTCCGGCGGGAGCGCCTTCGGTGGTGATGCGGCTGGCGGCAGCGCCTATGGTGGCAGCGCCTATGGTGGCAGCGCTTACGGTGGGCAGGCCGCTGGCGGTGATGCGGCTGGTGGCAGCGCCTACGGCGGCAGCGCTTACGGTGGGCAGGCAGCTGGCGGCGATGCGGCTGGCGGCAGTGCTTACGGTGGGCAGGCAGCTGGTGGTGATGCGGCTGGCGGCAGTGCTTACGGCGGCAGCGCCTTTGGTGGGCAGGCAGCTGGCGGTGATGCGGCTGGCGGAAGCGCCTTTGGCGGTGATGCAGCCGGTGGCAGCGCCATGGGCGGGGACGCGGCAGGTGGGGATGCAGCTGGCGGCGATGCGATGGGCGGTGATGCGGCTGGCACGGCCGGCGCTGGCACCACCTCCTGGCTCGCCCGCTTGCAGAGCGCCCTCGGCCTCGGCGGCAACACGGGCGGCGGCAGCACTGGAAGCAAGTTTTACTAAACCAAACCCTCTGAAACCAAAAGCCACCCAACCGGGTGGCTTTTTTGCTTTTAAGGGGGCCGCGTCCAGCACTCCCGCCTTCATCGGCACATCTTGCAAAAACCCCTGTCAATGGGCTATGATCAGGCAGGTGACAGTCTCCTCCCCCGGCTGTCACCTTATCTTTTACAACCAAAGTTATTCGCGGAGCGACCCAATAACCCCGTGGATACTCACCTACAGAGCCCTCACTTTCCTCAGCGCCTTCAGCGTTCCTCCCCATGCCCTATTCTTCCCGCACCCTTGTAGAACTCCTCCAGTCGCGCGCCCGCCTTAACGGCGGCAAAACCGCCTACATCTTCCTTGAAGATGGGGACAGCCACGAGACCCCGATCACCTACGCGGAGCTGGACCGGCGCGCCCGCGCCATTGCCGCCGAGCTGGACAAGGCCGGGGCCGCAGGGGGGCGCGCCCTCCTCCTTTACCCGCCGGGCCTCGAATACATCGCCGCCTTCTTCGGCTGTCTCTATGCTCGTGTAACCGCCGTCCCCGCCTATCCGCCGCGCCTCAACCGCCCCATGCCGCGCATCCAGGCCATCGTCCAGGACGCCGACGCCCATTTCGCCCTCGCCACCACCAAGATTCTGGACAGCATCGAAGCCCGCGCCGCCCACGAACCCTTCCTCCACGAGTTGCACTGGATCGACACCGAGCGCATTTCTTCCACCGGCCCCATCGCGTGGCAGCCCTCCGAAATCCCCGACTCCCAGATCGCTTTCCTGCAATATACCTCCGGCTCCACCAGCACCCCCAAGGGCGTCATGCTCACGCACGCCAACCTGATGGTCAACCTCGAAATGATCCGGCACGGGTTTCAGCTTAGCGAAAGTGAGAGTTCCGCATTCTGGCTTCCCAGCTATCACGATATGGGGCTGATTGGGGGCATCCTGGCACCGATGTATATCGGGGGCACTTCCACCCTCATGTCGCCTGTCGCCTTCCTCCAGCGGCCTGCGCGCTGGCTGCAAGCCATCTCCCGCTTCAAAGCCACCGTCACCGGCGCACCCAATTTTGCCTTTGAACTGTGCGTTGACAAACTCACCGCCAAACAAAAAGCCGGCCTCGACCTCAGCAGCCTCCGCCTTGTCTTTGCCGGTGCCGAGCCTGTCCGCCCCGACACGGTTAATCGCTTTAGCGCCGCCTTTGCCCCACAAGGATTCCGCCGCGAGACGTTCTACCCCTGCTATGGCCTCGCTGAAGGTACCTTGCTCGTGGCCGGCGGGTATGGCCCCGGCCAGTTGGTGGTACAGGCTTTCGACAAAGCCTCCCTGACCCAAAACCGCGTCCTCCCGGTTGAAGAAAGCCCGACGGCGCAGACCTTTATCGGGTGCGGCCAGCCCCTGCTGAATGAACAGATCATCATCGTCCACCCGGATGACTCCTCGCCATGCGCCCCCGACGAAATCGGCGAAATCTGGGTTCAAGGGGGGAACGTGGCCCTCGGGTATTGGGACCGCCCCGAGGTCAACCGCGCCACCTTCGACGCCCGCGCCACTACGGGAGCCGGCCCCTTCCTGCGCACCGGCGACCTCGGCTTTTTTCATGGGGGCCAGCTATTTATCACCGGGCGGCTCAAAGACCTGATCATCATCCGCGGCAAAAACCATTACCCGCAAGACATCGAAGAAACTGTTGAAAGCGCCCACCCGGCCATCGAAAAGGCCTCCACCGCCGCCTTCTCCTACGACGCCGACAATGAGGAAGTCCTCGCCGTCATCTGCGAAGTCAGCCGCCAGCACCGCGACGGCCACCTCGACGAAGTGCTCCCCGCCCTGAGGCAGGCCATCGCCGAAAGGCATGGCCTCAAAGTCCACGCCATCAGCCTAGTCAAACCGCTCACCATCCCCAAGACCTCCTCCGGCAAAATCAAACGCCACGAGGCCAAACAAGCCTTCCTGAACGGGGAGCTGGAAATTGTTCGGGCGTGGACGGATGAACCGCGGGCTGAGCCGGACACTGAGCCTGTCGAAATGGTTGAAGCCCGGCCCCCCGGGGGATCTGACCCCTCCCCATTGATCGCGTCCCCCCGGGAAAGTGATCTCCTCCGCTGGCTGACCGAACACATTGCCCGCCAGATCGGCCAGCCTGCCGGATCAATCAGCCCGGATGAGCAGTTTGTCAATTACGGGATCGACTCCGCCCAGGCCGTCTCCCTCACCGGCGACCTCGAACAATATTTGGGCGTGTCCCTTTCGCCCACGCTGGCCTGGGATTACCCCACGCCCCGCCAACTGGCCCGGTTCCTGGTAGGGTCGCCCCTTGCGGGCGACCGGGCGGGGACAAACCCCGCCCCTACGGATGACCCCATTGCCATCATCGGGCTGGCGTGCCGATTCCCCGGCGGGCCTGATCTCGACGCGTTCTGGCAGTTGCTTCACAATGGCGTGGACGCCATCACCGAGGTCCCGGCGGACCGCTTTGACGCCGGGAGTTTTTATGCGGGTGGGGAGGCCCAGCCGGGGCGGATCAGTTCGCGCTGGGGCGGGTTCCTGGAACAGGTGGATCAATTTGACCCCCAGTTTTTCAATATTTCCCCGCGCGAGGCGGCCAGCCTCGACCCGCAGCAGCGCCTGCTACTGGAACTGGCCTGGGAGGCGCTGGAAACCGCCGGGCTGCCCGCCGATCAACTGGCTGGGACGGATACGGGGGTCTTTATCGGGATCAGCAGCAATGATTACGGCACTTCGCGCTTTGGCGACCGCACCCGGCTGGATGCCTATGCGGGGACGGGCAACGCCCACAGCATTACCGCCAACCGGCTCTCCTATTTCCTCGACCTGCGCGGCCCCAGCATGGCGGTGGATACGGCCTGCTCGTCGTCGCTCGTGTCCGTCCACATGGCCTGCCAGAGCCTGCGCAACAGGGAATCCCGGCTGGCGATTGCGGGCGGCGTCAACGTCATCCTGACGCCCGACCTGACGATTACTTTTTCGCAGGCGCGCATGTTGGCGGCGGATGGCCGCTGCAAAACTTTTGACGAGCGGGCCGATGGCTATGTGCGCGGCGAGGGCGGCGGGGTGGTCATCCTCAAACCGCTGGCCGAGGCGGCGCGCGCTGGCGACCGGATTTTTGCCGTCATCGGCGGCTCCGCCGTTAATCAGGATGGCCGCAGCAACGGGCTGACCGCGCCCAATGGCCCGGCGCAGGAAGCGGTTATCCGCCGCGCGCTGGCCGCCGCCGGGGTGGACGCGGCCCAAATCGGGTACGTGGAAGCCCACGGGACCGGCACCCCTCTTGGCGATCCGATTGAATTGCACGCCCTCCGCAATGTGTACGCCACCGGAGGCGGCGCGGGAGCGGGGCGCGCTGGGGATGCCCCCCTCATCGTCGGCTCGGTGAAGACGAATATCGGGCATTTGGAGGCCGCCGCGGGGATTGCCGGGATCATAAAAACCGTACTCGCCCTCCACCACGAAGAGATTCCGCCGCACTTGCATTTCGGCAAGCTCAACCCGTACATTTCCCTCGGCGATGCGCCCATCCGCATCCCCACCGCCCTCGAGCCGTGGCGCCCCGGGGAACGCCCGCGGCTGGCCGGGGTCAGCTCGTTTGGTTTTGGGGGGACAAATGCGCACATCATCCTCGGTGAAGCGCCCGTAGGGGCGGGGCTCGCCCCCGGCCAGACCCCCGCCGATTTTTCCCGCCCCGCCGCGCTGCTGACCCTCTCGGCGCGGACGGAAGCCGCACTGGCTGCGCTCGCCAGCCAGACTTCCGATTTCTTCGAGAAATCGGAAGTCTCGTCTTCGGAAGTGTCCGTTATGGACGCCGGCTTCACCACCAACCTGGGCCGCCGCCACTTCGGCCAACGCCTTGCCATCACCGCCCGCGACGCCTCGGAGGCCCGCGCCAAGCTCACTCAGACTTCCGAGTTCTTGAAGAACTCGGAAGTCTCGCAGGCAGAGTCCCCGCATCTCCCGCTCCGCTCCGCCGCCCGCCCGCGCATCGCCTTCCTCTTCACCGGGCAGGGCGCGCAATATCCCGGCATGGGGCGCGGCCTTTACAACGCCGACCCGATCTTCCGCCGTGCGCTGGATGAGTGTGCCGCCCTGCTCGCCGGGCAGATGGATGTGCCGCTGCTGGAGCTGCTAACCGGGAATCAAGAATCGAGAATCGAAGATCGAAAATCGAAAATCGAAACCCGATCTTTGATCTCCGATCTTCGATCCCTCAATACCCACCACGCCATACACAATACCGCCTACGCCCAACCTGCCCTCTTCGCCGTCGAGTACGCCCTGGCGCAAATGTGGCTTGCCTGGGGTATCCAGCCCGCCGCCCTGCTGGGGCATAGCATCGGCGAATGGGTCGCCGCGGTGGTCGCGGGCGCGGTATCGCTGGAGGATGCGCTGCGCCTCGTCACCCTGCGCGGGCGGTTGATGCAGGATGCGCCCGGCCAAGGGGCCATGCTCGCCATCGCCGCGGGTGAGGCGGATATCGCCGCCGCCCTCGCCGCCCACGCGGGGCGCGTCGCCCTCGCCGCCGTCAACGGCCCGCAGAGCGTCGTCCTCTCCGGGGAACGGGAAATCCTTGAGGAGCTGGCCGCCCAATTTGAAGCCGCGGGCCTCCCGGCCAAATTCATCGCCGTCTCGCACGCCTTCCACTCCCCGCTGATGGAACCCGCCGCCGAAGCGTTCCAGCGCGCCCTTGCAGGCGTCCCCTTCCACGCCCCGCGCATCCCGATTGCCTCCAACCGTGACGGCGCCTGGCTCACCGCCCCCGACGCCGCTTACTGGGCCAGCCACATCCGCCAGCCGATCCAGTTTGCCCGCGGCATCGAAACCCTGCTCGCCGACGGCGTGGATACCTTCCTCGAAATCGGCCCCCAGCCCACCCTCACCGGCCTCGTGCGCCGCATCCTGCGTGACCGCCCTTCGACTTCGGGTTTCGACAGGCTCAACCCGCACATCCACCTCCTGCACAGCCTCAACGAAACCGCCGATGACTGGGAGACGGTACTCCAAAACCTCGGCGACCTGTGGGAACTCGGCGTTAATGTGGACTGGCGGGCGCACCATGCCGGTTTCCCCCTGCGGAAAATTTCCCTGCCCACCTACCCCTTTGAACGCCAGCGCCACTGGCTTGAACCGGCCACCCCCGCCAACAACGGGTTCGATCCGGGCTTCGCGGGGGCGCGGCTCCCCGTGGCGCTGCCCACCTTTGAGCTGGTCCTGCCCTCCCTTGCACAAGGCACGCTCCTGGCACTCGCCATTGCGGCAGGTACCGCCCATTTCCATGCGCCGTGCGAACTCCGCGAAATCCGGTTTGCCCCCCAGGCGGGCATCCCTGCCCCGGTGACGGTACAGACCATTTTGACCGCGCCCACCCCCGACGGGGCCGCGTTCCAAATCTTTGCGCGCACCCCATTGGGTGACTGGCTCCCGCTGGCAGAGGGGCAACTTTCTGTCATTCTGAGCACATTCGCTTCGCTCAGTGTAAACTCCGCGAAGAATCCCCGCAATGATTCTTTGGAAACCACCATCGCAGGGATTTCTCCTTTCAGTCGAAATGACAACCTCATGGGGCCGGCGCCCTCCACGGGAAACGGTACCCCGGAGAACTCACGCGTCACAGCCTTTTTGACACGGGAGATTGCGCGGGCGCTTGGCCTGCCCCCGGAGCGGATCACACCCGATCAACGCCTCGACGCCCTCGGGCTGGACTCGCTGATGGCAATCGAAGCGCGCAACGCGGTCGAGCGCGAGTATGGCGTGGCGATGCCGGTGGTCAGTTTCCTGGATGCGCCCACGGTGACCGGGCTGGCGGGGAAAATTATGGGGCTGCTGGATGCCGGGAGTATGCGGGAGGCTGTGGCTGTGCTGGCGGTGGAGGGCGACCACCCGCTGACGCAAAACCAGCAGGCCATGTGGTTCCTGGACCAGTTGATGTCCGCGGGCGTGTCGTTCAACGTGTCCGGGGCGGTGCGTTTGCTGGGCAACCTGGACCGCGCCGCCCTGCGGCGGGCATTTGCCGCGCTGATGGCGCGGCATGGTGCGCTGCGCACGACCTTCCACGCTGTGGCGGGTTCTCCCGTCCAGCGCGTCCATGCCGCCCTGCCGCTCCCGCTGGAGGAACATGAAGCGTCGGGCTGGGCGGAGGATGTATTCCAGGCGTGGCTGGAGGCGGCGGCTTTCCGCTCCTTTGACCTGGAGGGCGCGCCCGCTTTCCGCGTCGCCCTGTTCCATCGCTCCGCCGATGAGACCGTCGCGCTCGTAGCTGTCCATCACATCGTCACCGATTTCTGGTCCATGACCCTGCTGGCATCCGAGGTGATGGCGCTCTACGCCGCCGAAGCCGCGGGACAGCCTGCCGCCCTGCCGCCGCTGCGCAACACGTACACGGATTTTGCCCACTGGATCAACGGCGTCCAATCCGGCGAGGCGGGCGAGGCGCACTGGGAATACTGGCGCAAACAGTTGTCCGGCGAACTGCCCGTGCTCAACCTGCCCGCCGACCGCCCGCGCCCGCCGGTGCAGACCTACCGCGGCGAGACCATGCACCTCCACATTGACGCCCGGCTCACGGCGCGCCTCAAGGAACTCGCTGCGGCGCATGGGGCGACGCTTTACATGGCGCTGCTCGCCGCCTTCCAAACCCTCCTCCACCGCTACAGCGGACAGACGGATATTCTCACCGGTTCGGCCATGTCCGGGCGCAACCATCCGGAGCAGGCGGGCGTAATGGGCTATTTCATCAACCCCGTGGCCCTGCGCGCCGATTTTGCCGCCGACCCCAGCTTCGCCGCCCTGCTGGAACAGGTGCGCCGCGTGGTGCTGGAAGCGCACGAGCATCAGGATTACCCACCCGCCCTGCTGGCACAACGCCTGCAAAACATCCACCGCGACGCCAGCCGCCCGCCGTTGTTTGAAACCACATTTATTTATGAAAAGGCGCACGTCGAGGGCGTACTCGGCTTGAACTCTGTCGCGCTTGGGTTGCCGGGCGCGCGCCTGTCCATGGGAGGCGTGACCCTTGAGTCCATGTCCCTCCTCCGCCAGCCCTCGCAATTTGACCTGACCCTCATGATGGCGGAAACGGGCGACAGCCTGGCCGCCGCCCTGATCTACAACGCCGACCTCTTTGACCCGGCCACGATGTCCCGGTTTGGAGGACATTTCCACACCCTGCTGGACGGCATCCCCGCGGCAGTGGATCAACCGCTCTCAGCGATCCCCCTCCTCACGGAAGGCGAGCGGGCGCTGCTGGGGACTTTCACCGGCGAAGGCGCGACCTCTTATCCCGACCTCTGCCTGCACCAGCTATTTGAACAGCAAGCCGCCTCCACGCCGGATGCGGTAGCCGTCCGCTATGGCGAACAGGCCTGGACGTACGCCGAACTCAATGCGCGCGCCGATGCCCTTGCCGCTGGCCTGCGCGCCCTCGGTGTCGGTCCTGATGTGCTCGTCGGGCTGTGCATGGAACGTTCGCTGGACATGCTGGCCGCCCTGCTCGGTATCCTAAAATCCGGCGGCGCATACGTTCCCCTTGACCCGGCGTTCCCGCGTGAGCGGCTGGCTTTCATGCTGGCGGATGCCGCCGCGCCCGTGCTGGTCACGCAAACCGAACTGGACCCCTTGTTCCCGGATTATGCGGGGGCAATCCTGATCCTCGACGTAGGGTCGCCCACTTCGACAATGCTCAGTGCAAGCCTTGCGGGCGACCAGATGGAGGGCGACCGAGCGGGGGCAAATCGGGCGGGGGCAAGCCCCGCCCCTACGGATCTTGCCTACGTCCTCTACACCTCCGGCTCGACCGGGAAACCCAAAGGGGTCATGATCCCCCATCGGGCGGTGGTCAACTTCCTCGCGTCCATGCAACGTGAGCCGGGCTTGACCGCGGCGGATGTCCTCCTTGCCGTCACCACCCTCTCTTTTGATATTGCCGGGCTGGAACTGTACCTCCCGCTCGTCACCGGCGCAACCGTGGTCATTGCCAGCCGCGAAACCGCCACTGATCCCATCCAACTGGCGGACGCCCTCAAGCAAAGCGGCGCAACTGTGATGCAGGCCACCCCCGCCACTTGGCGCATGCTGATCGACTCCGGCTGGCAGGGGAAGCCGGGGCTGAAAATCCTCTGCGGCGGCGAGGCGCTCCCGGCTGATCTGGCCCGCCAATTACAGGAACGCGGCGGCGAATTGTGGAATCTCTACGGGCCGACGGAAACGACGATTTGGTCCACCCTTCACCGGGTGGACGCGCCCCTAAGGGGTGGGAGCGTCCCCATTGGACGTCCCATCGCCAACACGAGCGTCCACCTCCTCGACCCCCACGGCCAGCCGGTGCCTATTGGCGTGCCGGGCGAGTTGCACATCGGCGGCGCGGGCGTGGCGCGCGGCTATTGGGGCAGGGATGATCTTACGCGGGAGAGGTTTATTAATCTTGAAAAGGGGAGAAGGGGAAGAGGGGAAAAGGAGAAAAGGAGAAAAGGAGAAAAGGAGCAACACCTCCTCCCCTCTGCTCCTCTTCCCCTCCGCTCCTCCTCCCCTCCTCCCCTCTTCCCCTCTGCACCTCTTCTTCTTTATAAGACCGGCGACCTCGCCCGCTGGCTTCCCGACGGGAATATCGAGTACCTCGGACGCCTTGACCAGCAAGTGAAGGTGCGCGGTTTCCGCATTGAGACTGGCGAGGTGGAAGCCGCCCTCGCCACGCACCCGGCGGTGAAGGAAGCCGTCGTGGTGGCGCGCGATGATGGGAGCGGGGGGAAAGTCCTCGTGGGCTACCTCGTCCCGCAGGGCGTCGCGCCGTCCCCGGCGGATTTGCGCGAGACGCTCCGCCGCGCCCTCCCGGATTACATGATCCCGTCCGCTTTCGTCACCCTCGACGCGCTCCCGCTGACCCCCAACGGCAAGGTGGACCGCCGCGCCCTCCCCGCGCTCTCGCACGACCGGCTGGCCCTGCGCGCCGCCTACGCCGCCCCGCGCACCCCCGATGAGCAAGCCATCGCCGAAATCTGTGCCGAGGTACTCAACCTGGAGCGGGTCGCCATCCACGATAATTTCTTTGACCTCGGCGGCAACTCCCTGCTGGCAACGCGCCTGATCTTCCAGGTGCAGGAACGGATGCAGGTGCGGCTGGCGCTGATCAAGCTGTTTGAGATGCCGACCATCGCCGGGCTTGCCAGCGCAGTCGCCGCGGCGCGGGTCTCCCCCGCCACGGGGCAGAATCACCTCTTTGGGGTCATGTCCCTCGATGAACTCAGGAATGAAATCGTGCTGGATGATCAGGTTGGCGCAAATGGGTTCGCTTACGAGTACGTCCCCAACCCGCGGAATATCCTGTTAACGGGGGCGACCGGTTTCCTGGGGGCTTACCTGCTCCGGGGTCTCCTCGAAAAAACGAATGCCGATATTCATTGCCTCGTCCGCGCCCGCGATGCAGAGGACGGCCTTCAGCGGCTCAAGGCCAACCTGGAGTATTACCAGATTTGGGATGATGCCTTTATCCCGCGGCTGATTACTACCCCCAGCGATCTGGAACTCCCCCGGCTGGGCTTGACCGCGGCGCAATATGACGCGCTGGCTGGGGACGCTGATGTGATTTATCACAACGGGGCGATGGTGAACTTTGTCTACCCGTACCGCGCCCTGAAGCCGGTCAATGTGGAGAGCACGCACGAGGTGTTGCGCTTGGCGAGCGCGCGGCGGCTCAAGCCCGTCCACTTTATCTCGTCCATTTCCGTGTTTATGAAACAGGAGTTGACGGCGGAAGGAGTTTTCTACGAAGACGCCGACCTGATCGAAGCGGGCGTGCCTTATGGCGGGTACGGGCAAAGCAAATGGGTGGCCGAAGGGCTGGTGCGGGCCGCCGGGGGGCGCGGTATCCCCGTTACCATCTTCCGCCCCGACAACATCTTCGGCGATCACCGCACAGGCACACTGAACACGCATGACTTGGCCTACACGCTCTTGCGGGCGATCTTTGCGCTGCGGACAGTACCCGATATTGAGATCAAGGGGGGACTCGTCCCCGTGGATTTTGTCAGCGATGCGATCATCCACCTGGCCAGCCAGTCCGCTTCATTTGGGAAGACCTTCCACCTTACTACGGTGGAGCAAATGAACTTTGTCCAATTCTTCGAGATGGTCACAGAGGCGGGGATGCCAATGAAGCGCATCCCGTTTGAGCAATGGAAAGCGGATTTTTACAGCCTGGCGAAGCAGGTCCCCCAGGATGGTTTTCACGCCTTCCTGCCGCTGATCAACCAGGTTGCGGACGGCCAACTTAACCTGCCACACCTCGATCTCCAGAATACGCTGACCGGGCTGGCAGGCTCATCTATTCCACCCCCCACCGTGGATCAGGAACTGATTGCCATCTATGTGAATTACTTTATCAAATCCGGCCTGTTTTCACCCGATACAGCTGGCGGTCATTAGGGCTGGCAGCACTTGGGGGGGGGCAGGAATACAGGCCCAAGCGGGCCACCCCCTCAAACCTACCTTTCGATATACCGGCGTATCACCTGGATGGCTTGCATAATCCCATCCTCCGCCCTAATCTGTGCGCCTATGGCGCTAGCCTTTGCTTGTATGCCCTGATCCGTGATGGCGATGGAAATGGCCTGGGTCAGCCGTTCAGCAGAAAGCTTTTTGCGGGGTATTGCTTGAGGCCCGGCCCCAAGTTCAGCAACACGCTTTCCCCAAAAATGCTGATCCCCAAAATGTGGCACCACCACGCTTGGCACACCCGCGCGTAAGGCTGCCCCCGTTGTTCCTGAGCCTCCGTGATGGACAATGGCAGCCATTTGGGGAAACAGCCATTTATGGGGAATACTTTTGAGCAAAAAAACATTTTCCGGCAGTTGTTGCCCGGCTCCCAGCCCACTCCAACCTCCCCCAAGTACCGCCCGCTGGCCGGTCTTTGCCAGCGCTTCAAGGATCATGTTGGCTGTATTGTGTCTTTCGATTTGGCTTCCCATACTTCCGAAACCGACGTAAATGGGACGCTGGCCGGAATGGATAAAGTCAATCAGCTGTGGCTCAGGCTGCCAGTCAGGTTCTGGCTCCAGGAACCAGTACCCGCTAATTGCTACCTGTTCGGGAAGATCAGCAGGCTTGGGAGCAGTCACGGCGCTGTATGCACATAAAACCGGGCTTTTGTCCCTCAGGATTTGCCAATAAGGGTCAACTGGCGAAAGATTGTTCCTGCCCTGCCATGACCTCCGCACAATCGGCCAAAACACTTGCCAGGAGAATTGATGAACCAGGAGATGGGATAGAAGGTTGAAGGTTTTGTTTCGACTTCGCTTGATATTCAGGGGGATGGCTGGGTATGCGCGGGTGGGCAGTGGATAGATGCTGGCCGGGATGGCCGGGATGCCAAGCTCCTTCCCGATATGGTGAACAAAAGGCAAGGTAAAGCTATGGTAAATCAGCACATCACTTCCCTGGCACGCGTCCCAGGAATCGACAAAGAGCTGGTTGATGACGGGTCTCACCGCACGTCCCGTATTTAGAATAAGCTTCAGGACTGTGTCTGATTCAAGCCAGGCGCGGCCCTTTGGAGTTTGTGTATATTTGAAAGAATCCACCTGGATTGGGAAGAAATCAACAGCATATCTGGCTGCTAAATCGGCAAAATTTGAGTTTGCAGCAAACCGGATATCATACCCATCGTTTTTAAGTCCAACAGCCAGGGCGAGGTAAGGTTGGATATCGCCCTGGGAACCGGCTGCCAAAATGGTTATGTGCATGGATCAGACTATACTATTAAACTCACAATTGCAGTGTGCATCGATTCCAACTTCCACGCCGGTGATGGCCACACCCTTGGGCTTGGCCCCATCACCCCAGAGAAGCGGTGGCGTGTCTCTGGATCGAAGGCGAGCAGGGTCAGGCGGCGGGGGAGGGGAGGCGCATGACCCCTATGTTACAATCAAAACCGGCTGGCAGGGATATAACGATGATAAAACCACTCAATTTACCCCCAACTGAAAAATTCACGGCAATCGCCGGGCGGTACGCGCTTCGCCTGATTGCCGTGTTTGGGTCGGCAGTGCGCGGGCAAACTCACGCAGAGAGCGATGTGGATGTGGCTGTGCTTACGGCGAAAAAACTCACACCTGCCAAGCGATTGGCGTTATGGGGCGAATTGAGCCGCCTGTTCCCCCGTGATGTCGATTTGTCCGTGATCAACTACATTGATCCGGTCGTGGCTTTTCAAATCGCCCGCGAGGGAATAATTCTCTTTGAAGCCGAGGCAGATGCCTGGGAAAATTGGAAATCCTACGCAATCCGCCAGTATTGGGATACGGAAAAATTCCGGCTGGATTTGAAACGCTATGTTGTCGAGCAGGCCGAGGACCTGCGCCATGTTCTCGCTGAATGATGCCATCGTCAATGTGCCATAGATGCATTTCTGCTACTGTTGACAACAATACCTGATCTCGCTCTGCGATTTGTTGAATGTCGCCCTATCCAAATATGACGTTGGTGCGCGTTGAGCGAAAGCGGGGCGGAATCAAAACGCCGGGATTTCCCGCTCATCGCTCCTTCGACTGCGCCCGACCAAAACAGGTCGGGCTCCGCTCAGGATGAAAATGGTTTTTGCTAACCGCCTACCCGAAAACTCGTAGCATAGCCCCTTGTGGGCGTTTTATCGGGGACAAGCCCCAATGCTACGGAATGTTTGGACAGGTTCTAATTAGAGGTTTTCAGGGGAACCCAACAACTGCTGCGAATTGCACTGCCAGATTATTTGCCCCCTCCCCAAGCCGCCTGACCCTCATGGACTCTCCCACCCCCTCCGACCCCCGCGCCGACCGCCAGCTATTCGGGCGGCTCATGGCCTTTGTCCGCCCGCACCGCCGGAGGCTCATCCTCGCGCTGATCGCCATCACTGTCGGCAGCCTGCTGGGATTAGCTGGCCCCTATACCCTCCAGTTCCTCATTGACGCCGTCTTCCAGCACAATGACCGCGCCCTGCTCAACCGCATCACCCTCGCCCTGCTGGCAATCTTTGCCGCCCAGAGCGTCTTCTACCTGATCCGCGGCTACCTGCTGGCCTACATCGGCGAGCGGGTCATGGCCGACCTGCGCCTCAAACTCTTTGAACACCTGCACGAGCTGTCCCTCAGTTTCTTCAACGAGCGGCGCACGGGCGAGCTCATCAGCCGCCTGACCAACGACGTAGCTACTGTGCGCGGCCTCGTCACCCATGACATCTCCACGGCGTTGTCACAAATACTCAGCTTTGCCGGGGCGCTGGCGCTCATCCTTTTCACCGACTGGCGGCTCACCGTTTTTATGTTTGGCCTGGTGCCGCTCGTGATCGTGATCGCCATCGTCTTTGGCCGCCGCCTGCGCAAACTCTCCAGCGCCGTCCAGGATCAGCTCGCCGATGCGACCACGATCATGGAAGAGTCCCTCAGCGGCATCCGCGTCGTCAAATCGTTCACGCGTGAGCCATATGAGATTGGCCGCTTCCGCGCCTCCATCGAGCAAACCGTGGCGCTGGCGATGAAACGCATCCGGCTTTCCTCCACCTTTGGGCCGCTGATCAGCTTCCTGGCGTTTGGCTCGGTTGTCTCCATCTTCTGGTTTGGCGGCAACGAAGTGCTGGCGGGCCGCCTGACCGCCGGTCAGCTGTTCATGTTCCTGATCCTCACCCTCACCATTGCCGGGTCCATCAGCCAGTTCTCCGGGCTGTGGACGGGGTTGCAGGAGGCGCTCGGTGCGACCCGCAGGTTGTTTGAACTCCTCGATACCCGCTCGGACATCGAGGAAAAGCCGGACGCCGCCTCCCTGCCCGTTGTGGCCGGGCATATCCGGTTTGACGGCCTCTCCTTCGCCTACCGTGACAACCCGGCCTCCCCCATCCTGCATGACCTGACCCTCGAAGTCCATCCCGGCGAAGTGCTGGCGCTGGTCGGGCCTAGCGGAGCCGGCAAGACCACGTTGCTGAATCTCATCCCGCGGTTATTCGACCCCTCAACGGGCCGCATCCTGATTGATGGTCATGATTTGCGGGATGTATCGCTTAACAGCCTGCGCGCCCAGATTGGCATCGTCCCGCAGGAAACCCTGCTCTTCGGCGGCACCGTCCGTGAAAATATCCTCTATGGGCGGCTGGACGCCAGCGATGATGACTTAACCGCCGCGGCCCGCGCCGCCAACGCCCACGACTTTATCGGCCAGCTTCCCAATGGCTACGAGACCGTGGTTGGCGAGCGCGGCGTCAAATTGAGCGGCGGCCAGCGCCAGCGCATCGCCATTGCGCGTGCCATCCTCAAAGACCCGCGCGTCCTCCTGCTGGACGAGGCCACCTCTTCGCTTGACAGTGAAAGCGAGGGCCTGGTGCAGGAAGCCCTCGAACGCCTGATGCAGGGCCGCACGAGTGTGGTCATCGCCCACCGCCTCTCCACCATCCACAACGCCGACCGCATCGCCGTCCTCGACGAGGGCCGCCTCGCCGAGCTGGGTACACACGCTGAACTGATCCAGCTCGATGGACTGTATGCCCGCCTCCACCGCCTGCAATTCCGGCTGGACGAACCAGGGGGTGGGGAACCTGAAGGGGTACCGGCCCCCGGTGAACCCCCGATATCCCGGCGGCACGGGTTTGGCTTGTTTTCGGGGATTGATCGGTAATCCAGATCATCAAAGATTCAGCGCAAAAGGCGCGCAGAAAAGCAAAGGGCGCAAAGCTTTTTGAAAGCTTTGCGCCCTTTGCGATTAAGCTGGTTTGAATTTCAGGCCGCGCCCATGGCCTGGAGGGCGGCGTCCACGGTCATTTCGCCGCTGGCGACGCGTTCGAGGATGTCCAGCGTTTTGACCTGGGCGGGCGCGGCGGCCACCGCGCCGCCGGGCGCGTCCAGGTTCAGGTCGCCGGAGACGCTGTTAAAGTGGATTTCGGGGCCGGAGCCGGGCAGGTCGATGACTTCGCGGCGCGGGCCGCCCTGCGGAAAATCATTGCCCGAACCCCCGGCGACCGGTTGTTCTATGCGTGCCCGGCCGCTGACACTTTTGAAATGGATGCGCCCGCCGGAGGGTGCGGGCAGGTGGATTTTGGCGCTGCCGGAAACGGTCTTGAGGTGATAAGGCCCAGTCCCCAGCGGGGTGTCCAGTTCCAGCCCGCCGCTAACGCTGGCGGCTTGCAGGGTGGGCAGGTTGGACTGGCGGAGTTCGACATTGCCGGAAACGGTCTTGACGACGAGCGGGCCGGAGATTTGCCCGCCGGAGATGCGCCCGCTGACGCTCTCAAAATTGAGCGTCCCGGAGAGGTCGGCGACGATGATCGGGCCGCTGACCGATTTGAGGGTCAGTTCCCCGGAAAGCCCGCGTACGCTGGTTTCACTGCTGACCGTTTTCACCGTGAGGTTGGCGGCGCGCGGGACGGTGAGGGTGTAATCCACTTTGCAGGGTTGGCCAAAGCCAAAAAACCAGCGCCCGGCCTCGTAGTATTTCGTTTTGATGCGAATTTGCCCGTCGGCGTCCTGGTTCATTTCGACCGTGGTGTGGCGGGCGCTGCCGGAATCGGCACGTTTGACGGCGACCACTTTCACCACGCCATCTTCGCCGGGCTGCACGGTGACCAGGCCGCGCACGTTGCTGAGATGGACGGTTGGGATGCCGCTGACGGAGAAGGTTTGCTCAAGCGTTTCGGCAGCTTCGGTTCGGGTGGCTTCGGGGGGTTGGGTGGACATGGTGTGCTCCTGGTTTGAGACTTGTGCGTGTGGTGTGGGTGGGTTGTGACAAGTGCCACGCACCTTCAAGGTGCGTGGCACTTAGGGGGCTACTCAATAAAAATTTCAACGTGTTCGCCGTCATCGCCATCAACCACGTCAATGATCTTGCCGGAGAGGTTCTCGTCCAGCGCATCGTGGACGGCGCTCATGATGTCGTCCATGTCCAGATCATCGGCGAAATGCCCGGCGATGTTCAGTCCAGCGTCGATCAGGCTGAGGGGCAGGTTGACGTTCACCTTCGATTTGCCGGAAGCCATATCGGTGACGCGCACGCGCAGCCAGCGGGGTGCGCCGGTCCGGCGGGCAACGCCCCCCTGGGGGGTCAGTTTCCGGGTCTTGGCGCTGTTGGACAGGGCGCTCAATAACTTGGCCCCGTCCTCGGCGGTGATCTTGCCTTCCTGGATCATCTGCAGGATTTTCATGCGTTCTTCTGTGGTTGCCATGATGTTTCTCCTTCACAAGATGGGGCGGGGGGACCCCGCCCCTACGGGCACGCCCGTGCGTTAGCCGATATAAACCTGCACATGCTCGCCGCCCGGCTCTTCCACTTCCACGTAAAAGGGCGACTCCGGCGTGGCGGAATTCCTGAGCGCCATCACGGCCTCATCCAGCGGCACACCTTCCATGTTTGGGATATAGCGCCCGAACATTTTGAGGCCGAGGGCGGTCAGGCCAAAGGGGAGCGGCAGGCTGATGGCGATGCGCCGCGGCCACTCATCCTCGCCGGTATTCACCCGCACGTGGAGCCAGCGGGCGGTGCGGCTAAACCAAGCCATCACAATCACAAATATTCCAAATAACAGCGGGACCCAGACGCACGACATCCAGAACCAATTCCACGCACCCTGATTCCCGGCATACACCAGCAACCCGCTCATCCCCGTGATCACAACGCCCACGGCCAGCGGGATGAACCACCAATTGCGCCATTTGGCAAAATCAAACGGAGGCTCCGCTGGCGAGGCTGGGGCGGACGGGGCCGCAGGGGGTGGCTGATCCCCGGGGTCAGCCGCCTCCTCGAAGAGAATCCGTTCCCCAAGTTCCCCGGGGGTGGGCGCTTCGTCGGGAGTCTCATCCTCCCCATCATCCAGCGCGTTAATCAATTTGGCCCCCTCAGCGGCGGTGATCGCGCCCTGTTCAATCATTTCAAGGATGCGCATGCGTTCTTCAGTCATGGTGTTCTCCGAATTATTTGCCCGGTTTGCCTTCCAGGGCGGCCAGCAAGCTCTCGGCTTCCTGTAAACCAATCTTCTTCTCGGCCAACATGTTGAGGATCATCATGCGCTCCTCATCGCTGACCGGGTCGGACTTGGGCGTGGGCTTGCCGCGCAAGTCCACGTTCCAGTTGCGGCGGAAGTCGCGGGCGGAGCCGGTTTTCTGGGCGGTGCGTTCGGCAGTGCGTTGTGCGGCGCGCTGTGCCTGGTGGGCGGCATGGCGCTGGGCCTGTTCGATCTTCCGGGCGGCGCGCTCCTGGGCGTGCTGGATTTTCTCGTGGGCGCGGGCGATCTTCTCCCGCGTGCGCTCGTGGATGCGGGCCGCCTTATCGGCAGGCAGATCCCAGGTATCCAACAGCTCGGAGAACCCGGCCAACTGGGATTCAAGTTGTTCCTCGATCATTTCGAGTTGGGCGGCGATCTGCTCACTTACCTGCTCGCTGAGTTCGCCAGCGATACCGGCAAATTCTTTATCGAGGCTGAAGTCGAAATCAAACCCGGCGGGCGTATCTGAGGTCTTTTCCAGCAGGGTGATCGTTCCGTTGCAGACCAGCTCCAGCACGGCTAGGCCCTCCCCAAAAGTCATTTCCAGTAAACCTGTATCACTCTTCTTCTGGATCAGTCCGGTCTTGACGACGATGGTGCCGTGGCTTTTGAGGGTGACTTTGGCATTGAGGCCGGGCGGGACCCGGCAGGTGATACTGCCACTGGCGTTGATCGAATAGTGCTGGCCGGGCTGGGGATCAAGGCTCAGGTTGGCGTTGCCGCCCGCCTCAGCCCGGACGTTGCCGCCCACCTGACGGAGGGTGAGGTGTGCGGTCACAAATTCGGCGGTCAACTCCCCGGAAACCTCCCTGGCGCTAAAGTGCCGCCCGACCTTGCCGGCCAGCAAATCCCCGGCGATCCCCTGGGCATTCAGGTCGTTGCCCACGTTTTCGATGCGGGCCGGGCCGGTATCGCGCAGGGTCAGGCTGCCATTCACTTGCCGGACGGTTACGCCGCCGGAGACATCTTTGACGCTGGCTTCATCATTGGCCGTAATGGTCAGCGAGGCCCCATACGGGACGCGCAGGTCGAGGGTATCTCCGCTGCTGGCGTGCAAATGCCCGCCCTCCTCCGTCAGTGCCAGGCTGCCATCACCGCCGCGGGCGCGGACTTCGTTGCGTTCCCAGCCCTTGATGAAGAGGCGGCCCTGGGCTTCCACGGTTACTTCGGGTTTGTCGTCTTTGGTTTCGATTACTGATTCGCTCATGTCAAGCCTCCTGAAGGATGCGCATGGCTTCTTCAGCGGTGATAGTTCCTTCGCTGAGTTCATGCAGAACTCGCTGGCGTTCCACTTCCGGGATGCCAGCTTCTTCATCGCCGCCCGGCTCGTAGCCCAGGGCGCGGATCACCTCGTGGAGCCGGTTGCGGATGGTGGGATACGAGAGGCTCAGTTCCCCCTCCATCCGGTTCAATTTGCCCTCACAGCGCACGAAGGTTTCGATGAAGTGCAAGTGCTCGCGGCTAAGCTGGGCGAAGGTGCCGGTAAAGAATTGGCCGTCAATGGTGGTATCGCAATTGCGGCAATGCAGGCGGGTGATGGTCAGATCTTCCTGGCAAACGGGGCACTGGCTGATAACGGGGTGCATACCTAATCCTTGAAAAATGGTCAACAGCAAGAATCTTATACTTTTTTACTGATTGTTGAATATTGTATGGAGAAGCATAAGAAATGTCAAGCTCTTTCTTGGTAAATCTAAACATATCTGCCAGAAATCTCAAATATCTTGATGGCTGCTTAAGAAAAAAGACCTCCTGCCTAAAGCAGGAGGTCAGGTTGCTTGAGCAACAACAGCGATGTTTAAGCAGTCCGGGAAAACGGGGCGGGGCGGGCGACGGAAGCCGCGATGCCCATCAGGATCAGGAAGATGCATGCAAGCCCGAAGGTGCCTAGCGCCAGCACATTCCACGCGGGCAGGGCGGGCAGGTTCAGCCACAACCATTCCAGTTGGATCTGCAATTGCGCCAATTTGACCGGATCGATCTGGTTCACCAGCCAGATTCCGGTACTGCCTGCCATGAAGAGGAACATGGTCAGGAAAGCGGGGACAGCCACATCCACAAATTCCAGCCGGAAACGCGGCCGGCGGGCGGGCAGGCGCGCCATCGTCTTGCGGACAAATCCCGGCGGGAGCGGGGCCGCGGGCAGGTTGTCGAGGGCCAGTGGGATGCGGGGGTCAGGGTCATTCATGGGCGTTCTCATATCTTTCCAGCGCAGTTTGCAGGGCGCGGCGGGCACGGAAGAGACCGGTCTTTACCGTTCCGAGCGGCTGGCCTGTGATTTCGGCAATCTCAGTATAACTCAGGCCTTGGGTGTGGCGCAGGGTGATCAGCAGGCGCTGGCTTTCCGGGAGGGCGTCAACGGCGTTGTGCAATACCTGCTCCAGCTCCCGGGAGAGGAGGCCCGTTTCCGTGCTTTGTCTTTCATCAGCAAGCTGGAGGGCGTCCTCATCCGGGTCGAGTTCGGCGAGTTGCTTTTTCAGCCGGGGCAGGTGGTTGTAGCACAGGTTGGTGACGATGCGGTAGAGCCAGGTGCTGAATTTGGCCTCGGCGCGGAAACCGGGCAAAGCCCTCCACGCCCGTAGGAAGGCTTCCTGCGCCAGGTCTTCGGCGTCCTGCGGGTTGCCGACGACGCGCAGGGCCAGGTTGTGGACAAATTGGGCATGAGTCATGACCAGCGCCTCAAATGCGACGGCATCTCCTCTTTGGGCCTGGGCGATGAGCTGCCGCTCTGCGATCACGCTGTGCTTGCTCCTTGCTTCCTTAGACCGGCGACCCCCTGAAAAGTTTCAGCCCTCACCGGGGTCAGGTACCCCGGTGAACCCGGTTTTTGCGGGTGGTTCATGGGGACATCTTATCATCAGGTTGTGGATATCCCATCATTTGAAACTTTTCGCCTGCCAGCCGGTCATATCTGGTGACGGGCCGAGTCCAGCCCGATATTCCAGAAAAAGGAGTTTGCCCATGAAATCAAATTTAATCGTGCGCCTCGGCGTTTATGCGGCCTTGTTGTTTGTGTGCGGCCTGTGCGCGTTGACCACGTATGGCAGTTACGCCTGGTTCAACCTCAACCTCGGACAGGTGCATCTTTTTGAATTCGCCGACGTGTCCGTTGAGGCCATAGAAACCTGGAGCTACGACGCCCGGCCCGCCCTCGTGATTGACTCTGCGGCAGGAAATATCTCGATCACTGCGGCGGACGTCAGCCAGATCGAAGTGGAGACGCATAAAACCGCCTGGGGCCGGAATGACGAGGAGGCCACGGACAACGCGTACGCGCTGGAGGTGGTGGTGACCGAAACGGATGAATCCCTGACGCTGACGTTTACCAGCGAGCCTGAGGTCAGTGTGGCCTCCAGCCGCGGCGGCATGGATCATATTGATTTTGTGATCCGGGTTCCCGCGGGGACGCCGATCCAGTTGACGGCCACCACGAGTTTTGGGGATGTGGAGGTGCGCGGGACATCCGGCGACGCCGATCTCGAAACCCAGTTCGGCAATATTACGGTTTCCGATCTGGCCGGGGCGCTCACTGCCGCCAGTTCCAATGCCGAGATTCACCTGACCAATGTGGACGCTGGCGAAGCCGACGTGACCGCCGAGACCACTTTCGGGATGGTGGAGGCGGAAAACATTTCCGCCAATGCCATCACCCTCACGACTTCCAACGGCAACATTACCGCCAGCGGGCTGGAAGCCGCCGCCGACTTGAAACTGGAAACCCAATTTGGCGAAATCAATGTGGATGGTTTCCGGGCTGGCTCGTTGACCCTGGATAATCAAACTGGCCGGATTGAACTCGACAACGGCGAGGTCACTGGCCGGCTGGAGGCCTTCGCCAGCTTTGGCGACATCGAGCTGATCCACGTGCTGGCGGCAGGCTATACACTCAGTTCCACCAACGGTACGATCAAGCTGGACGAAGCCTCCGGCCCGCTGACCATCACCACCAGCTTTGGCTCGATAGAAGTAGCCGGTGCGGTCAACGCCACACTCAACCTGGAAGCCTCCAATGGGAGCATCACCTTCAGCGGCACGCTTAACCCGGAAGCCGCCCACACCCTGCTCACCAGCTTTGGCGACATCCGCCTCACCATCCCGGCAGACAGCGCCTTTGACCTGAGCCTGGAGACCTCCTTTGGCCGCATCACCTCCGAACTACCTGTGACCCTGACCGGCACGCTCTCCCAGGAATCGGATCAGAGCACCTGGGAAGGTACCCTCAATGGCGGCGGGCAGGAACTCAAGGCCACCACCAGCAACGGCGACATCCAATTCATCATCCTCGATCCGGGTAACTAGACCGGCCAGTTAACCACCAACCTCAAATCCCCCCTACCTCAGGAGAAAATCATGGATAACATTTTTGTCCCCCTCGCCTTTATCTGCATGCTTGGCTGCGCCTTCTTCGCCTTCTTCGGCTTCTTCGCCTTCCTGCGGTACATGCGCTACAAGGAAACGATCATCCTCGCCGAAAAAGGGCTGGTGCATCCCGGCTATGGCTCCAGCAACGGCTCCGGCACCCTGCGCTGGGGCCTCGCCATCACCGGGCTGGGCCTCGCCCTCTGCCTCGGGCTGTACCCGATCGGGTTCACCAGCGTCGTGAGCGGCGAGTTCCCGCTCAACTTTGGGCCGTGGATGCTGGCCGGGTTGCTGCCCACGTTCTTCGGCCTCTCCCTGATTGCCATCAGCCAGCTTGGCAAAAAGCGGAAGCCGGACGCCAGCCAAACCTCGCCCACCGAAGCCCCCGACATGGAATGACCCCCGGCATTTGCTGATTGCCAGATCAACGTGCATCATCTATAATCCACATAAGACCTCCTTGTGTGGTGTGGGATCCTCAACCTGACCAGTTGATGGGTCCCACAACTTTTTTAACGGGCCGGATCGGGGCCTGCGGGGTCACTGACCCCGGTGAAAGGAGTCCGCGCCCTTTGGGTTTTGGGAATGAGCGGTTCATTAGGGTTTGTCCGCCGCTCAATTTCCATTCATCCTGCCATGCTAGAATGCCGACTGAATTTCTCAATGAAGGCAGGTTTGGCATGTTGGATCGTGAATTGACCCATCGGGCGCATTTCTGGCTGGCGGGGCTGGCGCTTTTGCTGGCGGGCTGTGCCGCACGCGGGATGCAAATGCAGGAGAGTCCCTGGCTGCGCACGCTGGAACGTAAATCGGGCCTGATTGCGTATGTGGGCATGGATGCGAACCTGTACACGATCAACCAGGCGGGCGACAAGCAGCACCTGCTGGCTGAAGATGGGGAACTGGCTATTGCGATTGGCGGTGCGATCGGGGTCAATCCTTATACGCGGCCCTTTGCGTGGTCGCCGGATGGCACGGAACTGGCCTATATCGAATACAGCGAAGTGGCCTGGCTGATCAAGGTAAGCGATGCGCAGGGGGAAACCCAGCGTGAACTGTTGGCCGTTGATAACGAGTTGCCCCGTTTCCTGGGCTGGTGGCCGGATGGCAATGCCCTTTCGCTCCTGACGCAGGTGGACCCGGCGCAGACCGGCGGGGCGCCGCTGTTCAATCTCTGGCTGGCCCCGGTGGGGGGCGCGCGCCCCACGGTAATTTTTTCCACCCCGCAGATTTTCTATGCCCCTGAGCCATTCGGGAGTCGGGTGGTGGCCCATGTGACCGAACCGACCGAAGCGGGCGCGCTGGATCGGGTGGTGCTGATCACCGAGGGCAACGCCGTGCCCCGCGACCTGGAGCTTTCGCCGGCGGGATTTATGGCGCCAGCCTGGTCGCCTGATGGGCTGGGTTTGTTGTATCCCATGCAGGATGAACAGGGCGTCAACCAGCTGGCGATTGCCAATCTGCAGGGGCAGGCGCGCCAAATCGTGGCCCGGTTTGACACGGCCATTGCGTTTTCCTGGTCGCCGGATGGGAAATACATTGCCTACATTGACAGCGCCCAGGCACGCATGGGCGCGCTGGGGCTGTTGACGGTGGTGGAGGTCTCCACCGGGCAGGTGGTCTTTACCACACCGGAGAACCGCGTCCACGGCTTCTTCTGGTCGCCGGATAGCGGGCGCATCGTCTACTTTACCAAGGAGGTGGCCGCGGCGGATGAACAGCAATCCACCCTGCTCGGCGCGCTGGCGATCCACTTCCTGGACGTGAAGGAGGGCGAGGTGCTGGATTATGCAGTGGACAACACTCCTTTCCAATTCCGCCCGACCGTGCCCTTTCTGGAAATGCTAACCAAATTTGACCTTTACAGCCGGTTTGCCACGATCTGGTCACCCAATGGGGAGAAGATTGTCCTGCCCATGGTGACGGCGGATGGGCAGGGTGTCATTTATATCCTCGCCACCTCCGGCAACCTGGCCCCCCGCCCGATTGTGGAGGGTGTGATGGCTTTCTGGTCGCCCCGGTAGGGGCAGGGTCCCCCTGCCCCGCAGCCCGAATCCCTGGGCGGGGAGACCCCGCCCCTACAACCGATATGCCCACCGGAAACGTCACCCGCCTGTACCCGCCCCCCGCCGCCGACCTGCCCCTGCACGGTATATACCTCGCCCACGACCTGCGCGCCCTCCCCGATTCCCAACCCTTCGTCTACACCAATTACATTACCAGCCTCGATGGGCGCATTGCCATCCCGCACCCCGCGCGCCCCGGCCTCACCGTCCCCCCTCAGACTGCCAACCCGCGCGACTGGCGGCTTTTCCAGGAACTCGCCAGCCAGGCCGACATCCTGATTACCAGCGGGCGCTACCTGCGCGACTATGGCGCTGGCCGCGCCCAGGAAATCCTGGACAACTCCAGCAACCCGGAAATTGCCGATTTACACACTTGGCGGACGGCGCGCGGCCTGCCCCCCCAGCCCGACCTCGCCGTCATCTCTGCCAGCCTCGATTTCCCGGTCCCGCCCGCCCTCACTGCTGGGGGACGCCGGGTCATCGTCTTCACCACCACTGCCGCTGACCCGGCGCGCGCCGCCGACCTCAGCAAGGTTGCCACGGTCATTCCCGTGGGCGCGGCCAGCGTGGATGGCCGGGAACTCGTGGAGGCCCTGCACGCCCTGGGCTATCGCCTGATCTGTAATGCCACCGGCCCCAGGGTACTCCACCTCCTGCTGGCCGCCGGTAAACTCGACCGGCTGTACCTGACGCAGGCCAACCGCCTGCTCGGTGGCAGCCCCTTCTCCAGCATTGTGGAGGGCGGCCTGCTGGCCCCCTCCGTGGATTTCCGCCTCAACGAAATTTACCTTGACCCTCACGCGCCTGGCGGCCCCGAACAATTATTCGTCTCTTATAATTTGGCGGGCGCCCTACAGGGGGCGTGAGCCCTCAGGGGGTCACAGTCCCTCGTGAAGACCAGGCCCCCCGCTGGAGCTTTATGAACCATCACGAATTGATCCTCCTCTTCCTGCAATTTGGCGTCATGCTGCTAACCGCCATCATATTCGGCCAGATTATGCGCCGTCTTAACCAGCCCGCCGTGCTCGGCGAACTACTGGGCGGCATCCTGCTCGGCCCGACGATTTTTGGGGCCATCGCCCCCGCCGGGTTCGGCTGGCTCTTCCCGGTTGATGCCGCCCTCTCACTGGCGCGCGAGTCCGTCATCAGCGTCGGCATGCTCTTCTTCCTATTCGTCGCCGGGCTGGAAGTGAAACTGGCGCACCTCAACCGGAACAAGCGGCAGGTCATCCTTACCAGCCTCACGGGGTGCCTGATCCCGATGGGGCTGGGCATCCTTTCGGTGCGCTTGTTCCCCGGCGTTTGGGGTCCGGAGGCCGCGCGGGCGGGCTGGTTTTTCCCCCTGTTTGTTGGGATGGCGCTGTCCATCTCCGCCCTCCCCGTGATCGCCCGCATTCTGATGGACCTCAAGTTGATGGACAGCCGGCTGGGGGCGGTCATCATGACTGCCGCGACGATTGATGATGTCATCGGCTGGACGATGTTTGCGGCCATCCTGAGCGTTTCTATGGCGAGCGGCGAGGGCCAAAACCTGTGGCTCAACCTGGGCCTGCTGGTTGGCATGGCGGTGACGATCATCGGCCTCGGGCGCTGGCTGGGCCGCCCGGCGTTGCATTGGATTAAGGCGCACCTGAGCTGGCCGAGTTCGTTCATCAGCCTGACCACCGTGCTGGTGCTGGCCGCCGCCGCCATGACCGAGGCACTGGGCATCCATGCTGTTTTTGGTGCGTACCTGGTCGGGATCGCCCTCGGTCAGAGCCTGGAGCCGGAGGAGGAAAGCGAGGCGCATGAGGTCATTTACCATTTTGCACTCAGTTTTTTTGCCCCGCTGTATTTTGTTTCCATCGGGCTGCGCGCCAATTTTGCCGCCAATTTTGACTGGCCGCTGGTGCTGTTGGTGTTGCTGGTGGCCTCGTTGGGTAAGATTGGCGGGGCCAGCCTGGGGGCCTGGTGGGGCGGGATGCCCCGCCGTGAGGCCCTCGCCGTTGGCTTTGGGATGAACGCCCGCGGGGCGATGGAGATTATCCTGGCCACGGTGGCGCTGGAGAGCGGGCTGATTGACCAGCGGATTTACGTGGCCCTGGTGGTGATGGCGCTCGTCACTTCGATGATTGGCGGACCGGCCATGCAAAGGCTGATGCGCGGCAGCGAACGGTAGAGGCACAGCGGCGCTGTCGCCCTACAGGGGCATTGACCCCTCCAGGGCATCCCATCCCCCCGGCGAACCGCCGAAAAACCGGGTTTTTTTCGTCACGAAATTGATCGGTTCGATCATCCAAATGGGTATTGCATTTTTTTTATAATATGCGATACTCTGCGCCATGCACCCCCGCATGTTCGCACCCACGCCCGCCTGGCTGGAACTTAACCTGTTCCCGCCGGTGACTCGCCGATAAATGGCGCGAATACCCCAACCCTGTTTCACCTGAGGAAAAGAATAGGATCATGGACGTTCGCAAGTCTCTTAATGCGCCTGAAGGCGCGCTCCGCGTTTGCATACTCAGCGATGCGATCTGGAAGGATTTTGACCCCACTCCCTTCCTGAAAAACTACAACTGGGAAATGCACTACATCAACAAAGCCACCGCAGTCCAGCAGGTACGTGACCTGTACCTGCAAAATTTCGATGTGTTTTTCAACCTGTGCGATGGCGCCTGGGACGAAGACCGCCCCGGCATCGAGGTGGTTCAGGCCCTGGAGCGGTTTGGCGTCCCCTTTACGGGGGCCACCACCGAGTTCTACGAGCCAACGCGGGAGATGATGAAGCGCGTCTGCCATTATTACAACCTCGGCACACCGGGCGGCGTGGTGGCCTGGGAGCGGACGGACGTGGCGCGCGCCGCTCAGAATTTGCGCTTCCCCCTGATCGTCAAGCACCCCAGCAGCTACAACAGCATCGGCATGACCAAAAAATCGCGCGTGGAAACGGTGGATGACCTGCACGAGCAGGCGGATTTGATGATTACCACGTTTGGCAGCGCCCTGATCGAGGAGTTTATCGATGGGCGCGAGTTTACCGTGCTCGTCACCGAGAACCCGCACAACCTGGCCGACCCGGTGGCCTATGTCCCCGTCGAGTTCCGCTTCCCGCCCGGCGAGACGTTCAAGCATTACAACATGAAGATGATCGATTACAAGCAAATGGAGATCGTCCCCTGCGACGACCCCGTCCTGGCGGAGCGGCTCAAGGATATGTCGAAGAAGGTCTTCACCGGCCTGCACGGGGCGAGCTATGGCCGTTGTGACATCCGCGTCAACGAACAGGGCGAACCGTTCCTGCTGGAGATCAACCCGAACTGTGCCGTTTTCTACCCCGAGGAATTTGGCAGCGCCGACATGGTCCTGCTCAACGACCCTGCCGGGCACCAGGGTTTTGTGGACCAGATCATCCAGGCGGCGCTGGCCCGCCACAAAAAGCGCGACCAGCTCTGGGAAGTCCGGCTGGAGCGGCACAAGGGCTATGGCATGTATGCCATGCGCGCCATCGAACCCGGCGAGATGATTGACCCGCTCGAAGAAAAGCCGCACTTCCTCGTCAGCCGCCAGCACGTCGAGCGCAACTGGGATGCCGCCCTGCGGGACGTTTTCGCCCGCTACGCCTACCCGCTCACCGACGAAATCTGGGTGATGTGGAGCAACGACCCCAACGAGTGGAAACCGATCAACCACGACTGCGACCCCAACGCCTGGCTGGATGGCCTGAACGTGGTGGCCCGGCGGCGCATCTCCCCCGGTGAGGAAATCACCCTCGACTATGCCACCTTCTGCGGCGACCAGATGCAGGAATTCGCCTGCTCCTGCGGCGCGGCCAACTGCCGCGGCGTCATCCGCGGCACCGACTATCTCGAGCCATTTATTGAACAGTATGGCTCCCACGTATCCGACTACGTCCGCACCCGGCGGGAAGCGCGCAACCCAATGGTCTCGGCCTAGAGACATTTGTCTCCCTCCCCTGGGGGGCGTGACCCCCATAAAGCCAGAGACGCCCTGAAGAAGGGCGTCTCTTTGTTGGGGAGTGTTGCTAAAGTATGCGGGCAGGACCTTCACTACGGAGAAACGCACAGTTTTTTTGTAACTGCTCAGCCAAAATGCCTTGTGCTCCATCGCCGGTGGATCAATCTACCGGCTGAGGCCGTGAAGCCCGCTCAAGCGGGCTGGCAGCCGGTGATGAGCCGTCTTTAGACGGCTTGATCATGCCAGCCGGGGGTTTCAACCCCCGGCGGAGGCGGATAGCTGAACAGTCACGTTTTTTTTATGGTTTTCTCCGTGCGCTCCGTGGTGAAACAGCTTTTAAGAAACAGCCTCTCATTGAGCGCTCAATTCAAACTTGGACAATGATGTGTCATTACGAGCAGGGCGAGAAATCCCCGCAGTGTTGATTTTTAGCAGATCGGTGCAGGGATTCCTCCCGTTGGTCGGAATGACAGATTGTGCGTTTTCGATTTGTTTGCTCAATCAGAGGCGGCAACTCCCATAAAACAAAGAGACGCCCGATGAAAGGGCGTCTCTTCGTTTATCGGGAAGGCCGTGCCGGTCTGTCCACATAAATCTGAAGATCAGAGCGTAAAGTAAAACGCAGCCCCCTCCCCGACCGCGCTCTACGCCCAAATCCGCCCCCCGTGCCGTTGGACAATCCGTTGCACGGTTGCCAGGCCAATGCCCATCCCAGGGAAATCGCTCTCCGAATGCAGGCGTTGGAACGCCCCAAAGAGTTTGCCGGCGTACTCCATATCAAAACCGGCCCCGTTATCCCGTACAAAATAAACCGACCGCCCCTCAATGGCGGACTCCTCCCCGGAAATCTTGCCGAATTCAATCCGGGCGACGGGCGAGAAAGCGGAAAACTTCCAGGCATTGCCCAGCAGGTTATCCAGCACGATGCGCGCCAGTTGCTCGTCACAATCGGCGCTCACATCGTCCGCGATGGCCCATTCCACGGCGCGTTCGGGTTGCGCCTGGCGAAGACCGGCCAGCGTCTCCCGCGCCAGCGCGCTCAAGGAAACCGGCCCCCGTCGCAATTCCACACGGCTGATCCGTGAAAGGCGCAGCAAGGCCTCGATCAACTGGCCCATCCGCTCCGCGGATGAACGGACCTGCCGCAGGGTGTGCAGCCCCTCGGCGTCAAGTTGATCCCCGTATTTTTCCAGCAAGACCTGGCTGAAGCCATTCACCCCGCGGAGCGGCGCGCGCAGATCATGCGAGACGGAATAAGAAAAGGTCTCCAATTCCTGATTGGCCGCTTCCAGTTGGGCGGTGCGTTCAGCCACCCGTTGTTCCAGCTCGGCGGCGTGGCGCTGCACCTGTTCCACCAGTTGCGCCTTGGCAATGGCGAGGGCAATTTGGGCGGCAGCCCGCTCTCCCAGGGCGATCTCCTCCGCGGCGAAGGCGCGCGGGCGGCTGAAATCGAGGATAGCCGCGCCCAATTTTTGCTCCCCGGCGATGAAAGGCAGCCCCAGCATGGCTTGGAAAGGAGTCAGCGTAGCCAGCCGCCGCCGGATGGAGGACGTGATGGCAACATCATCAACAGCCAGCCCACGCCCCGCACGCAGCGCCGCATCCGCCATTTCCGTCTCCCCGGAGATCGCCAGCGCGGCGGGCGGCATGGCACGCAGGGAACCGGAGACCGCCACGGGAATGGAACGCCCGGCGGCTGCATCCCACAAAACCAGGCAGCAAGCATCGGCGTTGAACAGTTCCGTCAACTGGTCCGCCAGGATTTGGAGCATCGCCTCAAAATCCGGCACTTCGAGGGCTGCGCGCGTCATCCTGTTCAGCAGCACGAGGAACCGTTCGCGCTCCTGGAGGGCCATTTCGGCCCGTTTGCGTTCCGTAATATCCACCGAGACCCCCAAAATCCCCGGCGTTTTCTGCGGCCCAAACTGGAACGGAATCTTCACCGTCTGCAAATAGCTGAACTGGCCGCGGGCGTCCGTGATTGGTTCCTCCGGGATAAACTTCGCCTGCCCGCTGCGAATGACCTCCAAATCATCCTCGTGGAAGCGCTGCGCCTCTTCAGGCGTGGCTGAAAAATCCGCATCCGTCTTCCCAATGGCCCCCGTCGTCGTCGTGCCGTAAGCCTCCGCCACCGCCTGGTTGATGAGCAGGAAACGGCTTTCTTCATCTTTGGAGAAAATGAAATGTGGCACGAGGTCAATAATCTGCCGCAGGAAACGCTCGCTTTCGTGCAAAGCGGCGTGCGCCCGCTTGTTATCAGTAATATCCATAATGGACACAATCACCCGTGACAGGGTTTCTTCATACCCCGGCACAACCGCCAGGAAAAGCTGAATATCGAGGGACGTCCCATCCAACGCCTGGCCGGTGCCTTCCCACGAAAAAGTAGTCCGGCCCTCCGCAATCATGATCAATTCATCCTGGAACCCGGCAATGGCATCTGCGGTCATCACCGGTTCCAGCCTGCCCAACAGCTCTCCTTTGCTGCTCGCCCGGTGCAATTTGAGCGTAGCCTGGTTTACGCCGGTCACATCTACCAAAGCCAGACACTCGGCCACCACTTCGGGATGCGCCGGCAAATACGCGCGGAAATCCGCCACCCCCGCGCGGCGCAAGGCATCCAGGCGCTGCTTGACCGCCGATAAATCCTCCTCCCACAGCCCAATCGGAGAGTTTTCAAACAGGCTGCTGAACCGTTTTTCGCTGCGCCACAGGGCTTCCTGCGCTTGCATCCGCTCCACGGCCAGGGCGACCTGCCCGCCGATGGAGGCCAAAAATTCAACGTCGCGTTCGGAATACCGGTCTGCCTGCTGATAATCCTGGACGACCATGACCCCAATGGTCTCCTGCGGGGTTTTCAGGGGGACGCCCACCCAGGAGGGGGAATTCGTCCCCACCAATTCCACCTGCCCCGTGGCAGCCAGCGCGTCAAACGCCTTCTGCGTCAGGAGGAGAGGCCGCCCGGTGCGGAACACATACGCCGCGCAGCTCTTCCCATAATCCGCGGGAGGCGAGGGCGCGTCATATTGATCCACCAAATACACTTCCTCAAACAACCCGGTCGCCTTGTCATACAGGGCGACGAAAAAGTTCTCGGCATAGACCACCCTGCTCACCGCGCGGTGGACGAGCTTCATAAACGTCCCCAAGTCTGGCGTGGCGTTTGCCTCCCGCATCACTTCCAGCAGCGTCTGGCGTTCGGCTTCCGCCTGCTTGCGGTGCGAAATATCCTGCAATATGACGGTGAAAAACTTCCCGTCATCAATCTCAGTTTGGGAGATGAACGCTTCAATGGGAAACTCGACGCCATCCGCACGCAGCCCAAAAAATGTATCCATCAAGCCGTGTTTCCGTTTCGTGATGTCCGTCTCGCTGAAATAGTGCATGTGCCCGCGGTGCGCCTCGCGGAAACGCTCCGGGATGAACCGGTCCAGCGGGCCGCCCAACGCCTCCGCGGCCGGGCAGCCAAAAATCTGTTCAGCCGCCGGATTGAACAACACGATGTGCAGCTCTTCGTCCGTGGTGATGATGGCGTTCATCGCCGTATTCACAATGCCTTCCAGGCGCGCCTGGCTCTCCCGCTGTCCCTGCTCGGCGCGCTTCCGTTCCGCCAGTTCCTGTTGCGCCTGCGTGTACAACCGGGCATTTTCCAGCGCAATCGAAGCGATTTGGGCAAAGCGATTGAGCAAATCCACATCCGTCCCGGTAAACTTTTTGCCCGGTTCCAGGCGATCCACCCCCAATACGCCCACCACCCGCGTCCCCGCAATGATCGGCACCCCGGCCGCCGCGTACACCAATAACTGCTCAAAATGCCCGGAGCGCCCCGGCCAGGCGTGATAATCCAGTTCCACCACGGAGGCCCCGGTTGCCGCCACCTTCCCCGCCAGGCCCTCGCCCGGTTGGAACACAAGACCCACGTACTGCGCATTGACCCCCAACCCGACCACCAGTTTCAGGCTGGCCCCGTCCGGCTCGACCAGGAAAAGGTGGGCGTGCGGGGTATTGACCAATTGGGCGGCTTTGGCAACCACCTCCTGCAACACATCGGACAATTCCAACTGGTTCATCAGGGTCAGCGTCGTCTCATGCAGGGCGGCCAGAATCTCATTGCGCTGCTGGAGGTCAAAGTACAGGCGGCTTCTTTCAAAGGCAATTCCCACCTGTTCGCCGACGGCCCCCATCAATTGCAAATCGTTTGGCGAGAGGGTCAAACCGTGCGTCGTTTCCACGTTCAAGACGCCAACAATCCGTCCTTGATCGAAAAGCGGAACGCACACCTCCGAGACAATGCCCTCCATCGCCTCCAGGAATTCGGGATGGGTGTGCACATCTTTCAACAAGACCGGTTTACCGGTGCGCACCACCTCCCCCATCACCCCCCGGGAAATGGGAATTTCCTGGATCACGCGGTCATAGCCCACCTGATGCTGCAGGACGAGTGTCTCCCCCTCTACCTGGAACAGGCTGACCAGCGTGTAGCCGAACACCTCAGCGATGGACTCGACCACGAGGTGGAAGAGACTGGTCAGATTAAGTTCGCGCGCCAGCGCCGCGTGGACTTTTTCCAGCAGCCGCAATTCCTGCGCCTGCCGCTCCGAGCGGCGCAAGACAGCCCCGACCATCAACCGGCTCAACACCAGGCCGGCCACCACCATCACATAGATGGCAATCGTCACCGGATGCGCATACACCCCGCTGCCGCCTGCCCGCACCAGCAGGATCGCCAGAATCACCAGCGCATTACCCACCACCCACACCGGTTCCACCAGCAGGAGCGCCAAAACCAGCGGGACGGCCAGCGCCAGCGGCGCGTACCTGGTTACAAACGGCTCCGGGAGCGTGAAAGCGACCAGCAGGGTCAGGAGAATGATTGCAATATGGCGGGCATTTTCCCAGCCCCGCCAGTAAGCGGCCAGCAAGCCCCCAAAGAGCAGCGCCCCCGCGGCGCTGCCAGGCAGGATCATGGGTTCAGCCGGCGGAAGAAACAGCGAAACCACGAAAATAAACAGGCTGGCGAGAAACTGAATTGCCAGTAAAACCAAAGCTGCCTGCCGGTGTGTGATATTCTGCACCGAGACTCACCTCTTCCAAACACAAATCAGGCTGCCAGGGATTGGCGGCCCTCACTGATGTCGGGGTAAATATAAAACAATCTGCCCCCGGCGTTAATTATTTGCACCAATAGGATCGTTCGATGAAAATTTTACCCTTCGGCAAATAAATCTGCAACGAATATGGCGGCCACGGCCTCCCTTCCCCGGGGGACGTGACCCCTGAGGGGTGGCCACTCCCCCTAAAACCAGAGACGCCCTGTGGAGGGGCGTCTCTTTTTATCTGCTGCTCCAGGCAACCGATCAGCGTGTAACCACGGGCAGGTAGATGAAGAAACTGGCCGCGCCAGGCGTGGCAGTTTTTGTGGGTGTGGGCGTCTTGCTTGGCGTAGGAGTGGGTGTGTTGGTTGGGCCGGGCTGGGTGTTGGTGGGTGTCGGCGTCTTGCTTGGCGTAGGAGTGGGCGTGTTGGTTGGGCCGGGCTGGGTGTTGGTGGGTGTCGGCGTTTTGGTGGGGGTGGTCGTCTTCGTGGGCGTCGGCGTGCTGGTCTTCGTGGCAGTCGGCGTGGCGGTCGCGGCAGCCGCGGCGACTTCCACCGCACCATTGTCACACAAGACCGAGCCGTTGCCATCGCCATCCTGCGGGCGGGTGAGGCCGCGCTGGTCGAGATTGCCGTTGACGCCATTGCAGGCAGTGCTGGCGGCATCAATGGCAGGACTGCCGGTCAGCGGGAGATGCGTATCCGTCGGTCCGCCGTTGTTCTGCAATACACCCAACAGCGAGTTGATCGGGCTGGCGGGCGTGCCAACCTGATCGCCAGTGCCAACCGTGTAAGCGCACGCCCCGTTGTTGCCGATCAGATTGTGGCCCAGCGAGATGGCGTGCTGCCCGCCCAAACAATCCGGCGCGTTCGTGCCGGGCGGAGCCGCGGATTCATCCGTGTTTCCGGCGATCAGATTGCCCTTGAATTCAACAAGGTTCACCGCGCCGGTATTGATGTGCAAGCCGCCGCCATCCCCAATCTCGTTGGCATCATCGTCGGCGGTATTGTTTGTGATGGTATTTAGGACTTACGCAACTTGGAAGAAAATGCTGGTCGAGTAGGCGGATGCGCTGGTTTCGATACACAAAAACCGCACTCAACCGGCGCATCCGCCGTATCGAGACCCATTTTGCGTAAGTCCTGTATTAAGGGTGAGGCTGGGCGCGGCGGCCCCGGCCGCGCTGCTGAAGAAAATGCCCCCGCCCCCGCCCGTCGCACGGTTGCCGGAAATGGTGGAGGCGACAATGGTGATGAAGCTCGTCGTATCCGGTTGGAGCATGATGCCGCCGCCGTTTGAACCCCCGCCCCCTGCCGTAATAGTGTTGTTGGAAATCGTGGAGGTGAGAATGCCTAACGTGCCACTTTTGAAGTAAACGCCGCCGCCTGACACAGCAGTATTGCCGTCAATCTCGCTGTCGGCGATCGCCAGGTTGCTGCCCGCATCGCTGGAGACGCCGCCTCCGCTCCCGGTGGCGGTGTTTGCCAAGACCTGGCTCAGATCCAGCAGGAGCATACTGCTGTTGTAAATGCCGCCCCCGTCCGTGCTGGTGGCGGTGTTGTTTTGGATCAGGCTATCCAGCACGGTCAGGTCGCCAGTGCTGATGATCCCGCCGCCCAGGGTGGCGGTGTTGTCGGTGACGGTCACAAAGTTGAGTTTGACGACCGTATTGATGTTGAAATTCAACCCGCCGCCTCCGCCCTCGCGGAATTCCACGTTTGTGATGTTGACCGTGCCGCTGGACACGGTGAGCAGGCGGAGCGAACCGCCGTCCTTCGACTACGTCCGACCAAAACAGGTCGGTCTCCGCTCAGGATGAAAATAATTTTTCGGATAGAAACTTATTGCCGGGTGATGATTGGCAGGAAGATGAGGGGGTTTGCTTCAAACGCATCGAGGTCGCAAGCAAAGCCCGGCTCCCGCGGGCCGCTGCGCTGGCCGGTGGTAGCTGGCCGCCGGGGGTACGCGTCCCCGGGAGGGCCAGCCCAACCGCAAGGACGAGCGGCCAACCTGCAAAACGGACATATTTTTTTACGTGCATAAGTCTCCTTTATCAGGAAAGTGGTGCGCAAAACCCTCGTTTGCGGTGTGCAAGCGCGCGGGCTGCTCTGAATATTTAGCTGAGGGTTCTTTGCGGGTCTTAAGCCTGGATTGGCAGGCCAAGGCTCCTTTTGGCTTTTATGGATTGAAACAGCATGGTTCCCAAAAACAGGGTGGCCGTTCCGAAGAGAACGAACCACATTAAATCGGCTGCTTCACCCGACGAAAATAGCTTGCGATGCATAACCGAGGCCAGCAAAACCAGGGTTGTGAAAACGAACATCCCCGGCAGGGGGGCGCGTGCCCCGGCCCAGGTCTTGCGCCCGGCATATTGCCAGCTTACCCACCCATAAGCGAGCAGGGGGCCGCCGTAGGTCTGCGCCAGCAGGGGGGTGATCTTCCACGGCCAGATCACGGTCATCAGGCTAGGCGCGGCGATCAACAAAACGGCAAGGACCATGACCAGCGCGCCCTGCGCCAGCAGGAAACCGCGCGCCCAGCCGGGAAGCGCCGCTCCGGGCACGGTTTCCAGCCCCTGCCCTCGGCTTTGCCACGCCAGCCCGATCGCGATCAGGGGATAGATGCTGTAGGAAGCGAACCAAACCCACGGGGGGAACTGTGAAAAATCGAACGCGCTGATGCTCAGGAGGGAAACCACGAAAAGCAGGCCGGTAAAGATGGCGATCATCCCCAGGGCGGAGCGGGCTTCAGCCTGGGCGCGGGCCAACAGCAAGTTGACCATGAACACCGCGCCAAAGAAGTACAACGCGCCCACAATCCGCGCGTGCAGCGGCGGCAGCTCCAGCCAGGAAGTGATGGCGGCCAGACGGGGCGGGAAGAAATAGCCTGACACGGCAACGTGCAAGGCCGCGGCGAAAATCACGCCGTAGAAAACTTTATGGAAACGGGGAATGGGGGTCATGGGGTTTCCTTTTACTGGCGCAAACAGGGGATTCACAGCTTTCCTGTTTGCGCCAGTATTTTTTGGAATGCCTACGGCAAAGCCTGCGGCTCGCCGAAGATAAAGTTGTCCATCACAGCCACGTCATTTTCGGGGCTGTCGTCGGGGCCGAGGGCGGCTGTGCCGTAGCGCACCTCGATGCGGAAGATGATCGCTTCCTCAAACACCACGCCGAGGAAGGAAAGCCCATCCGGGGAGAGCGGGGTCTGGAATGCGCCGAGTGAGTTGCCGTCCTTGTCGAAATATTCGAAAGCGGTGTGGTCGGTGTCCACGTCGGTATAGACTGCGCCAAAGCCGCGCACGGTGGCGGGCGTGCTGGTGCCTGGCACAAAGAAGGTGATGTTGACAATGTTGCTCCCGGTTGGGGAAAACAGCCGCTCCTCGCTAAAGGTCTTGAAAATGTCCATGTAGGCGGGGTTGAGGTGGCCAAAGCGGGGGAGGGTGCCGGTGGGGTTGTCGCTGTCCGCGCTGATCACGAGGCCGTCACCGGGGGTGTTGAGGACGATGCCTCGCGCACGGGGAGCTTCGGGAGAATTGAAGAAATCGGACGGGTAGAAATTGGGGGCCGCGGCCTCATCGGGGACGGTGTCCCAATTAATCTCGCGGTACCCCTCTGAACCCCGCGAGCCAGGGTCGCCGCCGTTATTCGTCCCGCCCAGAAGCAGGCGATATTGTTCAACCACAGCGGTAATATCGCCGGAGCCGGTGAGTACGGTTGGCTCGGAACTGCCGCCGGGCAAGGCGCATGCCAGCGCGGCGAGGACGAGAATGAAGATGGGGAGGAAGATACGGTGTTTCATGGGGATGCTCCTTGAAGTGGTTGGGGCAGGACTTACGCAAAATGGGTCTCGATACGGCGGATGCGCCGGTTGAGTGCGGTTTTTGTGTATCGAAACCAGCGCATCCGCCTACTCGACCAGCATTTTCTTCCAAGTTGCGTAAGTCCTATGGGGGTGATTTCGTTCAAGCGGTGAGCAGTTCCATGCGTCGGCGGCTGCTGACCTGTTCAATGGTGGTTTGCAGGGAAGCGGAGTTTTTGAGGAACGCGGCATAATCCCCGGCGGAGAGGGTCCACACCTGGGCTTCAGTGATGGCGCGCACGGTGGCGGTGCGGGGTTCATCGTGGAGCAGGGCCATCTCGCCAAAAAATTCGCCGGGGCCAAGATGCGCCACGGAGCGCTCCGCGCCCTCGCCATCCGGCACGGTGACGGCAAACTCGCCTTTGTGGATCAGGTACAGCTCGCGCCCGTGTTCGCCGTGCCGCACGGCTGTCTCGCCGGCGAGGAGGGTGGCGCGTTGGAGGGCGTCAGCGAGGTGAAGCAGGTCGTCGGGGGAAAGCTCACGGAAGAGCGGGATGCGGCTGAGCAGGGCGGCCTCGGGGCGGGGCGGGGCGTCGCGCAGGGTTTGGGCGGCGGCCTCAGCCGGGATGCGCACGAGTTCCACCGGGGTCAGGGTGCGGGCGCGGGCATCTGCCGGGTGTCCGTGGACGATCTCATCCGCACCGATCAGCTCGCCCGCCTCGAGGATGCGCACCACATGCTCTGACCCGCCTTCCTCGCGGACGAGTTGGACGCGCCCGGAGCGAATGACGCGCGCCCAACGCAGGGGGCGGCCGGCCCGGTGGAGGGTGCGGCCCCCCTCCAGGTGTTCGACCCTGGCCCGGTCCGCCAGCCGCGCCAGGCTTTCCGGCGGCAGGCCGCTAAAGGCAGGCAGGTGGCGGAGGAAATCCGCAAGCCCGGCCTGCTCACCGGTATACAGCTGGCGCGCCCAGCGCGAGTTACGCAGGAGGGCGGGTGCGGCCACTTCGCGTAATTGCCAGGGCAGGGTGTCATGCGCCTGCAAGACGGACTCTTCGACAAAGCGAATCCCGGTGTAATAGGCCATGCGCCCCAACAGATCAGCCAGGGCGGATTGGAAGACCTCAATCAGGGTGGGCAGGTCGCCCCGGGTATCTTCCCCCAACCGGCCATTGGCGCGCAGCCACAGGTTCCACTCGGCCAGCGCGGCCACGCGGTTAAACTCGCCCATCAGCCGCTCGGCGAGGGGGCGGCCATAAGTGCGTTCGCAGGCCAGGAGCGGCCACTCCACCAAATGGCGGAAACCCAGCTTGAGTTTGAGGCGGTCGCCGCCCTGCCCGGTTTCCCAGGGGGCCGCGGACTCCCAGGCGGCCGCACCCTCCCAGGGGAGGCTGCCCAATAAATAATTGGCCGCCAGCCGTTGCAGCCGCAAGGGCAGTTCAAAATATGCGCCCACCAGCGCATCGGCGGCAAATTGGGTTTCCACCGCGCGGGCAATCGTCTCCAGCCAGCCGGTCAGCACGGCGGCATATGCTTCCCGGCGTTCCAGCGGTGTGCCGGGGGTTTGGTCGGTCAGCTTCCCGTGGATATTGAACCAGATCACCTGCCCGCGTTCGGCGGCCTGCCGGTTGAAGGCTTCGATCAGCCGCGGCTGGCTGGCCCTGCCCAGGATGCCGACCGTTTGCGCCAGCGTGGATTCCATCAGCCAGGCCAGCGCCATCCCCAGGTACACCCCCAGCCGGGCGGGGTCCGTTTCCGTGCTCGTGATGTCCAGCGGGCGCAGGGGCGCGGGCAGCGGGCGGTGGATCAACTGCCACGCCAGGAAAACGCCGCCCAACAGCAGGGCCGCGCCAAACCGGAACAGGTCCGGGTTGGGGGAAAGGATGAGGGCGAACGCCAGCCCGATCAACAGCCACGCGCCGCCGATGTCGCCGCGCAGGGTGGTGAGCCAGAGCCGCAGGGCCGGGGAAAGGGCAACAATGGCCAGCAGGGTCAATCCCAGCCGCAACGGGAAACCGGGCAGGGCAGCCGCGCCCCAGGGAGTGAGTGTCTCACCCCAAGGGGTGAGTGTCAGCCCGTGGGTGACAGCCAGCCCCCCTGACGCCAGCGCCAGCCCGGCATACCCCCCGCGCCACGGCGACTGGCTCATCCCGGTCATCAAATGGACAGCCAGCCCCGCCGCAACCGTCAGCGTCAGGATGGGCAAAATGGCCGCCCACGACTCCGCCGCGCCAACGGCGCGTGCCTGCGACTTAAGGAAATTGGGGATAAAGGCAATGGCAAACGCTACCCCGCCAATCAGCAGGACACTCTGCCACCCGGCCAGGTTGCGGACGGCATGCACCAGCCGCGCCACCAGGCCGCGCAGGCGGTCGGCGGTGAACATCAACTGGGCCGCGCCAAAGGCCAGCGTAAAAGCCACCGACGCCAGCACTCCCACACTCGCCAGACTGCGGAAATCAATCGCCTGCAGCTTGCCCAGGGCAATCGTAAAACGCGCCGGCAGGAAGAGCGCACCAAAATAGAGGAAATAAAAAGTATAGAGGCCGGAAATGCCGCCAAACACCACAAAAAAGGCTTCATCGCGGGAGAAACGGGGGAACCACTCCCCGCTGGCCCAGCCCCGCCTTAGCTTGATCCAGACCTCCCGGCTCACGAAGGCAATCGCCCGCTCGCGCAGGTTGGCAATTTCAACCGCATCCATCAGCAGGTAATAGCCATCCAGTTTGATGAAGGGTATCAGGTTGGTGAGGATCAGGACGTAGTTGATAAAAGCAAAGCGGCCCAAATCGCCCGCCGCTTCCGGGTAGGCCAGCGCGAGCAGGGCTGCCGCCCCGCCCAGGATCAAGTTAACCAGCGGCCCCGCCGCGGTCACAGCCAGCCGGGCAAATTTGGGAGCCAGCCACATATCGGTCGTATCCACAAACGCGCCAGGCATCCCGAACATGAGGAACAACCCGCCGCGGTTGACATCCCGCCCGAAATATTTGACCGTGAAAGCATGCCCGCACTCATGCAGGAACAGGACTCCCAATACCGCCGCCACCAGGCTGATGGCCGAGGCCGTGGTGGCTGGCATGGTCAGGCTGGTCTGCGGGCCAAAGAGGAAAACCCCCAGCCCGGCCAGTGAGAGGACGGCATACAACAGCAGCATGGGTCGCGTATAAAACAGCCAGACCCCGCGGCGATAGGCCGCGTCCACTACCCGGCTGAAACCGCTCACCGCCACCTCCCGGAAGAGGAAAGTTTGCATGAGCCAGCCCAACCAGGCACGATAGCCCCGCCCGGCCAGTTTGGTTTGCAGGGCGCCGTACACCTGAATGGGCCTGCCCCCCTCCAGCATTTCCGCACCCCGTAGGACGTCCACCAGCCCGGCGACCCGCCCCAGGGCCAGGGTGCGGTATTGCTTCATATAGGCGATGCTGAGTTGCAGGATCGTCCGCTGGCCGTCCATCTGCGACCAGATGAAGTAGTCTTCATCGGAGAGGCGGAGGTAGGTATTGCTGGCCGCGTGTTTGAGTACCCACAGCTTCCTGCCGCGTTCTGCCACGTGGTGGGCTTCCACGTCGGCGGCGGGGCGCGGGATCTGCCCGGAAGAGCTGATTTGCCCCTCCAGCTTTTTCCAGATGCCAGGTTCCCCGTCGGCGGGGGGCTGGGCCGGGAACAGGGAGGCCCAGCCGGGGTCACGCCCCCCGGTGAGGGTTAGGTGGTCGTACACGTTGGGCATGGTCAGGCTACCAATGGGAGCAGGCTGGGCAGGGCGGATACCGGGTTTGCCATAAAGCTGGCAACGATTTGCAGGCTGTGATCAACGGTCATGCCCTGTTCCTGCGAGCAGTCCAGGAAATTCCTGACTTCCCGGCTCATGGCTTGTGGCTCGCCAATTTTGTGATGGATGTACCCGCGCACGAGGGGGATCGCCAGATCATCGCCGAGGTGCGCGCCGGTTTCGAGGTCAGCGAGCGCTTCGGCGGTGCGCCCCTCGAGGGCATGCACCAGCCCGCGATAGGTGTGGGGCCGCGGGCTGGGGCGGATGGCATCCGGGTTGCGTTGGATGGCAATGTCGAGATCGGCTTTGGCGCCGCGCGTATCGCCGTGGATCATCAATCTCAGGATGGCGCGGTTGAGGTAGGAGTTGAAGGCGATTTCCTGCGGATAGAGTTCGATCACGCGGTCATAGTCGGCGAGGGAGGCCTGATAGTTGCCCATGACGAAATGGGTGATGCCGCGGTAGATGTAGGTGAGGAAATAGGGATAGAGTTCGAGGGAATGGGCAAAATCGGCCAGGCCCTGTTCCGGGAATCCGCCGCAGGTATGGGCCCAGCCGCGGTCGGCCCAGAGGGGGGCGTAGTCGGGCTGGAGTTCCACCGCACGGGATGTATCGGCGATGCCGGCGGGATATTGCGCCAGCCGGCGGTAGGCCAGGCCGCGCAGGTTGTAGGCGAGCGCCTGATCTTCAATGGCAAGGGGCGGGGCGGTCTCAAGTGCGGCGGTGAGGTCATCAATGGCTTCGGTGAGGTAGGCGACTTGTTTGTAGGCGCGCCCGCGCGCCAGGTAAACCTGGCTGGTGGTCTCACCGGCGGTAAGGCGGGCGGTGAGTTCTTCGATGCTGTTGAAAGTGGCCGCTTCGGCGGCAGTTTGTGGTTTGACGCACATGGGAGTTTCCTCGGGGGTTTGTAGTGACGACTTCAGTCGCCGGGTGGGTCTGGACGACTGAAGTCGTCACTACGATGCAACATCTTATTGAGCAAACAAATCGAAAACGCACAATCTGTCATTCCGACCAACGGGAGGAATCCCTGCACCGATCTGCTAAAAATCAACACTGCGGGGATTTCTCGCTCTGCTCGAAATGACACATCATTGTCCATGTTTGAATTGAGCGCTCAATTAGGTGCAGAAGGGGACGAGCGCTTTCCCTGAGGTGACCCAGCTGGATTGGCAGCCACATTCGCCGGTCAGCTTGTTCCAGAGTGCGCCAACGGCGGTAAAGCCGGCGGACGAACGCTCTCCCAGGGTTTCAGTTTCGGGGTTCGCGGCGGAATTTTTGACTTCCGCCACCTCTTCCCAGGACATCCCGGCTTCAAACAGCGCCTTGCCCGGTTTGCTTTCCAGTTGTTTCATAAAGTCTGGATCACTCGCCATTTTTTCAATGATATTGTCCAAAACATCGTCACGCATGGGGGGTACTCTCCTTTGAAAACCAAATTTGGATATTTCAGGGTTGGTGCGACCCGCAAGCCGCTTCCGGCTCGTGGGTGTGATCGGCGTTGCTATCACCTCCTTGGTTTAGAGTTCAACATAGAGCATCCCGGCTTCCACCCGCACCTGGTAACAGGGCAGGGTGCTGGGTTTGCCATCCACGAGTCGGCTGATCAGCCCCGGCTTGCGGCCCACCCACCGGGTGACAGAGCCGTCGCGGAGGTTGAACTGGGAGCCATGCCCGACGCAGGTCAGGCAGTCGCCGTCCAGTTTGCCCCGGCTGAGCGGCACGGAGAGGTGCGGGCAGAAATCACTGACGGCCAGATACTCGCCGTTGAGGTTGACGATCAGGACGCGCGCACCGCCCACACTAAAGGCCTTCATCTGGCCGGGGGTGAGGTCGGCGGCGGCGGCCACTTCATGGCGGGTCATAGCTCCTCCAGTTGTACCGGTTTCCCGAGGGGTTTGCACACCCCGCAGTGCACGGCTTCCGGGGTCACGAGCGCCTGGACGGCGTCCTCGCCATCCCGGTACAGGGCAACGATATGGGGCATGGTTTTCACATGCTCCCGGCAGACTGCCCGTCCGCAAAACTTGCAGTTGCTGTGGGCCGGGCGTTCACAATGCCAGCAATTCATCAGGATGCATCCTTGTTGGGTAATTCAAGGTTTGGGGAGGTGCAACGCACGTTCAAATCCACCTTCCGGTATTCACCGGGTGGCTTTGAGGTGCGTTGCACCTTTTCGGTTTGGCTGCGTTTCATTTGAGCTGAGCGTGCGGATTGAGTAGGGCGGCGATTTTCCGCCCGTATCGAAATCAAGCGAGGCGGCGGGGTCTCGATACGCCGGAAAACCACCGGCTACTCGACCAGCAAAATCCTTCAACTCATTTGAAACGTACTTTTTCATTTTCAGGAAATAGCTCTGCTTATGGACGGAAACTTGCCAATACCACGTGGGACGCAACCGTCAGCGGGTCGCCTTCCACCCAGGCCAGGTAGAGTACATCCGGCCCAGCGGCCATGACCAGCCCGGAATTGGGCAGTTCGGGAGCGGCGTCAAACCCGTTGGCAGGCGAGTCCTGTGCCCACGTCCCGGTCTGCGGGTCGGAGGCAAGATGGCGCAGGTGGACACGGAAATTGCCGCTGCCATCATTCTCCAGCCAGGAAACATACGGCACATTTCCGACAAAGACGATCTGCGGGTGACGGGCATCCTGGTTGGGATCCACGTTCAGGCTGGCGCCAACATTAACAAAACTCGCGCGGCTCGAGGGGTCGAGGCGGGAGACGAAGATTTGCCATTTCCCGGTGGGGCCAATCTCAGCCCAGGCAATCCAGGGGACGGTGGCCTCCCCGGGGGTCACGGACCCTGCGGCCATCGCCGCATCCTTGGCATCCTTGAGCGGGTTGACGTTGAGGGCGCAGGCGGTCTCATCCGGGTCACAGCCGGGGACGAAGATCCACTTGAAGCCGCCGGGCGCTTTGGCATCGGCCACGCCGCGGGCGGTGAAGATGCGGGCGGCGCGTTCTGCGCCTTCCTCATGCCACGTTACCCACGGGACGGCATTGGCGGTCTCGGCAAACACAATGGTCGCATTCAACGCGTGGCGGAAGGGGTCCACGTTGAGGGTTGGCTCGTCATTATGACGAAGTTCGCCGACCAGTTGCCAGATAAAGCCGCCGATGCCGGTATCGTCCTTGATCCCTTTGCTGACAAAAAGCTGGGTGAAGTTGGAGAGGCGTCCCAGTTCCTCCCAGACGACCCAGGGGGCAGTGGGTTGGGTGGGGTCGCCGGAGCCGCCAGTGATGACGGAACCGGAAGCGGGGCGGTTGGTCTGGCTGTTGATGCTGGCTTCGTGGTCGCCGCGATCCTGCCCGGCGGCCTGCCAGAGGCCGGTGGCAACGCTGAACCGGCTGGCGAAGGTGTTGGGTACATCGCCAAAGCCAGGGCTGGGTTCCAGCCAGACGACCCAGGGCACGGCGCTGTTCTCACCGGCAAAGGTGATGGAGGGGGAGTAAGCCAGGACGTTCTGGTGGATGTTGAGCGAAGCGCCGCGCGGCTGGAGCACACCGCCGACCAGTTCGCTGACGAAAATCTGGCGTGTATCCAGAGGGACATTCTCGGCCCAGGTGATCCAGGCGGTGGCGGGGGTGTCGGCGGAAGTGGAGCCAACGGCCAGCGCCGGGTAAAAACCGGCCTGAGTCTGGTCGCGGTTGGCGACGCCGATCACCTGGAAGGCGGGGGCCGGGACGGCGGTGGCTTCGGGGGGTGCGGTAGCCTCGGGTGGTGCAGTGGCTTCGGCTGGAACCGCGGTGGGGGCCGCGGCCGCGTCGGTGGGTGCGGCCTCCACGGGGGCGGCCTCCGACCCGGCGGGGGTGGCGGCTCCGGGGGTGCAGGCCGCAAAGGCCAGCAGGAGGAGCAGGGTCAGTATGCGAAAGGGTTGCTTTTTCATGGCAGGGTTCTCTGGTGGCCTGGCAGGTTACGATGGAAGGCGCAACCTGCCGGGCTGGTTGGATGGGTTATGGGGAGATCGACTCCGTGCTCAGGTCAATGGAGAGCAGGAATTGGAGCAGGTCGTTGAGGGCTTCGGGGCTGTCCACGGCCGCGCCGCCGCCTGAGTTGCGATGCGTTTCGTTTTCGAGGACGCAGGCCAGGGTGGTGCAGGAGCCGTTATGGAAGTAGGGCGGGAAGGCCCAGATACTAAGCAGGGAGGGGGCGTTGTAGCCCAGTGCGCCGAGGGCCAGATTGTTGTTGTTGGTGCGTTCCAACGGGTCTGCCGGGTCGTAGGTGCCGACGATGCGCAGGAAGCGGGCCAGCTGGGCGACCGGGGGTTCGGGATCCACCCCGAGGGTCAGGGTCTCCGGGAAGGGGGAAACCCGTGGGTAATCCACCTGGCTGGTTGTCCATTTGGGGCCGCCGTGGCAGGCCTGGCAGTTGGCCGAAGTAAAGAGGGCGCGCCCATTGGCAATCTGGAGGCCGAGTTCGCTGGCCGGGTCCACGCCTGCATAGGGGGAGGGCGGGGAGTCGATGCGGAGTTTGGTCCAGGCGACGATGGCGTCCCAGGCCGGGATGCCGTCCACGTGCAGCTGGTTGCGGTTGGCGTTGGGCGGGTCGAAGGCTTTGACGTTGGGTTCCTGGTCGGTGGTGCCGGCCAGGACGATCAGGCCCAGCCCGCCGGAGACGCCGCGGATGTTTAGTTCGAAGTCTTCAAGCTCGTCGAAGATGGCGGAAAAGTTGAGGACTTTCTGGTTCGTGTCGGGGCTGCTCAGGCTGAAGGTGCCGTTGAGCGGGATGCTCTTGCGCGGGCCAGCGCCAAACGCCCAGACGACGCCATCAGTGAGGCCGTCGGGGTGGCAACTGGCGCAGGACTGCCAGCCTTCATTGGAGAGCCGCTCGGCGACGCCTTCGTCAAACTCGCCGCGGGAGGAGTTGAACAGGTAATTGCCGAGTAGGAATTTTTCGGCGTCGGAACCGGCGGCGGGCAGGTCGGCGGACTGGATGCTGGCGACGGCTTCGTCCGTGGCCAGGTCTACGATGGTCACGTCCTTGCCGATGTAGTTGTTGACGTAGGCAAAGGTGTCGGCGTTGTTGACGACGATGCCGCGCGGGATTTTGCCGACCTCGATGGTGAGGACGCGGGTGGTGTCGCCCTCGGCGGGGACGGTGACCACGGAGGGGATGCCGCCCCCATCGAGGGTGATTTTGACGAGGACATCACTGCCCGCCGAAACCACATAGCCTTCGTTGGAGTTGTGTTCAAAGGCAATCGCCCACGGGTTGGCAAAAAACAGCTTGGGCTTGAAGGTCTGGAGTTTGGCGGCGAGGTGCAGGTTGATGGTGCCGCCGGGGAGTTCACTCTTGGCGGCGACATCAAAGACGGACAGGAAGGCCTGCGTATCCACGTTGAACTTAACCGGGCCTTCGGGGGAGGCGGCCACGTTGGGGAGGTAGCCGCGCCCGTTTTTGAGGGCGATGGCCTGCATCTGGTTTGGGTAGGCAAAGGTCGCCTCGGCGTCGGTGCCGCCGAATTTGGTGCGGTCAGCGGCAAAGCCGGTGTCGTGGGCGGAGAGGGTGATGACGCCCTGGATTTGGGCGTCGTCGGCGGTGGAGAGCACGAAGACTTTGCCCTCGCTGCCCTGATCCTGCCCCGGCCCGCCGGAGACGGTGGGTTGGGAGAGGAACTGGGTGATGTAGACGAATTGTGCGCCCGTGCCGCCATTGTTGTTGGTGACGGCCACGCCGCGCGGCTGGACGCCGGGGATGGCGATGGTGGCGACGACGACGCGGGCAGGCATCTCGATGATCGAGACGGTGTTGGAAGCCGAATTGGCGACATAAGCCCGGCCGCCATCGGGGGTCAATGCGACCCCATAGGGGCCGGCACCCACCGGGATGTCCGTAATCAAGGTCAGGGAGTTCAGGTCAATGACGGAAACCGTGTTGGAAAACTGGTTAGTGACATAGGCAAATGCGCCATCGGGGCTGATGGCGACCGTTTGCGGGTGCTTGCCCACCGGGATTTCCGCCAGCTTGGTGTTGGCGTTGCCCTCCACGGCGATGACGGAGACGGAGCTGTTGAGCGTGTTGACCACAACCAGTTTGGTGTCGTCATCGGTGATGGCGATGGAACTGGACTGGCTGGGGTTTTTGGCGATGACCCCGACGGCCCCGGCAACCGGCGCGGTGGTGGGTTCCGCTCCCGTGGCGGGCGCGCCTTCGGTGGGGGCTGCGCCTTCCACAGGCGGGGTCTCCGTTGCCGGTGGTTCGCCGCCGCAGGCCACAAGGATCAGCAGGATGCCGAGCACGATCAGGGTGAGTGGGTAGTGTTTTTTGTTCATGGGTTCTTCTCCGGGAGTTGGGTTAACTATCCCGATTGAGCCGGATGGTGAGGCCAATGGGGAACAGGAAGATGGTGTCCACGATCAGGTAGCCGATGAAAAGGGGATGCAAGTCGCCCGTCAGTTGGTGATAGAGCAGGGCGACGAAGACGACGAGGCCGTAAACGAAGGCGACCGTGAAAAGGACGCGGGCGGATTTCCAGTCGCCGAGGCGGGCAATGAGCCACGCGCCCACGCCGTTCCCGAGGACGATGCCGCCGATGAAGCGCATGAGCACGGGCGGGATGGCTGAGGGCCACATGAAATCGGGGAGTTTGAGTTCCGGGCCAAGGGTGAATACCACGCCAACGGCCAGGTTAATCAGGGCGGCCAGGGTAATCAGCCCGCGCAGTGGTTGGGAGAGTTGGCCGTTTTCGGCTTTTAAGAGATTGAGCATGGATGCCTCCGTAAGGGTTGGGGTGGGCACGGGCTGGATGATGAACCCGCGCCCAGTGATGGATGCCGGTTATTGATCAGCTGTGCTTTTGGTCAGGACGAAGTCAAACAGCCGGTGGGCCAGCTGATAAATTTGCTGGGCGCCGCACTCACCGGGGACGGCTTCAATCGTGCCGTTGCCGTTGGCGTCGGTGCCGTTGGCCATGGCGTAGAGGAGGTCAACCAGGTTTTGGGCGATCAATTGGCCGGCCTCAACTTCGGTAGTGTCGAGCAGGAGCCTGGCCTGTTCGATCGCTTGCGGCCCGGTCGTGGAAATGGTGCGGGCACAAGCGCCCATAAAGAGCGCGGCCTCATTGTGCGCATTGGACAGGCCGGGCGTTTCGGCGATGTGGTCGGCGACTTCAGCCACTTTGAAGGCATACGGCCAGACGCCGAAGCCATCGCCGGGGTTCTGGGTTTGCCCGTCCCCGTTGTGGTCGCCAAACCCGGCATCCGCGGAGCCGAGCAGGATGTTGATGATATGCTCGGCGTGGTTTTGCGCGCCAGCCAGGTCGCCAGCGTTGACGGCGTCTTGTGCCAGCCCGGCGTGTTCGTAGGCGAGCAGGGTCTGATCCTTCAGGCTGGGGTCATAGGGGGCGTTGGCCGGGGTATCGGGGGCGCTGACCACCAGCAGGCGGATGTCCGCCCGGATGGTCTCCGGGATGCTGCCGCCAAACCAGTCCTCGGAGGGAGCGGCCAGCCCGCCAGCCGCGGCGGCCGCGGCGTCTTCCACGCTGACGCGCGCGCCCACCACCTTACCGACGAGGTTTTCGCCAGCCGGGGAGGCCCAGATAAAGGCCTGGCCGCCAACGGCGGTGCCCACCTGCGTGGCCGTGCCATCGTCGGCGATCACCCAAACCACGTAGGTTTGGCCTTCGGCGGCGGCGGGCAGTTGGGCCAGGTCAAGGGTGAGGGTGGAGAGACGCTGGTCGTTGACGGTCTGGAAGGCGGCCTGGATGGCAGCCTCGGCTGGCTCGCCAGCCGGGGTCTCCGGGATGCCGCCGCAGGCTGTCAGCAGGATCAGCACGGTAAGCAGGATCAGCAGGGAAAGGGGGGCTTTGTGGTTTTTCATCTAAACTCCTTTGGATTGGGCTTAAATATTTTTCGAGAGGATCAACCGGATCTGTTGGATGATCTGCGGCCAGTCGCTGCCCTTTTCGATAAAACCATCCCCCCCGGCGGCGAGGCCGCGTTCCCGGGAGAGTTGATCCCCGTTGGCTGAGATCAGGATGACGATGGGAGGCTGGGGGAGGGCTTTCACCGATTGTGCCACTTCGTACCCGGCCATGTCCGGGAGTTGGACATCGAGGAGCACCATATCCGGGGACAGGGCGGTTGCCAGTTCGATGGCGCGTTTCCCGGTCTCGGCAATGCCGACTACGACGAGGTCGCTCTCATCATACAACAGATACTGGAGGGCTTCCAGCAGGGGGAGCGAGTCGTCCACGAGCAGGATGGTGAAAGGACTGCCGGCCGGTGACGTCATGGATTGTTTCCAGTGTAGGGGAAACGGGAAGCAATTACACGCCCCACCGGTCAGGTATTGGGCATAACTTTGGAGGGGTGTCGGGGGAGGGGGAGGGGGAGGGGCGGAGGGAAGGAGAGAAGGAGAGAAGCAGGGAGAGATGGAAAGAGGAATTTTGAGGGCTGATGGCTGATGGCTGACGGCTCAAAGCTCACAGCTTTTCGCTACAGCCCCAGCTTGACCGCCCAGATGGCGGCCTGGGTGCGGTCATCGAGGTGGAGTTTGGAAAGGATGTTGCTGACGTGTCCCTTAACCGTGCCTTCCGTGATGTGTAGTTGGGCGGCGATCTGCTTGTTGCTGAGGCCCTGGGCGATCAGGCTGAGGACGGCGCGCTCCCGTTCGGTCAGGTCCCCCGGGGAGGCCGCGGGTTTTTGGGGTTTGGCGAGGTGTTCCATCAGTTTGCGCTGGGCCTCCGGGTGCAGGGCGGGTTCGCCACGCGCCACGCGCTTGATGGCGGAGACCAGTTCGTCGCGCAGGACATCCTTGAGCATGTACCCGGCGGCCCCGGCTTGCATGGCGGCGACCACGTTTTGGTCGTCGGCGAAGGAGGTGAGGAGGAGGACGCGGGCTGCCGGGCGCAGGGCCATGACCCGGCGGGTGACTTCGATCCCGCTGATGTCCGGGAGGACGAGGTCGAGCAGGACCACGTCCGGGGCGAGGGCCACGGCCATTTGGATCGCTTCCTCCCCGTCGGCGGCTTCGCCCAGGATTTCGAGGCCGGGTTCATCGCCCAGCAACATGCGCAGGCCCTCCCGGACAATTTTGTGGTCATCCACAATGATGAGGCGTATCACGGTTTGATCTCCAATGATTGGGTTGGTTGGGTTTCACATGCGTTGAGAGCGCTGATTTGGCGGCGATTTTCCGCCCGTATCGAAATCAAGCGAGGCAGCGGGTCTCGATACGCCGGAAAACCACCGGCTACTCGACCAGCGTAAGCTCTTCACTGCAATGAAACACATCCTATTGTTTTACCATCGGGGCCGCCGGTTTGACTGGAATGCTGATGCACAGCCGGGTCCCCGTTTCCGGGTGTGATGCGACTTCCAGCTTGCCGCCCAGTTTCCGGGCGCGCTCCTGGATGCCAACTACGCCAAATTTACCGGCGGCCAGGCGGGTGGTCAGGAGCGCTTCGGGGTTGAAGCCCTGCCCGTTATCGGCAATGGCCAGGAACACCCGGCCGTCTTCCTGTTTCAATGTGATCTCCACGTGCCGGGCGCGGGCATGTTTGACCACGTTATTGAGCGCCTCCTGCGTCATGCGGAACAGGGCCTCCTCAATTTCAGGAGCCTGTGGCTGGTACCCCTCGGAGGAGAAGTCCACCTGTAATTTCTCCCGGTCCCGAATGCGTTTGAGGTGCTGTTCGAGGGCCGGGAGCAGGCCGTTCTCGACCGGGCTGGTCAGGCGCAATTCGGCCAGCAGGGTGCGCATTTCGCCCAGCGCCTGTTGGCTGAGTTCCAACATGCGGGTAATCCGGCGCTCGCCCTCCTCCGGGTTGCGCTTGTAAATGGAACTGACCGACTGGGCGATCAGCATGGTGCTGAAAATGAGTTGTGTCACCGAGTCGTGCAGGTCGCGCGCCAGCCGCTGGCGTTCCTCCAGCGCAGCCAGCGATTGTGCCCGCCCATACAGCGAGGCGTTTTCCAGCGCAATCGCCAGTTGGTCGGCGATGATGGTCACGCTGGTCACGTCTTCCTCGCTAAAGGGGCGCATCCCGGCAATGTCCAGCACGCCCAGCAGGCGCGTGCCCAATTGGATCGGCACGGTCAGTTCCGCCCGGATTTCGGCGTTGGGGACGGCAATATAGCGTTCGCTGGCCGTCACATCATTGACGAGCACGACCGCCTGCTTCTGTGCCGCCTCGCCCAGGATGCCCTGTGTCACCGACTGGCGGTAGCCGGGCGACTCGCCGTGCGGCCAGCGGCTGGCCTGCGAACGCTGTACCAGCATGCCGGGGTCATCCGCGTCCAGGAGGAAAATGGAGACGTGGTCATAGTTCAGCCGGGTGAACAGCGCCTCCGTGGTCTCCGCCAGCAGTTCGTCCGGGTTGAGACGCGCGGTGATTTGCTGGCCGACGCGGGCGATCAGCCCCAGCCGCTCGGTGCGCTCGACCTCGCGCTGGTAGCGCCGGGTATTTTCCACCGCCGGGGCAATCTGGTTGGCGGCCAGGCTGAAGAGCCGCAGCTCCGCCTCGCTCCAGGGGTGCGGCTCGGTGTAGGAGAGGATCAGGTTCCCAATGCGCTTCCGCCCGACAATGAGCGGGATCAACGCCAGCGCCGGGCGGCCCTCCGTGGCCTGCTCTTTTCGCAAAACTTCGGGGACGCGCGGGTCTTCGGCCACATCCGGGATCGCCACGGTTTGCCCGGCATCCAGCAATTCGTTCAGATCATCCTCCGTGGTCGGGATGTGTAAATTGGCCTCGACAATCCCCTCGCCGGGCTGGAAATAATATGGGACGAAGAACCGCACCGCTTTCCCCGTCAACGGGTCAAACTCCAGCAGGGCAATCGTGCAACGGTAAGGCGTATGCGCCGTGAGGGCCTCCAGCGCCAGCCGGAGGGCTTCGGAAGTGGTGCGCGCCACGCTCAGTTTTTGGCTGACCTCATACAAGATGGTGAGGTCACGCAAGGTCGCCCGCGCATCCGAAAAGAGCCGCGCCTTTTGCAGGATGACGACCAGTTGCTCGGCCAGCGTCTCCAGCGTTTGCACATCCTCCTGGCTAAAGGAGTTGGCCGCTTCGTCCTGCGCGTCCAGCACACCGATCACCTGCCCGCCCGCCTTAATCGGCACGCTCAGTTCACTCCCCGGGTCCCAATCACCGGGAGCGCGGATATAGTCGGCGTTGTCTTTGACGTTGTTTGCCAGTTGGGTTTGCCCGGTGCGCACCGCCCGCCCCACCATCCCCCGCCCAATGGGCACGCGATCCCCCAGCGGGATTTTCCCCTGGAGATTGCTGGAGATGGCCGAGCTAATCAGCACCTCACGCGTCTCATCCAACAGCAGGATGCTTGCCATGTGATAGCCCATCACATCCTGGATGGCCTGCACGACCACTTCCAGCATTTGCGTCCGGTCGAGGTTGGCGGTGGCCTGCCGGCTGACTTCGGATAAGGCCAGCAGGTTGCGGGTAAGTTTTTCGGGAGGAGGGATCAAAGGAATCCGGTAGCGGGCGGAGGCGGGTTGCGCGGGAACCTACCAGGGGCCGTGACCCCCAGAGGGTGTGCGTCCCCAGCGGGCCAAGGGGTGTTCATGGGACGCGCTGCTTGCTCGTGGAACTCATGGGAACTCGTCGGAATTCCCACGAGTTCCCATGAGATGCCCTGACAGCAATCGATCTACATGTACTCCCTAAACTGCAACCCGTAGCGTTTGCGGGCATCCAGCCAGGCGCGCCGCATCACCTCATAGACCTTTTCCGGCTCCTTGATGTTGCGCAGGACGATCTCCTCGGCGGAGGCGTCCGCCCCGCGGATGGTGATGTCGCCCAGCCCCAGCACGCGCTCGGAAACGTTCTGCTTGAGGTCAATATCCTGGATGCGGATCAGCTCGAAATTCTCAACGTTGCGTGAAACCATCCCCCTGATGATTTTGAAGCGCTCGGAAGTGATGACGTATTTCTCGACGAGGGAGAGAAAAGGGCGGCCTTCCCACAGGATTTTCTCGGCATTTGCATCCGCCGGTTCATCGGAGGCGGGGCTGGCCGCGGGCTGGGCCTCATCCAGCATTTGATCGACCGCGGCCAGCAGGCTGTCGGCGATCTTGCCGACGAGTTTGGCCTGGGATTCCTGCGGGATGGTGGTGAGGTCCACGCCGCTCTGGGCGATGGCCTGCCAGACGCTGGCGGTGACACTAGCGCGGGTTTGTTCGATGGTCATGGGTGCTCCTTTTGGCGGGGGCAAGCCCCGCCGCTACGTGGGTGATTGGGTCAATGGATTGTACCAAGTTGGGTTCGCTGGGCGGGGCTGAGTTTTTCGGCGGCTTCGCGCAGTACGCTGGGGTGCATCTCTCCCCCATGTTCCAGCAGGAATTCAAAAATCAGATCGGGTGCGTGCTTGCTGGCTTCCTTGAGCGCCCAGGCGACGGCCTTGCGGACGGTCATCTCCCGGTCACCCAGCAGGGGCAGGCAGATGCGCAGGGTCTCGGCAGGGTGAGTGCGCCCCTTGTGATTCAGTTCGGAGGCGGTGGCGAGGGCGAAGCGGCGTTGCCACGGGTTCATCGAGCCGGTGAGACCCTCCAGTTGATCCACCAGCCCGGGATTGGCCGCCACCACCGCCCCGGCGACGTTGCTGGCGAGCTGGTCGCAGGTCTCCCAATTGTCGAGGGCGGCGATCCAGGGGGCCAGGCGCGCCCACGGGAGGTGCGCCGCCTTCCGGCCAAACCCGCCGAGAATGAAGATGCCGACAAGCATGTCCTCGCGCAGGTGCGTTTTGCACAGTTCATCCAGCAGGCCGCAGGCGGCCTCAAGGGTGAGGGGTGGGTTTTGGGCGCGGAAATCTTTGGCGATCAGGCGCAGTTGCGGGACGGGGACGCCCACCGTTTGCGCGCCGGGGACGGTGCGCAGAAGTTTGCGCTGAACCTCAGGGTCGGCGCCGGCGAGGATGGCGGCGTGGATCTGGTCAAAGGGCTGGCTCATAAGTCGGGGCATGCGGATATTGTAGCGGACGGGAGGAAAAAGAAAAAGCCCGGCTTGGGGTGCCGGGCTAATAACGAGGAGTATCCGAAAGTTCAGAATTCTCTGAGAACCGCAGGTTCCCGACTTTGGAACTCTGTTATTGAACGATTGTTTGTTTTTTTAGTGCACCGCTAAACTCAATACTGTTTAGATAAGCAACACAATGGCATCGGAAATATGCTTGGTAGGCTGAGGCCAATGAAGATGTTGCTCGCGTTTTAATTTGAACTTTGACATTTTGCGTTTCACGACGCGCGGGTTGGA
>Ga0247727_10000829_pt1 | contig 75243 bp, 64 predicted proteins | sample WisWelCaveWW1625_FD_202498 | JGI IMG/M metagenome (GOLD analysis project Ga0247727, IMG submission 202498) | Biofilm microbial communities from Wishing Well Cave, Virginia, United States - WW16-25 | ecosystem: Environmental > Aquatic > Deep subsurface > Groundwater > Cave microbial mat | place...
TACGGATTCATCGAGAGGTCACCGCTCGCCTACCTGCACGTCTTCTCGTACTCGGCGCGGCCGGGCACGGCGGCCGCGGCGCTGCCCGCGGCCGTCCCGCCGGCGGCGATTCGCGAACGCAGCGCGCGGCTCAGGGGGCTGGGCCGGGACCTGTCGCTGCGCTTCCGGAAGCGGTTCGTCGGGCGCGAGCTGCCGGTGCTGGTGCTGCGCGGGGTCCGGCCGGACGGCCGCCTGCGCGCCCTCTCCGACAACTTCATCGACCTGGGGCTGGATGCCGGCCCGCGGCCGGCGGGCAGCCTGGTCAACCGCCTGCTGACGGCGCGGGTCGGCGCCGCGACCGGCGACGACACGCTCGCCGCGATCGCCTGAAGCGGCGGCGCGTCAGACCTTCACGAGGTCCTTGAGGGCCTTGGCGACCGTGAACTTGACCACGGTCTTCGCGGGGATCTGAATGGTCTCGCCGGTGGCCGGGTTGCGGCCGGTGCGCGCCAGGCGCTTCGAGACGCGGAACTTGCCGAGACCGGCGAGCGGCACTTCACCGGCCTTGCGCATCTCGGTCTCGACGATCTTGGTGAAGCCGTCGAGGAAGGTCTTGGCGTCCTTCTTGTCGGCGCCCATTTCGGCGGCGATGGCATCGATGAGTTCGGTGCGGTTCATGCTCGGCTGCCCTCCACGTGGCGTCGATCGGCCCGGCCTCCGCGCCCGCGCGGAGGAACGCTGACCTTGTAGCACGGCCGGCGCGCGGGGATCAAGGCGCCGCGGCAGCGCGATTGCCAGGAGGCGCTATAGTGGGGAGCACATGGCCCGTTTCCAGGCTCGCGCCCTGCTGATCAGGGCGATCGGTGGCTGCGTCGCCGCGGCGCTGCTGCCGGCGGCCGCGCCGGCGGCCGAGCGCGCCATCACCATCGGCGCGACGCAGCGCTTCGAGATACCGGCCGGCGATCGAAGGGCGACCCGCGTCGGGCTCGCGCTGCGACCGGTCGCTCCGGTATGGGTGACGATCGACGCACGCTCCCTCGACTGCGATCTGGATCTCCGGGCCGAGCGGGTGGAAGGGGACGGAACGGCGACCGACCCGGCCGCGGACGACGATGGCGGCGGGGGCGGCAACAGCCGCCTTTCGATGGAGGTGGCGGCGGGGGCCGCCTACCGGCTGAGCGTCGGGTGCCGCGACCATGACGACGGGGCGGCGGTCGAGGTCGCGGTCGCCGCGGGGCGGGTCGAGGCGCTCGCGGGGGAGGCGAAGGCCAGCGCCGACGTCGCCTACTTCCACGCTGTCCTGGCGCACGCCGAGGAGCGCGGCGTGCCGGCGGGGCAGTTGCGGGCCCTCAGGAACCTGGCGAACCTGTCCCGGGCCGCCGGCGACTTCCGCGAAGCACAGTCGTACCTCGATCGCGCCCAGCCGATCTTCGACCAGGTCAACGGCCCCGACAGCCGGCAGGCGTCGCAGAACATCAACAACCGCGGCGTGCTGCGCCTGGAGGCGGGGGACCTCGCGGGGGCCCGCGACCTGGTGGCGCAGGCGCTGGCCCTGGACGAGAGGACCCTGGGCACCGACAACGAGGAGGTCGGGAGCGGCCTCAACAACCTCGCCGCCATCGAGGACGCCCTGGGGGACTTCGAGAACTCGCGCCGGCACTACGAGCGCGCCCTCGAGGTGCGCGAGCGGGCGCACGGCACGGAGTCGGAAGAGGTCGCCCAGACGACGGCGAATCTCGGCGTCATGCTGCGCAACTCCGGGTTCTACGACGACGCCCTGCCGCTCATCGAGCGGGCGCTGGCGCTCGACGAGCGCCTGCTCGGTCCGGATCACCTCGAGGTCGCGATCCAGTGCAACAACCTCGCGGCCACGGTCCAGCCGCTGGGGGACTACGCGCGGGCGCAACGACTCTACGAGCGGGCCATCGCCATCACCGGGAAGGCGAAGGGGCCCGACGATCCCGACCTCGCGCTCCTGCTCAACAACCTGGCGACGCTGCAGTCCAGCCTGGGGCTCGAAACCGAGGCGCGGGCCCTCATCGAACGGGGGCTCGACATCCGGGCAAGACGGCTCGGGCCGGACCACCCGGCGGTGGCCCAGAGCTACGCGGCGCTCGGACTCTCCCACCGGGGCGGCGGCGACCTCGCGGCGGCGCGGCGCGCCTATGAAAACGCGCTGGCCATCGCCGAGAAGGCGCTCGGTCCGGACCACCTCCAGGTGGCGGCGAGCCTCCAGAACCTGGGATCGATCGAGCGGGCGTCTGGAAATTTCGCCGTGGCGGTGTCGCTCCTCGCGCGCTCCATCGCCATCTACGAGCGGGCGGCCCCCTCCCATCCCGCCCTGGCCGGCGCCCTCGACTCCCTCGCCCTCACGCTCGAAGCCCTCGGACGCGCGGCCGAGGCGCTGCCGTTGTTCGACCGCGGCGTCGCGCTGCGGGAGGAGGGGCTCGGGCCGGACCATCCGGACACCGCCCTGATCCGCGCCAATCGGGCGGCGTGCCGCGCCCGGCTCGGCCAGTGGTCCCTCGCTCTCCAGGAGGCGCTGGAGGCGGAGAGGATCGCCCGGGACCACCTCCGCCTGACCGCCCGGGCGCTGCCGGAGGAGCGCGGCCTGGCGTACGACGCGACGCGCCCGCGCGGGCTCCATCTGGCCCTGTCGATCTCCCTGGCCGCGCCGACCGCCGGGCCGGCGGACCAGGTGTGGGACGCCCTCATGAGATCGCGCGCCCTCATCCTCGACGAGATGGCGGCGCGTCACCGCAACGCGGTCGCGACCTCCGATCCCGAGGTGGCGCGAGTGGCGGAGGCGTTCTCCGTCGCCTCGCGGCGCCTCGCCAACCTCGTGGTCCGCGGTCCGGCCGGGACTCCGCACTCCCGCTACAAGGAGGATCTGGACGTGGCGCGGCGCGGACGGGACGCGGCGGAGGAGGCGCTGGCCGCCGCCAGCCCGGCCTTCCGGGATGATCGCCGCGGCGACCGCGTCGGGTACGAGGAGGTCCTGCGCCGCCTTCCCGCCGGCGCCGCCCTCGTCGCGTACCTCGAGTTCCGCCGGCGCGATTTCGGCGCCGATGCGAGAACCCCGGCGTATGCCGCGTTCGTCCAGCCGGCCGGCGGCGGCGCGCCGTCGCTGGTGTCAATCGGCCCCGGCGAGGCAATCGACGCGCGGGTGGCCTCGTGGCAGGAGGCGATTGCGCGCGGCGCCGGGGCCGGCCGGGAGGCACGGGGGCTGGAGGATGGCTACCGCGACCGGGCGGGAGACCTGCGGCGGGCCGTGTGGGATCCAATCGCCGCCCGGCTCGAAGGGGCGCGGCTGGTGTTCGTCGTGCCGGATGGTGCGCTCAACTTCGTCAGTTTCGCGGCCCTGCCGGCCGAGGACGGCGGGTATCTCCTCGAGCGGGGGCCGGCGATCCACATCCTCTCGGCGGAGCGCGATCTGGCCCTGCTCCCCGCCGCGCCCTCGTCCGGCGCCGGCCTGCTCGCCCTCGGCGGCCCCGCCTTCGACACCGCGGCCGCCGCAGGGGGACCCGACAGGCAGGACGCCGGCGCGACGCGCCGGCCCGCGGTGCAGCCGGCCGGGCCGGTCGCGCCGGCGACCGGGCAGCAGACCTTCCGTGGCCCGACGGCCCGCTGCCGCGACTTCGGCGCGCTGCGCTTCACCCCATTGCCGGAGACCGCCCGGGAGGTCCGGGAGGTCGCGCGGCTCTGGAGCGAACACACCCCCTCCTCCAATGCCGGGCCGGGGACGATCCTCACCGGCGCGGCGGCCGGCGAAGCGGCGCTGAAGCGCGAGGTTTCGGGGCGGCGTCTCCTGCACCTCGCGACGCACGGGTTCTTTCTCGGCGGGACGTGCGTGGCCCGGCCGGCCGCGACGCGGGCGGTCGCCGGCCTCGTCGTCGGCCCGGCCGCGTCCGCGACGGCCGGCGATTCCGGCAGCACGTTGCCGCGCGACGCTCCGGAGAACCCGCTGCGCCTCGCGGGACTGGCCCTCGCCGGCGCCAATCGGCGCGCCGGCGTCGGCCCCGACGAGGAGGACGGTGTCCTCACGGCGGAGGAGGTCGCGACCCTCGACCTGTCCGGCGTCGAATGGGCGGTCCTGTCGGCCTGCGAGACCGGGGTCGGTCAGGTGCAGTCAGGGGAAGGGATGCTCGGGTTGCGCCGCTCCTTCGAGGTCGCCGGCGCCCGCACCCTGATCACCAGCCTGTGGCCGGTGGACGACGAGGCGACGCGCGCCTTCATGGCGGCGCTGTACGAAGCGCGCCTCGGGCGCGGGCTGTCGTCGGCCGACGCGATGCGTGAGGCGGGGCGGCAGGTACTCGCCGGCCGTCGCCGGTCCGGACGGAGCGCCCATCCTTTCTACTGGGCCGCCTTCGTCGCCGCCGGCGACTGGCGCTGACCAGGACGGCGCTGCGGGGGCACCGGGCGCCGCGACGCGCCGGCCCCGGCGTGCCGGTGGCTACTTCCAATCAACCGGAAGCCGCACCTGCCGGCCGGCGCGGTCGCGGTACAGGATGTGGCCGTTGTTGCGCCCGAACAGGTAGAGGTCGCGCGTCAGCTCGACATCGCGGCGGCAGTACTGCTCGATGAGATCGACCTTCCCCTCCTTCCACCACTGCAGCGACTGCAGGCCGTCGGCGCTCTTGCCCACACCGAGAGTCGCCTCGCCGACGTCGGCGAGGCGCAGCCTGAAGCCGAGCCTCGAGTAGATGTCGGCGAGCATGTCGAGGGTGCGGATGCGCGACAGGTCGCGGTCGGTGTAGCCCCGCAGCACGCCGAGGTCGAAGCGGTCGATGTTGTAGCCGACGACGCGATCGGCGGTCAGGAGGTCGAGGAGCAGCTCGGTCACGTCCTTCTCGAAGTAGGTGCGGAACTGGCCGGTGACGTCGTTGAAGGTGACGCCGAGCGCCATCTTCATCGCCGCCAGGTTCTGCCAGCCGCCGACCTCCTCGGCGCTCTTCTGGGTCTCGAGGTCGAAGAACAGCGTGGTGACGCGCGCCGGCGCGCCGCCGTCGCCGCCGCGGCGGCGGGCCGCGGGTGCCGGCTCGCTCTCTTCCCCCTGGCCGAGGGAGAACAGGCCGCCGCCATCGCGGCGCGCGGCGCCGCCGGAAGCCGCGTCGCCGGCGCGCGCGGGCGGGCGCCCGCCGTCACCGCGCGCGGCGGAGCCGTGTGGCGCCTCGCCGGATGCGATCGGCCGTGGCGCGGGCGGCGGCGGACCGGCGGCGACCTCGGCGCGGCCGATCAGCGCCTCGAGCACGAAGGCCGCCGACTCCTTGTCGAGCGGCTGGTTGCCGTTGCCGCACTTGGGCGACTGCACGCAGGAGGGGCAGCCGTCGTCGCACGCGCAGGCGCGCAGGAGGTCGGCGGTGCGCCCGATGAGGTCCTCGAGGCCGCGGTAGCCGCGCGCCGCCAGGCCGACGCCGCCGGGATGGCCGTCGTAGATGAAGACAGCGGCCCTGCCGACCTGGGGATGGTGCGTGTACGAGATCCCGCCGATGTCGCCGCGGTCGCAGATCGCGAGCAATGGGAACAGCCCGATCATCGCGTGCTCGGCGGCGTGCAGCGCGCCCATGAAGTGCCCGGCGCGCTCGCGCACCGCCTCCTGCATGCTGTCCGGGATCGTCAGCCACAACCCCACCGTCTCGAAGGTGAGCGGCGGCAGCGTGAGCTCGTGGATGCCGAGGCGGTCGCGGCCGTGCAGGCGGCGCTTCTCGTACCCGGTGATCTGCTCGGTCACCTTGAGCCGTCCGAGCCGCGCGCACAGCGGCCCCGCGACCCGCTCCTCGAGCATCTCGAGGATGGCGGTCTCCTTCTCGGCGCGCACCTGGGTGTAGTAGTCGACGTCGGAGGGCTCGACGAAGACGCGGCGCTCTTCGATGTCGAGCCGGCGCACCAGGTACTGCTGTCCATGGTGCAGGTAGATCGCCCCGTCGTGCGTCTCGTGGAAGGCGCGCACGCCGTCGATGCTGCCGATGACACGGCCGGCGCCGCGGTCGTGGATGACGTAGGTGCTGCCCGCCGAGCGCAGGTTGACGTCGCGCTGCGGGCGGCGGCGGAGCGTGAACCAGCGCTCCCCCTCGGCGTCGCGCGCCAGCAGGCCGTCACGCTCGAGCGTCCCGACCTGGGCGAAATTCACGGCGCCATAGAGCGCCCGGTCCGCCGGGCCGAGCGGGCTCTCGGCGCCGGCGCAGACGAGATGGGCGCGGGTGATCACCGGGTTCTCCGGGTCGAAGACGACCTCCTCGAAGCCGCGCGCCATGAACTGGTCGGGGTGGGTCATGAAGTACTGGTCGAGGGCGTCGGGCATGCCGACGAGAATCGTGAGCGACGGCCGGTCCTCGCGCCCCACGCGGCCGATGCGCTGCCACGACGACACGATGCTGCCCGGATAGCCGACCAGGATGCAGACGTCGAGCCCGCCGATGTCGACCCCGAGCTCCAGGGCGCTCGTCGTGATGACACCCTGGAGGTCGCCGTCGAACAGCCGCTTCTCGATGGCGCGGCGCTCCTCGGGCAGGTAGCCGGAGCGGTAGGCGCTGACCTTGTCGCGCCAGCGCGGCGCGGTCTGCAAGAGCCACGAGTGCAGCAGCTCGGTGATCTTGCGCGCCTTGGTGAAGGCGATCGTCCGGTAGCCGGCGTCGAGCGACCAGGCGAGGAGCGTCTGCGCGGCGGTGTACGGGCTGACGCCCGGGTTCAGGAACATCAGGTGACGTGACGGGCGCGGCGCGCCGCTCTTCTCGACCACCGAGAACGGCCGGCCGACGAGCGCTTCGCCCAGGCGCCCGGGGTTGGCGACGGTCGCAGAGGAGGCGATCACCCGGGGTTCCGCGCCGTACAGCGCCGCGATGCGCTGCAGCCGCTTGAGGATGTGGTGCAGGTGCGAGCCGAACAGGCCGCGGTAGACGTGCAGCTCGTCGATCACCACGAGGTCGAGGCTCGCGAAGAACGCCCGCCACGAGTCGTGGTGCGCCAGGATGCCGAGGTGCAGCATGTCGGGATTGGTGATCAGGATGTCGGGCGGTGCGGCCTTGATCCGGCGCCTCGCCGTGTCGGGGGTGTCGCCGTCGTAGATCGCCGCGGAGATCGGCCGGCCGTGCCCCGGCAGGCGGCCGCCGTGCGGCACGACGCCGCCGCGCCGCGCGACCGCCGCCGCCAGCTCCTCGATCCCGGCGAGCTGGTCCTGGGCGAGCGCCTTGTAGGGGAAGAGATACAGCGCCCGGCGGCCCGGGCGCAGCAACACCCGCTCGAAGGTCGGCACGAGGTAGACGAGGCTCTTGCCGCTCGCCGTCGGCGTGACCGTCAGCACGTCCTCGCCGCGGCGGACGCGGTCGATCGCCTCGGCCTGGTGGGCGTACGGCCGCTCGATGCCGATGTCCCGCAGCGCCGCCGCCAGCGGCTCCGGCAGCGGATCGGCGAGCGCCGCATACTCGGCCGGCTGCGCGGCGATCGTCTCGAGGTGCACGACGTCGCCGCCGAGACGCTCCGAACGCAGGATGCGGGCGATGAAGTCGGCCATCGCCGGCGCCGCGGCGTCCCGGGTGCCGCGGCCGCCGCCCTTCGTCGCCGCCGTGCCCGACGACCGGCGGGCGCCGCCGCGTGGCGCGCGGCGCGACGCTTTCGCCGGGCGCGGCTCGTAACCGGGCGGGTCGGGCTCGGAGACGACGCCCGCGCCGGCGGGCGGGCGGACGGCCGGTCGGGCGCCGCTCACCTGCGCGTCTCGGTGGCGGCGGTGTAATCGTAGAAGCCGCGGCCGATCTTCTTCCCCAGGTGACCGGCGTCGACCATCCGCTTCAACAGCGGGCAGGGGCGGTACTTCGGGTCGCCGAAGCCGGCGTGCAGCACCTCCATGATCGACAGGCAGGTGTCGAGCCCGATGAAGTCGGCGAGCCGCAGCGGCCCCATCGGGTGGCGCATGCCGAGCGTCATCACGGCGTCGATGTCGTCGCGCGTCCCGACGCCCTCGTACAGGGCGAAGATCGCCTCGTTGATGAGCGGCATCAGCACCCGGTTCGCGATGAACCCAGGCAGATCCTGCGACACGACCGGCGTCTTGCCGAACTTCACGGCGAGGGCGCGGGTCGCCTCGATGGTGGCGGGCGCGGTCGCCTGTCCGGGGACGATCTCGACCAGCTTCATGAGCGGCACCGGGTTCATGAAGTGCATGCCGATCACCTGCGCCGGCCGCTTCGTGACCGCGGCGATCTTCGTGATCGACAGCGACGAGGTGTTGCTCGCAAGCACGGTCGCGGCCGGGCACATCCGGTCGAGCGCGGTGAAGATCGACGTCTTGAGATCGAGCGCCTCGTTGACCGCCTCGACCACCCAGTCGCAGGGCGACAGGGCGTCGATCGACACGCTGCGCCTGATGCGGCCGAGGGCGGCGTCCCTGGCTTCTTTCCCGATCTCGCCCTTCTCGGCCAGCCTGCCGAGGCTCGCCTCGATCCCCCTGAGGGCGCGATCGAGGAAGCCCTGCTCGCGGTCGTTCAGGACGACGTCGAGACCGGCGGCGGCGGCCACCTGGGCGATGCCGGACCCCATCTGCCCCGCCCCGACGACACCGAACGTGCGGATACCATCGACGCTGGTCATCTCCCCTCCTTCGCCGGGGACCGCGGGTGCCGGTGCCGCGCCGCGCGGCGGCGGGCCGCCGGGCGCCGCGTCAGACGGTCTCGACCGCCATCGCCACGGCGTTGCCGCCGCCGAGGCAGAGCGCGGCGACGCCCTTCGTCACCTTGCGGTCGGCCATGGCGTACATGAGCGTGGTCAGCACGCGCGCGCCGCTGCAGCCGATCGGATGACCGAGGGCCACGGCGCCGCCGTTGACGTTGACCCGGTCGGCCTTGAGCCCCAGCTCCTTCACCAGGGCCACCGCCTGCACCGCGAACGCCTCGTTGAGCTCGTACAGACCGGCGTCCGCGACGCTCCAGCCGGCCTTCGCGAGGACCTTCTTCACCGCGTCGAGCGGCGCCATCATGACCATCTTCGGCTCGAGGCCGCTGGCGGCGTAGGCGACGATGCGCGCCATCGGCCTCACACCGCCCTTCTTCGCGCGCTCCTCCGACATCACGACCATGGCGGATGCGCCGTCGTTGACTCCGGGGGCGTTGCCGGCGGTCACGCTGCCGCCCTCCTTGAAGGCCGGCTTGAGCTTTGCGAGCGCCTCCATGCTGCTGTCGCGGCGCGGCGATTCGTCGGTGTCGAACATCTGCGGCGGACCCTTCCGCTGCGGCAGCGCCACCGGCACGATCTCGGCCTTGAACCGGCCGGCGTCGATGGCGGCGATCGCCTTGCGGTGGCTGCCGAGGGCATACTCGTCCTGCGCCTGGCGCGGGATGCCGTACTTGTCGGCCACGATCTCGCCGCAGCACCCCATGTGGAAGTTCTCGTAGGCGTCCCACAGGCCGTCCTTGATCATCGAGTCGATCATCTCGCCGTGGCCGAGACGCATCCCCTCGCGGGCGCCGTTGATGAGGTAGGGGGCGTTGCTCATCGACTCCATGCCGCCGGCGATGACGACCTCGTGGTCGCCGAGCCGCACCGCCTGCGCGGCCATCATCACCGCCTTGAGGCCGGAGCCGCAGACCTTGTTGACGGTCACCGCCGGCACCGTGACCGGGATGCCGCCCTTGAGCGCCGCCTGGCGCGCCGGGTTCTGCCCCAGCCCGGCCGAGACGACATTCCCCATGACGACCTCCTCGACCTCGTCGGGGCGGACCCCGGCGCGGGCGACCGCCTCCCTGACGGCGATGGCGCCGAGATCGGGGGCCGACATTGCCTTGAGCGCCCCGAGGAACTTCCCGATGGGGGTCCTGCATGCGCCGGCGATGACCGCGTGTCTCATGACCGTTCCTCCCGCCCCGGAATGGCCGGAGTATAGCAGCAAATGCCTCAAATCAAAGGGCTTTCCCGTGAGGTTTCCCTTGACGCGGGGGGGCGGTTGCGGTATATGGAAGACGCGCAGGAGGGTGCTCTCGCGATGAAGATCCAGGATTGGAGTTTGAAGCCGCTCAAGCCGAAGGGTGCGCCGGTTCCATCCGACGAGCCGCTGGCGGACGACATCTTCGTCAGCACGATCGTCGCGAGCAAGAACAACAAGCAGGTCGTCCTGCACCGAGTGACCAAGGTCAACCCCGACGGCTCCGAGGAGGTCTTCATCATCAAGGCCTCCCCGAAGATCCTGTCGACCGACCACTGAGCCGCGTGCGCGTCCGCGCCGGTGTCGTGGCGGCGGCTGTCGCCTTCGCCGCCACGATCGTCCACCTCGCTCCGGGCCTCTTCGAAGGCGGCGCCGCCGGCGCTGCATCCGCGGCGACCGGGAAGCCGCCCACGCCCTACGAGATCTACGCCGGCACCTGGGTCAAGCCCGACAGGAAGGCACCGCCGCCGCCCGGGGTCCGGATCGCCCGCAGCAACATGAAGGGGCTCGCGGTCAGCGTCGAATACGCGCCGCCGGCACGCCGCGCCGAGTTCCTCAGGACGATGGGCGCGGACATCGACGATCCGTTCGCCGTCACCCCGGGCCGGCCCGACCGCGTCGTCGCCTTCATCGTCACCTTCAACAACCAGGGCCGCGACCAGGTGGTGTTCAACCCGGGCAACGTGGCCGTGGTGACCGACAAGGGCGTGAGCGCGTTCCCGCTCGACATGACCGACATGTACATGTCCGCCGAGCGTCAGGGGGTCGATGATCTGCAGGCCGTGATCGACCGCAGCAGCAGGGTGATGTTCGATTCGAGCACGGTCATCCCGAGCGGCACCGGCCTGTCGCGCCTGGTGGTTTTCCGTCCGATCGAGGGCAAGTGGAAGCAGTTCCAGGTACACTTCTCCTATCTGCAGATCGGGCGGGACACCCACACGCTGTCCTTCACCTTCCACAAGCGGGAGGGGAAGGGCTGAGGACGGCGATCGCCGCCCGGCGGAGGGAGGATCAGCGATGGCGGCGCGAACTCTGGACGGCAAGGCGGTGGCCTCGGCGGTCAGGGCCGAGGTGAAACGGGCGGTCGAGGAGCTGCAGCACCGCTCCGGGCTCGCCCCCCAGCTGGTCGCCGTTCTCGTCGGCGACGACCCCGCCTCGAAGGTGTACGTCAGCAACAAGATCGACGCCTGCGCCGAGGCCGGCATCCGATCGCGGGAGATCCGCATTCCTGCGACTGCGCCCGAAGGCGACGTCCTCGCCGCGGTGCGCCGCCTGAACGACGACCCCGACGTCGACGGCATCCTCGTGCAGCTGCCGCTGCCGAAGAACATCGACCGCATCAAGGTGCTGATGTCGATCGATCCGGCCAAGGACGTCGACGGACTGCACGTCATGAACGCCGGCCGCCTGGCGATGCGTCTCGAAGGCCTGGTGCCGTGCACGCCGGCCGGGGTGATCGAGCTCCTCGACCGCAGCGGCCTGGCGATCGCCGGCATGCGGGCGGTGATCATCGGCCGCAGCGAGATCGTCGGGCGGCCGCTGGCGATGCTCCTCGTGCACCGCGACGCCACCGTGACCCTGTGCCATTCGAAGACCCGCGATCTCCCGGCGGTCGCCCGCCAGGCCGACATCCTCGTCGCGGCGGTCGGCCACCCCGCGTTCGTGCGCGGCGCGCACATCCGCGCCGGCGCCGTCGTGATCGACGTCGGCGTCAACCGCGTCACCGACCTCGACCTGGTGCGCGACGTCTACGGCCCCGACTCGCCGCGCGTCGCGCAGGTGGAGGATCGCGGCTTCACCCTCATGGGTGACGTCCACTGGCGCGAGGCGGTCGAGCGCGCCGCCTGGATCACGCCGGTGCCGGGCGGCATCGGCCCGCTGACCATCGCCTGCCTGCTGCGCAACACCGTGCGCGCCGCCCGCACGCGCCGCGAGCCGACCGCCTGGGCATGAAGACCGGCGACCACGCGGCGCCGCCGGCCGGGACGCCGGGCTCCGCCGCGCGGCCGGGTCAGTTCATCCTCAAGGTCGGTCTCACCGGCGGCATCGCCACCGGCAAGTCGACGGTGGCGCGGCACTTCGCCGAGCGCGGGGCGCTCGTCGCCGACGCCGATGTCTTCGCCCGCGCCCTGGTCGAACCGGGCGCCGCCGGCTACGAGCCGGTGGTGCGCGAGTTCGGCCCGGGCATCGTCGGGCCGGGCGGCGGCATCGACCGCCCCGCCCTCGGTCGCATCGTCTTCTCCGACCCGGCGCGCCGGACCCGGCTCGAGGCCATCCTCCACCCGCTGATCCTGGCCGAAGAGGAAGCCTTCATCGCCCGCGTCGCGGTCGCGGGCGGCGCCCGCGTCGCCGTCGTCAACGCGGCGCTCCTCTTCGAAGCCGGCACCTGGCGGCGCTACCACCGGGTCGTCGTGGTCCACTGCTCCGAGGCGATGCAGGTCGAGCGCCTCACGAGGCGCGACGGTCTCGGGCGCGACGAGGCGCTGGCCCGCATCCGATCGCAGATGCCGGCCGCCGAGAAGGCGAAGCGGGGGCACTACGCCATCGACACGTCGGAGGGGTTCGGCGCGACCGCGGCCCGCGCCCGCGAGGTCTGGCGCCATCTCGAGCACGACCACGCGGCTCTCGCGGAACCGCGGGCCTAGGTTTCCCGCGAATCTCCTCCGCCCGAGTTTCGAAGCGCCGGCGCGCAGGGACGGGGATCGCGGGTGACGCTGCCACTTCGCCGTCGTGGCGCAGTCGCCGGGACGGCCGGCGATCAGGGCAGCCCGCAGACCCCGATCCGCTCGACGCCCTGGCCGTCGCGGCCCCAGCTCCCGGCGAACGGGGTGAGGGGCCGCAGGAGGTAGAAGTAGCCCGCTCCCTGCGGCGGGGCCGTGCCGTCGTCGTAGCAGGTCGCGGTCAGTACCCAGACCACGCAGGTCCCGGACGCGAAGCCGGGGTCGGCGGAGCGGACCAGCTGGTACGAGGTCGCGCCCGGCTGCGCCGGCCAGCAGATCTCATTCAGGTTGGCGGGGTTCGTGAACCCCACCGGTCCGCCGATCTCGTCCACGAGGCCGTCGCCCGGGTCGCCGGGGCAGCCGTTGTCGAGGCCGTCGTTGATTTCCGGGGCGCCGGGGTAGGTGGCCGCCGCGGTGTCGTCGCAGTCGGTGGCGTCGCCGACATAACCCGCCGGTGGCGGGGCGCAGGCGACGAGGGGGGATCCCGCATCGCCGTACCCGTCGCCATCCTGGTCGCGGTACACGGTCACGACAAGGCCCTCGTCCACCAGGCCGTCGCAATCGTTGTCGGCGCCGTCGCAGGCCTCGGGGAACGGTGTGCCCGGAACGGCGCTGCACTGGATGCCGGCGCCGCCGGCGTCGCAGACCGTGAAGCCCGGCCGCTCGCAGGCGCCGACTCCCTCCGTGCAGGGACCGCCGAGGACGAAGCCGTCGTCGATGACGCCGTCGCAGTCGTTGTCGAGCCCGTCGCAGATCTCGGCGGCCGGGACGGCGCACAGGCCGGTCCAGTCCGCGAGCGCGACGTCCGTTGCGGCCGGCACGGCCAGCACCTGCATTTCGAGGCGGCCGTTCTCATTGGCCATCCACACGGCATCCGCCGACGTCGCGTGACCCGGATCCACGAGGCGCTTGATGAACGCCAGCGACTGTCCGTCGGGCGACCAGGAGGGATGCGCCTCGATGCCGAGGCGGTGGGTCAGCCGGCGGATGTTGTCGAGGTGCGGGGCGGGCGTGGGCACGAAGTCGGCGACGTGGATGCGCGAGCCGGCCGGGTACTCCGTCACCGAGCGCGAGAACGCGAGGCGCGTGCCGCCGGGCGACCACGAAGCGCGATCAGCCAGTTCCTGGGGGCCGCTGGCGATCGCCACGGGGGAACCGCTGCCGTCGGCGGGGACGACGTAGCGTGTGAACGGCGGGAAGTCCCCGGGGCCGACGAAGGCGATGAACGATCCGTCCGGCGACCACGCAGGGGTGTTCACGTGGTTGGTGACGCCCCCCGGCGCACCCAGGTCGGCGATGAGAGTCACGGCGCTGCCGTCGATGTTCATCCGGTACAGCCGCGATCGGTTCAGGCCGTCCGCCGGGATGGCGGCCACGGCGAGGCGGGTGCCGTCGGGCGACCAGTCCAGGTCCGTGATGGTCGAGTATCCCGGGAAGGGGGTGATGACGCTCGGCTGCGTGCCGTCGGCATTCACGACGAGAATGGCCGAACCGAACCCTGGTGCGAACGTGACCTCGGGCACGCACGCGACGCGCGACCCGTCGGGCGCCCAGCGGGCCTTCCGGCATCCGGTGACGTACACGCCGTTGATGTTGAACGAATACGTCGGCGCGTGCGCGAGAACGTCGCTCGCGCCGCCGCCGTTCGCCGCCGCGCGCCACGGATAGTGCCTCCCGCCGCCCGGGCCGTAGCCGGGTTCGCCGGACTCGTAGGTCCGCACGACCAGAAGGCGCCCGCCGGCGCGCGTCGGCACGGGCGGCGCCGGCACCGGCGCCGGATCCCAGCCGGGGTTCCGGAGGTAGCCGCCGTTGAGCCGCACCACATCCGGCCAGAAGACCATTGTGTCGGAGCCGTCGTCGCTGACGATCACCAGGCGCTGCGATGTGCCCGTTCCCAGCCGCACGACGACGATCTTGCGCCCGTCGGGCGACCACCGCGGCCACATGATGCCCTCACCGGCGGCGGGCCAGGTCTCGCCGAAGACCTTGATGATCTGCGAGGTCCCGCCGGCCGAGCGGACGGCGATGGCGCTGTCGTAGTAGCCGATCCAGGTCCTGTACACGATGCGCCCGTCCGGGCCCTCGCACGGCTGGGTGGCCTTGTCGTCCTCGAAGACGAGCGCCGGTTTCGATCCTCCCCCGACGCGGAAGATGCCGCGCCGTCCCTGCGGATCGAGTCCGAAGGTGTCGCAGAGGATCCCCGACGGACCCCAGAACGGGTTGTAGCAGGTCGAGGGAAGGGTCGCATTCCCCTCCTGGTAGGTCAGCGCGGCCAGATCGGATTGTCCGAGGGGGTCGACGCTGCCGGAGCGCAGCGGCACCCGGTAGGTGAACAGAGTCGCCCCGCCGATCGAGTCGCCCGCCTGGAAGACGACGTTGTCGCCTCCCGGCGACCACGAGGGGCTCCGCATGGGACCGAACAGGCCGATCGTGCCCGGCACGTTGATGTCGATATCGTTGGCGGGATTGTCGACGTCGAAGACGGTCAGCCCGCAGGCGATCTGTCGCCGGTTCGGAGACAGGGCGCACTCCTGCCCACCCGTGGAGGTCAACGGCGATTCGTCGCTCCCCTGGGTGTTGTCGGTCCAGAAGTCGAAGGCGTCGATTCCGCCCCCGTCGTAGACCCGGTTGTACACGACGCGGTAGTCGCCCCACATCGCGACCTGGATGGCGACAGTCGCAGATGGGCACGAGGCAAGGGAGGTGTCGCACACCGAGTACGTCAGGGTGTCCTGGCCGCTGAGTCCCTTCGCCGGCACGTAGCGGATCTGCCCGTTCGCCGGGTCGACCGTGGCGCTGCCGCGCTGGGGAGGGATCACGATCGACACCGTCGCGGGGTCGACGGGACCGGAGTCGTTCTCGAGCGGATCGAAGACGACCGCAGCGTCCTCGCGGGTGGCGACACTGTCCGCCCGCACGGCGAAGGTGCCCGGCAGCGACGCCATCGCGCCCCGGGCGGAGAAGACCGTCAGCAGGGCGAGCACCGCGAGCCCGGTCCCGGGTTGCGCGGCAGGCTGGATCAGGTGCATCCGCATGGCATCCTCCAACTGGCCCCGGCCGGCCGACCCGGCCCGCGTCGTCCCGTGCTTCGGGGTCCCAGTCTTGATAACGACGCACAGGCCCGGTCCCAACAGCCGACTTGCCGGTGACCAGCCGTGCCGCCGGCGCTCTCTTCGCGGAAGCCGGGTCCCGCGGACCCTGCGGCGGCGCCCCGGGGAGAGGCGCGGGCGCCGCTGGCGACGGCGGCGCTGGCGCTGGCGCAGTGGATCCTGCGGTAGGTTGCCTTACGCCTGGGGGCCCGGCTCGAGGCCACCGCGCGGCGCCGGGCGATCGTCCTGGCCGGCACCTACGCGTGGCTGACTCTCGTCCTGGAGCGGTTCCCCTACGCCTGCCCCGGGGCGGGCGACTCGGCGCTCATCTCGTCGCGACCGTCGCGACCACCGGCCGCGCCGTGATCGGATCCATGCTGGGGCTCGGCGACTTCCATGGCGAATATCAGATCAACGCCCACCTCGGGAAACCGGAGGATCGGACCGGCGCCCCCCGCCGGCGGAAAGGGTCTGAGGAGGAGGTTCCGGCCAAGGGCCGACGGGCTTCCCGAGGCTCACCGGTGCCCGGCGCGGGCGGGAGGCGCCAGCACCAGGTTGTCGATCAGCCGCGCGTTCCCGAACCACGCCGCCACCGCGAGCAGGACCCGCCTGCGGATCGTCGTCACCGGTTCGAGCGTGTCGTCGTCGACCGCCTCGGCGTAGTCGAGGCGCGCCAGCGGCTCGCCGGCGATCGTCGCGCGCACGCCGGCGACGACGCGCGCGGCGTCGGTCTCCCCCGCCGCGACCGTGGCCGCGGCGGCCGCGAGCGCCCGGTGCAGCACCGGGGCGGCGGCGCGCTGCGCGGGGTCGAGGTAGGCGTTGCGTGACGACAGCGCCAGGCCGTCGGCCGCACGCACCGTAGGGCAGCCGACGATCGTCACGCCGAGGTGCAGGTCGCGGGTCATCTTTCTGATGATGCGCAGCTGCTGGGCGTCCTTCTCGCCGAAGTACGCGGCGTGCGGACGGACGATGACCAGGAGCTTCGCGACCACCGTCGCCACGCCGCGGAAGTGCCCCGGGCGGCTGCGACCGCACAGGGCGTCCTCGAGCCCCGCGACGGTGATCCAGGTGCGGTGGTCCGGCAGGTGCACCTCGCCTTCCGCCGGCGCGAAGATCGCCGTCACGCCGGCGTCACGGCACAGCGCGCCGTCGCGATCGAGATCGCGCGGGTAGGCCGCGAAGTCCTCCCGTGGCCCGAACTGCAGCGGGTTGACGTAGATCGAAACGACGACCTCGTCGCACTCCGCGCGGGCGCGGGCGACGAGGGACAGGTGCCCGTCGTGCAGCGCGCCCATCGTCGGGACGAAGCCGATCCGCCTGCCGGCGGCGCGCGCGGCGGCGGCGTGCTCGTTCATGTCACGGGTGGTGGCGATGAGGCGCATGCTCGCTCCGGACCATTCCCGCGGCGGGGCCGGCGGCCCGCGCGGCGGATGCGCGCGACCCGCCCGCCGGGACCGGACCCGGCCTTCAGCGCTGCCGCGCGCGCGCCGGCCCCGGGACCGGCGCCGGCGCCGAGTAGGTCTCGCTCTCGTCCGGGTAGCCGCCGCTGCGCACGTCATCGGCGAAACGCCGCGCGGCGTCGCTGATAACACCGGCGAGGTCGGCGTAGCGCCGCACGAAGCGCGGTACGGAACCGGTGCTCAACCCGACGAGATCGTGGAACACCAGCACCTGGCCGTCGCAGAACCGGCCGGCGCCGATGCCGATGGTCGGGATGCTTACCGCCTCGGTGATCCGGCGGCCGACCGTCTCGGGCATCCCCTCGAGGACGATCGAGAAGGCGCCGGCCTCCTCGAGGGCGCGGGCGTCGTCGACCAGCGTCTGGGCTTCATCGACCCGCTTCCCCTGCACCTTGTAGCCGCCCATCAAATGTACCGACTGCGGCGTCAGACCGACGTGGCCCATGACCGGGATCTCGGCCTCGACGAGCGCCCGCACGAGCGCGGCGCGCTTCCGGCCGCCCTCGATCTTGACCGCGGCGGCGCCGGCCTCCTTCAGGAACCGGCCGGCGTTCCTGATGGCGTCGCGCCGGCCGGTCTGGTACGACATGTACGGCATGTCGCCGGCGACCAGCGCCCGGCGCGTGCCGCGCACGACGGCCCGGGTGTGGTGCAGCATCTCGTCCATGGTGACCGGCAGGGTGCTGTCGTAGCCGAGGACGTTGTTGCCGACGCTGTCGCCGACGAGCAGCACGTCGACGCCCGCGGCGTCGAGCAGGCGCGCCGTCGGACAGTCGTATGCCGTCAGCATGACCAGGCGGCGGGCGCCCTTGGCGGCGCGGATGTCGGGGACGGTGACGGGACGGGCGGGCGGCGCGGGCGCGCCCCCGCCGGTTTCGGTGTGATGGGACATCGCAACCTCCTTCTCCCCGCCGGGGGCGGGCCGCCGCGCGGCCGGTGTACCGGTCGAGGGATGGGTTGAAACCGTTTCAGCCGCGCGACGGGCCCTGCCCTACGCCTTCGCCCATCCCGGTCCTTTGGATCCGAGTGGGATGTAGTACTGCACGCCCCGCTGCATCGACTGCACCTGCCTGAGTATCTCCTCCAGATCCTCCCGGCTCTTCACGAAGTCGATGTCCGACGTGTCGATCACCAGGAGCGGCGTCCGGTTGTAATGGAAGAAGAAGTAATTGTACGCCCGGTTCAGCTCGGCCACGTACTTGTCGGAGATCTCCTTCTCGTACTCGCGGTCCCGGCTGCGGATGCGCTCCATCAGCACCTCGTCGCGCGCCTGCAGGTAGATGACGAGGTCGGGGTGCGGCACCTGCTCCTCGAGGACGCCGTAGATCTTCTCGTACAACATCAGCTCGGAGTCGTTGAGATTCAAGTAGGCGAAGATCTTGTCCTTGGCGAAGACGTAATCGCACACCATCGACTGGGCGAAGAGATTCCCCTGGGCCAGCTCCTGCTGCTGCCGGAAGCGGTTGACCAGGAAGAAGAGCTGGCACTGGAACGAGGCGCCGGGCTTGTCCTGGTAGAAGTCATTCAGGAACGGGTTGTCGGTCGGCTCGAGCACCTTGCGCGCCTCGAGCCGCTCGGCGAGGAAGTCGACGAGGCTGGTCTTCCCGACCCCGATGGGCCCTTCCACCGCGATGGTCTTGAAGTGCATGCGCTCCTGCCGCCGGAAGGAACGCGGATTATAGCCGCCGCCCGGCCGGCGGCGCAATCGGCGGCCGCGAGCGCAATCGGCGGCCGGCGCGGCTCAGAAGGCGATCTGGAAGCCGACCTGCCAGCGGCGGCCGAAGCGTCTCGTGGCGTCGAGCTGCAGCGGCCCGGCCACGGAGACCGACCCGCTCGGGTCGAAGCCGCTCGTCCGGCTCGGGTCGACGGTGTAGATGCGCAGGTCGTCGGTGTTCAGGAGATTGAAGACCTCCAGGAACAGGCCGGCGGCGTGGCGCCCGACGACGAAGTTCTTGCTGGCCCTGAGGTTCAAGTCGAGGACCGCGCCGTTGCGCCGGCTGTTGCGCTGCTCGTCCTGGAACACCAGGGCGTCGCCCTCGCGGGCCACGACGCCATACAGGGTCCGGTACTGCTGGTAGTCGGCGTTGTCGAGGGCGAAGAAGCGCGACACCGCGGAATACGGCAGCCCGCTCGACCAGGTGGCCGCCATGCCGAGCTGCCAGTCGTTCGGCAGGAAGGTGACGCCGTTGAGCTTGACGACGTGGCGCTGGTCGAAGTCGAGGTATCCCGCCTCGACGCTCGCGGTGGACGGGTCGTTGCCGAGACGCGACTGGAAATCCTCGGCGTCCCCCCGGGCGCGCGAGTAGGTGTACGACCCGTGCAGCTCCCAGCGGCGCGACAGGCGCTTCCTGAGCTCGATTTCGAGGGCGTTGTAGGCGGCGACGTTGTAGTTGCCGATGCGCAGGATCTCGTTGAAGAAGGGGTCGTTGATGAACAGATCCGGGCGGCCGTCGCGCACCCGGAGCAGCGATCCCGGCACGCCCGGGATTTCGGACGGGATCTCCACGAGCTGACCCAGGCGGTCGAGTGGCCGTCCGGTGGCGCGATTCACGCGGACCTGGTGATTGACGTCGATGTCCTGCAGCTGGTCGCGGTAGCGGCGGCGGATGTAGCGCACCGCCAGCGCCACGTCGGGGGCGATCTCGCGCTCGAAGCCGGCGGTCGCCTCGTCGCAGTACGGGGTCTGCAGGCCCCGATCGACCTGGGTCACCGACGGCGGGGCCTTGGACAGGAGCGTGCTGATGTTGTGGTTCGGCGTGTGGACCGCTTCGGGGTCGTTGCCCTCGATGCCGGTGCGGTCGTAGACGTAGTAGCGCAGGACGCGCTCGGTCCCCTGCTCGGCGCTGACCGAGCCCAGGAAGAGCTTGTCGTAGTAACGCCCCCAGGTGGCCCAGGTCCTGGTGCGGCCGTCGCCGAACGGGTCCCAGGAGATCGACAGGCGCGGCGCCAGGTTGTTGTTGGTGACCGTGAACGGCTCCGGCGCCTGCACCTGGACGCCCAGCGCCCGCAGCGCGTCCAGGTCGATCGTGCCGCCCGCGAAGATCTCGGGGAACTGCTGCGCCAGCGACGCCGAGAAGAAGTCGACGCTCGAGCGCGGCAGGGTCAGGCGCTTGAGCGCGGCGCGCCCCAGAGGGTCGATCAGGTTGTCCTCGAGCCAGTCGAGCGAGGTGGCGCTGCCCGCGAAGAGCGGGTCCGACTTCAGGCCCATGCTCTGGACCCCGTCCCCGTTGCCGGCGATCTCGTCGTCGAGGCCGCGCTCGCGTCCGGCGAAGGCGTTGAGCCGGTCGAACAGGACGCGCTCCGCCCGCGGATCGAAGGCGCTGTAGCCGTCCGTCGAGGCGCTCTCGCGATCGAAGCGCAGCCCGAGCCCGAGCGCCAGCCCCGGGTACGGCTTGTAGAGGTCCTGCACGTAGAGCCCGGTCGAGAGGCTCGAAGCCTCCTCGCTCGTCACCCGGTTGACCGGCAGCGACACCGTGATCCGGCCCTCCATCGGGTCGACGCAGTACTCCGTGTAAGGGTTGCAGACGATGTTCAGCTCGGGATGCCGGATCTTGTCGATCAGCTTGCCGGTCTCGTAGCCGGGGTCCCTGAGGCCGACGATGTCCTGCGCCGTGTTGTCGCGGTCGAACGCCTCGCGCTCGACGAGGTAGCCGGCCCGGATGTCGTGGGTCCCCTTGAGGGCGGTGAAAATCGACAGGTCCTGGCGCAGGCTCGCCCGCGTCCGGCTGTCGTCGTAGCTCTCGAAGTAGGGCCCGTTCACGAAGCCGGACGTCAGGTCGATGGTGTAGTCCCGGTCCTGGGGGGTCGGCTTCATCTGCCCGTAGGGGTACGTGCCGGGCGGCGCCGGCAGGTCGTTCAGGCGCCGGTCGCCGTTGCGATCCTCGGTCCCCGGGTCGAGCCGGCCGTCCGCATCGAGATCCTCGCTCGGCTCGAGCCGGCCGTTGCGGTTGACGTCCTCGTTGATCCGGTCAAGATGGCCGTCGCAGTCGGCGTCCTCGCGGCCCGCGCCCTCGCACCCCTCGGGTGGGGTCAGTTTGCGGTCGCCGTCGACGTCCTCGTCGATGAACGTGGGCCCCGGTGTCGGGCAGGTGCAGACCTCCTGCTGCAGGACGCGATCGTAGAAGCAGCAGACCTCGTAGGCGTCGAGCTTGCCGTTCGGCGTGATGTAGTCCTCGAAGACGTCGAAGCGCCCGTCGCGGTCGTAGTCCTCGCCCGGGTCGCGCTCGTCGGCGTCGAAGAAGCCGTTGGCGTCGCGGTCGACGTACATGTAGCCATTGCCGTTGGTGTCCGGCGCGAGGTTTGGCACGAGGGCCGGCCGGCCCTCGAACCACGACGCCGTCGTCTCGAGCGCCACCGTCGGGCTCAGCACGCCGACCGCCCGCGCCGTCGCGAGCAGGCCGCCGGCGTCGAGCGCGAAGCCGGCCTCCTCGCGGGTCACGCTGTTGAGCCCCTGGTTCGTGTATTCCTGCGGGTCGTGGTTCACCGACAGCGCCAGCCGCAGCGCCGGCGTCGCCTGCCAGGTCGCCTTGGCGAACTCCCGCCACTCCTTCACCCCGGTCAGGAACGCCGTCGACAGGGCGTTCACCGGCTCCTCCCGGCTCACGTACTCGACCGCCACGAAGTACCACGCCCGATCGCGGGCGATCGGCCCGCTCACCGACAGGAACGGCAGATAGTCGTTGAACTCCAGATCCCGGAGACCGATTTCGCCCAGCCCGGCGTGCAGCCGCGGATCGTCCTGGCCCGCCCCGTCACCGTCGAGCGCCGCCCCGCGCCAGAAGAACTTGAACGTCCCCTCGAAGTCGTTGCCGCCCGACTTGGTCAGGATGTTCACCGTCCCGCCCTGCGCCCGGCCGAACTCGGCCGTCGATCCGGCGGTCTTCACCTCGATCTCCTGGATCGACTCGATGTTGAGTTGGGCCCCGACCTTGCCGGTGAGGGGGTCGGTCGTCGACACGCCGTCGACGAAGGTCCCGACATCGGTGTCGCGCGAGCCGTGGATGTTCGGGTTACCGTCGCCGTCGATGTCGGTGACGCCCGGCGCCAGCGTCAGGGCGTCCTGGTAGTCCCGGCCCAGGATGGGGACCGAGTCGAGGAACTCGGTCGAGAAGCGCGAAGCGGTGGCGCTCTGCGCCGTGTCGACCACCTGCGGCGTGGCGCGCACCGTGACGCGCTCGCGCAGGTCGCTCTCGGGCATCAGGACCACGGTCAGGCTGGTGACCCTCCCCGTCGCGATGTCGATGCCGGACAGCACCACGGTCGATCGGCCCGGCAGGGAGGCGCGCAGCTCGTAGTCGCCGGACGCCGGCAGCGCCGGGACGCGGAAGCGGCCCTGCGCGTCGCTCAGCCCGCCGCGCCCGGTAACCGCCCCGCGGGCGCCGCTCACCACGATCGTCACGCCCGCCAGCGGCGCCCCCGCCACGTCGACCGCGATCCCGCGCAACTCCCCCGCGGTCTGGGCGCGCGTCGGTGGGGCGGCGGCCAGGCAGGTCAGCAGGGCGAACGCGACCGATCGTCCGATCGTTCGTAAGCGCATGACGCGGCGAACCGATGACCCAGGGGGGGGACTCTACGCTCAAAACCGGCGATCAGCGAGGTCGATCCGCCGCCGATTCAGACCAGGAGCTCGACCCGTGACAGGTCGGGGCAACGGTCGAGGAGCGCGGCGACCGTCAGCCTGAGCCCCGGATGGCGCAGCCCGGGGGCGATCTCGGCGAGCGGCGCGAGGACGAAGCGGCGCAGGTGGAGCCTCGGGTGCGGCACCTCGAGCCCGCGTTCCTTGAGGACCGTGTCGCCGTAAAAGAGCAGGTCGAGATCGATCACCCGCGGCCCCTTGTCGCGCGTCCGCACCCGCCCCATCGCCCGCTCGATGGCGAGACAGCGGCCGAGGAGAACGGCCGGCTCGAGACTCGTGTCGAGCGCCAGGACCTGATTCATAAACTCTTCCTGGTCAATGACTTCCACGGGATCGGTGCGGTAGACGCACGAGCGTGCCGCGACCCGGCCGGCGCCGGTCTCGAGGCGGCGCACCGCCTCCTCGAGCGCCGCCCGGCGGTCGCCGATGTTCGAGCCGAGGCCGACGTAGGCCCGCGTCATGTCCCCTCGCGCGTTGACAGGGAAAGATAGCATTTGCTAGCATCTCCGATTCGCAAATCATCGCATTTCCACGGTTTAACCCTGCGGAGCCGTCTGCGGCGGATGGGGCCCTCCGGGCCCGGCCGGCGCGGCGGGGATGAGACGAGATGAAAAAGCCGACCAAGAAAGTGGTGAAGACCCCGGCCGCCGCCGTCACCGGGGGGAACACGTGGGCGATCCAGGAGAAGGCCCTCAAGGAGCTCGAGCGCGGCCTGTCGCTGCTGCACAAGCAGAGCTACGCCGAGGCCCTGCCGCACTTCGAGGCGGTCGCGCAGGGCTTCCCGCAGGAGAAGGAGCTGGCCGATCGCGTGCAGATGTACGCCCGCGTGTGCCGCAACGCCATGGCCCGCACCCGGGAAACGGCCGCGCGCCCCGAGGACTACTTCTATCTCGGCGTGATGAAGGCGAACGAGGCCAACTACGCCGAGGCGGTGGAGTTCCTCGACCGCGCGCTCCAGGTAAATCCGAAGGACGAGAAGGCGCATTACGTGATGGCCTCGACCCGGGCGCAGCGCGGCGAGCGCGAGCCCGCGATCAAGCACCTGCAGGAGGCGATCGCGCTCAACGCGACCAATCGCTACTACGCCCAGAACGACCCCGACTTCGAGCCCCTCCGCGGCGAGGACGACTTCGAGAACCTCGTCCACCCCGAGGAGGCCTAGCGGAAGGCCTCATGACGCGCAAGGCGAAGGCGAAGGTGGCGAAGCGCCGGAAGGCGAGCACGCGCGCGCCCCACACCGCGTCGCGCCGCGCGCCCCGCCCGGCCTCGCGCCCGGCTGCGCGTCCCGCCGCGCGCCACCCGTCGCCGCCCGCGCCGGCCGCGCGCCCGCCGGCCGTGGCAGCCCGATCCGCCGCCGGCATCCGCACGCCGATGGCGCTGTCGCAGGGCGAGCCGGCCCGCTATCCGGCGCCGGTCCCGCGGCCCGCGCCGCACCATCCGGCCAACCCGGGGCCGCATCACGCCACCAACAGCGCGCCGAACCACGCCGCCGCGCCCGCCGTCGCCGCCGGCGCCGGCGCGCCGAACGGCGTCTGGCCGCTGCGGCCGATGGGCGCGATTCCCGAAGACGACCCGCCGGCCGCCCGGAGCGCCGCCCGGCGCGAGCTGCTGGCGCTGGTGCTCGCCGCCGGTCTCGGCAAGCGGATGCAGTCGAAATGGTCGAAGCTGCTGCACCCGGTCGCCGGCCGGCCGATGGTGCGCCACGTGGTCGAGGCGACCAAGAGCGCCGGCGCGGCGCGCGCCGTCGTCGTCGTCGGCAACCAGGCCGACGAGGTCCGCCTCGCGGTCGGCGACCACGACAAGCGGATCGCCTTCGCCTTCCAGAAGGAACAGCTCGGCACCGGTCACGCGGTCCTGTGCGCCGAGCGGCAGCTGCAGGGCCACACCGGCGACGTCCTGATCCTGAACGGCGACCTGCCGGCGCTTCGCCCCGAGACCCTGAGGAGGTTCGTCGCCTACCACCGATCGCACGGCGCGCCCCTGACCCTGCTGACCACCGTGGTCGCCGACCCGCGCGGCTACGGCCGCGTCATCCGTAACTACGGCGGCGAGGTGGCGCGCATCGTCGAGGAGGCCGACGCCGGCCCCGACGAACGCGCCACGCAGGAGATCAACTGCGGCATCTACTGCGCCGACTCGGCGGCCCTGTTCCGGCCGCTGCGGCGCGCCACGCGCGACAACGCCCAGGGCGAGATCTACCTCACCGATCTGGTCGGCATCCTGCACCACGAGGGGAAGGCCGTGGCGGCCTACCGGCATCCCGAGGCCGTCGAGGTCCTCGGGGTGAACGACCGGCGCGAGCTGGCCGCGGCCGCGCGATCCCTCTACCGCCGCAAGGCCGAGGCCCTGATGGCCGCGGGGGTCAGTCTCGTCGATCCCGCCAGCACCTACATCGACGCCGAGGTGACCGTCGGGCGCGACTCGATCATCGAGCCGTGCGTGATGATCCAGGGGGCGTCGCGGATCGGCGACGAGGTGCGCATCGGCCTCGGCTCGCGGATCGCCGACTCGGTGATCGGCGACGGCTCGGAGGTCCTGCCCTACTGCGTCATCGCGGGGGCGCGGCTGGCGAGCGGTTGCCGGGTCGGGCCGTTCGCCCACCTGCGGCCCGACACGACGCTCGAAGACGGCGCCCGGATCGGCAACTTCGTCGAGACCAAGAAGACCAGGCTCGGCCGCGGCAGCAAGGCGAACCATCTCACCTACCTCGGTGACGCCGAGATCGGCCGCGACGTCAACATCGGCGCCGGCACGATCACCTGCAACTTCGACGGCGTCGACAAGCACCGCACCGTGATCGAGGACGAGGTGTTCATCGGCAGCGACTCCACCCTCGTCGCCCCGGTCCGGCTGCGGCGCGGCTCGTTCATCGGCGCCGGCTCGACGATCACCAAGGATGTCCCCGCCCAGGCGCTCGCCCTGTCGAGGGCGCGGCAGGAGAACAAGGAAGGCTGGGTCAGGCGCTTCGGGCCGGCGGCGCGGCGGGATTCCCACCGGGGCGGGAAGTCCAACAAGAAGAAGTAAAGCGGTCCGCACGGCCGGCGTGGGCGGGGCGCTTTCGGCGCGGGGCACCGGGTCCGGTGGCGCGGAACGGGCTTCGCCCTGCGCGCCACCTCCCCTCGGCCTCGCCCCTCGGGGGCCGCTGAACTGCGCGGCCTTGATCCCTCGGGGTCTCGGACGGCCCCGCACCAAAAGCGCCCCGCTCACGCCGGCTCCCAGATCAACGCGCTTCATGCCTGCTGCCCCGCCACACCGACCGGCCGCGCACCGGGCACCGGGCAGCAGCACAGCACGCAGGGCTACGAGGCACTTCTTCAGGCCCAGGGCACCGCACGACGACACCGGGGTGCCACCCACCGCGGGCGCGGCGGCGGGGCGGGGGCGCTGTCGCGCGGGGCCGTCCGAGACCGCGCGCGCTCGGGCCCCGCCGCGCCGTTCTGCGGCGCGGTGGGTGCGCGCGAGGCGAGGCCGAGGGGAGGCGGCGCGCGAGCGCCGCCGGACCCGGTGCCCCGCGCGGCAGCGCCCCCGCCCCGCCGCCGCGGGCGCCGATCGAGGGCTTGCCCGCCGTCGCCGTGAGGGCCTATATTTCAGCGACCATGTGCGGCATCGTTGGCTACATCGGCCCCAAGAAGGTCAGCAGCGTCATCCTCGACGGCCTCAGGCGGCTCGAGTACCGGGGGTACGACTCGGCCGGGATCGCGGTCATCAACGGGCCCGAAATCCAGGTCGTCCGCAGCGCCGGCAAGCTGCGCGAGCTCGAGGAGAGCCTGCGCCTCACCCGGCTCGAGGGCACGTTCGGCATCGGCCACACCCGCTGGGCGACGCACGGCCGGCCGACCGAGGAGAACGCCCACCCGCACCGCGACTGCTCGGGCTCGATGGTCGTGGTCCACAACGGCATCATCGAGAACTACAAGGACTTGAAGCGCGCGCTGCAAGGGGGCGGGCACACCTTCAAGACCGAGACCGACACCGAGGTCATCGCGCACCTCATCGAGGAGGTCCGCAAGCGCCGCCCGGAGATGCCGCTCGCGGACGCGGTGCGCGGCGCCGTACCCCGGCTGTCGGGGTCGTACGCCTTCGCGGTCGTCTCGGCCCGCGACCCGCGCACGATCGTCGCGGCGCGCAACGGCCCGCCGCTCGTCATCGGCCTGGGCAAGGACGAATACTTCGTCGCCTCCGACATCCCGGCGATCCTGCATCACACGCGCGACGTCTTCTTCCTCGACGACCGCGAGATGGCGGTCGTGACCGAGGGCGGCGTGGTGATCACCGACGCGGCGGGGAGCACGGTCGCCAAGCAGGTGCAGCGCATCACCTGGGACCCGATCATGGCCGAGAAGGCCGGGTTCAAGCACTTCATGCTGAAGGAGATCTACGAGCAGCCGCGCGCCATCCGCGACACCCTGCTCGGCCGCGTCTCGCAGGACACCGGGAAGATCTTCCTCGACGAGATGGAGATCACCGAGGAGGAGTTCCGGCGCTGCCGCAAGCTGCACATCGTCGCCTGCGGGACGTCCTGGCACGCGGCCCTCGTCGGCAAGTTCCTGATCGAGCGGCTGGCGCGCCTTCCCGTCGAGGTCGACATCGCCTCTGAGTTCCGCTACCGCAACCCGATCCTCGACCCCGATCACCTGGTCATGGTGATCAGCCAGTCGGGCGAGACCGCCGACACGCTGGCGGCGCAGCGCGAGGCGCGCAACCGCGGCCTCAAGACGATCGCCATCTGCAACGTGGTCGGCTCGATGGTGACCCGCGAGGCGCACGGGGTGATCTACACCCACGCCGGCCCCGAGATCGGCGTCGCCTCGACCAAGGCCTTCACGGCGCAGATCGCCGCCCTGCACCTGTTCGCGATGCACGCCGCCCAGGTGCGCGGCGTCCTCACCCTCGAGCAATCCAGGGACCTGATCCGCGACCTGCTGCACGTCCCGACGCAGATCGAGCAGATCCTCGCCAGGGACGCGGAGGTGGAGGAGATCGCCAAGGAGTACTTCCGGGCGGCCGACTTCCTCTATCTCGGCCGCGGCATCAACTACCCGATCGCGCTCGAGGGGGCGCTCAAGCTCAAGGAGATCTCCTACATCCACGCCGAGGGATACCCGGCCGGCGAGATGAAGCATGGTCCCATAGCCCTCATCGACCGCAACCTGCCGGTCGTGGCGCTGGTGTTCGGCGACGCGCTCTACGAGAAGATGATGTCGAACGTCGAGGAGGCCCGGGCGCGCGACGGCGCCGTCATCATGATCACCGAGGAAGGGCACGAGGAGTCCGGGCGGCGCTGCGCCCGTGTGGTGACCATCCCGAAGACCTCCGATCTGCTGACGCCGATCCTGGCCGTGGTGCCGCTGCAGCTGCTCGCCTACCACATCGCCCTGCGGCTCGGCTGCGACGTCGATCAGCCCCGCAACCTGGCCAAGTCGGTCACGGTCGAGTAGCCGGGGCGCCGGTGCCTCCGGACCCCTTCTTCGCCGCCACGACCTTCACCGGGATGTCGATGTCCCGAATCGCTACCTTGTAATAGCTCTCCATGAATCGCAGCTGGTAGCGCAGCCGGCCGTGCAGGCTCCTCTCTCCCGGAGCGGCTTTGACCGCCGCCTCGAGCGGGACGCGCACCGCGAAAGTCCCGGTCCATTGCGACACCTCCTTCCCGCCGTCCTCGTCGCGGGACTTCTTCGGGGGCGGGAAGGTCGCCGCTCTGGCGACCACACCGCCGGAGGACACCACCGCCAGCGAGGCGGCGGTAGTCCACGGCGTCGGAGGCGGGGCGGCGAGGATCCCGTACCCCGAGGCGAGGGTGATCGTCACGATCGCCTCGGCCGTTCCCCCGGCCGGCAGGGTCACGGGTTCGACCTTGATGGCGAGCGGATCGTCGGACTCCTCCTGGGCGCGGGCCGGCGGCGCGCCGTGAACGAGAACGAGCAGGGCGGCGACTACGAGACATCGGGCGGGACTGGCGATCACGGGCTTCCTCCTGACGCCGCCTGCCGGTCAAGGCGGGCGGCGGCGAGCGACTTCAGAGCATCCTGTATTTCGGCAAGGCCGGACGCCGGGCTTCTGAGGGTGAACTCGGCCCTGAGATTGCCGAGCCCGATCGCCCCCTGGGTGACGTACGCGGGTTGCCTGCGCCGGGGGGCGCGCTCCCGGAGCGCGAAGTAGTAGCCACCGGCCTCCGGACCGCGCAGATCCACGAGCGTGTAGCGCGCCTCGATCGCCTCCGGCAGGAACGCCTCGGCCTGCCGCCGCACGAGATCGAGCAGGGCGGTCGGGCCGTTGAAGGCGGGATCGGGGAGCGGGCTGGCGACGATGTGGATGGTCATCTCGCAGCGGTTCCTCGTGGTCGCCCGCCAGTCGGCGAGACCGTCGCCCCCTTGCGGCGAATTGGGCTCCCAGCCGGGCGCGAGGTCGATGATCAGGGTGCCGGTCCCGGGCACCTCCAGGCTCCAGCGGTAGGATGTCGGGGGCTCCTGCGCCCTCGCGGACGGGCCCGCCACGTCCATCCCGAGGGTCAGGAGAACTGCCGCCGGACCGGCCTTCATCCACACGGTCCGGTCGCTCATCGGGTCATATCACCTGTCATGGGCCGCATTGCCGAGGCTAGCCCGACCGCGGAACATCGTCAAGTGCGGCGGGCGGCGGCGGGTGCGGCGGGCGGCGCGGGAGCGGCGCGGGTGGCCTCGGGCGGGCATATGCGATAATTTCCCCTCCTATGGAGCCCGTCCTCGAATCTCTCAACCCGCAGCAGCGGGAGGCGGTCACGCACACCGAGGGGCCGCTCCTCATCGTGGCCGGGGCGGGGTCGGGCAAGACCCGGGTCATCGTCCACCGCCTGGCCTACATACTCGGCAGGCGGCTGGCGGCGCCGTTCGAGGTGGCGGCGGTCACCTTCACCAACAAGGCGGCGGGCGAGATGAAGGAGCGGGTCGACGGCCTGGTCGGCGCCGGCCACGGCGGTGCGCAGGTGTCGACCTTCCATTCGTTTTGCCTGCGGCTGCTGCGGCGGCACGCGCCGCGGCTCGGCTACGGCGCCGGCTTCCTGGTGTACGACGACACCGACCAGCAGGCGCTCATCCGCGAGTGCCTGGAGATCCTTGACATCGACGACGAGACCTACCCGCCGCGCCAGTTCCGCGCGCGCATCAGCGACGCCAAGAACCGCGGGCTCGACGCGGACGGTCTCGCCGCCGAGGCGTTGGGCCCGCGTGCCGACCTGTCAGCCCGGGTGTTCGCCCTGTACCAGGAGAAGCTGCGCTCCGCCGACGCCATGGACTTCGACGACCTGATCGGCCAGACGCTGCGGCTGTTCGCCGATCATCCCGACGTGCGCGCCGAGGTCGCAGGTCGAACACGCTACCTGCTGGTGGACGAGTACCAGGACACCAACCCGCCGCAATACCGCCTGATCCGCCACCTGTCGTCGGTGCACGGCAACGTCTGCGCGGTGGGCGACCCCGACCAGTCGATCTACCGTTTCCGCTTCGCCGACATCAACAACATCCTGTCGTTCGAGTCCGACTTCCCCGGCACGCGGATCATCAAGCTCGAGCAGAACTACCGTTCGACGAACAACATCCTCGAGGCGGCCACCGCCGTCGTGCGCAACAACCAGCGGCGCATCGACAAGGCGCTGTGGAGCGAGGCGCCGGCGGGCGAGCCGATCGAGGTGCTGGCGGCTCCGGACGACCGCGGCGAGGCCGAACGCGTCGTGCAGCGCGCCCGCGAGCTGGTGCGCGCCGGCGCCGCCGCCGGCGGCCGCGGGCCGCGCGGTCTCGACGACGTCGCCATCCTGTATCGCACGAACGCCCAGTCGCGGCTTTTCGAGGAAGCCCTGACGCGGCACGCCGTGCCGTACGTGATGGTCGGCGGCACCCGGTTCTACGACCGCAAGGAGGTCCGCGACGTCCTGGCCTACCTGCGCGCGGTCGTCAACCCGCGCGACGACGCGAGCGTCCGGCGCATCATCAACCTGCCGCCGCGCGACATCGGCAGGACGACGATCGAGGCCGTGCTCGAGGTGGGGCGCGCGGGCGGCCTGAGCCTGGGAGAGGCGATCCCACGCGCCATCGAGGCGAAGGCGGTCACCGCCCGGGCGGCGCGGGCGCTGCAGGGCTTCCTCGACATGATGGCGGAGCTGCGTCGCGAGGGCAGCGACCTGCAGCCGAGCCGCCTGGTGGCGCGCATCATCAGCCGCACCGCCTTCGACGCCCACCTGCACGCCGCGTTCCCCGGCGACGCCGCGGCGCGCGTCGAGAACCTCGAGGAGCTGGTGAGCGCCGTCGCCGCCTGCGACGGCCTGGAGGACGGCCTGCAGTCCTTCCTCGACCGCACGGCGCTGCTCGCCGAGACCGACAACGTGCAGGGCTCCGCCGGCATCCGGCTGATGACGCTGCATTCGGCGAAGGGGCTCGAATTCCCGGTCGTCTTCATCGCCGGCGTCGAGGACGACCTCTGCCCGCACCTGCGCTCCGCCGAGGAGGACGACGGCCTCGAGGAGGAGCGCCGGCTGTTCTACGTCGGCATGACGCGGGCGCGGGAGAAACTTATATTGACCCGCGCCATGACCCGCTTCCAGTTCGGCCAGGCGCGCGCCGCCGAGCCGTCGCGCTTCCTGCTGGAGATCCCGGCGCGCCTGCTGCGCGAGATCGTCGCCACCGGCGGTCCCGACGACTACGCGGGGCGCATCGGCCGGGCCGCCGATCGGATGGCGCGCAACCTCCGCCGCGGCGACCCCGAGCGCGCCATCCGCCACTGGGCCGAGGTCGACGACGCGGCGCTCGACGCCGACGCCACGCCGCCGAGCCCCTACAGCCTCGGGTGCAAGGTGCATCACTCGGAGTACGGCGTCGGCACCGTCATCGGCATCGAGGGCCAGGGCGACGCCCAGAAGGTCACGGTGTCGTTCTCGATCTACGGCTCGAAGAAATTCCTGCCGCGCTACGCGCGCCTGGAGCGGATCTGATGCGCCGCCGCGCCGCCCTCGCGGTCCTGGCGCTGCTCCTCGCGACGGCGGCGCGCGCCGCCGACAAGCCGAAGCCGCGCCCCGCCGCCGACCACCCGCCCGCGGCGGCGCCGGCGCCCCCCGCCGGCGAGCGTTCGACCCGCGAGCTGCTCCAGGCCGGCGGCCTGGCGATCGAGGAAGGGAACTACCAGGCGGCGCGCGACCGCTTCCGCGAGGCCGCCGACATCGACCCGCGCCTGGCGCAGGCCCATTACGGCCTGGGGCTGGCGGCGCTCGGCGAGCGTGACCGGCGCGGCGCCGAGAAATCCCTGCGCGCCGCCCTCGAGGCGGCCCCGGCGCAGGCGGAGATCCGCTACGCCCTCGGCGTGACCGAATTCATCTACGGCGACCCGCGGGCCGCCGAACCCGATCTGCGCGCGGCGGCCGACGCCGACCGGCGGCTCCTCGAGGCGCGCTACGCCGTCGGGCTGGCGGCCGCGCAGCGCGGCGACCTGTCCGCCGCGGAGGCGGCGTTCCGCGACACCCTCCGTCTCGACGGGCGGCATGCCGCCGCGCACTACATGCTCGGCGCCGTCCTCGGCCGCGCCGGCGACATCGAGGGCGCCGTGGCTGAGCTGTCCACGGCGGTCGAGCAGGCCCCGGCGATCCGCGAGGCGCGGGCCGACGACGCGCTGCTGTTCGCGGCGCGCGCCGTGGCGCCCGCCGCCGCTTCCGCCACGCTCGGCCTGCCGCTGCCGGTCGTCCGCCCCGGTCTGGCGTGGGCGGCGCAACGCGCCGGGCCCGCGCGCGGCGGCGCCGCGAAGGCCGCCCCCACGCAGGGAGGTGCTGTGCGCCCCGCGCCCGGACCGGCCGCGCCGCGACCGGGGATCCCGGACTGGTTCCTCTACTACTACATGGCGCTGCAGCTCGAGGACGCCGGCCAGTGGGCCGCGTCGGTGGACATGATGCAGAAGGCGCTCGCCCTCAAGGACCGCTCGGAGGGCCTGGCGGTCGTCGCCGACCGGCTGGTGGACTACTCGCCGCACGTGCACCTCGCCGCCGACTACCACCACCTCGGGCAGTACCGCGACGCCTTCCTGCACCTCGGCATCGCCCGGAACGAGGGGAACGCCTCGGCCGACGCGCTGCGCGCCCTGGGCGTGCTGATCCAGAAGGACCGGCTGCGGCCGCGCATCCTGCTCGACGCGCTCCCCGACCGCACCACCGACGAGGCGATCACCATCCGCGGCGTCGTCCTGGCCGACGAGGCGGTGTCGCGCGTCGAGGTGTCGGGGCGCGAGGCGCTGCTGCGCCCGGCAGGCGCGGCCGAGGTCAGCGAGCGCCTGCCCGACGCCGACAAGGCCGCGGCGCGCGACGCCGGCCAGCCGGTGCTGTTCGAACTGGGGAACCTGCGCCTCGCCGAGGGGACCAACGTCATCGCCGTGCGTCCCTACTTCCGCAACCCGGCGCGCGACGGCGATCTGCTCGAGGCGCGCGTCGTCCGGATGCCGCCGCCCCCGGCGCCGGCGCCCGAGCCGCCGCCACCCGCCAAGCCCGCCGCCCCGCGGGGCGGGGGCAGGAAACCGGCGCCGAAGACGCCGCCGAAGCCGCCCGGCGGTCCGACGCCGTCCGGGTCGGCTCCGTCCGCGCCCGGCGGGACGGTGACCCCGTGACCCGGGCGCCCGAGTTCCGCTCGGCGGTCCTGGGCGGCCGCGACGGCGGCGGCGCCCTGCCGCCGCGCCGCGTCGGACGCGGGCTCGGGCTGTCGCTGGCCGCGCACGTCTTCCTGGGCTGCTGGGTCGTGGTCGCGGTGCTGTCCGAGGTCGGGCCGGTTCCGCCGCCGCCGCTCACGATCCAGTTCTTCGTGCACGCGCCGCCGGCGCCGCGGCTCGTCCCGCTGCGCGAGAGGACCGACACCCCGCCGCCCCCGCCGGCCCCGCGGCCCGCGGAGAGGCCGCCGCTGATGGTGCTGCCGCCGCCGCTCCCGCTGGAGCGGGCGCGCCGCGATCCGCCGCCGCTGCGCGTCGAGCCCGACCCGCTGCCGATCAGGGTGGCCGACGCCGCCCCCGAGGTGCGCATCCGCGACGGCGCCCCGCCGCCCGCGGCGCCGGCGCTCGCCCCGCTCGGCTCCGCCGCCGCGCCACAGGCCGGCACCGGCGAGGAGCCGGCGCTGGCGTTCCTGACCCCGGGGGGGGCGCGGTCGCGCTCGTCGGGCGGCGGCATCGCCGGGCGCGACCAGATCGCGGTCCCGCCGGCGGGCGATCCGCTCGGGTCGATCCGCCGCGGCGGCACGGAAGGGCCGGCCGGCGACGGCGCGGTGCGGCAGGAAGGGGCGTTCACCGGCGCCGGCCTGGCGTCGTTCCTCGGCCGCCGCTACGGCGTCACCCTGACCGAGGCCAGCCGCCTCGGCTCGCGCACCAGCGACGGGGCGCGCTACTCGCTGCTGGTGCCGGCGCTGAGTGAGGCGATGCGGGCGATCCGGTTCCGCGGCCGGCGGCCCGGACCACCCGGCGACGCGGTCGAGAGCATCCAGGCCGACGCCGAGGCGGTGGCAATCCGCTATCGCGACGGCACGGTGCACGTTCTCGCGCCGACGCCCGACGGCCTGGTGGCGCTGTTCGTGTCGGCCACCGCGGCCGCCGCCGGCCGGACCAAGGTGCAGGAGGCCGAGCGCGCCCTCCTGGCCCTGCAGCGCCTCGGCGCGCGGGAGACGCGCGGATGAGCCGCCGCGGCGCCCCGCTCGCGGGATGCGGCCTGCTCGCCGCGCTCGCGGCCTCGATCGCGCTGCCGGCGTTCGCCGTCGAGGCCGCGGCCGCGGCGCCGGGGCGCCCGTCCGCCGCCGAGCCGGCCGACATGGCGGCGCTGCGCAACGACACCATCACCGCCTACAACGCCCTGAACTACGCGAAGGCCGCGGCGCTCGCCGCCCGCTGGCTCGAGCGGGCGGGCGCCGAAGGGCGCACCGGCCGCGAGGTGGCGGCGATCTCGTTCATCCTCGGGCACGCGCGCTACGAGCTGCACCAGAAGGAGCCGGCGCGCTATGCCGGCGACTATCGCGCCGAGGTCGTCGCGCCGATCGACGAGAGCCTGCGCATCATGCAGGACGATCCGGCGTTCAAGAACATGCTGCTCGGCAACGCCTGGCACACGCTGTGGTCGGAGACCGGCCGTTCCGACGCCGAGGCCGAGGCACGCGGCCACTGGCACCTGCTCAAGTCGATCCTGCTGCGCCAGGAGGAGGTGCGCGGCCAGGCGCCGGCGGCGCCCGCGTACGAGCTGTTCGCGCGCCACGCGCTGTTCTATCTCGAGCGCTGCCTCGATTTCGCGCGCTCCTCCGACAGCGCCGACCTGTACATCCAGCGGCTCAGGGAGGTCGCGCCCTGGGGCTTCGGCTCCGCCTACGACGCGCGCTTCTGGCAGATCCACGACCTGACCTATTTCGACGACGGCCACATGAAGGCGGCCGCCCTCTGGCAGCGCGGTCTCGATCTGATGCGCGACCCGAAGTCCGAACCCGACGCCACGTTTGCGGTGTTCGCCGAGGCGGCGGACATCACCCGCCGCAAGCGCGACCGCGCCGAGGTGTACCGGCAGATGTCCGACTTCGCCTCGACCCTCGACACCCCGGCGCGGCGCGTGCAGGCGGCCGAGTTCGCGAAACAGGCCTTCGACCTCGACCCCGCCGGCGCCGACATCCGCCGCCAGTACGGCACGGCTCTGCACCTGCTGTCCTACGCCGCCTACGCCAGCGGCAAGTTCGGCGACGCGCTGGCGCGCGCCCAGGAGGCGGTCACCTTCGAGTGGGACGGGATGGAGGTCGCCTTCTTCGACCTGTCGCGCGCCGCGGCGGAGATGGGCCGCGAGACCGAGGCGCTGACGCACGGCGAGCGCGCCTTCAGGATGGCGCGCAGCCGGCTCGAGGGCGCCTCGCTGCAGCCGTTCGCGCAGAACTACGTCAACATCCTGCGGCAGTTCGGCCAGGACGGGCTGGCGGCCCGCATCCAGGCCGAGACCGCGCCGCTGGGGGTGCGCTGATGTGGCGGCCGCCCGTCCCCGGCGCCCGCCGCCGCGTCGCCGGCATGCGCCGCCACGCCGCCGGCCGCGCCGCGCCGGCGTCCGTCGCCGGCACGGCGCTCGCGCTCGTCGCGGTCCTCGCGCTCGTCGCGCCGCCCGCGGCGCGCGCCGCCGAGGAGAGCGTCGACGAGGTGCTCGAGATGGCGGGGCGCTACGCCCTGATCCTGCGCGACACCGTTCCGATCCTCGACCGCCGCCCCGATCCCGCCACCATCCGCGCCGCCGTGTCGGAGGCGCGGCGCGCCGTGGTCGAAATCGACCGGCTGTCGGCGAACGCCGCCATCTTCCAGGCGGCGCCGTCGGAGCGCCAGAAACTCCAGGACCTGGCGGCGACGGCGCACCTGAACCTGGCGCTGTTCGAGACCCACGGCCTCGAGTTCGAGCGCGCCCGCCAGGAGATCGCCCGGGCGCGGGCGCTGTCCGACATCCTCGAGAGCCCGTCGTTCCGCACCGAGTGGGTGTCGCTGCAGAGCGGCCGCCCGGGGAAGGCGCTCCTCACCCGGCACAATCTCCTGACCCTCACCGAGTTCGAGGCGGCGCTCGGATCGATCTGGTACCGCGCCCGGCCGGTCGCGTTCGAGTTGCGCGGCTTCACGACGCAGGATCTCGGCCAGGTGCGGCTGAGCGTGCCGTCGCCGCCGCCGCCCGGAAGCCTCGACGAGCGGCTGCTGGTGCGCGGCGACGCCCTGCTGCGCGCCGCCCTCGACCGCGGCGAGGCGACCTTCACCGTGCCGCTGCCTCCCGGTCTCTACCGCGTGCAGGGGCGGCGCGGCGGCGACATCGACCGCGCCTTCATCGTTCCCGAGGCCACCGATGCCGACACGGTGTTCATCGACCGCGCGCGGTTCGCGCTGCGCCTCGACCCGAAGCCCGGGCCGAAGGGACCGCGTCTGTTCCTGAACGGCATCGAGGTCACCGACTTCAACGCCATCCCGTACGGCGTCTACCGGCTCAAGGTCGACGGCGACGAGTACCCCACCGCGCCGCAGATCGTCCGCTTCATGCTCGGCGAGGGAATCCCCGACAAGACGCGGACGTCGTGGACCATCTATGTGCCCGCCGGCGCCGGCGCGGCGCTGACCCTCGACCGGGGCACCGGCGGCCGGGCGCGCTGAGCGCCGCGGCCGCGGCGAAGAACGGCGCCGCGATGATCCCTGCGCCGGCCTCCTCCCCCGGCGATCAGCCGGCGCGCCGCCAGAGCGTGATCTCGATCGGCCGCGCCAGGAGATCCGCGGCGACCGCCCGCCACGCCGCGATGTGGGCCGAGCCGAGGTGCCTCCTGAGCAGCGCCTCGCTCGACCAGTTCTCGTGGAACAGGAACTCGCCGGGGTCGTCCACCGCCTCGTGGAAGTCGTAGTTCAGGCAGCCCTCCTCGCCCCGCGTCGGGGCCAGGAGCCGCACGAGCGCCTCGCGCACGCGGCCTTCCATACCCGGCCGGGCGGCGATGCGCGCCACCACCGTGACGAAGCCATCGCGCGGCAGGTTGCGGACCTCGTAGTGCGCGGCGCGGTCGTCGAAGCGCGCCAGGAGCGCCCGGGCCTCGGCGGGCACGACCGCCTTCTCATGGTCGTCGCCGGCGAAGGCGCGGACCGCCGCCGTCGACTCGAAGCGCATCACGGTGACGAACTCGACCTCCTCCCCCGCCTCGCGGCGGAGCAGATCGATGCCGTGAAAGCCGGCGATGCCGCGCCCGAAGATCCCCGGGACAATCGTCGCGCGCAGCAGGCGCTCGTAGGCGTCGGCGTTGCCGCGCGTGGTCCAGCCGTGCCAGATGCGCTCGATCATCGGCCGTCCGCCTCGTCACTCATTCATGCGCCAGGAGGTGATCGTCTGCACCTCCTCCCACGGCCCACCCCGATCGCGCGCGATCTCCGCCCGCCACAGGAAGCGGGCCGGGGTGATGTCGTGGAAGGTGTTGCGGAACAGTGTCTCCTTCGGGAACAGACGCTCCGCCGCCCCGGGCGGCACCCGATGCAGGTACGAGATCGCGCCGGCGGCGACCGTGACCCCGCCCAGATCCTCCGGCCCCATGTCGAGCCAGGTCGAGGCGAGCGCGTCGAACCACCTCAGGACGAAGGCGCCGCGCGCGGCATCGTACGAGCGGACGTTGAGGCCGTACTGTGTCACGCCGCAATCGGCCCCCACCTGGCGCCAGCTGTCGGCGATCGCCAGACCGCCGAGGATGTAGCGCCCGTGCCGGGCCGCGGCGCAGGTGTCGAAGCCGCCGTCCGGCCGCTTCACCCTCGTCTCGCAATGGAACCGGCCGACGAGGAAGGCGAACAGCGACAGCGCCGCCGGCGCGACCGGGTGCGGCCCCGCCTGGGCGCCCGGGATCTCGGCGGCGTCGCCCGCGTCCGTCGCCAGGTCGGGCCGCAGCATGTCGATGCACGGCAGCTCGACGCCGGTCGGGCCAGTGTTCACACTCTCGCCGAGACGCACGTAGCCGCGCCGCGCGTAGAACTCCTCGGCGTTGAGCGTCGACTTGAGACGCAGCGACCGCAGGCCCCACGCCGCCGCGATCCGCTCCGCCGCGCCGAGCAGCGCCCGCCCCAGCCCGCGACCGGCGCTGCCGGGCGCCACGTACAGAGCGTGCAGCTCGCCCCCGGCGATGTCGACGACGCCGAAGCCGGCGACGCGGCCCGCCTCCTCGGCGACGAGAAACTCGAGGCGCCGCATCGCCTCGCGATAGCGCTCGACGCCGAGCCCGCCGATCCAGGCGTCGATCTGGGCCGGCGTGTAATGGGCCGCGCAGGCGGCCCGGATCGAGGCCTCGTGCAGCGCGTGGATCGCCGGGGCGTCCTCCGGCGTCGCCTTGCGGATGGCGACCGGCGCGGCGCCCCCGGCGGCGGCGCTCACCGCCGCTCTCCGACGAACGCCTCCGCTTCGATCTCGACCAGGATCTCGGGCGCGATGAGCCTGGCAACTTCGACCATGCTGGTGGCCGGACGGATGTCGCGGAAGCGCTCGCCGTGCGCCCTGCCGACCGCCTCCCACCGCGCGATGTCGACGACGTAGATGCGGGTGCGCACGACGTCCGCGAGCCCGGCGCCGGCGCGCCGCAGCACCGCCTCGATGTTGTCGAGGCACTGCACCGCCTGGGCGTACGGATCGCCGATCCCGACGATGCCGCCGCGGCCGTCGGTCGCCGTCGTCCCCGAGACGTGGATCCAGCCGCCGACCCGGACGGCGCGCGAGTAGCCGACGATCGGCTCCCACGGCGTGCCGGTCGCGAAGTTGACGCGGCGGGCGCCCGGGCCGCCGGCGCCCGCGGAACCGCCGGCGCCCTGGGAACCGCCCGCGCCCGCGGCGCCGCTTGCCCCCGCGCCGCTCGCCCCGCCGCCGCCCGGCCCGGCGGCCACCGGCAGAGCCGCCATGAGCACTTCGTGATGGGTCACGCCGGGCTCCTTCTCGAGGAGAAACCGGTCGTCCTCCGGGTAGTAGCGCGCCCGCCCGGGATCGTCGCCCGCGAAGGCCCTGATGGCGTCGTACGAATCCCACAGGGTCGTCAGGACGAAATGGGTCACATCGCCTTCCGTGCGCCGGAATGCGAGCACGCCGCGGTTCCCGGGCGTCGCCGCGTAGTCGGCGAGACCGGTGCGCTTGAGAAACTCGTGGTAGGCGTCGGCCTTCGCCATCGGGACGCGGCCGTGCCAGGTGCGCGCGATCATCGCCGTCGACCTCCCCCCGGTCTCATTTCCGGACCACGTACCAGTTGTTCTGGATGTCGTGCGGCAGCCTGTGGGTCTCGACCGAGCCGAACCCGGCGCGCTCGAGGTAGTCGCGGGTCATCTCTTCGCCCCACATCGCCCCGAGCCCTTCGCCGCCCTGGGCCAGGGACACCGTCATGCAGTGCAGGCACGAGACCGTGTACAGGAAGGTGCCGATCGGGTGATCGAGGTTTCCCTGCACCGCGCTCGCGGCGCGGATGTCCTGCATGAGGAAGACCCCGTCACGGGCGAGCGTCCGGTGGACGCCGCGCAGCAGCCGCAGCGGCTGCGCCTGGTCGTGCACCGCGTCGAAGGCCGTGACCACGTCGAAGGCGGCGGGCTCGGCGGTGACATCGAAGTCGCTGAGGTCGCGTGCCTGGAGGTCGAGGTTGGCGATCCCCCGGCGCCGCGCCTCCTCGCGGCCGTGCCCGATCGCCTCGGCCGAGAGGTCGTACCCGGTGACGCGGCTGGCGGGGAACAGCGCCGCGAGCCGCATCATCGCGAGACCGCGGCCGCAGCCGACGTCGAGCACCCGGGCGCCGGCCAGGAGCCGCGCTTCGAGCCCCGGCACGAGCGGCAGGACGACCGACTCGAGGGCTGCCCCCACCGACTGCCCGCTGTCCTCGGCCATCACCTCGTGGAACCGGACGAAGCGTTCGTAGGGCACGCCGCCGCCGGCGCGGAAGCAGCCGACGATCGCCTCCTCGACCGCGCCGAGGATCGGGATGTACTGCGCCAGCGACGCCAGGTTGCCGTCGCCCGCCGCGCGCGCGAGCGCCGCGGCGTGCTCGGCCGGCAGCGCGAATCGGCCGGTGGCGCCGTCGATCTCGACCACGCCGGCGGCCGCCATCGCGCCGAGCCACTCGCGCACGTAGCGCTCGTCGAGCCCGGCGCGCGCAGCGATCGCCGCGGACGTGGAGGGGGGGAGATCGCGCAGCGCATCGAACAGGCCGACGCGGTGGCCGACGGACATCATGAGGCACAGGGCGCCGTCGTTCAGGGCGCCGAGCATGCGGGCGGCGAACGCCTCGGCTTTCGGCGCGTCGAAGCCGCGGCCCTTCCCCTCCTCGGTCATCACGGCTTCTCCTCGCGGCCCGCGCCGCCCGCGCGGTGCGCTCCGTCGCGGGCGCGCAGCGGGTCCTACGACCCCTGGCCGGGCTGCGAAGGCGCGGCGGCGGCCGGGAGCGCGCCGTCGTCATGCACCACCCTCGACCGGGCCTTCAACGGGCAGCACTTCTCGCACGGCAGCCGTTCGCCCGTCAGCGGGCAGACGAATGTCTCCGCCGCGCGCGCACCCCGAACGGTGACGCCGGCGTACACGAGACTTCCAAGGACCACGAGAGCCAGGACCAGCAGCAGAACCGACCGGTGACTTCGCATCGCACCCTCCCCGCCGGGTTCAGGACCGGCGCTTCCTGCGCCTGGCAGGCTTCCTGGCTGCCTGCGGCGCGGATGGAAACTGAACGTTGATCGCCACTATCTGATCGGCGTACCTGTCGGCAAGACGACCCAGGAACGCGCTGAAAAACTGCCACTCCCTGCCCGGCTTGTTCGGGCTGATGACATCGCAGTTGATGACGCCATCGGCGGCGGACCAGTTCATCCAGCCCGGGTAGGAGACGTTCTTGTGCAGCACCTTGCGCCCGCGCTTCTTCACGAGAAACGTGCGCAGGTCGCCGTCGCGCATGGCCGCCACGAGGGTCTTGTGCAGGTTCGCTCCTGTCCGCTCGATGATCTGGAACCGAATCATGTCGATCTCCTCTTCCCGGGCCGTCGTCGACGCTCCCGTCCAGCCGCGGCGGGCTCTCTGAACCGCACGCCCGATATCCTGAGCAGCAGCCCGGCGCCGAATGCCGCCACGCACTCGTCGACGCCGAGCCGCCCGGCCCGATCCAGAACCTCCTCCGGGACCCAGCGCGGGAATGCCGTCACGATCGTGCGATGCGCGCCGCTCGCCGTGTGCTCCTGTCGCACGGCCGCCAGGCCACGCTTCGGCAGGCGACCCGCGAGACGCACCAGGGCCGGCCATAATCGCCGATGCACGAAAGTCACCTTGCCCCCGACCAGACGGCACACCAGGACCTGGCCGGAGTCACAGACCGCCTCGAACACCCGGTACATGCGACGCGATTCCGGGTGCCCCCACCAACTGCCCCGGATGGGCCCGCCCGCGATGGCTTCCGCCAGGTTCGGGACCGGTCCGCGCGCCGACATGAGCACGACCCCGTGGACCCTGACGAAGGTCAACGCCTCTCGTCCGTTCACCGACCCCTGCCCCCGTCCACGCCGCTCCGCGCGATGGATTGCAACCGGCCCTCAGGTGCTAGCGCGCGGCGGATCCTTCCCGGTAGATCCAGCCGCCGAGGAGGGCGGCGAGGATCATCTCGGCGAGCCCGACCGCGCCCCAGAGCACCAGCATGCTCACCGGGAACAGGCCGAGCATGTGGTAGCCGAGGAGCGACAGGACGTAGCCGCCGAGCCAGAGGGCGATGGCGATCAGCACCGCGGTGCGCGGCCCGGCCCCGAAGCGCGGCCGGGCGGCGGCGTAGAAGAAGGTCAGCGTCAGCCCGCAGAGCAGGCTCACGATGACGGAGAGGGCGAACATGCCGGCGCTCATCTCCATCGCCAGCCCGTGCGCCTCCATCGCGACTCGCATGGGCTCGAGGTAGAGCATGCTCGCCATCCCCTCGAGGAGCCAGAGCAGCAGGCCGGCGGCGACGCCGCCGCCGAGCCAGCGTCCGACGTTGATGCCGCTCACCCGCGGCCCTCGTCCGTGCTGGAGCGCGCCGCGGCGCTCACGACGATCTCCGCTTCAGGTGATACTTCACCTGGTGGTCGGCCGCCGGCTGGCCGCCCTCCCACCCGACCCACTCGCCGCGGATCTCGTCCGGCGAGACGAATTCCATCCGCGCCGAGTGCATGTGGGTGTCCTTCGCCGGGTCGAGGTTGGTGCCGCCGTCGAACGCGAACTCGAGGACCTCGCCGTCGAACGTCCGGGCACGCATCCTCGGCTGGTTGCCGGCGGCGCAGTAGTGGGTCAGGACGAGATCGCCGCCGTCCCTGCTGTACATCGTGATCATCTCGTGCGGCGAGCCGAGGAAGATCGTCTCGACGACCGTCGTGCCGCTGCCGGTGAGGCGGTACGACACCGCCACCTGGCCCTTCATGCCGAAGAACCCGTCGACGTCGATCCATTCGCCGGCGAGGGACTTCATCCGGTCGTACGCGGCCGCGGCCGGCTTCGCGGCGCCCTGCGGCGTGGCGGGCGCGGGCGCTGCGGCAGGTGCGGGCCGCGCCGTGCCGTCGCCGGCGACCAGGGCTGCCGTCGCCGCGGCGAGGCCGACGGCGGTGGCGACGGCGGTGGACAGCGCCATCCAATCACGCGTGGAACGGGTCATGGTCGCCTCCCGGGATGCTCAGTTGGCCGGATTCTACCAAACTTACGGCGCGGCGGCGGCGCGCCCGGGCCGGGCGGCCCGTCAGCGCCTGCCGCCGTAGTGCGCGCGCAGGTAGGCGATGATGTCGCGTGACTCGTGGATGACGACGCGGCGTCCGGTGTCGACCAGGACCGGAACCAGGGTCTGGCCGGAGATCGCGCGCACCTGGTCGCGGCGCGCGTGCTCGGCCGGCACCGGGCGGACGACGTAGTCCAGGCCGAGGTCGTCGAGGGTGTCGCGGACCGCCTGGCAGTAAGAGCAATTCTCGATGTCATAGAGCTCGAGCATGTCGGCTTCCCGCGGGCGCGGCCGGCGGCGGCCGCGTCAGGCCCCAGGCCCCCAGCGCAGACTCTTGAAGACCTCGCGGGCGGTGTCGATGGTGCGGTCGATGAGCGCGTCGGTGTGCGCCAGCGACACGAAGGCGGCCTCGAACTGCGACGGGGCGAGGTAGACGCCGCGCTCGAGCATGCCGCGGAAGAACCGGGCGTACATCTTCGTGTCGGCGTCGGCGACCGAGGCCCAGTCGACCGGCTCGCGGCCGGTGAAGAACAGCGTCATGAGCGACCCGACGCGCGTCAGCCGGACCGGCAGGCTGGCGTCCGAGGCCGCCTGCCCGAGACCCGCCTCGAGGCGCGCCCCGGCGGCCTCGAGCCGCTCGTACACCCCCGGCGCCCGCAGCGCCCGCAGCATCGCGGCGCCGGCGCGCATGGCCAGCGGGTTGCCGGCGAGCGTCCCCGCCTGGTAGACCGGCCCGTCGGGGGCGACGCGGTCCATGATCTCCTCGCGGCCGCCGTAGGCGCCGATCGGCAGGCCGCCGCCGAGGATCTTGCCGAGCGTCGTCAGGTCGGGCGTCACGCGGTAGCGCTCCTGCGCGCCGCCCCTGGCGACGCGGAAGCCGGTGATCACCTCGTCGAAGATCAGCACGATGCCGGCGCGCCCGGTGAGGTCGCGGATCCCCTCGAGGTAGCCCGCCTTCGGCGGCACGACCCCCATGTTGGCGGCCACCGGCTCGACGATGACGCAGGCGATCTCGACGCCGCGCTCGCGCACCAGGCGGGCGAGGGCGTCGAGATCGTTGTACGGCAGGACGAGGGTCTGCTCGGCGATGCGCGCCGGGATGCCCGGCGTCCCCGGGATGCCGAGGGTGGCCACGCCGGAGCCGGCCCTGACGAGCAGGGCGTCGACGTGGCCGTGATAGCAGCCGTCCATCTTCACGATCAGGTCGCGGCCGGTGAAGCCCCGGGCGAGCCGGAGCGCCGACAGCGTCGCCTCGGTGCCCGAGTTGACCATGCGCACCTTCTCGATTCCCGGAACTGCGTCGACGACCAGGCGCGCCAGCTCGACCTCGTGCGGGTTGGGGGCGCCGAACGACGTGCCGTCGGCGGCCGCCGCCTGGATCTCGCGCACGATCGACGGCTCGGCGTGCCCGAGGATGAGCGGGCCCCACGAGCAGACGTAGTCGATGTAGGCGTTGCCGTCGACGTCGAACATCATCGCGCCCTGGCCGCGGGCGAAGAAGATCGGGTGGCCGCCGACGGCGCGGAAGGCGCGCACCGGCGAGTTCACGCCGCCCGGGATGATCTGGCGGGCCTTGTCGAACAGGGTGTCGGAGATCGTCATCCGAGGAGGCGGGCCGCGTCCTTGGCGAAATAGGTGAGGATGAAATCGGCCCCGGCCCGGCGGATGGCGACCAGCGACTCGAGCATGACGCGGTCGCGGTCGATCCAGCCGTTCCTGGCGGCCGCCTCGATCATCGCGTACTCCCCCGACACGTGGTAGGCGGCCACCGGCACCTGCACCCGCTCGCGCACCCGGCGGATGACGTCGAGGTACGGCAGGGCCGGCTTGACCATCACCATGTCGGCCCCCTCATCGATGTCGAGGTCGACCTCCCGCAGCGCTTCGAGGACGTTCGCCGGGTCCATCTGGTGGCTGCGGCGGTCGCCGAACTGCGGCGTCGACTGGGCCGCCTCGCGGAACGGGCCGTAGAACCCCGAGGCGTACTTGGCGGCATACGACAGGATCGGCGTGTCGGCGAGCCCGGCCGCGTCGAGGGCGCTCCGGATGGCGGCGACCCGGCCGTCCATCATGTCCGACGGCGCGACGATGTCGGCCCCGGCCTGCGCCTGGGTCACCGCGGTCTTCGCCAGGAGATCGAGCGTCGGGTCGTTGAGGATCGCATCCCCCTCGACGACGCCGCAGTGGCCGTGGTCGGTGTACTCGCACAGGCAGACATCGGTGATCACCATGATGTCCGGCGCCGCCTTCTTGATCGCCCGGGTCGCCTGCTGGACGATGCCGTCGGCGGCCCAGGCGCCGCTGGCGCGGGCGTCCTTCCGGTCGGGGATGCCGAAGAGGATGACCGCCGGCACGCCGAGCGCCGCCGCCTCCTGCGCTTCGGCGACTGCCGTGTCCACCGACAGGTTGTACTGGCCGGGCATGGAGCGGATTTCCTGGCGCACGCCCCGCCCGGGGCCGACGAACATCGGATAGACCAGGTCGCCCGGGCCGAGCGCCGTCTCGCGCACCAGGGCGCGCATCCGCTCGGTGCGCCGCAGCCGCCGTGGCCGGTCGATGGGGAACGCCATTCAGTCCTCCTCGACCGCGTCCTCGTCGTCGTCGCTGTGGAAGAAGCCGGCGGCGCAGTGACCGCTGCAGAAGGCCCGACCGCTCTTGAGGACCTTGTCCTCGTCGCAGAACATCTGGTGGCAGATGGGGCACTTGTCGAGGTGGACTTCGTCGTCGCTGATGCCGCAGTTCTTGCAAACCGCCACGATCCCCTCCCTCGCGAACCGGGCGGATTATAGACCCCGGTCGCGCGCCACCGCCAGCCACTACCGCGAGCCGGCCCTTGCGCCTCGATCCCCCCGCTTCCGGTGTGGGCATTTCTTGTCCAGGAACAAGGACCGGCGGGACAAGGTCAACGTCGACGTGAACTCCTTCCCCAGTGCACGCGACGGCTCCGGCGGGGTGAAAGGGCTGCAGGATCGTACGCGGATGCGATCAGAGCGTTACCTTTCGGTCTGGAATGCGCGCTCCGAGATCGTGCGGTTGCCGCTAGTTTCGATCGCCAACACCTCGAACTTGTACGCGGTGCCCGGCTCCATGAACTCTGGCGACACCGTCACGCTCGTGGTCGCCGGCCCGACATCGGCGGTGAAGACCCGAAGGCTCGGCTTCTCACGCTCGACGACGACCTGATAGCGGACGATCTTGCTCCCAGGCGGATCCGGCGCGAGCTGCCACTCGATAACGGTGTTGTCGGGGTCCACCGAATCGTCGTCCTCGACCGGCAGGATGAGAAGGGGTGCATCCGGGAGGGCGTGCGTCAACCTCGCCATGCCGCGCAGGACCACTCCTTCCGTCGTCGTGCCGTTGAATCTGTAGTTGCCCTCCGGGAAGAGGGCGAGGAGATCCTCGAGCGGCTGTTCCTCGAACGACGGCTCGGCGCTCTCCAGAAACAGCTCCGTAATGCCCTGCAAGCCCACACTGCCTTCGGCCCTGACGTCGAGAATCTTGTTCCCGTCCGGGTCGAATACCTGCATACTGTCCCAGCCTTCTCCATCGAGGAAGATCTGAACACCGGCGTCTCCATCGGTGTCGTTGATCTCGAAGTAAATCGCCGTCTGAGACAACTGGATGGCCGAGGCCTCCGGCGTAGCCAGCCCGGGGGCGAGGGCGACTGTCGCCGCGGCTGCGAACAGAATCCCTGTGCGTTGCATCTCATTTCCTCCATTCGCCGGAGTGGCTGGAGCCCGGCGCGGGTCCAGCGGTCCACTCCCGTCGATAGTCAGAGCCCTCGCGGGGCCGGAATCCTTCGGTCGAAGCAGGAGGCGGTCCAGGCGGACTCGATGCTCTCGCTGGCGCCCCTCCCCACCCGCCCAGGGACCAAACCGACCGACTACCCGACATTTCGCACCGTTGACAGCCCCTCCCCCCTCCCCTAGAATCAGCCGTCATCATATAAGGCGGTGTAGCTCAGATGGTTAGAGCACGCGGCTCATATCCGCGGAGTCCGGGGTTCGAATCCCTGCACCGCTACCAAGAAGCCCCCCGCCCCGCCTGACGGCTGGCTGGTGCCCCGTTCATGAAAGACCGCATGAAAGACCGACGGACGACGATCGAGTTCCGCTTCCTCGAGGCCATCGCGAGGCACGAGATGGTGCGCCGGGGCGATCGCGTGCTCGTGGCGGTCTCGGGCGGGTCCGATTCGGTGGCCCTGCTGGCCCTGCTGCACGACGCGGCGCCGGGACTCGGCATCGACCTGCACGTCGCCCACCTGAACCACGGCTGGCGCGGGCGCGCCGCGGCGCGCGACGCCGCCTTCGTCGAACGGCTGGCGCGCCGGCTCGGCATCCCCTGCACCCTCGGCGCCGCCGACCCGGCCGCGCCTCCGGCCACGCCTCCGGGCGAGCGCCGGCAGTCGTCGCGCGAGGCGCGGGCGCGCACCGAGCGCCTGGCCTTCCTGCGCTCGACGGCGACCGCCGCGGGCGCCGGCCGGATCGCCCTCGGCCACACCGTCGACGACCAGGCGGAGAGCTTTCTCATGCGGTTGCTGCGCGGCTCGGGGGCGCGCGGCCTTTCCGGGACCTGGCCGGTCGTCGACGGCCTGTTCATCCGGCCGCTGCTCGGGTTGCACCGGCGCGACCTCAGGGCGTGGCTCGGCGCCCGCGGCCTGCGCTGGCGCGAGGACGCCACCAACCGCGACCTGACGCTCACCCGCAACCGGGTGCGGCGCCGCCTGATCCCCTTCCTCGAGCGCGAGTTCTCGCCGGCGGCGGTGGCGCTCATCGCGCGCGCGGCCGACCTGCTGCGCGCCGAGGAGTCGCTGCTCTCGACGATGGCCCAGGGGACCTACGACTGGGTGGCCCGCAAGGGGCCGGACGGCGTCGCCCTGGAGGCGGCGAGTCTCGAATCGCTTCCCCTGCCGTTCCGCCGGCGGCTGGTTCGCCTGGCGGTCCGCGATGCCCGCGGCCACCTGCGCGGCATCACCGCCCGCCACGTCGAGGCGGTCCTGACGCTGACCCATGGACCGGGTGCGGCCGCGCTCGACCTGCCGGGTGGCCTGCGCGCCTCCCGCCGCGGTGGAGCGCTGTTGTTCCGGATCGGCGCCGCGGCCCCGGCGCCATTCCGCCAGCGGCCCGCGACCGCCGCCACCGGCGCGGCCGCCGTCGCGCCGGCCGAGGGGCCGGTTGAGGCGCGGGCCGAGGCGCCGCCCCCGGACGGCCGGGGCGAGGTGCGCGAGGCCCTGTGCCCGGTGCCCGGGGTGGTGGCGATCCCGGCCTTCGACCTCATGCTGCGGGCCCGCGTCGTCCCGCGCGACCGCCTGCACGACGCCCCCGGGCCTCACCTGGCCTGTCTCGACGCCGACCTGACGCCCGGGCCGCTCCTGGTGCGGGCGCGCCGGCCCGGCGATCGCTTCCGGCCGCTCGGCGGCCCCGGGTCGCGCAAGGTCAAATCGTTCCTGATCGACCGCAAGGTGCCGGTGGACGAGCGCCGCCGCATTCCGCTGGTCCTGACGGGCGACCGCATCGCCTGGGTCGTCGGCCACCAGATCGACGATCGCTTCAAGATGACGCCGGCCACCCGCCGCGTCCTCGTCCTCGAGAAGGAGGCGCGATGAACTTGTCCCGCGAGGTCCTCAAGACGCAGGAGCAGATTGCCGAGCGCGTCGCCGCCATCGGCCGCGAGATCACCGACTTCTACAAGGGGGAGGAGATCTCGCTTCTCGGCGTCCTGAAGGGCTCCTTCATCTTCCTGGCCGACCTGGCCCGCCAGATCCGGCTGCCGGCGCAGATCGGCTTCCTCGAGATCGTCACGGCGCGCAAGTCGGAGATCCTGACCGAGGTGGTGTTCTCGTCGTCCTTTCCGATCGAGGGGTCGCACCTGCTCGTGGTCGAGGACATCCTCGACACCGGCGTGACCCTGGCGTACCTGACCCAGCAGCTGCAGTTGCACGGGCCGAAGTCCATAAGGGTGTGCACGTTCCTCGACAAGCCGCACCGGCGCAAGGTCGATCTGCAGCCCGATCACGTCGGTTTCCAGGTCCCCGACCGCCACGTGGTGGGGTACGGGCTCGACTGGCAGGGCCGGTACCGCAACCTCCCCCACCTGACCTGGGTCGAGTGAGCGGCGGCCGTCGTTGAAAGGGCTCGGCAATCGTTCTATATTGAAGCCGGCTTTCCGGGGGGTTTGAACCTGAACACGCTCATCAAGAACATCCTCGTCTGGGTCGCGATCATCGGCGCGGTCCTGCTGTTCTACAAGTTCCTCAGCGCCAACCGCCCCGACCAGGCCGAGATCTCCTTCACCAGGATGATGGAGGACATCGAGGCCGGGCGGGTGAGCAAGGTCACGATCACCGGTTCGGAGATCGTCGGCGAGTACAACCAGCCCACGCCGGACGGCCAGGCCAAGCAGTTCGTCACCTACGCGCCGGCCTACGACGACCTGGTCAAGGACCTGCGGCGCTACAACGTCGCCATCGAGGCGAAAAAGCCGCGCGAGTCGACCTATCTCGTCACCCTCCTGTCGTGGCTCCCGATGCTCGCCCTCATCGGCATCTGGATCTTCTTCATGCGCCAGATGCAGAGCGGCGGCAACAAGGCGCTGTCATTCGGCAAGTCGAAGGCGCGCCTGTCCTCGAGCCAGGCGAAGAAGGTCACGTTCAAGGACGTCGCCGGCGTGGACGAGGCCAAGGAGGAGCTCGGCGAGATCATCGAATTCCTCAAGGAACCGCAGAGGTTCCAGAAGCTCGGTGGCAAGATCCCCAAGGGCGTCCTGCTGATGGGCCCGCCGGGGACCGGCAAGACCCTCCTGGCGCGCGCCATCTCGGGCGAGGCCAACGTGCCGTTCTTCTCGATCTCGGGCTCCGACTTCGTCGAGATGTTCGTCGGCGTCGGCGCCTCGCGGGTCCGCGACCTGTTCGAGCAGGGCAAGAAGAACGCCCCGTGCATCATCTTCATCGACGAGATCGACGCGGTCGGCCGGCACCGCGGCGCCGGCCTCGGCGGCGGCCACGACGAGCGCGAGCAGACCCTCAACCAGCTGCTGGTCGAGATGGACGGCTTCGAGTCGAACGAGGGCGTCATCCTGATCGCCGCCACCAACCGCCCCGACGTCCTCGACCCGGCGCTGCTGCGCCCGGGCCGCTTCGACCGGCGCGTGGTGGTGCCGCGCCCCGACGTCAAGGGTCGCGAGGAGATCCTCAAGGTCCACACCCGCAAGATCCCGCTGGCTGAAGGGGTGGCGCTCGACGTCCTGGCCCGGGGCACCCCCGGCTTCTCCGGCGCCGACCTCGCCAACCTGATCAACGAGGCGGCCCTGGCCGCCGCCCGTCTCAACAAGAAGGTGGTGTTCCAGGACGACTTCGAGATGGCGAAGGACAAGGTGCTCATGGGCACCGAGCGCCGCTCGCTCATCATCTCCGAGGAGGAGAAGCGGCTGACCGCCTACCACGAGGCGGGGCACGCCCTGGTGGCCTTCTTCATGCCGCACGCCGACCCCATCCACAAGGTCACGATCATCCCGCGCGGCATGGCGCTGGGCGTCACCCAGCAACTGCCGATCGACGACCGCCACAACTACACCCGCGAGTACCTCGAGAGCATGCTGTCGGTCATGATGGGCGGGCGGGTCTCCGAGAAGATGTTCATGAACGTGCTGAGCACCGGCGCCGGTGACGACCTCAACCGGGCGACCGAGATGGTCCGCAAGATGGTCTGCGAGTGGGGCATGAGCGACCGGCTGGGCCCCCTGACCTTCGGCAAGAAGGAGGAGCAGATCTTCCTCGGCCGCGAGATCGCCCAGCACAAGGATTACAGCGAGGACACCGCGGTCCTGATCGACGACGAGCTCAAGCGGCTCGCCCGCGAGGCCTACGAGCGCGCCGAGAAGGTCGTCCAGGAGCACCGCGAGGCGCTCGTCCGGATCGCCGAGGCGTTGCTCGAGTTCGAGGTCCTCGACGGCGACGAGGTCGCGGGCCTCGTGAAGGGCGACGAGGTCGCCTCGCTCAGGGCGCGCAAGCGCCCGGCCGCGGTGGTCCCCGAGCCGGCGGCGACGGCGGCGACCCCGGCGCGCCCCGTGGCCGAGACCGCGCGCGCCGAACGGCCGGGGGCGCCGCTGAGCGTCGACCCCATCAAGCAGCCCTCCTAACGTCACGATGGCCCACAACGTGCTCGTCCTCGGCGCCGCCCTGCCGGCGGCGCCCGGCGACCGCCTCGATCTCGGCCTGGCCCCGGCGGCGCGCCCGCGGCGGCCGGCGCGCGACGATCCCGCCTCCGCCGCCGGCCTGCCGCGCGACGCCTGGTTGTGGTGCCGCCTCGAGGGGCTGAGCCGCGCCGGCGCATCCGGTCTGGCGACCGCCATGCGCCGGGCGGGCGGCGCGAGCGCCCCGGCTCCGCAGCGCCGCCACGACCCGGCGCTGGCGCGCCTCGGGGCCCCGGCGCCCGGCGCGGCCCTGGTCCTCGAGGGGACGGCGGGCGCATTCGCCCGTCTCGTCGGCGGCGGCGGGCGCGTCCCGGTCGGCATCGCCGCCGAGATCGCCGCCGCCATCGCGGCCGCCTGCGGTCCGCGGCCACCGCTCGTGCTGCGCGACGGCCGGCTCGCCGCGTCCGGCCGGGCCCTGGTGATGGGCATCCTCAACGTCACCCCCGACTCGTTCTCCGACGGCGGCCGCTTCGCCGCGCCGCGCGCCGCCGTCCGCCGGGCCCTGCGGATGGCCGAGGAGGGCGCCGACATCATCGACATCGGCGGCGAGTCGACCCGGCCCGGCGCGCGGCCGGTGGGGCTGGCGGAGGAGGTCGGCCGCGTCGTGCCGGTCCTCGAGGCGCTGCTGCCGGCCCTGCGCCGGCTCCCGGGCGGCGGGCCCCTGGTCTCCATCGACACCACCAAGGCCGAGGTGGCGCGGCGCGCCGCCGCCCTCGGCGCCGGCCTCCTCAACGACATCTCGGCGATGACTTTCGACCCCGCGATGCCGGCGGTGGCCGCCGAGTACCGGCTTCCGGTCGTGTTGCAACATGTGCGCGGCCGGCCGGCCACCATGCAGCGCGCGCCGCGCTACCGCCTGCTGCTCCCGGAGGTCGCCGCCTTCCTGCGCGCCGCCGCGGCGCGCGCGGTCGCCGCCGGCGTCGATCCCGATCGCCTTGTCGTCGACCCCGGCTTCGGCTTCGGCAAGCGGCGGCGCCACAACCTGGCGCTGCTGCGCCGGCTGGCGGCGCTCGCGAGTCTCGGACGCCCCATCCTGGCGGGCGTGTCGCGCAAGTCGTTCCTCGGAAACGCCGACGCGGCCGCGCCGGCCGATCGTCTCGAGGCCGGTCTCGCCGCCGAGGCATTGGCCCTGGCGGGAGGGGCTGATATCATCCGGGCCCACGACGTGCGCGCGGCCGTGCGCGCGGCGCGATTGTGCGACGCGGTCCTGCGCGGCCCCTTCGGAACCCGATGATCGAAACGCTGTTCCCACTCGCGGGCCCATTGACGTTCGGCTGGCGGGACGCCCTCGACATCATCGTGATGGCCATCCTGGTCTACCAGGTCGGCCTGCTGATCCGCGGCACGCGCGCGCTGCAGGCGCTGGTCGGCGTGCTGGTGGTCATCGTCGCCTACTGGACGACCGGCCCCGACAAGCCGCTGCGGCTCGCCACCTTCCACCAGGTCCTGGGGCACATCCTCTTCTACGCCCCGTTTGCGGTCATCGTGCTGTTCCAGAACCCCATCCGCAGGGCGCTCGCCCGCCTCGGCCGCACCTCGATACTCGGGATCGGCGCGCACGGCATCACCGACCCGATGATCGAGGAGGTCCTGGCGGCGGCGTTCACGCTGGCCGGCCGGCGCACGGGGGCGATCATCGTCATCGAGCGCGAGCAGGCGCTCAAGGACGCGGTCGAAACCGGCACGCCGCTCGACGCCGCCATCAGCCGCGATCTCCTGCTCAACATCTACACGCCGGGCGCGCCGCTGCACGACGGGGCGGTCGTGATCGGCGAGGGCCGCGTGCGCGCCGCCTCGTGCTTCCTGCCGGTCACCACCGACCCGCAGCTGTCGCGGCAGTACGGTTCGCGGCACCGGGCGGCCATCGGCCTGACCGAGGAGTACGACAGCGTGGCGATCGTCGTCTCCGAGGAGCGCGGCGAGGTGCGCACCGCCCTCGAGGGGGTCCTCGAGGGCCCGCACGACGCCGCGTCGCTGCGCGTCTTCCTGCGCCGCCACCTGGCGGTGAACGGCCGCCGCGCGCGCCGCGCCAATGGCGGCGAAGCCGGGACCGGCGCCGCCGCATCCGGAGCCGGGGCGCCGGGGCGCCCGGCCGCGGCCTGAGGGAACAGTGCTCTTCGACGCCCTGCGAGCCAATCTGCGGCTCAAGATCTTCGCGCTGCTGATCGCCATCGTCTGGTGGGCGGTGGTGCGCGGCGAGGACACCCGCGTGCGCGACGTCCCGGTGCCGGTCGACTACATCAACCTGCCGGCGTCGATGGAGCTGTCGGGGCGCATCATCGACACGGTCACGGTGCGGCTGCGCGCCCCCGACCCGATCCTGCGCAACCTCGCCGAGGACCGCCTGTCGGCGTCGATCGATCTGGCGCGCGCGCCGATGGGCGAGCAGCGCGTGCCGATGACCGGCGAGATGCTGCGCGTTCCGGCCGGCGTCGAAGTGGTGCGGATCTCGCCCGCGGCCGTGCCCGTCCGGCTCGAGCGGCGCGCCCGCCGGCAGGTGCCGATCGTCGCCGAGTTCTCCGGTCACCCGCCCAAGGGGTACGACAAGACCGGCCACGTCGTGTCCCCCTCGGTCGCCACCATCGAAGGCCCGTCGAGCGAGGTGGCGCAGGTGACGCGCGCCCTCGCAGGGACCATCTTCCTCGAGGGCGAGACCGCCGACCTCGAGTTCGTCACGCGCCCGATCGCCGAGGCGCCGGCGGGCAATCACATCCGCATCGTCGACCCGACCGAGCCGGTGCGCGTGCGGGTCAGCATCGGTCCGGCCGCCGAACCGCCGGCGGCCCGCGCCGCCCCGGCCGGACGAGCCCCGGCCGGACGCGCGTCGGGCGGGAGCGCGCCGCGCCGCAAGGCGGCCCGGTGAGCGGCCCGGGAGCGGCGCGCAAGCGGCTGTTCGGGACCGACGGCGTGCGCGGCACGGCCGGCGAATACCCGCTCGACCCGGGCACCGTCGCCCGCCTCGGCGAGGCGCTGGTGCGCATCCTGCCGGCCGAGGGTCGCAGGGTGCGGATCATCATCGGCCGCGACACGCGCGAATCGGGCCCGGCCATCGAGGCGGCGCTGGTGCGCGGCATCGAGGCCTCCGGGGCGCGCGCCGACCGCGGCGGGGTCCTGACCACGCCGGCGGTCGCGTGCGTCACCCGCTCCCTCGGCTACGATGCCGGCATCGTCGTGTCGGCCTCGCACAACCCGTTCCGCGACAACGGCATCAAGATCTTCTCGCGTCGCGGCTTCAAGCTGCCCGATGGGCTCGAGGCCGATCTCGAGGCGCTCGTGCTTGGCGACCGGCCGATGCCCGGGGCGTCGGTGGCCGGCAATGCGGCGGCCGGCGATGCGGCGGCCGCCGGCGGCACGCCCCCCGCCGGCGCCGACAGCCCCGCGCCGGCCTCTCCCGAGACGCTCCGGGCCTGCTACCTCGACTTGCTGAAGGCATCGGTGCCGCGCGCCACGTCGTTCGCGGGGTTCTCCGTGGTGCTCGACTGCGCCAACGGCGCGGCGTCGGAGCTCGCCCCGCGCCTGTTCCGCGACCTCGGGGCCGAGGTGGCGGTCCTCAACGACCGACCCGACGGCCGCAACATCAACGAGGGGTGCGGCGCGCTCCACCCCGGGCGGCTCGCCGAGGAGGTGGTCCGGCGCGGCGCCCGGCTCGGCCTGGCGTTCGACGGCGACGCCGACCGCTGCCTGCCTGTCGACGGGTCCGGCCGCATCCTCGACGGCGATTACGTGCTGTTCCTGGCGGCCCGTGATCTGCGGCGCTCGGGACGCCTGCGCGGCGGCGCCGTTGTCGGCACGGTGATGACCAACCTCTGGCTCGAGCGCGCCCTCGACGGCGAAGGGGTCGGGATGCGCCGCGCCGCCGTCGGCGACAAGTACGTCCTGGAGGAGATGCTGCGCGGCGGCCTGGTGCTCGGGGGGGAGCAGTCCGGGCATATCATCTTCCTCGAGCGATCGACCACCGGCGACGGCCTGCTCACCGGCCTGATGCTGATGGAGCTGCTGTGCCGCGGCCCGGTCGATCTCGCGGCCTGGGCCGCGACGATCCACCCCTGCCCCCAGGTGCTGGTGAACGTGGCGGTGCGCGAGAAACCGCCCCTGGAGACGCACCCGGAGATCGGCCCGGCGATCAGCGCCGAGGAGCAAAAACTCCAGGGCCGGGGCCGGATCCTGGTGCGCTACTCGGGCACCGAGCCGAAGGCGCGCATCATGATCGAGGGCGAGCCCCGGGACGCCATCGAGGCGGCGGCCTCCCGGCTGAAGCAGGTGATCGAGTCCGCCCTCGGCCGCACTTAACTGAGGAGAACCGCATGCCCGATCCGGTCAGGCTGGGAGTCAACGTCGATCACATCGCCACCCTGCGCGAGGCGCGCAAGGCGGCCGAGCCCGACCCCGTCGCCGCCGCCCTCCTCGCCGAGCTGGCGGGGGCCGACGGCATCACCGTGCACCTGCGCGGCGACCGGCGTCACATCCAGGACCGCGATCTCGAGGTCCTGCGGCGCAGCGTCCGGACCCGCCTGAACCTCGAGATGGCGGCCAGTCCCGCCATGGTCACGCTCGCCTCGGCCGTGAAGCCCGACCATGCGACGCTCGTGCCCGAGCGGCGCGAGGAGCTGACCACGGAGGGGGGGCTCGACGTCATGCTGAACCACAACCTCGTGCGCAAGACGGTCATCGACCTGCGCGAGGCCGGCATCGCGGTGTCGATCTTCGTCGATCCCGACTACGACCAGATCCGCGCCATCGCCAAGCTCGAGGTCCGGATGATCGAGATCAACACCGCCAAGTACTCGGAGGCGCGACGCGACGATCAGGCGGGCGCCGAGGCCGAGAAGGTGGCGGCCGCGGCGCGCGCCGCCGCCAAGCTCGGCATCAGGGTCCTGGCCGGTCACGGCCTCGACTACCGCAACGTGCGCCGCATCGTCGCCATCCCCGAGATCGAGGAACTCAACATCGGCCATGCGATCGTCGCCCGCGCCGCCCTCGTCGGAATGGCGTGCGCCGTGCGCGAGATGAAGGCGCTGCTCGCCCGGTGAGGCGCTTCCCGGCCTACGACCCGCCCGAGTACGTCGAGTTCCGCCCCGAGCCCGACGTGATGGCGGAGTACCGCGCCACCGTCGCGCGCGACCGGCGCCGCCGCGCCGTCATCGGCCGCCTGCGACCCGCCGACCTCCTGCGCATGTACGAGGGCATGCTGCGCTTCCGCCTGCACGACATCACCCTGAAGCGCTGGGTGCGCCAGGGGGTGATCTCGAAGGCCTGGCTCGGCACAGGCGAGGAGGCGGTCAGCGTCGGCACCACGCACGCGCTGCGCCCCGGCGACCTCGTCGGTCCGATGATCCGCAACGCCGGCGCCTGCTCCGAGATGGGGATGCCGCCGGCGCAGATGCTCAAGGCCTACCTCGGCACCGCCGACCAGATCACAAGGGGGCGCGACCTGCACACCGGCGACCCGGCGAAGGGCGTCATCCCGCCGAACTCGTTCATGGCCTGCCTCGTGCCGGTCTTCACCGGCCTCGGCATCGCCATCCGCCAGCGCGGCGAGGACCGTGTCGGCCTGACCTACGTCGGCGACGGCGCCAGCCGGACCTCGGCCTTCCACGAGGGGTTCAATTTCGCGTCGGTGATGAAGGTGCCGATCATCATCGTCCTGCAGCACAACCAGGTGGCGCTCGGCACCGCGACCGCGCGGCACTCCCTTGGCCGCATGGAGGACCTGCGCACGGCCTACGCCGCCGGCGGCGCCGAGTGTGACGGCAACAACGTCCTCGACACCTGGGCGGCGACGCGTCTCCTGGTCGACGCCGCCCGCCGCGGCAAGGGCCCCTTCATCCTGACCGCCCGCACCTTCCGCATGGGCGGCCACGCCACCCACGACGAAGCCGAGGCGCGCGCCCTCTTCAGCCCGGAGGAGTTCCGGCACTGGGGGCGGCGCGATCCCATCGGCACCTTCGAGGCCTGGCTCATCGCCGACGGCCCGCCGCTCGACGGCCGCCGCCGGCCCGCCGACGCCCGCCGCGCGGCCAACGCCCGCCTGATCGAGGAGGCCGAGGCGCGCGTCACCGCCGCCATCGACGCCGCCGAGCAGGAGGCGCTGGCGAGCCGCCGCGAGCGGATGCCGGAGCCGGAGGATGCCGTCCGCGGCGTCTACGCCGTTCCGGGCGAGGCGCACGTCCCGGCGGTGCCGCCGCTGGCGTCCCGGGGCCGCGGGCGGCTATCATAGTCGGCCGTGTCAGGCCGCCGGGCGCCGTAACCCGGGCGGCAGGCCCTGGCGACCCGGCGGCGGACGCCGGCAATCGGACGATTCCGGAAGGAGCGGCGGATGGCGGTTGATCGGGGACCGACCCGGACTGCGCGGGGCGGGGTCCGGGTGATGGACGCGCCCGGGCTCGACCTCGCCGACCTCAAGGCCCGGGGTCTCGGGCGCGACACGCTGCTCGCCATCTACCGCAACATGGTCCTGTCGCGCCGCATCGACGACAAGGAGATCGCCCTCAAGCGCCAGAACAAGATCTACTTCCAGATCAGCGGCGCCGGGCACGAGGCGATCCTGACCGCCGCCGCGATCCATCTCAAAGCGGCGCACGACTGGTTCTACCCCTACTATCGCGACCGGGCCCTGTGCCTGTGGCTCGGCATGAGCCCCAGGGAAATGTTCCTGCAGGCGGTCGGCGGCGCCGACGATCCCTCCTCGGGCGGCCGGCAGATGCCGAGCCACTGGGGCCACAGGCCTTTGCACATCGTGTCGCAGTCGAGCCCGACCGGCACCCAGTTCCTGCAGGCGGTCGGGTGCGCCGAGGCCGAGCGGCAGATGAGCCCGGCATCCGACGCGGTCGTGTACGTCTCGGGCGGCGACGGGTCGACGAGCGAGGGCGAGTTCTGGGAGGCGATCAACGCCGCCTGCCTGCGCCGCGCCCCGGTGCTGTTCCTGATCACCGACAACGAGTACGCCATCTCGGTGCCGGTCGAGGCGCAGACGGCGGGCGGCAGCATCTCGAAAGCGCTGCGCGGCGTCGTGGGCCTTTCGATCGAGGAGGTCGACGGCTGCGACCCGATCGCCTCGCACGAGGTCATGGCGCGCGTCGTCGCGCAGTTGCGCGGCCGGGAGCCGGGCCCCGTGATGGTGCACGCCCACACGATTCGCCCGTACTCGCACTCGCTGTCGGACGACGAGAGCCTGTACCGCGCCGACCGCGAGCGCAGGGACGAGGTCGCGCGCGACCCGATCGCCCGGTTCGCCGCCTTCCTGGTGAAGGTCAAGGCGGCCGACGAGGGGTTCCTCGAGGCGGTGCGCCAGGAGGTCGACCAGGAGATCGACGCCGCCGCCACCGAGGCGCTGGCGGCGACCCGGCCCGATCCCGGCTCGTGGGCCGACCATCTCCATTCGCCGGCGGTTGACCCGACCTCGGCCGCGTTCGACACGCCGCCGGTCACCGGCGGCGACCCGAATCCGAAGACGATGGTCGATCTCCTGAACGCCTGCCTGCGCGACGAGATGGCGCGCGACGAGCGCGTCGTCGTGTTCGGCGAGGACGTCGCCGACTGCACCCGCGAGGACGCCCTCGGCGAGGTCAAGGGCAAGGGCGGCGTCTTCAAGGTCACTCACAATCTGCAGCGGCGCTTCGGGGCGGCGCGCGTGTTCAACACCCCGCTCGCCGAGGCGATGATCGTCGGGCGCGCCATCGGCATGGCGACCCGCGGCCTCAAGCCGGTCGTCGAGATCCAGTTCCTCGATTACATCTGGCCGGCGATGATGCAGCTCCGGAACGAGCTGGCGGTGATGCGCTGGCGCTCGGGCGGGAACTGGTCGTGCCCGGTGGTGCTGCGCGTGCCGATCGGCGGCTACCTGCAGGGCGGCGCGGTGTACCACAGCCAGTGCGGCGAGTCGCTGTTCACCCACACGCCCGGGATGCGCGTCGTCTTCCCGTCGAACGCCACGGACGCCAACGGCCTGCTGCGCACCGCCATCCGCTGCGACGACCCGGTGATGTTCCTCGAGCACAAGCACCTGTACCGGCAGACCTACAACAAGGGCGTCTACCCCGGCCCCGACCACATGATCCCGTTCGGCCGTGCGCGCCTCGTCCGCCCGGGGACCGACGTCACCGTGGTCACCTACGGGGCGCTGGTGGAGCGCTCGGCGCGCGCGGCGAAGCTCGTGGCCGAGGCCGCGGGGATCGAGACCGAGATCCTGGACCTGCGTTCCCTGGCGCCGTTCGACTGGGAGGCGATCGCCGCCTCGGTGCGCAAGACCGGCCGGGTGATCGTCGCGCACGAGGACACGCTGTCGTTCGGGTACGGCGCCGAGATCGCCGCCCGCATCGCAGACGGCCTTTTCGAGCACCTCGACGCCCCGGTCCGCCGGGTCGCGGCGCGCGACACCTTCGTGGCGTACGAGCCCGGGCTCGAGAACGCCATCCTGCCCCAGATCGAGGACCTGCGCCGGGCGATCGCGGAGATCGCCGCGTACTGAGGTCCGGCGGCGCCGCCGGCGGCCCCCGACCTCCCGTCGCCGGCCAGCCGCCCCGCGCCGACCCGCCTGCCTGCGCCGGCCGCTACAGGGCCTTCGAGGCGAAGGTGAGGCCGAAGCCAATGTCGGGGCTGCTGTCGTTGAGCCCCATCAGCGCCCAGATTTTCACCGACCCGCCGGCCTGGTTCTTCAGCACCGCCTCGCCGCGCACGACCTCGTAGTCCTCGACCTCGACGATCCCGGTCGCGACGCCGGCCGCGTCGTACAGCGGCACCTCGTCGAGGATCGGCGACACGGTCTCGTACCCCAGCCGCCACGCCGCGTGCGCGGTCAGGATCCCGAAACCGGCTGCCAGCCGCAGGCGGTCGTTGAAGTCGACGCCTTCGGGAGACCCGGTGAAGCGGTAGAACGCGTCGCCGCGGATCTGGAACATCTTGCCCAGCGGCTGCACGTAGTCGAGGCCGGCCCCGTAGTCGTTCCCGCCGGTGCCGAGCCCTTCGCCCTGGTCGGCCGTGGACCACTTGAAGTCGGCGATGAGCGACAGGGTGGGGTGGTTCCCCGCCGCGGCCTTCATGAGCCAGGTCTCCGAGCGCACCAGGACATCGCCCCAGCCCGACGCGGAGTCACCGGCGTCGCTCGTCTGCCACGGCGGCCGCCCCTCGCCGCCGGCCCCGAGGACGACCGCGCCCTCGGGCGCGAACGTGACGTTCCCCGTCCGGTTGATGCGCACGTAGGGAGCGCGGATCGAAACCCGCGACCCGGCCCCGCCGAACTCGAGCTGCAGAAAGAGGTCGTCCAGAGCCTGGTCGTTGTCGCCCAGGAACATCCCGTCGATGTGACCGGCGCCGAACAGGAGGTCGTACCCGGCGGCGCGGACCTCGCCGCCGGCGGCGACCCCGGCGAGGAGCGCCGCCAGCAACCCGGCCGCGGCCCCGGTGAGGCCTCGCGCCGCCGCGACGAAGCCACGCGCGCCCGCCGCGCGGGTCGGCCCTGCCCCTCTCTCACCTCGCTCCATGCCGTCACCTCCGGGCTGGATTATGGCCCAGACGGCGCCCGCCGCGCCGGGCCGGCCGCGGGACTTCGGCTATAGTGTCGGCGCGACATGCACCCGATGCGTCACGGCCTCGCGGCGGTCCTCACCGCAATCCTCCTCGCCGGGGCCGCCGCCACACCGGCGGCGGCGATCACCGCCGCGGAGGCGCGCACCAAATCGTTCAAGCTGCAGTCCGCGGGGATGAAGCTCCACCGCGAGGGGCATTACCCCGAGGCCATCGAGGCTCTCCGGCAGGCCGTCAACCTGCAACTGAATTCGTTCATGGCCTGGTACTACCTGGGCATCTGCCTGGCGGCCGAGCGGCGCTACGGCGAGGCGATCGAGCCGCTGAAGACCGCCCTCGACCTGCAGCCCGACTACATCCAGGCGCACGTGGCGCTGGGCGACGCCCACCTCAAGCTCGGGGAGATCGGCGAGGCGCGCGCCGCGTACCTGCGGGCGCTCGAGCTGCAGCAGAACTACGCCGCCGCCCACGACGGCATGGGCCGCCTCCTGGAGAGCATCGGCAAGGACGACGAGGCCGAGGCCGCCTACCGCAAGGCGCTCGAGATCAACGTCGCCTACGCCGACGCCTACACGCACCTGGGCGAGATGTACCTGCGGCGTGGCCGGCTCGACGACGCCACCAGCCTGTTCCTCAAGGCGATCACGGTGAAGCCCGACTTCAGCCAGGCCTACACCCGCCTCGGCGTGGCGCTGTCGCGCCTGGGGCGCTTCGACGACGCCATCGCCGCGTCGCGCAAGTCGTTCCAACTCGCGCCGCGCGACCCCGAGCCGCACATCGCCCTGGCGCGCATCGCCATCGAGCTGCAGACCCTGGCGCGCGCCCAGGCCTCGCTCGACGCCGCCCGCGCCCTCGACCCGGACAACATCTACATCGCCCTCGTCGGCGCCGACCTGCTGCGCGCCCGGGCCGACCCGGGCGCCGCGGCCGCCCTGCTCGACGATCGCCTGTCGCGCCCCCTCGACGAGCCGCGCCTGAAGCGGGCGGTCGTCGAATCGCTCGAGAAAGCCCGCCGCGAGTCGGAGTCGCTCGCGACCCTCACCGCGGCCGTGGCCGGCGCGCCGGACGACCCGAACTCCCGCGCCGCCCTGGCCCGGCTCTACTCGGCGCTGCGGGCGCACCAGCGGGCGGCCGAGGGGTACATCGCCGCGGCGGCGCTCGCGGCGGGGGCAGGCCTCCGGCCGCCGGTCGACGCCTCCGTGCCCCTCGATCCGGTGGCGCTGCGTTTCGACGCCGGCCTCGCCTTCCTGTCGGCGCGCCGCTTTGCGGACGCCATCGCCACGCTCGACGGGGTGGCGCAGTCGGCCCCCGACGAAAACGTCCGGCTCGATGCGCTGTTCGACTCCGGCGTGGCGCGCGCCCGGGCCGGCCTCGACGCCGCGGCCGCGTTCCGCGATTACCTCGCCCGGCGCCCGGCTGACGCCGAGGCGCATCTCTACCTCGGCAACGCCCTCCTGCGCCAGGGTCACCGGGACGAGGCGCGGCTCGAGTACGCGGCCTACCTCGAGAAGGCCGACCCCGGGCCGGAGGCCGACCGCGTCCGGCGACTGGTGGCCGACCTGGCCGCCCGGCCGGGAGGGACGTCGTGATCGCGGCGCGCCGCCCGGACACCCGCCGCCCGGCGACCGGCGCGCGGGCCGCGGTGCCGGCGCTGGCGGCCCTGCTGGCGCTCGCCGCTCTGGCGGCGCTCCCCGCCGCGTCGCAGGAGCCGGCGCCGGCGGCCCCGCCCGCGAGCCCACCCGCCCCGGCGCCGTCGCTCCCCAAGGCCCCCGAGGTGCGCTCGCGCCGCGGCCTGTCAATCAAGATCACCAACCCGGTGATGAACGACTTCCGCTTCGGCCGCTCGGACATCGACGCCGAGGTCAAGACCGCCGAGCCGAACGTGATCGAGAAGGTCGAGTTCTACGTCGAAGACAAGCTGATCTTCATCGACACCGAGGCGCCGTACCACTGCACCTTCGACTTCGGCACCGAGGCGCGCTCGTGGGTCATCAAAGCGGTCGCCCACCATCGCGAAGGGCTGACGGTCTCGGACACGGTCATCCTGCGCAAGGTCCTGTTGAACTACGCCGTCCAGGTGAACCGCGTCATCCTGTACGCCACCGCCGTCGCCGACGGCGACGGCCGGCGCTACGTGCTCGATCTGACGCGGGACGACCTGGTGCTCGAGGAGGACGGCGTGCGCCAGGAGATCATCGACTTCTACCGCGAGGAACGCCCGGTCACGCTGGCGGTCGTCAGCGACAGCAGCGGCAGCATGCAGAAGGCGATGGACACGGTGCACACGGCGGCCGGCCGGTTCATCGACTCGCTCGGCCCCGAGGATCAGGCGCTCGTCATCGACTTCGACGACAAGGTGTATCTGCTGCAGGACGTGACCGGCGACAAGCAGGCGCTGCGCACGGCTCTCACCAGCACCAGCGCCCTCGGCGGCACGGCGCTCTACGACGCCCTCTACGCCGCCTATCGCAAGCTCAAGGGGGTCGACGGCCGCAAGGCGATCATCCTCCTGTCCGACGGCGACGACACCGCCAGCCGGTTCTCGTTCCGCCGCGTGCTCGACGAGGCCAAGGTGAACGACATGATCATCTACGCCATCGGCCTGGGCACCAACGTCCTCGACCTCGACCTGCGCCACGTCCTCAAGACCCTGGCGCAGGAGACCGGCGGGCGCGCCTTCTTCCCCGACAAGGTCGACGAGCTGGAGACCGTCTACAAGGAGATCGCCGCCGAGCTGAAGAGCCAGTACTACCTGTCGTACGAGCCGGCGAACACTTCGTGGGACGGGCGCTGGCGCAAGATCAGCCTGAGCGCGCCGAAGAACAACGTCGAGATCCGCACCCGCAGCGGCTACTACGCCGTGCGGCGGCCGGGTCCCTGACGGGACGCCCGGGTGCTACGTCGAGCCCGGGTCGGCCGGCGGCGGCGTTGTCGATTTCTCCTCGGGCGGCGGAGGCACGAGCGGATCCGGCTCGGGCTCGGGCGCCAGCGCCCGGGTCGCGGAAGGGACGGCGGTCACCGGCGCCGCGCCCGGCGCCGGACGGGGCCGCGGCCGCTCCTGGACCTGCCGCAGGTCCTTCCCGGTCACGAAGCTCAGCGCGTAGTCCACGAGGGTCAGGCGGATCGACAGGCCGCTGCCCGGCGCGACGTCGACCCGGGACACGTCGATCGGAACGTGCCCGAGCGAGCGCACGATCAACCGGTAGGCGCCCGGCGTCACCCCCTCGACCCGGAAAGTCCCTTTCTCGTCCGACGTCCCCTGCCGGAGCGCGCCGGCGGCGAGCGGCGCCAGCAGGACCTCGGCCTCGACGACCGGCGACCCGGCGCCGTCGAACAGCACGCCCTGGACGACTTCACCGGCGCTTGCGGCGGGCGCCTCGAGATCGCCTCCTGCGCCCGCCGCGTCGGGTGGCGCTCCGGCCGCCGGGACCGCCGGCCGTGCGGCGCGCCGCAGGGTGACATCCACGACGTTCTGAAACGGCGGACGGACGTCGATGTCCTTCTTGATCTCCGCCGCGAACCCGTCCGCCTCGAGGCGGATCTCGTACATCCCCGCCGCCAGGTCGCGGAACTGGTAGCGCCCCTTCTCGTCCGTGCTCGTGACCCGCAGCGCCTCCCCCTCGGTGCGCGACACCAGGACCACCAGGCGGCCGCCGACCGGCGTCCTGTCGGGATCGGTCACGACGCCGCGGATGCGCCCCTTCGCGGCCGTCGATTCCGTGGTCGCGGCGGTCGCCGAGGCCGCGGGCGTGGACGGTGGAGCGGCCGGCGGATCGGGAGGCGCCTGGGCCGGCGCTGGCGACAGCCCGGCGGCCAGCGTCGCGCACGCGACGGCCAGAATGAACGGCCCGGGGCGCCTGTCATGAGTCCCGCGCACATCGCCTCCCCATGTCGGTCGAACCCCGCGGCATGGACGCTGCGACTCTAGTCCGCCAGCCCCCGCGTGGCAAGGCACCCGGCGCGCCGGTCGTCGCGGCTACGGACTCCTGCGCGCGAAGTACGCCGTGCGCAGCGCCTCGGCGAGCGCCGGGTCGACGAGGCCGCGCGGATTGCCTTCGTAATCGAGCCCGTGGTCCTTGCGGAATGCGTCCACGGCCTCGACCGCCTCGGCGTCGTAGATCGCCCACGCCCTGTCGAACGCGGCCCCTGTCCTGTCGAACTCCTCGAACAGCGCGCCGAGACGCGCCGGATCGGTGCGCAGCAGGCCGCGATCGAAATCGAGCGCCGGGCGCTCGGGGATCGGCGGGCCGTCCTTGCGCCAGTAGCCGGCGGCGTGCAGCATCCGCTTGAGCTCGACGACGTCGGGCCCCTCGACGGCGGAGAAGGCGCGGTATCCGAGCCGGCGTGCGGTCGTGTAGTAGATGCGCTTCAATTCCGCGACCGGCTGGTCCTGCTCGCCGACGTCGATCGACAGGCTGATGTGGTCGCCGCCGCGGCCCGGATCGCGCGGGTCGGCGACGCGGATGGCCGCCGACTGGAACAGCCCCCAGCGCTTGTCGCCGCCGGTCTTCTGCCCGGCTTCGAGGGCGAGGATGAGCCGCTCGGCCAACGCCATCCCGGTCCCCGCCGTCGATTCGAAATGGTCGGCGACCGCGTCGACCGTCTCGCGGCCGACGAGGATGTTCCCCTGCACGGTGTAGCCCGCGCCCTGGCGGCTGCCGGCCCACGCGTTGGTCTCCTTGCCGGTGAAGGCGGCCGTCCGCCCCTGCATGTCGATCAGGGCGAGCTGGCGGCGCTCGCGCCCCTTGTCGTCGGCGAGCAGCCGCTCGATGGCATCTTGTGGAGCGACCTTCCTCTCGAGCAGGTCGAGCCCCTGCCGGCCGTACTCGACCACCGTCCAGGCCTGCGTCGCCACCGCCCCGACGCCCGCCCGCACCCACGGCACCGCCCGGCCGACGAACGGCACGCGCGTCGTCACCGCCACGCCGCTCTCACCGGTCTTCGGGTCGATGGCGCAGATCGAAAAGGTCGAAAAGCGCAGTCCCGCGGGGTCGGGCGCCGCCGCAGCAACGCGGGGCGCCGCCGCGGTGGAACCGACCACCGGCGCCTCTGCCTGGAGCAGCGCCGCGGCACAGGCGACCAAGCGGAGCGTCATCGTCAGCCTCATGATCTCCTCCTCCGGAAAGAGCCGCGGTATTCTCCACCGAAGGGCGGCCTTGCGACACGCCGACCCGGGGATTTACGATGGTGCGGCCGGTCGAGCGCGCCGGCGCCGGGGAGCGTCCTGAGATGAAATTCGCCGTCGACTGCATGCTGGGGACGCTGGCCAAGTGGCTGCGCGTCCTGGGCCACGACGTGGCCTACTTCCGCGCCATCGAGGACGGCGATCTCGCCGCCATGGCGGCGCGCGAAGGGCGCACCCTCTTGACCGCCGACCGGCGGCTGGTGCGGCGGCGGCAGGCGCGCGACCACGTCCTGGTCACGAGCCACGATCTGCGCAGGCAGATCGAGCAGGTGCTGCGCGAACGCCGGCTGACGGTCGCGTCCGAGCCGCTGCTCGGCCGCTGCCTGCGCTGCAACACCGTGACCGAGACCGTGGCGCCGGAGGCCGTGCGCGACCACGTGCCGGTCTACGTCTACCGCACCCAGGAGCGCTTCACCCGCTGTCCCGGCTGCGCGCGCGTCTACTGGCGCGCGACGCACGTGACACGGATGCTCGCCACGCTGGGCGCGACCGGGGGCGGGGATCCGGGGCCGCCGGCCGCGGCGCCTCGGAGCGCCCGGCCACGGGCCCGGCATGCGCCGCGGGTGGAGCAGGCGCTGTCGCGGGCGCAGACCGCTGCCTGGGCGCAGTCCCCGCCACCGACGGCCGCCCCGCCCGCGGCGCGCTCCCGGCGCGGGACGCGGGCGCGGCCCGGAACCCAATCCCGGCCCGGGCGCCGGCCCGGCCGCCGACCTTGACAGCGCTCGGCGGCGGACGCTACCATTCCGCTTTCGTGACAGGCCGCACCGGGGTCTCGCTGGGCGATTAGCTCAGCGGGAGAGCATCTGCCTTACAAGCAGGGGGTCACTGGTTCAAATCCAGTATCGCCCACCAGCGACCCCGTGCTCCGCAGCCGGCCCGCCTCCTGTCCCGAGACCGAGCGGGGTCGTAGTTCAGTTGGTTAGAACGCCGGCCTGTCAAGCCGGAGGTCGCGGGTTCGAGCCCCGTCGACCCCGCCATCTCGGCCTCCCGCCCGCAGTCTCCCCGCCATCCACGGGGGATCGGATCGCATGAGCGACCGCCGCATCCTGTACGTCGGCGCCTTCCTGCGCGCGCTCGCCGTCGGCATGGTCAGCATCCTCATCGGCCTGCACCTGGCCGCCAGCGGCTTCGGCGCCGGCGTCATCGGCGTCACCGTGGGCGCGGGGCTGGCGGGCGGGGCGGTGGCCTCGATCCTGACGACCTGGCGCGGCGACCGGTTCGGGCGGCGGCGCGCGCTCGTGGCGTTGGCCGTCCTCGGCGCCCTCGGTGGCCTCGTCGTGGCGACCGCAGCGAGCCCGGTCCTGATCGCCGCCGCGACCTTTCTCGGCATGCTCAACGGGATGGGACGCGACCGCGGGGCGTCGCTCATCATCGATCAGGTGATCCTGCCGGCGACCGCGGGCGACGCCGATCGCACCCGGCTGTTCGCGGTGTACAACGTCGTGCAGGACGCCGGGCACGCGATCGGCGGCCTGATGGCTGGCCTGCCGGACGTGCTGCGGCGCACCGCCGGCCTCGAGCCGGAGGCGTCGTTCCGCGTCGCCATCGTCGCGTACGCCGCGCTCCTGGCCGCCACCGCCCTGCTGTACGCGCGCCTGTCCCCCGCCGTCGAGCCCGCGGACGGGCCGGCGCGCGCGCCGCTCGCGCCCGAGAGCCGCCGGCGCCTGGCGCGCATCTCCACCTTGTTCGCGGTCGACAGCCTGGCGGGCGGCTTTCTGACCTCGGCGCTCCTGTCGTTCTTCCTCTACGAACGCTTCGGCGTGGGCGAGGCGGCCATCGGGGCGCTGTTCTTCGGCGCCCGCGTCGCCAACGCCCTGTCGCATCTCGCCGCCGCGTGGCTGGCGCGCCGCTTCGGCCTGGTGAACACGATGGTGTTCACCCATATCCCGGGGAGCCTGCTCTTGATCACCGTGGCTTTCGCGCCGTCGTTCCCGGTGGCGGCGGCGCTGTTCCTGCTGCGCGAGGGGCTCGTCGAGATGGACGTGCCGACGCGCCAGTCGTACGTCATGGCGATCTTCCCGCCGCACGAGCGCACCATCGCCTCGGGCGTCACGCACCTGGTGCGGATCAGCGCCTGGTCGGTGGCGCCGTCACTCGCCGGCGTGATGATGCAGGGCGTCGGGCTCGGGGTGCCGCTGGTCATCGGCTCGGTGATGAAGGTCGGCTACGACATCGCGTTGTGGACGGCGTTCCGCCGGCTGAAGCCGCCGGAGGAGCGGGCGGGCACCGCGCGCTGAAGGGAGTTGCGCCCCACGTGGCCCAGCCCCTCGTCAGGGCCGCCGCACCCGGAACTCGAACACGTCCGGGCGGTTGTAATGCCCGGTCACGTCGAGGGCAAGCGACTCGCCGGCGATCCGATCGAGGTCGAGATCGGCGACGACGATCTCCTCGCGGTCGAACACCGGGCCGGCGAGGATCGCGCCGTCGGGGCCGATGATGCAGGTGCCGCCGCCCGCCACGAGCGCGTCGGGGCGGCCGCGCAGGTCGCGCGGCAGATCGAGCTCGCGCGGCAGATCGCGGGCGCGCAGGATCTGGCCGACGGCGAGGACGAAGCAGCGCCCCTCGAAGGCGTAGTGACGGCTGGCAACCTGGTACATGTCGCGCACCGTCGGCCAGGCGGCGACGTGGATCTCCTCGCCCGACTCGTGCATCGCCTGGCGCGCCAGCGGCATCCAGTGCTCCCAGCAGATGAGGGTGCCGACGCGGGCGCCGCCGGCCGCGATCGCCGTGAGCCCGCCGCCGTCGCCCGGTCCCCAAGCGAGCCGCTCGGCGTGCGTCGGCACCAGCTTGCGGTGCGTCGCGAGGATGGCGCCGTCGGGTCCGAAGATGATCTGCGTGTTGTAGAGCGTGCCGTGCCCGGGCCCGCTCTCGACCCGCTCGTGGACGCCGATGACAAGGACCACCCGGTGCGCGCGCGCCGCCCGCCCGAGCCGGCGCGTGGCCGGCCCCGGAATGACGACGCTGTTGGCGCGCAGCCGGGCGTGGACCACCTTCATCGGCGCGTGATCCCAGAAGGCGGCGCCCGGGACGAGGTCGAGCCACGCGGGGTAGCCGGGAAGCCAGGTCTCGCCAAGGGCGACGAGGGTCGCGCCGCGCGCCGCCGCCCGGGCGATAAGGCGCTCGGCCTTGGCGACGGAGCGCTCGAGATCAAGCAGCACCGGCGCCGCCTGCACCGCGGCCGCGCGGACGACCCGGCGGCCGGTCGCGCGCACCGGCGCTTTGCGGCGCCTCACTTCACCGAGGCGATGAAGCGGTCGAAGGCGGCGCGGTTCGCGGCGATCGTCTTCTCCGGCCCGATGCAGCGGAAGAACCAGTTGGCGTCGTCGCCGGGGACGATGGCGCCGAGCATCATCGACCCCGGCTTCCCGGCCGGCGACGGGCCGCCCATCATCATCGCCGTCGGCTGGTAGGTGCCGGCCGCCTCGATGCGTGTGACCAGCCTGTCGCCGAGCTGCTGCTCGGCGACCTTCCCCTCGACCGGGCCGCCGGCGGGAGTGCTGAACATCGACATCCAGCGCGCCACGTTCGACGGCGCATCGCCGCCCTGCCCGGGACCGAAGTAGAACACGACGCACTCGCCGTCCTCGGCGTCGCCGGCGGCGGGCACGCGGTATTGCGCCATCCGCATGACGTTCGACGGCCGCTCCTGGGTCCAGGTGGCCGGCGTGTCCCAGGTGAGCATGCCGTGTGGCGAGGCGCCGGCGGAGGCCGCGACCAGGGGAGTGTGCGCCGATTGCAACGCTGGTGCCGCGCCCTCCGCAGGCGCGCCTGCCTGCGGCGCCGCGTCCGGCGGCGGGGCGGCGGCCGCGGCCGCTGTTTGGGACGCGGCCGCGGGCGGCGCCTCGGCGGCCTTCGTGCAGGCGGCGAAGCCGAGCGGAATCGCGGCGATGAGGGCGATGGCGAGGCATGAATATCGATGCGACATCCGGATCCTCCTTGCCGGCGCGGGGCGCGATCGTGGCGCGCATTCGCCGCGCGGAAGTCGCAGTATAAACCTGTTGCTCGCGGCCGGCTTTCGGAGTATATGAAGGTCGAGCTCAGGAGAGGAGACCGCGAGGATCGGATACTCGATCCTGGAGATCGAGCCGAAAGGCACTCGCCAACTGCTCACGGTCTTCTCTCCTCGTTTCAATAGTGACCGCGGCCATCCATGCGGCCGCTTCCGGCCCGCGCCCCGACGGACGCGGGCCTTTTTTTCTGCCGTCGCGACGGCTGTGCTACGCTGCGCCGGCGCCCGGGCCGAGCGGTTGCCGGGCGCGGAGGCGTCCCGCCGCATGCCGGCACGAACAGACCCCCGAGGCCGTGGCGCCGCGCGCCGGCGCGCGCCGGCGCGACCCCGCCGCCGGGCGGCGCGCGTCCTGACCGGGCTCGAGGTCCTCGCCGCCGCGCGACCGAAGTGGCTGCGCGGCCGCCGGGTCGGGCTGCTGATGCACCCGGCCGCCGTCGATCGCGCCTGGACCCCCGCCCGCGATCTCGTGCACCGCCTGTGCGGCGACCGGTTGCGCGCCCTCTTCGGCCCGCAGCACGGCATCGCCGGCGAGAAGCAGGACAACATGATCGAGTCGGGGCACGGCCTCGACCCCGCGCGCGGCATCCCGGTCCACAGCCTCTACTCCGAGACCCGCGCGCCGACGCCGCGCATGCTCGAGGACATCGATGTGCTTCTCGTCGATCTCCAGGATGTCGGCACGCGCGTCTACACCTTCGAATGGACCACCGCTCTCGCGCTCGAGGCGTGCGCGGCCGCCGGCAAGGAGGTCGTCGTCCTCGACCGGCCGAACCCGATCGGCGGCGAGGCGCTCGAAGGAAACCTCATCCGGCCCGGCTACACCTCGTTCGTGGGACTGTACCCCGTCCCGATGCGGCATGCCCTGACCCTCGGCGAGCTGGCGGCGCTTGTGAACGCGCGCCTGGCGCGCGCCGATGGCGGCGGTGGGGCGACCGCGGCGGCCACGGCAACCGCCCCCGACACGGCGGCCGCGCGGCCGGCGGCGCGCCCGGCCGACCGGCCCTCACCCCGGACCGACGGCGTCGGCGTGCGCTGCCCGGGCCGCTGCGCCCTCACCGTCGTGCCGATGGCCGGCTGGCGCCGCCGCATGCTCTTCCCGGACACCGGCCTGCCGTGGGTGCTGCCGTCGCCGAACATGCCGACATTCGACACCGCGCTCGTCTACCCCGGCCAGGTGCTGCTCGAGGGGACCAACGTCTCGGAGGGGCGCGGCACGACGCGTCCGTTCGAGATTTTCGGCGCGCCGTGGATCGACACCCGCGCCGTGCGCCGGCGGTTCGAGCGCCGCCGGCTGCCGGGACTGATCCTCCGCGATCATTCGTTCGAGCCGACCTTCCACAAGTTCAAAGGCTCGGTCTGCCACGGCTTCCAGATCCACGTCACCGACCGCGGCGCCTTCCGGCCGTATATGACAACGCTCGCCATCCTCCAGGACATCGTCGCCGCGCACGGCGACCAATTCGCGTGGAAGCAGCCGCCGTACGAGTACGTCACCGATCGCCTGCCGATCGACGTCCTGCTGGGCGACCCCGCGGTGCGCGCCGCCATCGAAACGGGCGGCGACCTGCGCGCCCTCGCACTCACCTGGCGCCCCGAGATCGAGGCGTTCCGGCGCGAGTCGCTCCCTTTCCGCCTGTACCGCCGATGAACGCCATCGACCCTGCGACCCTCGGCGACCTCTGGCGCTCGGCATGGACGCAGGGGCTCCTGGCATTCGCGGCGTTGGTCCTGGGCCTCATGGCGCTCCATCGCGTGCTGATGCGGACGCTGCGGCGGATCGCCGCGCGCACGGCCTGGACCTGGGACGACCTCCTCATCGGCGCGCTGCGCTGGCCGTCGTTCATCGCCATCCTCGCGAGCGGCCTCGTGCTGATGGGCCGCATCATGCCGCTCGACCCGGAGTGGGACCGGGCGTGCGACATCATGCTGGCGGCGGGGATCGCCCTGGCGATCATCCTGTTCGTCGATCACGCGACCTCCGGGCTGCTCGACCGGCTGTCGAAGACGCACACCGTCCTGCAGGGGGCGCGCGGCCTCGTCCAGGGGGCTGTGCGTGGCCTCGTCATCGGCATCGGCCTCCTGATCTTCCTCGACAGCATCGGCATCTCGATAGCGCCCATCCTGGCGTCGCTCGGCGTCGGCTCGCTGGCGGTGGCGCTGGCCCTGCAAGAGACACTCGCGAACCTGTTCGCCGGCTTCCACCTGATCGCCGACAAGCCGATCGAGGCGGGGCATTTCGTCCGGCTGCAGAGCGGCGAGGAGGGGTATGTGGTCCGGGTCGGCTGGCGCAGCACCTGGATCACGACGCCGCAGAACAACATGGTCGTCGTCCCCAACTCGAAGCTGTCGGGCGCGGTGCTGACCAACTTCGACCTGCCGACGAGCGAATCGGTGTTCACCGTCGAGATCACGGTCGCGCACGGCAGCGACCTCGAGCAGGTCGAGCGGGTGACGCTCGAGGTGGCGCGCGCGACGCTGGCCGCCGTGCCGGAAGCGGCCCACGCCTTCGGGCCGGTGGCGCGCTTCGTCGGCTACGGCGACTCCGGGCTGCGTCTCAACGCGACGCTCGCCGCCGTCAGCCTGCGCGACTCGCACCAGGTGCGGCACGAGTTCATCAAGCGCCTGACGGCGCGCTATCGCAGCGAGGGAATCGCGATCCCGTTCCCGACCCGCACCATCGATGCGCCGCACGGACTATTCGGCGGGCCGCGCGGGGAGGCCGGTCCGTGAGCCACGGGATCCTCTACCTGTCGCGCGCCGACGTCGAGGCGGCCGGCCTGCCGATGACGGCGATCATCGAGCGCCTCGAGACCGCGTTCGCCGAAAAGGGGCGCGGGCGCACCGAGATGCCGCCAAAGCCCGGGATCCACCCCGGGCCGCCCGGCAATGACAACTTCATCCACGCCATGCCGGCGCTCATCGGCGCCCTCGGCGCCGCCGGCGTGAAATGGGTCAGCGGCTTCCCCGGCAACGCCGGGCGCGGCCTGCCGTACATCTCGGGCCTGCTCATCCTCAACGACCCGGAGACCGGCCTGCCGACGGCGGTGATGGACGCCACCTGGATCACGGCGATGCGCACCGGCGCCGCCACCGCGGTGGCGGCGAAGCGTCTCGCCCGCCCCGACAGCGCCGTGCTCGGCATCGTCGGCTGCGGCGTGCAGGGGGTCACCAACCTCGAGGCGCTGCACACGGTGCTGCCCTCCCTCTCCGAGGTGCGAGCCCACGACCTGCATCCCGAGCGCACCCGCGCCTACGTCGAAGAGCAGGGGCGGCGCTTCCCGGGGCTCAGGATGACACCGTGCGCCGCGCCGCGCGCCGCCGTCGAGGGGTGCGATGTGATCGTCACCGCCGGGCCGATCCGCCGCGACCCGCGGCCGGTTCTGGAAGCCGCCTGGTTCTCCGAGGGGGCGCTCGGCGTGCCGCTCGACTACGACTCCTACTGGACACCGGCGGCGATGGCGGCGGCCGACCGCTTCTACACCGACGACGCTGGCCAGTTGCGGCACACGAAGGAGGGCGGGGTCTACTTCCGCGCCATCCCCGACCTCTACGCCGACCTCGGCGAGGTAGTGGCAGAACTCAAGGAGGGTCGGCGCACGCCGCGCGAGCGGCTGGTCTGCATGAACCTCGGGATCGCGCTCGAGGACATGGCGACGGCGCCGCTCGTGCTCGAGCGCGCGCGGGCGAAGGGGCTCGGGATCCGGCTGCCGCTCTGAGGACCCGTGCACGCTTCGTACGAACTGGAGCAGGCCGGGCCCGTGCGCGCCGATGCTCAGGCCGCCCGCACCGAGGGGTTGAAGAACTTCTGCTCAAGGGTCGCCCAGTCGACCTGGGGCGCGCCGCCGGCCGCCGGGCCGCCTGCCTGGCGCAGCCGGGCGATCTCCTGCTGGTACCACTCGACCACCGGCCGGCCGATCTTCAGGAACGGCAGCTCGGCCGCCAGACCCGAGGGCTGCACCAGGCAGATCCAGCCGCGATCGTACGGGCTGCGGCTGACCATGCCGGGATCGGTCTGCGCGGCGGAGTTCACCTGCGTCACCGTGCCCGAGAACGGCGCGGGAATGTGCACCGCCTTGTCGCCCCGGCGCAGCGTGAACAGCGTCTCGCCGCGCCGCACGGTCGCGCCGCGCGCCGGCATCTCGATGCGATCGAAGGAGCCTAGCGCCTTGCGGCCGAAGTCGTCGAGCCCGACACGGACGTGGCCCGACGGCTCGATGCGCGCCCAGGCGTGGCCGTCGTCGACGAACACGCCGCCCGGGACGCAGTACTCCTCGGGGCGCGAGGCGTCGGCGAGCGACGGCGCCACGAGAGCCACCGACGGCCGGCGCTGCGCCTCGAGCCGCGCCTCGCGCTTGATCAGCAGGCGCCTGGCGAACTGGGTCAGCTCCTCGGCGGTGAACGGCTTCTGCACGTAATCGACGGCGCCGTACTGCATGGTCGCGACCGCCGACTCGATGGTGGCGTAGCCGGTGATCACCGCCACGTCCATGTCGGGGCGCAGGTGTCTGACACCCTTGACCACCTCGACGCCGTCCATCCCCGGCATCCTGAGGTCGGTGAACAGGAAGTCGTAGGCGTTGCGCTGCACGAGCCCGAGCGCCTCGGGGCCGCTCTCCACCGTGTCGACGCTGAAGCCGTCGAGCACCAGGATCTTGCGGAACGAATCGAGGACGACCGGCTCGTCGTCGACCGCCAGGATGCGCGCACGGGCGTCAGGCACCTCGACCCGCTTGAGGCTCTTCGCCTCGTGCGATACGTCGAGCGTCATCGAGATCTCGAGCACCGCCGCGCGCTCCTTTCGCTCCCGGCGCCCCTTCATGCGGCGGGTCATCCCCCGGACCACGACGTCCAGGATCACGAATCCCACGAACATCAGCACCACGACCAGGGCCGTCATCGTCGTCTCTCCTCCGCGGCGGCGCCGACTGCGAGAAGCCGCCGCACCACTTCCAGAAGCTCGCCCACCTCGAACGGCTTGGCCAGGAAATCGGCCGCCCCGGCCTCCTGCGCGCGAGCCGCGTGATCGGGCGTCGCGAAGCCGGTGATCAATACGACGGGAAGCCCGGGCCGCCGGGCGCGGAGCTCGGCGAGCACCTCGTGCCCCGACCGATCCGGGAGCATGAGATCGCACAGCACCAGGCGGCAGTCGCGCGCCGCCGGGTGTGCGATCCCCGTCGTCGCATCCTCGGCGGTCGCCACGCAGAGCCCGTCGGCCTCGAGCACGCGCCGCACCGCGTCGCGCACCACCGGCTCGTCGTCGATCACCAGCACATCGCAGCGCATGCGTCCGTCCTCAGGCCGCCGCGGCCTTCTCCGCCCCCTGCGACGGTCCCAGCGGCAGGCTCACGGTGAACCGCGTCCCGACGCCGA